>ENA-OPAL01000047-OPAL01000047.1-human-gut-metagenome-genome-assembly--contig:-NODE-47-length-92224-cov-6.302162_pt1 | contig 92224 bp, 81 predicted proteins | sample MGYA00241057_ERZ501430 | MGnify/ENA primary metagenome ERZ501430 (study PRJEB25962, sample SAMEA2042506) | human gut metagenome | biome: human gut; feature: human-associated habitat; material: faeces...
TTCTCGTTCCTGACTGCCGAGGCGGACAAACGCGCCATTATGGAAATGGTTGCCCCCGTCGGCCCCATGTACCAGGCAGGCACCTTAAGCGGCAACCCGCTGGCTATGGCTGCCGGTATTGCCAACCTTACCTACATGGAAGAACACAATGTATGCGCAGCGCTTGAAAGCCACACAGCCATTTTGGTTGGCGGCCTGCAACGCGCGGCAGAAAAAGCAGGCGTACCCGTACAGTGCCACCGCCTCGGTTCCATGTTCACCGTATTCTTTAACGACAAACCCGTTACGGATTACGCATCTGCCGCTACCAGCGATTTAGATGCCTTCCGCATCTACTTCCACAGCATGCTGGAACAGGGCATTTACCTGCCGCCTTCCCAGTTTGAAACCAACTTTATCTCGCTGGCCCATACGCCGGAAGATATTGAAAAAACCATTGCTGCCGCCGAAAAAGCCTTCAGCGATGTAGCGGCAAGCAAAAAATAAAATATTTAAAAATTTTTAAACGCCACCAGGAGTAATTACCAATTATTCCTGATGGCGTTTTTATCTTTTCAATCAGATATTCGTATGCTATAATATTGAACGCCTCCCAATTTTGAAAGGAGGTGTTATCGAGTGGGAGATTTAAACTCACAAATCTGGGAGTTGTTACTTGCTCCGTTATTTATCAAACTTGCAGCCATTTGGTTTTCCTGGTGGCTTAACAAAAAAGATAAATAATAAAAAGTAACATTCAGCCGTACAGCTGCAACTGTACGGCTTTATTTTTTTGCATGAAAAAAGGACGTGCTGCAACACGTCCCTTTTTCGTTATCTCGTGGGAGATACACTCACATCTGTAATAATAATATAGCCAATATCTTCTTTTGTCAAGCACCGCAGGCTTATTTAACAATTACGTTCTTCACTGCCTGGCGGATTCTTTCCATGCCGTTTTTGGTAGAAGCAAGGCTGTCGATATACATCATGGAATACTGCGCGCCGATGTAGTTGCGGAAGCGGTTGAAATGTTCGCCTTCCAGCTCTGCTTTCGTCATGCCGTAATCTTTGGCTGCAATCTGTTTAAGAATGACAACGGATTTCTGGCAGGCCGGGCTGCTAAGTACAAAGTCGTGGTCGCCGAGGCTTACAATGTAACCTTCCTGCTTATGCGGCGTAGGAATTGTGTTGTCGCTGTTTACAAGGCCGAGCTTTACGGCATCCTTACCGGCGATAATGGCAGCTGCCTTTAAGTAACCGGCAACAACCTGCTCGTCTTTGCCTGTAGGAATGGTATGTGCGCAGGCCTGAGCAACAATTTCTTCCACCGGGAACCCGCGGTAAATAACTTCGGCAATACTTAAAATATGGTGCGCGCCGGTAGCGGCAATGGTGTATTCAGGCAACGAAGCCTGGTCTTTCTGCCACTGGAATACCAGCGGCTTTGCCAAATCGTGCAGCGCCTGTGCAGAAATGATAATATCGCGGCTGATGTCGCTGTTAAAAATGTCTTTATAAGTATTGTAAATGCCTTCGGAAATGCAAAGGTTAGCAGCCGTATGCGTTGCCAGCCCGCCCGGATAAGCATGGTGGCTTGCGTAGCCGCTGCCCGGCGCGGAATAGAAAGGCTGCGGCAGCTTGCCGCTGTACGGAGGCAGCATCTGTTCGGCGGAAATTTTGGAAGTATCAAGCAAACCGGCAGCTGCCAGCTTATTGTACAGCGCGCGTTTGCTGCCCGGCAGCTGATAATTTTCCATAAATGCCGGATTGGGGTTATTGATAATTTCTGCCGTCATGCTTCTTAAAGTGCTGTCTTTAATGCTGCTGACTGCATCCTGAATTTTTTTGTACGAAAGCTGCACCAGCTCCGCATCTTTGGCAAGAGGCACTGCGTCTGGCAGCTTATTGTAATTTGCGGCTTTTACTTTTGCGCCTGCGGCAAAGGTCATGCCCGGCACATTAAGCATAGCGGCACCGATGGCAGCACCGGCTGTAAGCTGTAAAAATTTTCTGCGGGAAATTTTTTCATTCAGATTAGTCATTTTTACTCCTCCAAATCAAACGTATTACAAGATACCTTGATTATAACGGAGGATTATTCAGCCGCCATTAAGGATATGTTAAATTTTAGCTGAAAACTGCCAAATTTAACGTATTCCTGCAAAAAGAAAAGGCACACGCTATTGGCGCATGCCCGTAAAATATTTTATTGTTCTTCGTTTTGCTGTACTTCCAGTGCAGCCAGGCTGAACTCGGTAATTTTTCCTTTTTTGTCAAGCGTAAACACAATGCTTACGGCAGGCTCTTTAGAAAAACCTGCAATGTAGGTAAGGCGGTCGGCTTTGTCAAAACGCTCAAACGAAAAGAACTTGGTTTCCTTATGTTTGCCGAATTTTTCCTGCACCTGACGCTGCATGGCAATAAAAGTGTTAACGTTCATTTGTTTGGCAAGGTCCGCCGACATGGCTTTTTCAGCATCCTTGTAGCCCAAAGTGTCACTGGCGACCAGCGCGGTAATAACCTTCTGTGCAGAGCCTTCTGCATCATTCAGCGCGCTGCTGTTTTCGGTTGCAAAGCAGCTTGCCGCAAAAGCCAGCGTTAAAACTGTTGTTAATAGCAAAATAAATTTTTTCATAAAATCGCCTCCGCTTAATTATTTTATATTTTCCGCTTATGCGGATTATTTACTGCTTAACATGTACATTGGGTCTACAAACTGCCCGTCTACCAGCACTTCAAAGTGAATGTGCGGGCCGGTGCTGTAACCGCTGCTGCCTGCAAAACCGATAATATCGCCTTTGCGCACGGCTTCGCCTTCCGTTACGGCAATGCCGCTCATATGCCCGTACGCAGTTTCATAGCCGTTGCCGTGGTCAAGTTTTACATAGCGCCCGTAACCGCCGTTCCAGCCTGCCTGTTCTACCGTACCGGCTGCCGAAGCATATACCGGCGTGCCGAAATCAACGGCAATGTCAATGCCCGGATGCCAGTCATAGCCGCCGCCAACCGGAGCCATACGCCCGCCGTAAGGCGAGCTGATTGTGCCGCCTTCACCCGGCCATAAATCCGGAAAAGCATTCAGCGAATTGCTGCGTTTTTCCATCGCCAGAAGCAGCTCTTTCATGGAAGTTTTCTTGTCGTCAATCTGCTGTTTAATGTTTTTGTTCTGCACGGTTAAAATGTCAAGCATTTCAATCATACCAAGTTCTGCCGGGCCGCCCTGCCCTGTGTAGCCGGGCTTAACATCCGCCGGAGCGCTCTCCTGCTGCGGCGCGGCAAGTTTCATTCCTGCTTCCGGGTCGCGTATCAGCGCGCGGCGCAGGCGGCTTTCCAAAGTAGCCATTTCGTTTATGTCGCGCAGCATTTTTTCGTTATCATCCAAAAGCCCCTGCATGCGTTCTTCGTACTCCGCCTTATGCGCACGGTACTCGGCAAATTCCTGCTGCTGCGCGTGGTAGCGCACAAAGGCAAACGCCGCGTAAACGCCAAAGCATACGGCGGCAGCGGCAAATACTGCGCCTGCCTTAAACACAAGCGCAGGTATTTTATAGTTTTTGCCATTGGGAACGGTGAATGTATAAAACTTGCTGCTTTTCATTTTTATGCCCTCTTATTTAAAATAACCAAAACGCCTGCCCACTGCCAGCACTCTGCGGCCGATAAAGGGAATATCCTCCAGGTCTTCTTTGGTAAGGCCGCCGAAGCCTGCCAGGGCAACAGCGTAAACCGGCACGGCAACAATCATTGCCGCAAGAATAGCCCACGCGCCAAAACCCTGCGCCGCCACAAGCACGCCGTACACGGCAGCGCCCATCAGCGCCGAAGCAAGCGCCGGTTTAAAAATGCCGTCAAGGCTCAGCGAATAATGTGCATGTTTATAAATAAATACCATATTAAGCAGCGCCGCAATGCCAAAATCGGCAAGCGTTGCCAGAGAAGCGCCGTTAATGCCAAGCTCCGGCCGCGCGGTAAGAACCCAGCTTAAGCAAACTTTAATGGCTGCGGCAAGTATCATGGCAATAACAGGCAGTGCGGTTTTGCCAAGCCCCTGCAAAATGCCGGTGCTTATCTGGTGCAGCCCCAAAAGGAAAATGCCGAAGCTCATGGTGCGGATTGCCCCCGCCGCTCCCGGCGCATTGTAAATTAAGGCAGCAACGTCGCCCGCTAAAAAGTACAGCCCCACGGAACACGGCATGGTTATAATCATTGCCACGCGGAAAGCCGTGCTTATTTTTGCCTTAATGCCGGCCGCGTCTTTTAACGTGCGCGATTCTGAAATGGCAGGCACAAGGTTTATCGTCATGGCCGCCGTAAAAATAGTGGCAAGGTTAACCAGCGGAACCGCCATGCCAGTTAAATAACCAAACAGCTCCGTCGATTCCCCGACGCTGAACCCCTCCGCTTCAAGCCGCTGCGGCACAATCAGCAAATCAAGGTTTGCCACAACCGGCAGCATCAGGCTCGAAAGCGATACCGGAAGCGCCAGTTTAAGCAGGCGCATAATAATTTTGCCCGCCGCCTCCGGCTTTTTGGCCGCCACCGCGCCCTGCATTTTATCCTTCAGGCTGCGCTTGAGCCGTGCGTAAAACCACATCAGCACCAGCAGCGCGCAGAATGCACCCACGCCGGCGCCCATGCTTGCGCCGCCTGCCGCATATTCCAGCCCGTAAGGCATAAACATGTAGGCAAACACAATCATGGTAACAACGCGCATCAGCTGCTCCACAACTTCGGAAGCCGCCGTCGGCATCATAATCTGCCATCCCTGCAAATAACCGCGGAAGCTGGCCAGGAAGGTTACAAAAAATACTGCTGGCGCCAGCGCGATAATGGAATAATAAGCGCGGGCATCGCGAATCCAGTGGTTTTCGATAAGCCAGCCTGCGCCGAACCACAGCGCCGACGAGAACACCAGGCCGCTGATAAAAAGCAGCCTCAGCGATACGTTAAACACCCTTTTGGCGCCGAAAAAGTCGTTTTCCGCCACTTTTTCGGCCGTGATGATGGAAATTGCCACCGGTATGCCTGCCGACGATACCGTTATCGCCATTAAATAAATCGGAAAGCCCATCTGGTACAGCCCAATGCCTTCGCCGCCCAGAATGCGCGATAAAATAATCCAGTTTACGGAGCCGATAACCTTAACCACCATACTGGAAGCCGTAAGTATTAACGTGCCCTTTAAAAATTTTTTATTGCCTGTACTGCCGTTATTTTCTGACATACGCGCCGTCCTAATCCTAAAAATAAATACTCATTATAATTATCGCTTTAAAAGCCTTTTTTGACAAGCCCTTTATAGTTTTTTCACAAAATGTTGCGTGTTGCCGCCGTAGTTATTGCACTTTAGGCTGCAAATTGCTACAATTAAAATATAAAATTATGGACGGAGGTTAAACAATGAAAAAATTCCTTGCTTGTTCCCTTATTGCCATGCTGGCATGCGGCGCGCTTTTAGCCGGCTGCGGCGGCGATAAAAAAGACGAAGCTGCCGCAGGCAAAACCAAGGCCGCTTTTGTTTATGTAAGTTCCGCCAAAGACGGCGGCTATTCTATGGCGCATGAACTCGGCCGCCAGTACGTTGCCAAAAACATGCCCGATGTAGAAACATCCTTTATGGAATCTGTACCCGAAGGCGCCGACTCCGAGCGTGTTATCAACCAGCTTGCCGCACAGGGCAACAAAATCATCTTCACCACCAGCTTCGGTTATATGGACCCCACCATTAATGTAGCCAAAAAATTCCCGGATATTACCTTCCTGCACTGCTCCGGTTTTAAAACCGCGCCCAACGTTGGCACTTACTTTGGCCGCATGTATGAAGCGCGCTACGTAACCGGCATTGTCGCAGGCAAACAGACCAAAACCAACACCATCGGCTTTGTAGCCGCATTCCCGATTCCGGAAGTTATCCGCGCCATTAACGCCTTTACCCTTGGCGTGCAGAGCGTTAACCCGGACGCCAAAGTAAAAGTTCTGTGGACCAACACCTGGTATAACCCCTCCACCGAAAAACAGGCAGCGTTAACGCTGATTGATGCCGGTGCGGACGTTATTGCCCAGCACCAGAACACCCCCGGCCCGCAGCAGGCTGCCGAAGAACGCGGCGTTTTCGGCATTGGCTACAACGTGGATATGTCTGCCAACGCACCTAAGGCTTCCCTTACTTCCGCCATCTGGAACTGGGGCCCCTACTATGAAAAAACCATTAAAGAAGTACAGGCAGGCACCTGGAAATCTTCCGCTTACTGGGGCGGCATGAAAGACAAAGTTGTAGATATTGCCCCCTACGGCCCGGCTGTAACGGACGAAACCAAAAAACTGGCTGACGCTGCCAAACAGAACATTATCGACGGCAAACTTGTTATTTTTGCAGGCCCGCTGTATGACCAGACCGGCGCAGAACGCGTACCGGCAGGACAGGCTCTTACCGATAAGGATTTGCTTTCCATCGACTGGTTTGTTAAAGGCGTAGACGGACAGATTAACAAATAACAAATTTTCAACAGGCGGCTCATGGTTTATCCATGCGCCGTTTTGTTCTTTGCAGGCTTTAACAGGAGAAAACCATGATTGATAAAACTAAAATCCGCGGGGCGCGCGTGCATAATTTAAAAAACGTTAATGTTGACGTGCCGCTGAACACCATAACGGCCATTGCCGGTGTTTCCGGCAGCGGCAAATCTTCGCTGGCACTGGGCGTGCTGTACGCCGAAGGCTCGCGCCGCTATCTGGAAGCGCTCAGCACCTATACGCGCCGCCGCATGACGCAGGCCGCCAAAGCGCAGGTGGACGAAGTTTTGTATGTGCCTGCCGCGCTTGCCCTGCACCAGCGCCCCGGCGTGCCGGGCATACGCAGCACCTTCGGCACGGGCACTGAGCTTTTAAACAGCCTGCGCCTGATGTTTTCACGCCTGGCAAGCCACCGCTGCCCCAATGGGCACTATGTGCCGCCGACGCTTGCCGTTGCCGCCGAGCAGCAGCTTACCTGCCCGGAATGCGGCACCAGGTTCTGGCCGCCCGGAGCGGAGGAGCTGGCCTTTAACAGCCAGGGCGCCTGCCGCACCTGCGACGGCACCGGGCTTGTGCGTAATGTTGACCTTGCAGCCCTCGTGCCTGATGAAAGCCTTACTATCGATGAAGGCGCGGTTGCCCCGTGGAATACGCTGATGTGGTCGCTGATGACAGACGTCTGCCGGGCAATGGGCGTGCGCACCAACGTGCCCTTCCGCGACCTTACGCCGGAAGAAAAAGAAATAGTTTATCACGGCCCTGCCGAAAAGAAACATATTTTTTACAAGGCCAAAAGCAGCAACCAGGCAGGCGAACTTGATTTTACCTATTACAACGCGGTTTACACCGTGCAAAACGCGCTGGCTAAAGTTAAGGACGAAAAAGGCATGAAGCGCGTGGAAAAATTTTTAAAGCAGGAAACCTGCCCGGACTGCGGCGGCTCCCGCCTTTCGGACGCTGCACGCGCCCCGCGTCTGCGCGGCATTGGGCTTGACGAAGCCTGCCGCATGACGCTTACAGAGCTTACCGGCTGGGTAAACGGCGTTCCCGGCACCCTGCCGCCGGAAATGCGCCCCATGGCAGCCAGCATCTGCGAAAGCTTTCAAACGGCAGCCAAAAGGCTGATGGATTTGGGGCTTGGCTATTTAACGCTCGACCGCGCAAGCAGTACACTTTCCACCGGCGAACGCCAGCGCATGCAGCTTGCCCGCGCCGTGCGCAACCGCACCACCGGCGTTTTATACGTGCTTGACGAACCTTCCATAGGCCTGCACCCCTCCAACATTATAGGGCTTACCGGCGTTATGCACGATTTGGTGGCAGACGGCAACTCCGTTGTGCTGGTTGACCATGACACCCAGATTTTAAAAGAAGCGGGCTGGCTGATTGAAATGGGCCCGGAAGCAGGCGCCAAAGGCGGGCAGGTTATTGCCGAAGGAACCATAGCGGAAATTGCGCAGAATAAAAATTCCAAAATAGGCCCGTTTTTAAAGGCGGAAAGCTCCGTAATACGCAAACAGGCAGCAGCGAAAGAAATGTTTGCCGCAGGGCGCATCCACCTTGAAACAGGCGCCATCCATACCGTAAAGCCGCTTGCGGTTGATATACCCAAAGGCAGGCTTACCGTTGTAACCGGCGTAAGCGGCAGCGGCAAAACAACGCTGATTCTTGAAAGCCTTGTGCCCGGGCTTACCGCCGCCACAAGCGGGCAAAAGCTGCCGGAACACGTGCTTAACGTGCAGGCCGACGGCATACGCAGCGTAAAACTTATTGACGCCACGCCAATTGGCATTAATGTGCGTTCCACCGTTGCAACCTACGCCAACGTGCATGACGAACTGCGCAAAATTTTTGCCAGAACGGAAGACGCCAAAATGCTCGGCTTTAAAGCAGGCGATTTTTCGTACAACACCGGCAAACTGCGCTGCCCAACCTGCGACGGCACCGGCGTAATTAACCTTGACGTGCAGTTTCTGCCGGACGTGGAAATACCCTGCCCGGACTGCCGCAGCAGCCGCTACGGCAAAGACGCCGCCAAAGTAAAATACTGCGCCGCCAACGGTCAGTACTGCTCCCTGCCTGATTTAATGGACATGGACATCAGCACCGCGCTTACCGCCTGTGCGGATTTAAAAACTGTGCGCCAGCGTTTGCAGGTTTTAAAAGATTTGGGGCTCGGCTACCTTACGCTCGGCGAAGAAACACCAAGCCTTTCGGGCGGCGAAGCGCAAAGGCTGAAACTGGCCAGTGAAATGGGCAAAAGCCAGAGCGACGCCGTTTTCATCTTCGATGAACCCACCATCGGGCTGCACCCGCTTGATGTAAGAACGCTGCTGGACGTATTCCAGCGGCTGATTGACAGCGGCGCAACCGTTATCGTTATCGAACATGACCTTGATGTTATCCGAAACGCCGACTACATCATAGACATGGGGCCTGGCGGCGGCAATGAAGGCGGCACAGTTGTTGCCTGCGGCACGCCGCAGCAAATAAAAAATACGCCGCAGAGCGTTACCGGGCGTTTCATTTAAACAAGCTATATAGTAATATTTTTCCGTATTTTAAATAATGCACTTGTTTTTACAGGTTAAAATAGCAGCACAAAACAATTTACGGAAAGGATGGTAACTTATGCAGTACATTTACCATTATAAATCGCTATTAGGCGGCATAACCATGGCCAGCAACGGCAATGCCTTAACCGGGCTGTGGTTCGACGGGCAAAAATATTTTGCCGAAGGGCTGACAGAAACTGCCGCAGCCAAAACTCTGCCGGTTTTTGATGAAGCCGTGCGCCGGCTGGATATTTATTTTGGCGGCCGCAGACCGGATTTTACGCCGCCGCTGAATTTGGAAGGAACCGCCTTCCGCAAAGAAGTATGGCAGCTTTTACTGCAAATTCCCTACGGCGAAACCACTACTTACGGCGAACTTGCTGCGCAGCTTGCCGCAAAGCATGGGCAAAAACGGATGTCCGCACAGGCAGTTGGCGGCGCAGTTGGGCATAACCCCATAAGCATTATTGTGCCCTGCCACCGCGTGGTTGGCACAGGCGGCAGCCTGACAGGCTACGCAGGCGGCTTGGCTAAAAAACTGGCACTGCTGAAACTTGAAGAAATTGATACCGCAAATTTTACCATACCCGCTAAAGGCACGGCACTGTAAAAAGCATAAAAATAAACCTTGCTGTTTAACTTAAACAACAAGGTTTTCTTTTTTATAACATGGTTTGCAGCTTTTTCCTGTCCGTTTTGCCGCTTTCGTTTTTCGGCAGGGCGTCCGTAAAAATTATGCGCTTGGGCAGTTCATGCTCCGTAAGTTTACCGTGCAGCTTCTGCAAAAGGCCGGTTTTATTCAGCCCGCGGCCAACTACAAACACCGTCAGCAAATCTTTGCCGCCGCTTTTTTCCGCAAGCGCCGCCGCATCCTCCACGCCGTCGCAGTCAAGCAGCGCGCTTTCAACCTTCAAGCCAGAAACTTTGATGCCATTAATGTTATACATATCGTCGCGGCGCCCTAAAAAGTGCAGCATGCCGTTTTCATCAATGCTGCCGCAGTCGCCAAGCGTTGCCGGGCATTTTACGCCGGCAACATGAAATTTGGTGTCGATATAAATTTCACCATTGCGCACGCTTACGCCAACGCCCTTAAACGGACGGCCTATCAACGTGCGGTCGCCGGTCATTTCGCTGTCTTTAATGTAAGTTATATAGTTTAACTCGCTCGCGCCGTAATACAGCGTCATTTCCGCATTGGGCAGTACGGCTTTTACTGCGTCCAAATCGTTTTTATCAAACCCCTGCGAACCGGCAATAATGCTTTTAACGCAGTTCAGCGGCGTTTTGCAGCCGCGCGCCAAAAGCCGCAGTTTGGTTGGTATTAAATAAACAACGTCGCAGCTGTGCTTTAAAATCATTTCCTGCCACAGGCGCGGGCGGAATTTACCGGCCGCAGCCACCGAAGCACCGGCATAAAGCGCGCCCATATATAAATTAAGGTTGCCGGTAAAAGCCAGGCTGCCCTGCGCAAACATGCAGCTGTCCGGAGTTACGCCAAACACGCGGTTCTGCTCCTCAAAAAAGCCTGCCCAGCTTTCATAAGTGCGAAACAGCACTTTGGCCCTGCCGGTTGTGCCGCTCGTCATGGCACCCATGCAGGCTTCAGGCGGCGGCACAATATCCTTTAAATGCTCCGTATCCGCTTCCTGCGGTGCCAGCACCGGCACATTGTCCGTTCCGGCAAAGGCAATAAACTCAATAAGCTGCTGCGCTATTGCGGATTTTTTTATAAAATACACCCTGCGCGCGCCGCCCGCCGCTTTTCTGCGTTCACGCGCCAGGACGGCAAGTTCGCCGTAGGTATAAGTATGTTCTTCTGTTATTAAAGCCGCCTTTTCGGGCGGCTTTTCTGCAATCAACTGCAAATAGTCCATATTAACATCTCTCAATCAAAAGTGCCGTGCCAACGCCGCCAGCTGCCGCTACGGATTCCGCACCGAACCTGCCGCCGCGCTTTTGCAGCGATTTTAACAGATGCAGCAAAACAATTGCTCCCGAAGCGCCATAAGGGTGCCCGTACGCCAGCGCGCCGCCGAAAACATTATAGCCGTCTTCATGCCCCGGAAAGGCACGGCTGAACATAACATCGATAACGGCAAAGGCTTCGTTCAGTTCAAAGCAGTCTATCTGCGTATGCGAAAGCCCTGCCCTTTGCAGTAGCGCATTAAGCGCAAGTATTGCGCTTTTGGGGCTTACCAATGGGTCGCCGCCAGTTGCCGCGCTGTGCCGCACTTTGGCCTGCACCGCAAGGTTATGCGCTCTGGCATAGCTTTCGCTTGCCAGCAGCACAAACGCCGCGCCGTCATTAGTCAGGCAGGCATTGGCAGCATTGGTAAATCTGCCGCCTTCCAGCACGCAGGGCAGCCTGTCCAAAAGGCGCTGGCTCATTTTGGGGCGTATGCCTTCATCGCGCACCGCGCCGAAGCACGGCACTATAATATCGCTTAACGCGCCGTCTGCCGCTGCCTGTGCCGCCAGCTTATGGCTGCGCAGTACCCAGGGGTCGCTTTCCGCACGGCTGATATGCTCACGCTCTGCCGTAAGTTCCGCGCCTTCCAGCATAACCGTTTCGCGGTGAATGCCCGGCATGAACTTAGCCACGCTGTAAGTTTCTTCGCCTTTATAATCGGGGTGGTTGGCGTTGTAGCCGCGCCGCGGCTGGGTAGATGTGCTTTCAAACCCGCCGGCAATAATTACCTCCGCCTCGCCTGCTTCAATTTTTGCCGCCGCCATTGCCACGGCTTCCAGCCCGCTGCCGCACTGCACATCCACGCTTACGGCGGGTATGCTTTCCGGCAGCCCTGCTTCCAATGCCGCCAGGCGCGCAATGTTGCCTCCCGCGCCCACGCCGTTGCCGCAAATTATCTGCTGCGGCACAACATTATATTTTTCCGTTACCGCTTTCAGCACCGCTGCGCCCAAAAGCTCTGCCGGCACATGCCTGTACACACCGCCCGTCAGCCCAATATAGCTGCGCAGCCCGCCAATTAAACAAACCTTATCCATCAGCGCCCGCCGCCAATCGCTCTTTGAATGGGCGCCGTAATATACGCCGCCGCTATGCACTTAACAATATCCATCGGAATAAACGGTAAAGCACCGGTAACAATAGCTTCTTCCCAGCCGATACCGGTAATGAATTTAAGCTGCGCCACGCCCAGAAGGTAAATTACCGGTATGCCGATAACAACGCCCAGAAATGCGCAGCGCTTAAAGCCGTAGTTATTGCCGCGCAGCCAGCTTATGATAAGCGCTGCCACTAAAAAGCCGAAAATATATCCGCCGGTAGGCCCAAACAGTTTGCCGGGTCCTGCCGTGCCGCCCGTAAACACCGGCAGCCCCGCAAGCCCCATTAAAAGGTATGCGCACATGGTAATAAGCACCTGCCGCGGCGTAAGCAAAAAGCCCAAAAGATTTACAAACACCGTTTGCAGCGATATTGGCGACAGCGAAAACGGCAGCGGAATTATTACATATGCCGATACGCAGTTCATCGCCATTAAAAGCGCCATTTTTACCATCTCGCGGACACCGTCCGGCCTGTTTGTGCCATTCATTGTTTTAACTCTCCTTTATACCTACCGTAAACAGCTCGCGCCCGCCGCAGTAACCGTCAAGCGACGCGCCGTTTTTGTATATGTCTATCTGTTCCCCCGCAAAAGCAGGCATTTTAAATTTAACATCCCAGTTCAGCGGCAGCGGCTTATTTAAAGCGCGCCACAAATGCTCAATCATGCACAGCCCCGGTACAACGGGGTTTTCGCCGCGGTGAATGGAATTAGTATCGTCCACGGCATCAAGATAAGCGTTAATTTCCGGCTTATCAATAACAAAGCTCAGCTGTTTTTCGCCCTGCGGCACCGTTTCCGGCATTTCACCGGCACGCACCAGCGGGCGCAGCAGCGTTACCGTCAGCGAAGCGGCGCCTTCTTTATAAGCCTCGATAATGCCCATGCGCGGCGGCGCCATTTTTACCGGGCGCGTTGCGTAATCTCCGTTTTCCAGCACGGATGCTTTAATAACGGCTCTTGCCATTACCGCACCGTCATAAGTCGGGCCGTTGTATTCTGATAATGCCCTGATAAGTTTTAACATAGTTCACCACACCTTTACTTTTTAATTATAAGTTTTGCCGTTTTTATTGTCAACCTTTTATGTATTTATGGTTAACTTCATTTTTTTCAGACTTTTGCGAATTTATTTTTTGCTGTTTATTTTACACTTTTCTGCTTGTAAATACAATGCAAACTGCTATAATATAGTTATTTTCTCTGTTTAAAAACTTTTAAAAATAAGGAGCACAATCATGTCAGCAGTAAAAAACGCCGAAGGCACGCAAAAACTTTCCGTTTTTAAAATGACCTGGCCAATTTTTATTGAAATACTTTTGCAAATGATGGTCGGCAATGTCGACCAGTTCATGCTCAGCCATTACTCGCAGCACTCTGTTGCCGCCGTAGGCAACGCCAACCAGATTATTAATATCGTTATCCTCGCTTTAAGCGTAATCAGCATGGCGGCTACCATTTTAATTGCCCAGCACCGCGGCGCGGGCAACCGCGAAAAAGTTGCCGAAGTCTGCACCGTTGCCCTGCTTGCCAATATGGTTTTCGGCGTTATCATCAGCGCGGCGCTGTTTATTTTTGACGGTTTCTTTTTAAGCCTCCTGGATGTACCGGCAGACATCTGGGCCGAAGCCTCGCTCTTTTTGCGCTACATAGGGCTTTTTATAGTAGTGCAGTCTGCCTATATCTCTTTTATTTCGTTCTTCCGCGGCTATTCCCTTTTAAAAATCACCATGATTACCTCCGTTGTGATGAACCTTATCAATATAGCGGGCAACTGCATTTTAATTCACGGCCTGGGGCCGATACCGTCGCTCGGTGTTTTGGGCGTAACCATATCCACCAACACCAGCAAGGTACTGGGGCTGCTTTTAATTTTATACTTTTTCCGCAAATTTATTGATATCCGCCTTTCGTTTAAATACCTGCGCCCCTTCCCCAAAAACACGCTGTATAAAATTTTGTACCTGGGGCTGCCCTCCGGCGGCGAATCGCTTTCCTACCAGATTTCGCAGATGGTTATTATGCGCTTTGTTAACGTAATGGGCATTGTGGTTATTACCACCAAAATTTACGCCTACATCATCGCCATGTTTTCCTACATCTATTCACAGGCGCTTGCCATGGCAACGCAGATTATCGTCGGCTTTTTAATTGGCGCGGGCGACCTTGACGCCGTTGAGCAGCGCGTATGGAAAACCATCCGCATTGCCGTTACCATCAGCACAACGGTAACGCTGCTTTTGTTCTTTAACAGCGACAGCATTTACGGCATTTTTACCGATAACCCCGAAGTGCTGGAGCTGGGGCGTCATATCTTTTTAATAGAAGTGTTTTTGGAAGCCGGGCGCGCCGTGAACATGGTAATGGTTATGAGTCTTCAGGCGGCGGGTGATATTAAATGGCCGGTAACGACGGGGCTTGTTTCCATGTGGAGCGTGGCAACGCTTGGCGCGTGGTTCTTTGGCCTGCACCTTGGCTGGGGCCTGGTGGGCGTATGGCTTGCCATGTGCCTTGATGAATGCCTGCGCGCGCTGGTATTTATTTACCGCTGGAAAAGCGAAGGCTGGCGCAAAAATAATTTGCTGGAATGATGAATGCAAAGTTGACTGCATACACGCAAAAGAGTTTGGCACAGTGCCAAACTCTTTTTTATCATACGCACCTTTCCTGCTGCCTGCAATTTGCCACGCATAATAAAGCGGTATTATAATAAATATGTACATTATTTTAAGGAGGCTTTGTTATACAGCACGTTTTGGGTTCAGCAGCCGGCGCTTGATGTTATTGCCGCCTTTTTTGACAAATATTTAAAAAATTAACTGTTTTAAACGGCATGTTTCCCTGCATGCCGTTATGTTTTTCTGTATACAGAAATACTTACGCTGAAACCATTGCAATTAGTAACTTTTTTTAATAAAATAGGTACAGTGCTATCCGAAGGAGGGTATACTATGCAAAAAATTAAGTCTGTATTGGTTGCCAACCGCGGCGAAATCGCCATCCGCGTTTTCCGCGCCTGCAATGAGCTTGGCATCCGCACAGTAGCAATTTATTCAAAAGAAGACACTCTTTCGCTTCACCGCAACAAGGCGGATGAGGCTTACCTCGTAGGCGAGGGCAAAGGCCCTATCGACGCTTACCTCGATATCGAAGACATTATCCGTATCGCGCATGAGCACGATGTAGACGCCATCCATCCCGGCTACGGCTTTTTAAGCGAAAACAGCGACCTTGCAAAACGCTGCGCCGAAGAAGGAATTATCTTTATCGGCCCGCGCCTTGAACACCTTATTATGTTCGGCGACAAAGTTAATGCGCGCGAACAGGCCAAACTTGCCGGTATTCCGATGATTCCTGGCAGCGACGGCCCGATTGACAGCGTTGAAGACGTTTACCGTTTTGTGCAGGCGCACGGCTTCCCCGTTATGCTTAAAGCCGTTAACGGCGGCGGCGGGCGCGGCATGCGCATGGTAAACAGCAACGAAGATTTGGAAACCGTATACAACATGGCTAAATCCGAAGCTATGAAGGCTTTCGGCAGCGATGAAATTTACCTTGAAAAATACCTTGAAAGCCCGAAACATATCGAAGTTCAGATTTTGGGCGATACTCAGGGCAACATTGTTCATTTGTTCGAGCGCGACTGCTCCGTACAGCGCCGCCACCAGAAACTGGTGGAAATTGCCCCGGCCTTTTCGCTTAAGCCCGAACTGCGCAAGGCAATCTGCGACGCAGCCGTTAAGCTGATGAAAAACGTTAATTACCTCAGCGCCGGTACGGTTGAATTCCTCGTTACCCCGGACGGCAACTTCTACTTTATTGAAGTTAACCCGCGTATTCAGGTTGAACATACCGTTACCGAAGAAATTACCGGTTTTGACATTGTGCAGACCCAGATTAAAATTGCCGAAGGCTATTCCCTGCACAGCCCGGAAATCGGCATTCCCGAACAGGACAAAATTACCAGCTTCGGCCATGCCATTCAGTGCCGTATTACCACCGAAGACCCTGCCAACAACTTTATGCCCGATACCGGCAAGCTGATTGCCTACCGCAGCGGCGGCGGCTTTGGCGTGCGTCTGGACGGCGGCAATGCTTTTACGGGCTCCGTTATTACCCCGTATTACGATTCCCTTTTGGTTAAGGCAACCACCCACGGCCTTACCCACGAAATTGCCATTACAAAAATGCTGCGCTGCTTAAAAGAATTCCGCATCCGCGGCGTTAAAACCAATATTCTGTTCCTTGAAAACGTGCTGGCACACCCCAGCTTCCACGACGGCAGCTACAATACTTCGTTTGTTGATGAAAACACCGAACTTTTCATCTTCCCGAAAACGCTGGACCGCGGCACCAGGCTTCTGCACTACATTGCCGATGTAACCGTTAACGGCTACAACAATGTTGGCGTACAGCCCAAACCGGAATTTGCTCCGCTCAGCCTGCCCAAAGCGTTTAAAGGCACCCCTGCCGACGGCACCAAGCAGATTTTGGATTTGCAGGGACCGGAAGGGCTTTCCAAATGGGTTATGGACCAGAAAGAAGTGCTGTTTACGGATACCACCTTCCGTGACGCGCACCAGTCGCTGCTTGCAACCCGCATGCGCACCAACGATATGCTGAAAGTTATCGGCACTACCTCAGCCAAGCTGCCTAACCTGTTCAGCTTTGAATGCTGGGGCGGCGCAACTTTTGACGTTGCTTACCGCTTCCTTGACGAAAGCCCGTGGAAACGCCTGCGCCAGTTCCGCGAAAAATGCCCGAACATTTTGTTCCAGATGCTGCTGCGCGGCGCCAATGCCGTTGGCTACACCAGCTATCCGGACAATGTTGTTAAAGAATTTATCCGCCTCAGCGCGAAAAACGGCGTTGATGTGTTCCGCGTATTCGACAGCCTTAACGGCATTGAAAACATGCGCCTTTCACTGGACGCTGTACGCGACGCAGGCAAATTTGCCGAAGCTGCATTATGCTACACCGGCGATATTTTAGACCCGCGCCGTGATAAATACGACCTTAAATATTATGTAACCATGGCGAAAGAACTGGAAAAAACCGGTGCAAACTCCATCTGCATTAAGGATATGGCAGGCCTTTTGAAGCCGGAAGCAGCTTACCAGCTTGTTTCAGCCCTTAAAGAAGCAGTTAACGTGCCTATCCACCTGCATACGCACGAAGGCAGCGGCAACAGCATTTACACTTATGCCCGCGCTATCGACGCCGGCGTAGATATTGTTGACGTAGCCATGAGCGCTATGAGCGGCGGAACTTCCCAGCCGAGCGGCGCAAGCCTGTACTACGCACTTTCCGGCCATCCGCGCCAGCCGCACCTTGACATTAACGCACTTAACGAAATGTCCCGTTATTGGGAAAGCGTGCGTCCGTATTATAAAGCAATCGACAACACCGTTTCTTACCCCAACCCGGAAGTTTACATCCACGAAATGCCGGGCGGCCAGTACAGCAACCTGCAGCAGCAGGCTAAAGCAGTAGGCCTCGGCGAACGCTGGGAAGACATTAAAGATATGTACCACCGCGTTTCCATGATGTTCGGCGATATTATTAAAGTAACGCCGTCTTCCAAAATGGTTGGCGATATGGCACTGTTTATGGTGCAGAACGACCTTACCGAAGAAGACATTTACGCCAAAGGCGATTCTCTCAGCTTCCCGGCTTCCGTTGTAGAATTCTTTGAAGGCCGCCTGGGCGTACCGTATCAGGGCTTTCCGCAGAAATTGCAGCAAATTATTCTTAAAGGGCGCAAACCTATCGAAGGCCGCCCCGGTGCTGCACTGCCCCCGGCAGATTTTGAAAAAGTACGCACCAGCCTTGCGGAAATGGGCGCTCCGACCAGCGACGAAGCTGTAAGCAGCTACTGCCTGTACCCGAAAGTATTCAGCGACTGGGCAGTACGCCATGCCGAATTCGGCGATGTTTCCGTACTTGATACGCCTACCTTCTTCTTTGGCATGAAAACCGGCGAAGAAATTAAAGTTGAAATCGAACAGGGCAAAATGCTCGTTATCAAACTTTTGCAGATTGGCGAAGCAAACGAAGACGGCATCCGTACCATTTTCTTCGAATTCAACGGCCTGCCGCGTGAAATTGATATTAAAGACAGAAATGTTAAATCTACCAACGTAACGCGTAAAAAAGCCGATAAAACCAACCCCGGCGAAATCGGCGCAACCCTTTCCGGTTCCGTTGTTAAACTGCTGGTTGAAAAAGGCCAGGCTGTCGAAAAAGGCACCCCGCTTATCGTAACCGAAGCCATGAAGATGGAAACCACCATCGCCGCACCTATCAGCGGCATTGTATCGCAAATCCATGTAGCGGCCGGCAGCCGTATCGAAAGCGGCGACTGCCTGATGGAAATTGAAATCAAGGCATAAAAAGTACGTTAAAACACCAAACCTCCCGTTTATACAAGCGGGAGGTTTTATTATTCTGCGTGATATTCATTTTTACGTTAATTTTATTTAAACGCCTGCTTAAAATATGATAAAATAATTTTTATAATTGCTTTAACAAAATAGCTTAAAAAGTTGGTGAAACCATAAATGAGCGAAACAAAACAGCGTTTTAACGAATACATGACCAAAAGAGAATTAAAGCGCCGTTTTTTAATAAACGATAAATTTATAGGCCGCTTCTTTCCTGCGCCGGTTAAAATAAGCACAGCCAAAAACAGCGATAAATTAAGGGACGCCTGGGCGGTTTCCGTTGTGGAAGAAATAATGCAAAGAAAGAAATTTCAGCATGACCATTATTCAACCAGAGGCAGCGAGCCCAACGCCAAAAAGCGCAAAACCGTGCGCAAAGCACTTATCCGTGCAAGCAGTATCAACACCCTGTTTGAATCCGTGCCAAACGCAGGCCGAAATTTTGTTCTTCACATCGGCCCTACCAACAGCGGTAAAACCTATCACGCCTTAAAGCGTTTTGCAAAAGCCGAAACCGGCATTTACCTGGCCCCACTGCGCCTGTTGGCGCTGGAGATTTTTGATACCTTAAATTATAACGGCGTCTTTTGTTCCCTGCTTACCGGCGAAGAACGTGAGGACGTACCTTTTGCCAAGGTGCTGTCTTCCACTATTGAAACCTGCTGCTTTGACTCCCATTACGACGTTGCGGTTATTGACGAATGCCAGCTGATAGCAGACGAGCGGCGCGGGCAGCACTGGACAAAAGCCATTTTGCAGCTTAACGCTGATGAAATTCACCTGTGCCTTGCACCGGAAGCCGCAGATTTAATTATCTCTCTTTTAAACTCCATCAATGCCAGTTATACCGTAAACTACTATGAGCGCCTTGCGCCGCTGAAATTTTCCGGCATTTTTAAAAGCCTTGCCAATATTCAGCAGGGCGATGCCTTAATTGCATTCTCACGCAAAAAAGTGTTGGCAATAGCCGCCGCGCTGGAAGACATGGGCGTTAAAACCAGCGTAATTTACGGATGGCTGCCGCCTGCCGCACGGCGCGAAGAAATACGCAGGTTTAACAGCGGCGAAAGCACCGTAGTTGTAGCAACGGATGCTATCGGCATGGGCGTTTCACTGCCGATAAAGCGCATTATCTTCTGCGAAACGGACAAGTGGGATTACGGTGCCTACCGCCCGCTTTCGATTTACGAAATACGCCAGATTGCCGGACGTGCCGGCAGATACGGCAAATTTGACGCGGGCGAAGTTTTAAGCATGACGCGCCCGGAACATATTCAATCGGCATTAGCCAAAGGCATAGTACCGCTGAAACGCATAACATTACCCTTTCCGCAGGAGGTAATTACCGGCGGTGCAGATTTAAAAATATACCTTGAAGAATGGGAACGTCTGCTTTTAGATAAAACTTTCCGGCGGGAACGGATGACGGAAGCCCTTATTTTGTTGAAATTCCTCAAAAACGACGCTGCGGCATTTGCTACCGAAGACCTTTTTAAACTTATCCGCTGCCCCTTTAATACTTCCGACCCGCAGCTGATGAGCTATTGGCGCTCCTGCTGCCTGGCGATAAATAACGGCGAAGCCCTGCCGTTACCGGAAGGCCGCTCCGACAATTTAACAGACTGCGAAGTGCAGTACCGCGCTTACGAAATACGTTACCGCCTGGCAAACACGTTTGGTTTTTTTGATGACTTTTTGGCGGAAAGACAGCGCTTGTGCATTAAAATCAATAACCTGCTGATAGGCGATAAAACAATGTTCATTGCCAGATGTAAAGAATGCGGCAAACGCCTGCCCGTAACTCACTCCGAAACGCTTTGCAATGATTGTTTAATAAAAGAAGCAAACAAAAAAGCAGCGCTATAAACAACCAGCACCCAAAAAGTTATAAACTTTCAGGGTGCTGGTTTTAATTATTTATTCAATTTCTCATTCATCAACCTTGTACCAGAACGGACGCAGGAAATGCAGATAACATACTTCGCCGGTTTCCGGTCCCGGGTCGCGGCGGCCAATCTGCACACGCACTTCCTGGTCGCCTATTTTTACAAGATAGTCAACAATTTCGCCAAGGAAGGCTTTACGCATTACAACGCCGCGTACTGCGTTGATATCGTTTTCATTTGTGAACCTTATTTCCGTCGGGCGGCTGGCAAGGTTAAATACGGCTTCACCCTGCATGCGCGCCGGAACAACAAGCCCCTGCGGCAGCGGGCGGTTATCGCCCTTAATGCAGGCTGCGCCGCTTTGCCATACCACATCGGTAAAGCTCGACACGCCTATGAAGCTGAATACAAATTTATTTGCCGGATTGTTATATACATCAAGCGGCGAATCAATCTGCTGCATTACTCCCAGCTTCATAACAAGAATGCGGTCAGAAAGCGCCATGGCTTCCGACTGGTCATGCGTAACGTAAATAATGGAAAAACCGTATTTACGCTGCAAGTCTTTAATTTCAAAGCGCATTTCCTCACGCAGATGCGGGTCAAGGCTCGAAAGCGGTTCGTCAAGCAGCATAACATCAGGGTTAATGGCCAGCGCACGCGCAAGTGCCACACGCTGTTTGCCGCCGCCGGAGAGACTGGCCGGGCTTTCTTCAGCCGCTTTTAAAAGGTTGGTCGCTGTCAGCGCGTCTTTGGTGCGCTGCTCAATTTCTGCCGCAGGCAGTTTGCGCAGCCTCAGCGGAAAAGCAACATTTTCATAAACGCTCATATGCGGCCATACGGCAAAAGCCTGAAACACCATGCCGAAATTGCGGTTTTCGGGCGGTGTATAGTGATGCTTTTTAGGAGATGACAACAGACGGTCGCCAACCCATACTTCGCCGTCACTTAAATCCTCAAAGCCTGCCACCATACGTAGGGTAGTTGTTTTTCCGCAGCCGGAAGGACCAAGCATGGAGAAGCACTCGCCTTTGCCGATTTCAAGGTTCAGGTTATCTACGGCAGTAACATTGCCAAAGCGTTTTGTAACGTTAACTAAGCGTATATAAGACATGACGGTTACTCACTCACTTTCTTGGTAAAATGGTTAATCAGCATCTGCCCGCAGACGATGATGATAAGGGCGATACCTGCCAGCGCGGTACTCATAACGGTTTCGCCGTCCTCGTTAAGAGTATAAATGGCAACGCCGATAGTTCTTGTGGTAGGCGCATACAGCATAATGGATACCGTAAGTTCACGCAGTGCCGGCAGGAAGATTAAGAAGAACGCGCTAATCATACCTGGGCGAACCAGCGGAATAACAATATCTTTTAAGGACTGCCACATGGTAGCGCCGCAGGAACGCGATGCTTCCATCAAAGAATCATGTACCTGTTCCAGCGCGGCACTGTTAGCTTTTAAGCTGAATGCCATGTAGCGGGCAATATAGGCAACGAGGATAATCCAAACCGTGTTATACAGGTTGATGCCGAATTTACCGCTCCACGCCAGAATAACGCCCAGCGCGATAACGGAGCCCGGTACGGAGAACGGCAGCATGCCGAGGAATTCTAGAATGCCTTTGCCGCGTACTTTCATCTTAACAATAACGTAAGAAATCATTACGCCTGCAAACATGGTAATAACAGCTGCTGCAAGGCCTAAAGTTACGCTGTTGAAGATAGCGTCTTTGGTTACTTCGTATTCAAACAGAATGTATTTGTAGTTATCAAGCGACAGGTTTTCCCAGGTAAGCGGCAAACCGTAAGTGCTTACGCCGCCAACGAGGAAGATAACCACGGTAGGCAGAAGAATGGTAAAACCAATATAAGCCAGGCAGAAGAACAGCAGCGGATAACGCAGGCCGCGCAGTTTCAGTTCCATCGGGCGGAAGCTCTTGCCACCGATAATCTGATAATGGCCGCGGCTCAAAACCTTCTGCTGTGCCCAGATGATAAGCGCAGCCGTTACAACAAGCACCGTTGCAAGTACCGTACCGGTACGGATAGAATCGAAGCTGCCGCCGCTCTGGTGAATCTTTTCGTAAATAAGCGTCGGGATGTTGTAAATGCCCTGCTCAATGCCAAGTACCGCAACCGTGCCGAAATGTGCCATGGAGTACAGCATAATCAGCAGCGCGCCCGACATAATGGAAGGCAGCACCAGCGGAATGGTAATTTTGCGGGTAATGGTAAACAGGCCTGCACCGGAAATACGAGCCGATTCTTCCAAAGTCGGGTCCATGCGCTCCAGTGCACCGCAAACCTGTATAAATACAAACGGGAATAAGTACATAACTTCTACCAGGCTGATGCCGAAGTAGCTGTAAATATTAAATACAGGTTCCGTAAGGCCAAAGGTTTCCATAAAGAACGTATTAATATAGCCGGAGTTCGGAGAAAGCAGCATCTTCCATGCCAAAGCGCCGATAAAGCTCGGCAGCATAAACGGCACAAGGAACAGGCTCTTCATAAAAGTTTTGTACGGCAGGTCGGTACGGGTAACAAGCCACGCAAAAAACGTGCCTACAATCGTACTGCCAATCGTCGTCATGCTGGCAATAATCAGTGAGTTTTTCAGTGCCTGGAAAGTTTCAGGCTCGGTCAGTACAGCGTAAAAGTCGCTGCTGTTAAACGTACCGTCAACAAAAAAGGCGTTAAACAGAATTAAAAGTACAGGCCACGCAACAAAAATAACCAGTACGGCAATAGAAATTAAAAGAATTATCTGAGCTACGCCAAAACCGGAATCCTTTTTAATTGTACTCATAATTCTTCCACCTCCTTCATCTGAGCCGCATCAAACCAGTACAAGGCACGGAAATTAACAACACATTCCTCGCCCTCGTTAAACATCAGTTTCTCGGAAATCGCTTCATGCGTTACAATTTCCGTACGCAGATGCTCACCGTCAATTTCAATCATATAGTCCATGGTTGCGCCAAGGAAGTTGGCACGTTTAATAATGCCCTTCAGCCCTGTGCCACCGCGGCTAATAATAACATCCGACGGGCGGAAAGCCGCAACCCAGTTTTTAATGCCGCTGCCCTGCGGTTTTTCCCACGGCACCTGCTGCATGCCGCTGCCGACAAGGTAAGCGCCGTTTTCTTCACGCACGCCAAGGAAATTGGCAATGCCCATAAATTTAAAAATGAACAAATCGGCAGGTTTTTCAAAAATTTCGTACGGCGTGCCAATCTGGCGGATATTGCCGTTGTTGTCCATAATGGCAATGCGGTCGCTGATGGCAAGAGCAACTTCCTGGTCATGCGTTACATACATAACCGTTATGCCGAACTGGCGCTGCAAAGCCTTAATCTCAAAGCGCATTTCCTCACGCAGGTTAGCGTCAAGGTTGGAAAGCGGCTCATCCAGAAGCATAACCGAAGGGTCTGCAACCAGTGCGCGTGCCAGAGCAACACGCTGCTGCTGGCCGCCGGAAAGCTCGGATGGCAGGCGTTTGTCGAGCCCTTTCATACCGACAATATCAATCATTTTCATTACTAATTTATCAATTTCTTCTTTCGGGCGTTTTTCCATTTTCAGCGGATACGCAATGTTATCGTAAACCGTCATGTGCGGCCAAACCGCATAATCCTGGAACACAATGCCCAAACCGCGCCTTTCGGGCGGAATATACTCACCGCTGGCGCTGTCGGCAACAACGGTATTATCAATAATAATACGGCCTTCATCCGGAACTTCATGCCCGGCAATAAGGCGTATCAAAACCGTTTTGCCGCAGCCGGAAGGGCCAAGCAGAGTAAAGCACTCGCCTTTTCTTATGCCAAGATCAAGGCCTTTATGTACCTGATGCTTGCCGTAGGCTTTGGCAACGCCTTCAACCTTAATGATATCTTCCATAAGGCAACCTCCTGTAAATGTATTAACTGCAAAAACGGCGAAACGGGCAACCCCGCTCCGCCGCCTTTCTTAGCCCATTATTTAATTAGCCTTCTTATGCCGGAACTACTGTTTCATCTGCATAATGTCAGAGAATTTCTTAATGGTGTCTTCTTTGGTTTTAATTGCTTCAATGTAGTCAATCTTAATGGATTTTTCCAAAGCTTCTTTCGGAGCAGGCAGATTGAATTTAGCCGGAATTTCTACATCTTCACGTACAGGAATGGTGCCCTGCTGTGCAACGAGAGTCTGTGCTTCTTTGCTGAGCAGATAATCTACAAACTTTTTAGCTGCTTCAGCTTTGGCGCTGTCTTTAAAAATAGCAACCGGGCTCGGAACTACCAGCATTTCGGGCGGATAGCAAAGCTGCAGGTGTGCGCCTTTTTCGATTTTAGCATTGGTAATATAGTCTACTGCCAAAGCTGCGGAAAGTTCGCCGGAAGCAGTATCGTCGATAACCTGGCCGGAGCCTTTGCCGATACGGCCGCCGTTGGCTTTAATGTCTTCAAAGAATTTCCAGCCGAACTGTTTTTCCAGAAGCGCAACGCTCATGTAAGAAGTACCGGAAAGAGCCGGGTTGGCAATGCCGAAACGGTCTTTAAAATCGGGTTTCATCAAATCAGACCACTGGGTAGGAGCGGTTTTAATTTTATCGGTATTAATAACAATGCCAAGAGTACCAAGGCGTGCTGCATGGAAAGAGCCGTCATAATCGCTGAACGGATTTACGGTTTCGGGTTCAACAGGGCTCTTGTAATTTAAAAGAATGCCTTCGTTTTTCATGTTATAGAAGTCAGGAACTTCACTTGTCCAGATAACGTCGGCCAAAATTTTGCCGCTCTGGCGTTCTGCGGCAATTTTAGCCATCAGCTTGCCTGCACCGGCAGACTGGTAGTCAACATCAATGCCGGGGTTGGCTTTTTTAAAGCCGTCTACAATGCCTTTAATAAGCGATTCCTTCATGGATGTGTAAACGATGAGCTTCTGGCTGTCATTGGCAGCTTTCTTTTCTTCTCCGCCGCCGCAGCCTGCAACCAGCATCATTAACAGCATCATCACAGAAAGCAGCCACAACGTTGTTTTCTTTAACATCATAAAACCTCCTTAATTTTCCTGCCCTGCGTAACGCCAAGGCAGCTTAAAATATTGTGCGTCAAAATAAAAGTTAAAAATTTAACTGTATTTTTACTTTTATTTAACTAATATTTAACATTAATTTAACACATTATTCAGAAAAATGCAAACACATCTGTCTTTTATTTTGTATACAAAAATTTTCCGTATCAAATGATACATTTGCCAAAAACGGGCAGCGCATAATAAAAAAAGCTGCCGCTAATAACGGCAGCCCTGCATAAGCCTTCCTTATTTAATTTACTGGCCGGATGTCAGTTTTAAACCGATAATGCCTGTTAAAAGCATTGCCACAAAAAATAAACGCACCAGCGTAACCGGTTCCTTAAACAAAATAACGCCCACTATAACGGCGCCCAGCGCACCAATCCCTGTCCAGATGGCATAAGCCGTGCCCATTGGCAGCGATTTAACCGCGTGCGCCAGAAACCAGAAACTGAAACCCATGCCGATAAATGTTAAAACCGTAAACATTACATTGGTAAATCCGTGCGAGTACTTTAAGCAGGTAGACCATACAACCTCAAAAATACCCGCTATAAATAAATCTAACCATGCCATGAATTAAAAACCTCCTTAAAAATGCGGTTAAAACAAAAAATGCCCTTATTTATGTATCTTCTAAGGCCTGCGATACATAAATAAAGGCACCTGCTTAACCGGCGTTAAACAGACTGATGTAAGTATAGCACACCGCCGCCGCTTTGGCAATACGCTTACGCGGATAAAATGCTATAATAAAGGTAAGCAAAGTTTACGGCAAAGGATGTGAAAGTGATGAAGTTATGGAAATTGGCGCTAAAATACTGGGTTTATAATCAGCTGTTTTTTGTGCTGTGCGTAATTATAACTGCCTGTGCAGGATTTTTTATTTTAACCGCGCTGAACGGTTTTTATAATTACATTACCGGTACTTTCGGCGGCGATTCCGGTTTTTACCTTTCCATAATATTATTTTACGGCGCCATTTTGCTTGCCTTGTTTAATTCATACAAACTTTTTAAACTTTACTGGCGCCAAACGCTTGTAAATTACAGCGGCAGTTTTATGGCTTTAGCCTGTACTGCCTTTTTGCCCTGCACCTTTGGCGCGGTGCTGTTTGCGCTGCTGTTTTACCTGCACAACGGCTCGGTAACTTCACTTTTAAGCAGCGTAAACTTTTACCTGCTGATTTTAATACACGGCAGTTTTTCGCTCATTCTTTTAACTATGCTTTCCCACGCGGATTACATAATTTTAATTTACGCCCTCGCCAATCTCATCCCGCTGGCATTTTTTGCACGCTATGTTTACTTGCTGCGCGGCACTAAACTGCCGCTGCTAAAGCCTGCCGCCTTCGCTCTTGTATTGTTTGCAATCTGCGGCAACGTTATAAATTATGCTGTAAATAACGGCAATACAGTCCGCTCTCACAACTTTGCTTACGAAAACGGCCTAAGCAGCGTTGACCTGAAAAAATACAAAATAACCAACCCCGGCAACATTTTGCCCAAGCTAAACGAAGTAAGCACTTTGCAGCTTACGCAGGAAGAATGGCTGAAGCTTGACGGCGCCGAAGCCGCTTACCCGGTGTATTCTGCCTATGCCAACGCCTGCTATGACGGCATTGCCAAATATCAATATAAGCCGGGTACTTTGCCGTGGCAGGAGCAAAACAAAATTAATGAAGAATTTGAAAAATATGTTGCCTTTAACAACACCGTTTATGCTTTTAAGGATTTAATCAATAAGCGCTGCGATGTATTTTTCGGCGCAATGCCCTCTAAACAGCAGCAGGCAGACGCCGCCGCTTTAGGCGAAGAACTGGTGCTGACGCCCATAGCGCAGGAAGCCTTTGTATTTTTTGTAAGCAGCGATAACCCCGTCAGCAGTTTAACCACGCAGCAGGTGCGCGATATTTACAGCGGCAAAACCAAAAACTGGCAGCCGCTTGGCGGCGATGACCGGCGCATTTTAGCCTTCCAGCGCCCGGAAGGCAGCGGCAGCCAAACGCTGCTGCAGCACATTATGGGCGATACGCCAATAATGGAACCGCTAAAAACAGAATACATTCCAAGTATGGGTGGTATAGGCGAAAGTGTTGCCGAATACAACGGCGATGCAGGAGCACTGGGATTTTCCTTCAAATTCTTTTTAACAGGTATGCTGGGGCGCGAAGATGCGCCGGTAAAAATGCTTGCCATCGATGGTGTTTCCCCAACAGACGAAAACATCCGCAGCGGCAAATACCCCTTTGCCACCAAGCTGTACGCCATCACGCTTAAAAGCAACACCAAACCGCAGCTTGCCGCTTTCCTGAACTGGATGCAGTCGCCGCAAGGACAGGAACTTGCAGAAAAAGTTGGCTATGTTCGCTTACAATAAAATTTTAAAAGGGCGCAAACCATACGGTCTGCGCCCTTTTTCTTTCCCTTATTTATAACTGTTTATAATATCTCTAATCTGTCTGTGTTTCCCTTATTTTACGGCTGCTTTATTTTACTGCTTCTGCTACAAGCCTGCCCATTTCGGCAGTGCTTACTTTCTTCAGGCCTTCTGCCCACAGGTCAGGCGTGCGGTAGCCTGCTTCCAGCACTTCGTCAACGGCGCGTTCCACCGCGTCTGCCGCTGCGTCCTGGTTCAGCGAATAGCGCAGCATCATGGCAACGCTTAAAATGGTGGCCAGCGGGTTGGCAATTCCCTGCCCCGCTATATCCGGCGCACTGCCGTGGATAGGTTCATACATGCCTGCGCCGTCGCCCAGGCTTGCGCTCGGCAGTAAACCGATGCTGCCTGCAATGGTGCTTGCTTCGTCGCTTAAAATATCGCCGAAAATATTATTGGTTAAAACAACGTCAAACTGTTTCGGGTTCAGTACCAGCTGCATGGCGCAGTTATCTACATAAAAATGGTTCAGTTCAACATCGGGGTATTCCTTGTCGCGCATTTCGGTAACAATTTTGCGCCACATACGGCTGCTGCCCAGCACATTGGCTTTATCAACGCTTGTTACCTTGCCACCGCGTTTGCATGCAGCTTCAAAAGCAAAGCGGGCAATGCGTTCTACTTCCGGGCGGGTGTACATTTCAATGTCGCTTGCTTCTTCCACGCCGTCGGCGTTAAGGTGCGCTTCGTTATGCGTACCAAAGTAAATGCCGCCGGTCAGTTCGCGTACAATTAAAAGGTCAGCACCTTCAGCACGTTCGGTTTTCAGCGGGCTGAGATGCGCCGTATATTTGGAAACCTTCATCGGGCGCAGGTTGCAGTACAGCCCCAGCCCTTTACGGATGTTTAAAAGGCCTTTTTCCGGGCGGATGGAAGGATCAACATTATCCCATTTCGGGCCGCCTACCGCACCCAGAAGCACTGCGTCGCTTGCTTTGGCGCTCGCCAGAGTTTCTTCCGGCAACGGCGTGCCGAAAGCATCAATAGCTGCGCCGCCAATCAGTTTTTTATCGTATTCAACCGTAAAATTATATTTTTTAGCCGCTGCATCCAGCACTTCAACGGCAGCGTCAACAATTTCCACGCCGATACCGTCGCCCGGCAGTAAAGTTATCTTCATATTATTGTTCTCCTTTAAGGTAGTTAATCAGCCCGCCGCAGTCGGCAATTTTCTGAATAAATTCCGGCAGCGGTTTTGTTTTAATGGTAATGTTTTTATTAACAATTTTAATTTCGCCTTTGGCCATATCCACGTCAAGCTCGTCACCGGCTTCAATTTTTTCCACGTCAGTGCCAATTTCCAGCACCGGAAGGCCGATGTTGATGGCATTGCGGTAAAAAATACGCGCGAAGCTGTCGGCAATAATGCACTTAACGCCTTTAACTTTCAGCACAATGGGCGCGTGCTCGCGGCTGGAGCCGCAGCCGAAGTTTTTGCCTGCCACAACAATGTCGCCCGGCTTTACGTTAGCGGCAAAATTAACGGTTAAATTTTCTTTGGAATCTTCCATGGCATGTTCTGCCAGTTCGTTAAAATCGCTGATATTCAAATATCTTGCCGGAATGATAACATCCGTATCTACATGGTCGCCATAACGCCAAACTTTACTCATTTCATTACCTCCTCGGGGCTGGTAATATAACCGGTTACTGCGCTTGCAGCCGCCGTGTACGGGCTTGCCAGGTAAACCTCGCTGTCTACATGGCCCATACGCCCGCGGAAGTTGCGGTTGGTTGTGGAAACTGCCCTTTCGCCCGCAGCCAGAATGCCCATATACCCGCCAAGGCACGGTCCGCAGGTCGGGGTGGAAACAGCCGCACCGGCATCAATAAAGGTATCAATATAGCCAAGCTTCATGGCTTCTTTATAAATTTCCTGCGTTGCAGGGATGATAATGCAGCGTACGGAAGGATGAACCTTGCGCCCCTTCAGCACTTCCGCAGCCTGCGCCAAATCTTCAAGGCGTCCGTTGGTGCAGCTGCCCACAACAACCTGGTCGATTTTAATATCACGCCCTTCTGCTGCCGGGTGCGTATTTTCCGGCAGGTGCGGGTAAGCAACAACAGGCACAAGTTTATCAAGTTCAATTTTAATTTCGCGCACATAGTTTGCATCAGCGTCAGCCTCAACGCCCTGCCAGTCACGGTCTACACGGCCTTTAAGGTAAGCTTTTGTTTTTTCGTCCACCGGGAAAATGCCGTTTTTGGCACCTGCTTCAATCGCCATGTTGCAAATGGTAAAGCGGTCTGCCATTTCCAGTTCAGCCACGCCGTCGCCGCAGAATTCCAGCGACTGGTAACGCGCGCCGTCAACGCCAATCATGCCAATTAAAGTTAAAATAACGTCCTTGCCTTTTACAAAGCGCGGCAGCTTGCCGGTAAGTTCAACCTTAATGGCAGCCGGCACTTTAAACCAGCTGGTGCCGCTCGCCATGGCGCAGCCTATATCGGTGGAGCCCATGCCGGTAGAAAGCGCGTTCACCGCGCCGTAAGTGCAGGTGTGCGAATCCGCGCCGATAACAATTTCTCCCGGCGCAACAAGCCCGTTGTCCGGCAGCAGGGTATGCTCAATACCCATGCGCCCAACTTCAAAATAGTTTTTAATTTCGTTTTCACGCGCAAAATCACGCATGGTTTTGCACATGGTAGCCGCTTTAATATCCTTGCAGGGAGAAAAATGATCCGGCACAAGCGCAATTTTATTTTTGTCAAAAACCGGTTTGCCGATTTTTTTGAACTCATTAATTGCCGGCGGTCCGGTAATATCGTTAGCCAACACCAAATCCACCTGCGATACCAACAGGTCGCCTGCCGATACTTCGGGGCGTCCGGCGTGTTTTGCCAGTATCTTCTCCGTCATTGTCATTCCCATAATAACTGCCTCCTGTATTTTTTACTCCATAAAGCTAAATAAAAAACCCCTGCCTGCACTAATGCAGACAGGGGCGATTATTAACCGCGGTACCACCCTGATTGGGGCTTCATTATGCTTAACGCTGCTCTGCGTCGCTTCCTACTCCGTTCAAAAGCGCGGCTCCCGGGCGAGCCTTTGCTGCTTTGCCGCTGCGGCTTGCACCATCCGCCGCTTCTCTTTGCCGGTTTTAACAGCCTGTTCCCGTTCTTCGCCTTTAATCATTACATAATTGCTGTTATGTTTTTGTTGCCTTTACATTATCTCAATATTTTTTTGTAATGTCAAGCCTTTTTGTATTACTTTTTAAGAAGATAATAAATTTTGTACTTTATTTAACAAAATGCTGGACTAAATGCCAAAAATAGCATATTCTATTATTTAACAAATAAACGGAAAAGCAGGGGTGGCAGCATGAAACTGTTGAAAGACAAAATTATGAGCGAAGGCATTGTGCTTAATGATGCCATACTTAAAGTAGATTCCTTTTTAAACCATCAGATTGACCCGGAACTGATGGTAGCTATCGGCAAAGAATTTGCGGAAAGATTTAAAGAATGCAAAATCGACAAAGTTTTCACCATTGAATCTTCCGGCATTGCCTGCGCATTAACAACCGCACTGTGCCTGCATGTGCCGGTAGTTTTTGCCCGCAAGCAAAAATCGGAACTTATGAGCAGCCCGGCCTACACCACCAAAGTTTACAGCTTCACCAAAAAAGTTACCAGCGATGTAAGCGTCCTCAAAAAATTTCTGCACGAAGGCGAAACCGTGCTTATTGTTGACGACTTTCTGGCAAACGGCGAAGCGGCGCTCGGCCTTGCCGATATTGCCCATCAGGCAGGCTGCAAAGTTGCAGGCATCGGCATTGTAATCGAAAAATCCTTCCAGCCGGGCCATCAGCGCATTGTTGACGCCGGTTACCATCTGGAATCGCTGGCGCGCATTAAAGCCTTTAAAGACGGCAAAGTTGTATTTGAAGAAGACTGATTTATACGCCTGCTTAACGCACCGTGCTGTTTTGCGCGGTGCGTTTTTTATTCTGCTTTCCGTATATTTTTTATGTACTCCAAAAACTTCGCCGCCGCATTGCCAACCGGCTGAAAACGCTTCCACGCCAAAACGGAAGTAAACGCAAGCTCCGGCTCCAGCGGGCGGAAGGCCAGCTTATCGTCCTCAAACAAATCAACCGCGCCTTCTATGGTCAGCCCGCAGGCTATGCCGCTGTTAATAAACATTGCCGCATGCGTCATAAGGTTAACCGCTGCCACTACCTGCAATTTATTAACAAGCCAGTTGGAAATTTCCTTCTGCACATATAAGCGTGAAGGCGTTATCAGCGGCACGCCCAGCAAATCGGCGCAGGTAACGCTTTCCTGTTCCAGCTGCTTCATCTGCCTGCTTAAAGTAGGCTGCGTAATGTGCAGCACTCCGAGGCTCTTGTAATATTTTCCTCGCGTGCTACCGTTAAAAAATATTGCAGTGTACGCAGTTACATTTTCATCACCTCTGCCGTGCAGTTTATACTTTAATTTTAGCACAGCACGGCTGCCGCCTGCCAGCATTAAACAATCCGGTCAGGCGGATGATTTATTAATTTTACTTATATAATAAAAAACTTCCGCAGGCATTACCTGCGGAAGCCGTTATTTTTACAGTTTATTTAACAACCAGAACCGGAACTTTAGCGTTGCGCACAACATAGCCGTATACGCTTTCCCTGATTTTTGACATACCCTGCGTTTTTCAGCCTTAATCAAGCCCCAGCCAGTTTTTAATTTTGGCGTCTGTCAAATCTTTGGTGGCGTCAAAACATTCTTTAACATCTGCCCCGGGGCAAATGGAACGGATATCGCGCGTGCTGTTTTTAGGGCCGCTGCCGCCGTGCGTACAGAATGGATAAACAGTTTTGCCTGTAAAATCATAGCTTTCCATAAAGGTTTTAATCAGCTGCGGACAGGTAAACCACCAGATTGGAAAACCTACAAGCACAACATTATAATCTTTAAAGCCCTGCACCTTATCATTAAGCTCCGGTTTTTCGTTTTTAAGCTGTTCCCATTTGGCAACGGCAACCGTGGCAACATAACTTGCCGGATACTCTTTAGTGGGAACTATTTCGTGCAGCGCGCCGCCTGCTGCTTTGACAATTTTCTGCGCTGCGGCTTTGGTGTGCCCTGTTTTGGAATAATATGCCACTAAAATTCTATCTGCCATTTTTCTCTCCTCCGTCTGTAAAAAACTCTGCCCTCAGGCAGTTTATGCTTCATAATAATAGCTGCGCTTTGCGGTAAGCAGCATCAAAATAAACATTACGCCCGTAAAAACAGCGTAGCCTGCGGTAAGTTCCAGCAGCGAAAAATACTGGGCAATGCGGCTTACCAGAAGGTTTGGCAGTGCCGCGCCGCCGTAGGCAACAACGTAAATTAAAGATAATACGCCCGCCCTTTCCTGCAGGCTTGTGCCTTCAACAATACCGGCCATGCTGACGGTAAAAGCAGCGCCGTCCGCAATGCCGGCCATTACGTTAAACGCCAGAAACAGGCTTAGTGAATGGCTGTAAATGGCATATACCACGCCAGCAACGGCTATAAAAAAGGTCAGCATGGAAAAACGCTGCAGCAAAAATTTATCGCGCCCGCGCGAAAGCGCCGCACCAAGCGCAACCGGCGCAATGAACGATACAAAGGTAAGCGAGGCAACAAAAGTGCTTTGCACCCCCAGCTCCTGTATGCCGATAGCAGCGCTGTACGACTGGTAAAAACCGCCTACCGCCCAGGTACCTGCAAAGGCACATGCCGCTGCAGGCAAAAGTTTTTTTACGCGCGGCGTAATTTTAAGCTGGGGCACAAGGCTGCGCCACGCTCCGCTCTGCTTTTTGGTAATTGTTTCCGTACTTGCAAAAACAAGTGCGCCGCAGCCAACAAGCAGCACGGCAACAATTACAAACACCATGCCAATCGCATCGCTAAACATATTAAACACGCCGCTGCCCATTGCGCCAAGCGGCAGGCCTATATTCGGCGCACTGCCGATAATAACAGCCGCCAGGCCCTTATAGCGCCGCGGTTCGTTATCAATAATAAACGCCGCCACCGTGCTGGAGGCCAGCCCGCAGCTTAAGCCCTGCATAAAGCGCGCCGCCAGCATACGCCACTCACCCGTTACATTGCTGAACAAAAAGCAGCCTGCCAGCCCGAAAGCCAGCGTTAAATAAATTGCTTTTTTGCGCCCCCAGTAATTGGTAAGGCGCGGCAAAAACAACAGCGCAATTACCGTACCGGCAAAATATGCCACCGTCGCCAGCGAAAGCACACCTTTATCAAGCCCAAGCGTTTCGGCATAAGTATGATAAAACGGTATCGGCGCGCCGCCTGCCATAAAAACCGCCCCCAAAGTAAGAGAGGCGGCAGTAAACCCTAATAATTGCTTTTTTGCTTTCAAACAACAATCATCCTTTTAAATTTTTTTATATTATAAACCTTTAAGCCCGCTTCAAGTCAAGCCGTGCTTTGGCACGGACAGTTATTTATTGTAATAAATCAGCATATGCAGCTCAGCATCCGTGCTGCCGGTATTGGCATAGGCATGCGGCACATTAGCCATAAAACGGATAGAATCGCCTGTGTTAAGGTTATAAGTTTTATCCCCCGCCGTAATGGCAACGGAACCTTCAAAAACGGTAATGTATTCCTGCGCGCCCTTTAAATGCGGCTGCGCGCTTAAACTGCCCTGCGGCTTAATAACTATGCGGTAAGTTTCAAAGCCCTTGTTTTCATCAAAGGCAAAAGCCGGATAGTTTAAATAACGCCCGCCGTCCTCCAATAACGGCTCTGCCGCCGGTACAACATCCACGCTGCTCTGCAAATCCTGCTCCAGCAAGGAAGTAAAAGAAACCTTATAACCGCCGGCAATCTTCCACAAAACAGAAATTGTTGGGTTTACATCACCCTTTTCAATCTGCGCAAGCATACTGCGCGACACGCCGGTAATTTCTGATGCTGCATCAAGTGTCAGCTTTCTTTTTTCACGCAGTTTTTTTACATTCTGCGCAATAATCTTATTAACATCCATAACAAGGCTCCTCTTGACAATATAACAAACCAAAAGTACAATATAAAAGAAATATATTATATTGTACTTTTTTCTTTTATATTATCATAAGCGCAAAGGAGCGTCAATTATGTTCAACTGGTTTGCATTTTTAACCTACGCTGTTATAACAGCCGCAACACCGGGGCCTAATAATATTATGTCCATGAGCAACGGCGGCAGGCTGGGTTTTAAGGGAGCGCTGCCCTTTAACTTTGGCATACTGGCAGGCTTTGCTGCAGTAATGCTTATCTGCACTGCTTTTTGCAGCACCCTTACAGAACTTATACCTGCGGTTAAAACGCCGATGCTTATTGCAGGCGCTGCCTATATGCTTCATCTGGCATGGGCAACTTATAAAAGCGACGGCGTTATTACTGAAGACCACTCGCGCAGCGGCTTTTATTCCGGCCTTATTTTGCAGTTTATCAACCCTAAAATTTACATTTACTGCATTATGTCCATGCAGGCCTACATTCTGCCGTTTTACACGGGCGAGCCTTTTAAACTGACCTTGTTTGCGCTGCTGCTTGCCTTTATAGGTTTTGTATTTACGCTGTGCTGGTCGGCGTTTGGTTCTGCATTCCGCCTTTTGTTCAGCCGCCATACCAAAAGCGTTAACACCATAATGGCGCTGCTTTTGGTTTACTGCGCCGCTTCATTGTTCGGCTATTAAAAAATCCCTCCGCCATAGGGCAGAGGGATAATTTTTTATGCAGTTATTTCATGCATTCTTTAATGGCTTTGGCCATACGTTTAACGCCTTCAACAATTCTGTCTTCAGTCATGTTGGAATAGTTTACGCGCATGCTGCGGTCGGTTTTGTCATTCGGATAGAACGCATCGCCGATAACGGCAGCAACTTTCATTTCAATGCATTTATGGAATACTTCTTTCGCACTTACGCCTTCCGGAACGGTTACCCACAGGAACAGGCCGCCTTCAGGACGAGTCCATTCAACGCCTTCGGGGAATTCTTCTTCCATGGTTTTCAGGATAAGGTCGCGGCGTTTTTTGTACAGCGCTTTAATTTCTTCAACGTGTTTGTCAAGGTCGTAGTTTTCAATGTAAGCGTCGGCAACACCCTGGTCGAAGTTGGAAGTATGCAGGTCGGCGCTTTGTTTGATTTTAACAAATTCTTCCAGTACGGAATGTTCTGCTGCAACCCAGCCTAAGCGCAGGCCCGGGCAGAAGATTTTGGAGAAAGTACCGAGGAACATAACAAGGCCTTTGGTATCCATGGATTTAAGGGAAGGAAGAATTTCGCCTTCGTAGCGGAGTTCGCCGTACGGATTGTCTTCCAGTACCGGCAGGTTATATTTGTTGACAACTTCCATAAATTTATGGCGGCGTTCAAGGCTCCAGGTGCGGCCGGTCGGGTTCTGGAAATCAGGAATTACATAAATGAATTTGCAGTTCGGGGTAGTGGCAAGAATTTTATCCAGTTCTTCCGGAATCAGGCCGCCGTCATCGGTCGGAACTTCTACAAAATTCGGCTCGTAAGCATTGAAAGCGTTCAATGCGCCGAGGTAGGACGGGCTTTCGCACAGAACAACATCGCCGGGGTCAAGGAACAGTTTGCCTGCAAAATCAAGGCACTGCTGGCTGCCGGTGGTAATAAGAATATCGTCCGGGTCAACTTCGGTATGGTATTTATCTTTCATGCGTTTGGCAATTTTAGCGCGCAGGGTCGGGCGGCCTTCGGTAGTTGCGTATTGCAGCAGCTGACGGCCTTCTTTTTCTACCAGGTCATGGGAAACTTTGGCAATTTCTTCAACCGGGAACAGTTCCGGTGCGGGCAGGCCGCCTGCAAAAGAGATGATATCCGGCTGTGCGGTAAGTTTTAAAAGTTCACGGATTTCGGATGCCTGCATCCTTTCCATACGTTTGGCAAATTTCATTTTTCTTTCCCTCCAAATACTTTTTAAAATCAGTACAATGCAAATTATGGTGTACTTTTATAATTATAAATTATAGCACTTTAGCGTTTTACAGGCAAGTATTTTGTTATTTTTGTAAGGATTTTTGTGTACAAAACGCAATTTTAAATATACATTGTTAAAAAAATTACAGTTTAACGGTTTGCTTAACATGTTTCTTACAAAGAAAAACACCGCCCGTTTGAGCGGTGCTGAATCTTAACCTGCTTTTTTAACATTGATAACAACAATTTCGGGGTATGGGCCCATGCGCACCGGCGGACCCCAGAAGCCGTTGCCGTTGCTTACGATTGCCGCCATGCCGTCAACATAGGTCATGCCGTAGTCAAGCAGATACATGCTTCGGGTAATATAGCGGAACGGCCATACCTGCCCGGCATGTGTATGCCCGGAAACGCTCAAGTCATAGCCAGCTTTGGCGGCTTCAAACAAGCGGCGCGGCTGATGGTCAATTAAAATGCTGAAATAATCAGCATTGCCTTCTGCCAGGCGTTCCAGAGCTTCCGTACCGCGGTCGCGGCTGTAATCTCGCAGGCCGGTAAGTTTTATGCCCTGCGGCAGCACAGCACTTTCATTTTCCAGCAACGTAATGCCGTTTGCCCCTAAAATCCTGCGTATTTCCTTCATTTCGCCGTCAAGGTAATCGTGGTTGCCGTAAACGGCATAAGTTCCCAGCGGCGCATCAAATTTCAATGCTTCCAGCGAGCCGTTATCCAGCACATAGCTGAGCTTTTCGTCAACAATATCGCCGCCTATCAAAACCAGATCCGGCTTTTGGGCGTTTATGCGCTGCACAACGTCCTGCGCTGCACCAAGGGCGTTAATATGCCCAAGGTGCAAATCCGTTACCAGCACTATTTTGGTATCGGCTTCAATATTTTTGGAGGCAGCCACCGTTTCCGTACGCACTATGGGGTTCATGGCTTTATAAATGCCAAAAATAATGGAAGCACTTATAACAACAAGGCCAATCACGGCCAGCGGTGTGCTGAAACGGTAATGCACGCCGAAAATTTTGGCCGGTATAATTAAAACGCCGTTTAAAAGCATCAGCAAAAGGCTGTAAAAACCGAACAGAATCCATACATTGCCAATCCACGCCAGTGCGCGTGCAAGGGGCTCCGGGTGAACGATATAGCCGCTGTGGCTTACAAGGTAGCTTACAGTGCAGCCAACTACGGCAAGCGGCCACAGCCATGACGTAAGCCCCGGAATAAGAGTGCGGTAATAAAACCATACGGCGATGCCCATGGCGGCCAGATACGAATACATAACAATCATAAAAAGGTTCATCGGCATTCTCCTTTATTGTCCGTTTTATATAATATATACTTTGGAGTGCACTTTAAGTCAAGTAAAAAATTTTTGAAAACCGCTTGACTTGAAGTTCACTATAACTGATATATTAATATTAGCCATAAAATTACGCTGTTTTTAAAGGAGTAATGCCTATGAAAAAATATCTTAAATACATTATTGTACTGGCGGTATTTTTGGCAGCGGGCTGCGCCGTATATACGGCACCTGCAACCGGACAGTCCGAAAATTACGCCGACGCGGATAAAATAAGCTTTCTGCGCCAGCTGATTACCGCCGACGCTTCAACAAGCCGCACCATTATGTGGCAGGCTGATGAAAAGCTTGAAAACCCGGCGGCCGAATATAAAAACGCCGCAGGGCAAATAACAGCCGTGCCTGCTTCCGTGCAGGAGCTTAACACCGGCAGCGGCACCCTTTACGTTTACACCGCCGCGCTGACAGGGCTTGAACCCGGAAGTGCCTACGAATACCGCGCAGGCTACGAAGGCAGCCGCACCGGCTGGCACAAACTACCTGCAGCGCAGCCTGACAGCTTTAAAGCGCTGATATTTCCCGATTCGCAGTCATCCGATTACAGCGGCTGGCGCAAGCTGGCACAAACTGCCTACAGCAAAAATGAAGACGCCGCTTTTTTTATCAACATGGGCGATCTGGTTGACAACGGCTACGATTTTTCGCAGTGGCGCGCCTGGTTTAACTCTGTTGCGCCAATGATTGAAAACATTCCGTTTGCGCCGGTAATGGGCAACCACGAAACCTACAATATGGACTGGCAGATTGCCCCGCCGACACCGTATTTAACGCTGTTTAACCTGCCGGAAAACGGCACCGACGCCAATAAAAATCAGTATTACAGCTTTGACTACGGCGATGTGCATTTTGTTGTGCTGAACACGCAGACCGACGAAATGGCAGACTTTAACCCCGATTTAATGCAGCAGCAGTTGAGCTGGCTGCGCAGCGACCTTGCCGGTACGCAGAGCAAATGGAAAATTGTGCTGATGCACAAAGACATTCTGCGTTATGCCTTTACCGACCGCCCCAACAACTTTGACCCGGCAAGCATTCAGTTTACGCCCTGGGCGCAGCAGATGATGCCCGTTTTTGAAGAATATAATGTAGACTCCGTGCTTACGGCGCACCTGCATACCTACCGCCGCCGCGTGCCTTTAAAAGGCTTTAAGCCCGATAACACCGGCATAACCTACATTTTAACCGGCGTTGCCGGAAGCGTGCGCTACGCCAACCTGTGGCAGCGCAACACGGCGGACGCAGCCCTTGCGCCGCAGCCCGAGGATGCCAACTACATAACTCTCAGCAAAACTCCGCAAACATTAACCTTTAAGGCATTTTTGCCGGACGGCACCGAATTCGATACCGTAACCATCACCAAAGAGGGGGAATAATTTATGAAGGTTTTACTGCAAGGCGCAGCAATTCTTGCCGTTATTTACACCATTATCAACATCAGCGGGCGCGTAGCCGTATGCAGCGCCTATAAAATCCTGTCCGCTTAAAGCGCGGTTAATTTACACGAGGTGACCAGACATGAACATTGCAGAAGTAAGCAAAAAATTCAGCCTTACAGCCGACACGCTGCGCTATTACGAGCGCATTGGCCTGCTGCCGGCCGTAGCGCGCAACAAAAGCGGCAACCGCGATTACAGCAGCATTGACTGCGAACGCATAGAATTTATTAAATGTATGCGCGAAGCAGGGCTTTCCATTGAAGTGCTGACCCGTTACATGCACCTGTTTTTGGAAGGCGACAGCACCTTAAAAGAACGCGAAGAACTTTTGATTGCAGAACGCGACAGGCTGGAAAACCGTTTGCAGCATATGCAGGAAACGCTGAGCCGCCTGAACCATAAAATTGAACTTTACGAACAGGGCGCATTCAGCAGCAACAGCATGTGCTGCGAGTGCATTTAAAAGAAGTGATTTATTTTGTACAACCCTCAGCTTGAAACATTTATTACCGTTGCCGAAAGCGGCAGCTTTGCCAAAACCGCCGACAAGCTTTATATTTCGCCTACCGCGGTTATCAAGCAAATCAATATTCTTGAAAGCAACCTTGATATAAAGCTGTTTAACCGCACGCACCGCGGCCTTACCCTTACAGCAGCAGGCAAATCGCTTTACAGCGACGCCAGATACATTATCCGCTATTCTCACGAATCGCTGGAACGCGCCAAAAACGCCATGCAGAAAGAAAACGGCATTATCCGCATCGGCACATCACCCATGACGCCTGCACAGATTCTGGTGCAGCTGTGGCCCAAAATCCACGCCATGTGCCCCGAAATACATTTTAAGCTGGTGCCGTTTGACAACACGCCGCAAAACGCACGCGAAATACTGCTGAACCTGGGGCAGAACATTGACATGGTTGCCGGTATTTTCGATGCCACGCTGCTCAATTACCGCCAGTGCGCCGGGCTGGAGCTGTGCCGTGAACCGCTGTGCTGCGCCGCAGGCATTAACCATCCGCTGGCGCAGAAAGACAAGCTCAGCGTAAGCGATTTGTACGGGCAAAACCTGATGCTGATTACGCGCGGGCAGATGGGCGAAGCCGACGCGCTGCGCGACTGGCTGACGGTAAAACACCCGCAGGTAAATATTATTGATTTTGATTTTTACAACACCGAGGTTTTTAACAGCTGCGAAAACGGCAACAACCTTTTAATGGCAGTGCCAACCTGGCGCGACGTGCATCCGCTGCTGAAAATAATTCCGGTGGACTGGGATTTTACCATGCCCTTCGGGCTTCTGCATTCGCCGCAGCCTGCGCCGCACGTGCAGAAATGCATTAATGCCATTACCAGAATTTACAGGGAAAACCGGGCATAACCATAGGGTTTAAGCTCACTGACAAACAGGGACTTCTTATGAAACCCCTGTTTTTTTATAATACTGGTAAAGGAGGGCTGGCAATGCCGGTAAAAAGGCTTTTTATAACAACTTTATTAATACTGGCAGCCCTGTTTTCAAGCAGATGTGCGGCAGTTGACACAGCTGCCACCACTTCAGGCGGCACGCAGAAAGGGGAAACAGCTATGGAAAAAACCATTACGCCCGCTACTCCCATCCTTACCGTTATGAATGAACCTTCATTTAAAGAATTCGGGCAGTTTCTGTTCCCAACGGATTTTTATACCCCAACGCCCGGCATGAAGGTAAGCGACGCCGGAAACCTTCTGCCCTACCATACCCATATAAACGCAGGCGACAGCTGCAATGTGCTGAATTATCTGTTAAACCAGGCACGCAGCGGCCGGCGCGTTTTTTATAATATATATTCCGAAGAAGCCAGAAAGCTCAACCCGGAACTTGAAAAAACCGGCCTGTTTTTCTTCCGCGGCAGGCCGGATGCGCCCTTTGCGGTTATCTGCGCGGGCGGCGGTTTTGCTTACGTCGGCTCAATTCATGAAAGTTTTCCGCACGCTTTGGAACTGAGCAAAAAAGGTTACAATGCTTTTGCACTACTGTACCGCACGGGCAGTGCGCAAAAAGCCTGCGACGATTTGGCCGCCGCCCTTACTTTTATTTTTAAAAATGCCGCAGCATTAAATATCAACACTAATTCCTACTCCTTATGGGGCGGCAGTGCAGGTGCGCGTATGGCTGCTTATTTGGGTTCTTACGGCGCGGAAGCTTTCGGCGGAGCGGCACTGCCAAAACCGGCAGCTGTAATTATGCAGTACACGGGCCATACCGATTATACTCCTGATGACCCGCCCACTTATGCCTGCGTAGGCGAAAATGACGGCATTGCCAGCTGGCGCACCATGCAGCGCCGCCTCGATAATTTAAACCGCCTCGGCATAGAAACAGAGTTTCACAAATACCCGCACCTCAGCCATGGCTTTGGCCTGGGCAGAGGCACTTCTGCCGAAGGCTGGCTTAATGATGCCGCAGCGTTCTGGCAGCGGCAGATAGATAAACAAAAAAGCAATTGATTATGGAGGTTTTATTATGGAGAAAAAAGTTTTGATTTTAGCCGGCAGCCCGCGTACCGGCGGCAACAGCGACCTTTTATGCGATGCTTTTGCCAAAGGAGCACAGGAAGCCGGGCACAAGGTAACAAAAATTTATGTACAAAAACAAAAAATAGCGCACTGCCTGGCCTGCTACGGCTGCCGCGGCACCGGTACCTGCGTGCAGAAAGACGATATGCAGGCCATTTTGCCGCAAATGCTTGAAGCCGACGTTATTGTGCTTGCCACCCCGGTTTATTTTTACAGCATGAGCGGCCAGTTAAAAACACTTATCGACCGCACTCTGCCGCAGTGGCTAAATATTAAAGACAAGGAATTTTACTTTATTGCCACCGCCGCCGATAAAAAAGAAGGCCTTGAAAGCACCATGCTTGCCTTAAAAGGCTTTACCGACTGCCTGCCGGGCGCAGTTGTAAAAGGCAGAATTTACGGACACAGCGTTTATGCCAAAGGCGAAGTTTTAAATACCCCCGCCATGGACGAAGCCTACAAAATGGGCAAAAGCTGTTAATAAAAAGAAGGTTTTAAAAATGCAGCTTAAAACTTGCAGCAATATAGCACAAAGCCCTGATGGGTTATGATGACAAAACTGATTGCCTTTGCCAAAAAATGGACGCTGCCGCTTGGCATGCTGGCAGGCGTTGCAGTTTATTTAATGTTTCACTTTTTTACCTTTTTAGCGCCGCTTAAAGCAGTGGTAACGGAAATTTCACACTACATTATGCCGTTTTTCATTTTTGTAATGCTGTTTGCCACATTTCTGCGCGTTAACTCGCGCAGCATGCGCCTTTGCAGATGGCACACTTCACTTTTGGCATTGCAGCTGGCATGCTGCCTTTTAATTGCCCTGCCGCTGCACTTTTTCCCGCAGTTCAGTTACGGCGTTGTTGCCCAGGGCGCACTGGTCTGCCTTATAGCGCCTACCGGCACCGCCGCGGCCGTAATTGCCGGGCGCCTTGGCGGCAACGAAACAACGCTTACCACTTACACCATTTTAAGCAGCCTTATTGCCGCAGTAATGATTCCGCTGGTGCTGCCGCTTGTTGAGCTGCATGCCGCAGGCAGCTTTATGCAGCAGTTTCTGCTGATTTTGCAGCACGTTTTTCCGCTGCTCATCTGCCCGTTTCTGGCAGCCTGGGCACTGCGCGAATTTGCGCCCGCCCTGCACCAAAAAATAACGCAGCTTTTCGGTGACCTCGCCTTTTACCTGTGGGGCGTTTCGCTCGTTATAGCCATCGGGCTGACGCTGCGCTCCGTTGCCAACAGCCATTTCGATACGCATGTACTGTGGCTGCTGGCAGGCTCCGGCCTTGCGGCGTGCCTGTGGCAGTTCGGCGTAGGCAAAATAGCCGGACGCTATTTTAACGACTACATCGCCTGCGGGCAGGGCTTCGGGCAGAAAAACACACTGCTTGCCATCTGGGTGGCTTACACCTACCTTTCGCCGGTAATTTCCATCGCGCCCAGCAGCTACATACTTTTTCAGAATATCGTCAACTCGTGGCAGCTGTGGCAAAGAGAAACCGGACGCCTGTAAAAAATAAGGAGAACAGACTATGCAATACAGAACTTTAGGAAAAGACTTAACCGTCAGTGCCGTCGGCCTTGGCTGCATGGGCATGAGCCATGCTTACGGCGCTCCCGCGGATAAAAAAGAAATGACGGAACTTTTAGCCCGCGCCGTTGATATGGGCTGCACCTTTTTTGACACCGCAGAACTGTACGGCACGCCGGAAAACCCGCACGACAACGAAGAACTGCTGGGACCTGCCTTAAAGCCTTACCGCGATAAAATTGTACTTGCCACCAAGTTTGGCATTACCTTCGACTGGAATGACCCCGACGTAAACAAACCGGTTATTCCCGATTCGCGCCCCGAAAGCATCCGCAAAGCCGTTGAAGGTTCGCTGAAACGCCTGCAGACCGACCATATCGACCTTTACTACCAGCACCGTCAGGACCCTTCCGTTCCTGTGGAGGAAGTGGCAGGCGTAATGAGCAGGCTTATCGAAGAAGGCAAAATCACCCACTGGGGGCTTTCCGAAGTAACGGAAAACACAATCCGCCGCGCGCATAAAATCTGCCCGGTAACGGCCATTCAAAACCGCTACTCCATGATGTTCCGCAATTACGAAGCGCTTTTTGGCGTGCTGGAAGAATTAAACATCGGCCTTGTGGCTTTCAGCCCGCTGGCTAACGGCTTTTTAACCGCCAGATACACGGCGGAAAGCAAATTTGACCCCAAAGAAGATTACCGCAGCGCCATGCCGCAGTTTAAAAAAGAGGCCTTTGCGCAGAACGTAAACCTGCTGGCACTGCTTGAAGAAACCGCCAAAGCCAAAAACGCCACGCCGGGGCAAATTTCACTGGCGTGGATGCTTAATAAAAAGCCTTACATTGTACCCATTCCCGGCACGCGCAAATTAAACCGCCTTGCCGAAAACCTCGGCGCCGCAGATATTGTGCTGACCGCCGGAGAAGTTGCCGCCATTGACGAAGCACTGGACAATATGACAATGAGCAATGTGTTTGGCGGCACCCGCGTTATAAAACGTTAAAACAGGAGGAAAAACCATGGAATATGCAATTTTAAGCAACGGAATTAAAATGCCCATGCTGGGCTACGGCGTTTACCAGATACCGGAAGCGGATACCGAACGCTGCGTGCTGGATGCCATCAGCTGCGGCTACCGCTCCATTGATACCGCGCAGGCCTACCACAACGAAGAAGGCGTCGGCAATGCGATTGAAAAATCCGGCGTGCCGCGCGAAGAACTTTTTATTACCACCAAAATCTGGATTGCCAATGCCGGTTACGAAAAAGCAAAGGCCTCCATTGCCGAATCGCTGCGTAAACTTAAAACAAGCTACATTGACCTGCTCTTAATTCACCAGCCATTCAGCGATTATTACGGCACCTGGCGCGCCATGGAAGAAGCCTATAAAAACGGGCAGCTGCGCGCTATCGGCGTTGCCAACTTTTACCCCGACAGGCTGATTGACCTGTGCCAGTTTGCCGAAATTGCGCCGATGGTAAACCAGGTTGAAACCCATGTGTTCCAGCAGCAGCAAACCGCCCACGCCATTATGCAGAAATACGGCGTAACGCACCAGTCGTGGGGCCCGTTTGCCGAAGGGCGCAACGGCTTTTTTACCAACGGCGTTTTAAATGAAGTTGCCGCAAAGTACAATAAATCGGCAGCACAGGTTGCCCTGCGCTTTTTAATTCAGTGCGGCGTGGTTGTTATACCCAAATCCGTACATAAAGACCGCATGGTACAGAACTTTGATATTTTCGATTTTAAACTTTCCGATGACGATATGGCAAAAATCCGTGCGCTTGATACCGGCAGGAGCCTGTTCTTCTCCCATTACGACCCTGCCACGGTTGAATTTTTAACAAACATGGGCAAGCACGCTTAAACGGCAAAGTTTAATCTGCCATAACTTAAACCACCATAAAACCGCATAAAAAAACAGCGCCGGAACACACCGCCCGGCACTGCTTCTTTGCAGCCCTTCCGCACCGAAGGGCTGTTTTTTTATAAGGTTTTAACGCCTTTTACTTCATAGCCTGCGTCAACAACGGCTTTAACAAGCACATCGTCGCTAACATCAGCGGCAAGCGTAACGGCTGCATTTTTGTTCTCCAGCGAAACTTCAACGGCTTCCACGCCTTCAATGCCGCTTAAAGCTTTGTTTACATGTGCTACGCAGTGCTGGCACATCATGCCTTCAATATCAAGTACTTTTTTCATGGTATCAACCCTTTCTTTTTTGTTGGTGTTTAATATATCTACTGCCTCAACCCTGCATTCGTGCGCAGCAGCGCCGGGCGCATCCGCACCGGTATCTGCTGCATACACCGGGTTAAAGAACCTTAACCGCAGGGCATTGGTTACAACAAAAACAGAACTGAAGCTCATGGCCAGCGCGCCCAGCATGGGGCTGAGCTTAATGCCGAGCCACGGATAGAACACGCCCGCCGCCACCGGAATACAGATGGCATTGTAAAACAGCGCCCAGAACAGATTCTGCTTAATGTTGCGTATTACCGCGTGCCCAAGCTGAACAGCACCGGCAACATCCAGCAGGTCATTTTTCATCAGCACCAAATCTGCCGATTCAATTGCTATATCCGTACCGGCGCCAATGGCAATGCCCACATCGGCACGTGCCAGTGCAGGTGCATCGTTAATGCCGTCGCCAACCATGGCAACTTTTTTGCCCTGCTGCTGCAAACGGCGTATTTCCGTTTCCTTATCCTGCGGCAAAACCTCTGCCACTACGCGGTCCGCGCCTACTTCTTTCTGTATGGCCTGCGCCGTGCGCGCGTTGTCGCCGGTAAGCATTACTACCTCCAGCCCCATGCGCTTCATTTCTTCTATGGCCGCGCGGCTTGTAGGTTTTACCCTGTCTGCCAGGGCAATAATGCCGAGCAGTATGCCGTCACGGGCAAAAAACAGCGGTGTTTTGCCTTCGGCCGCCAGTTTTTCTTCCAGCATTTTTACGTTATCATCATAAAGCCCGGCTTCTTCCAGCATTCTGCGGTTGCCGCCAAAACAGCCCTTGCCTTCCATTACGCCTTTAATGCCGCGCCCGGCCTGCTGCGCAAAGCCTGTTACCGGCACAAGCTGCACGTTTTTTTGTTCCGCATATTTTACAATCGCCTGCGCCAGCGGATGTTCGGAATATTTTTCCAGCGATGCCGCCGTTTTAACAAGCAGCGCTTCACCGGCGCTTTTGCTGTATAAAACGTCCGTCACTCCGGGCTCACCCTGCGTTATGGTACCGGTTTTATCAAGCACTATGGTGTTAACTTCGTGCACCGTTTCCAACGCTTCGGCAGATTTAATCAAAACGCCGCTGGCCGCACCGCGCCCGGTGCCTACCATAATTGCCGTAGGCGTAGCAAGCCCCAGTGCGCACGGACAGCTTATTACAAGCACCGCAATAGCGTTTGAAAGCGCAAATTCAAAGCTTTCGCCCAGCAAAAGCCATACCGCCGCCGTTACAAGCGCAATGCCGATAACGGCAGGCACAAACACGCCGCTTACCTTGTCCGCCATTTTGGCAATGGGCGGTTTGGAACTTGTAGCGTCATCCACAAGCCGCACAATCTGCGCCAGCGTGGTATCTTCGCCAACCCTGTCGGCACGCATTTTAAAAAAGCCCGATTTTACAACCGTTGCCCCGGTAACCTTGCTGCCGGTTTCCTTTTCCACAGGAATGCTCTCACCGGTAATTGCCGATTCGTCAACCGCTGCATGCCCTTCGGTTAAAACGCCATCCACCGGCACGCTCATGCCGCTGCGCACCACAAGAATATCGCCTTTTTCAACTTCTTCAACGGGTATTTCAAGCTCTGCGCCGTCACGCTCAACAACGGCTGTTTTCGGCGCCAAATCCATCAGTTTTGTAATCGCGTCGCTCGTTCTTCCTTTGGCACGCGCTTCCAGAAACTTGCCGAAGGTAATCAGCGTTAAAATCATACCGGCGGATTCAAAATACAAGTCCATCGAGAACCGGTGTACCAGTGCCAAATCGCCGTGCCCAAAGCCGTAAGCAATTTTATAAAGCGCGTACACGCCGTAAACAAGCGAAGCCGATGCACCAATGGCAATAAGGGAATCCATATTCGGCGAAGCCGCAAAAAGAGTTTTAAAACCGACGCGGAAAAACTTAAAATTAATAAACACTACCGGAATAACCAGCAATAAAAGCGTCAGCGAAAAAATCATGGCATTTTCCACGCCGAGGAAAATCTCCGGCAGCGGCCAGCCCATCATATGCCCCATGGAGATATACGAAAGCGGCACGGCAAATATCAGCGACAGCTTTAAACGCTTTTTAATTGCTTCGTACTCCTGCCTTGCAATATCGTTTGCCGAGGCCTGCATTGATTTAGAGGCTTTGCCCTGCTGCGCAGCTTCTTTCAGCGACGCGCCATATCCGGCTTCTGTAACGGCGCCGATTATTTTCTGCGTATCAAGTGCCGCTTCATCATATTCAACCACCATGCTGTTTTTTAATAAATTAACGGCTATTTTATCCACGCCCGGCAGTCTGCCCACGGCTTTTTCCACGCGGGCACTGCACGCGGCGCAGGTCATGCCGGTAACGTTAAACTGTTCCTTTTTCATAGCTTTGCTCCTTATATAACACTACATTGACGCTCTTTTTTATTCCTGTTATTATTATATTAATACAATATCTTTTAATCAAGAATGCACTATTTGGTGATATAGTACCCAAAAAGATACTTAGGAGCATAATTATGGAAAAGAACATCAACGTAAACTGCCCCGTTGCCGCCACGCTGCACCTCATCGGCGGCAAATACAAAGCGCTTCTGCTGTGGCACTTATCGGGGCGCGTGCTGCGCTTTAACCAGCTGCGCCAGCTTGTGCCGGAAGCAACACCAAAAATGCTTACGCAGCAGCTGCGCGAACTTGAACAGGACGGGCTTATTAACCGCAAGGTTTACCCCGTTGTGCCGCCTAAAGTGGAATATTCCCTTACAGCACTGGGCGAAAGCCTCTTTCCAATTCTTAAAGCCATGTACGAATGGGGCAGCGGTTTAATGCAGAGCCAGGGCAAATGCCCTTCGTGCAGTATGACGGCGCAGCCCGGAACCTGCCACTGCAAGGATTAAAAATTCAAAACGCAAATTAAAAGCAGGCATGCTGTCCGTTTAAACGGATAGTTTGCCTGCTTAATGTTTATATGCTATAATAATTTTCCAAGATAGCCGAGTTGGTTCCTTCCGCAAAGGGAGGTGATGGCATGACTGTTTACGAAGCATTATCTTTGATGATTGCTTTCGGAGCACTCGTTGCTGTTATCTGCTTATCTAAAAAGTAACAATACTTTAAGATAAAAAGAAACCGCATACTGGCGGTACGCGGCTTCCTTCTGAACTATAAATTCTAACAGGGAGAGCCGACATTCCACCAATCGGCTGTCTCTTTCTTTATATTATACCAAACCAAAAACATTGTCAAATTACTTTTTGCCATAACGCATACGGTATTCTGACGGCGCAAGCTGCATTACCTGCTTAAACGCCGCCGCGAATTTGCTTTGGCTGCCGTAACCTGCTGCCGCTGCAATTTCTGCCACACTGCTGCTGCCTGCAACCAAAAGTGCCGCCGCTTTCCTCATGCGGTATTCCTTCATATACTGTGCCATCGGTTTGCCGTACACCATTTTAAATACTTTTTTCAAAACAGAAGCATTAATGGAATGTTCGCGGGCAAGCTGTTCAATGGTATAATGCTCCTGCCAGCTGCCGGTTATTTTGGCGTGAATCTTTTTTATAATTTCCATATAACGTTCCTCGCAGCTTTCGGCCGTTTTTAGATGCGGAACACCGTACACAGCCAAAAATAAAAGTATTTCCTGCGCTTTCAGTTTAAAATACGCCTGCCGGTATTCACTTTTTACACGCGGCAAAAGCGCAAACATATCTGCAATTTCCGCAGCACCCGGCCAAACCGTAACTTCGCCGCCGCGGCAAAACTTTTCTGCCCAGGCAGGTAAATTTTCATCCGGAATGTTTAATGTTTCAGGCAGATGCTGCGCAAGCTCATTTAAATCTGTAAACAGTGCAATACCGCTGTAATGCCCCAAAGGCAAGGTTATGCCCGATACGGTGCAGCAGTCCATCATATGGAACGATACATCACCCTGGCCAAGATAAATGCTTCTGCCGCCCTGCATTATCCAGCCCATACGCCCGTTCAGGCAGTAATTAACCTGCATAACGCCGCTGACGGCAGGATGATAAAAATTCATGGTGCTGCCGTTTAATTCGGTCACTGCCAGCTTAAGCCCCGGCAGCACATTGTAAAGCAGCATCTGCCCGCTGCCGTTTTCATTTTCAAACAGGTATTTTTCAGCGTTGCTGCTTTTGCCGCCAAACTTCCAAAACGGCAGTTTTTCCATAATACCGTTATCTTTTATATAATTCATCACCAACACCGCCTTTTAGTCCCAAACGGATTTTTTCTTGCTCCAAAAGGAACAATCTGCCTGTAAAAGCCTTGCAGCCGACAGGCGTTTATTTATAATAAATATATGAGCGATTGCTCAAGTATAAAATTATAAGCAGTATAAATTAAGGAGTGTATATCTATGAAAAAATCTGTTAAACTCATTGACCTTGACTGCGCCAACTGCGCCGCCAAAATTGAAGACGCCGTTAAAAAAATCGACGGCGTAACCAGCGCCAGCGTTAGCTTTATGGCACAAAAAATGACACTGGAAGCACCGGATGACAAATTTGCACAGGTGCTTGACGAAGCCGTTAAGCTCATCAACAAAATCGAGCCCGACGTTACTGTTAAAGCGTAAGGAGTTATACTATGAATTTTCAGCAGATTAGAAACGCAACGGCAATTATTACTTACGCAGGCAGCAAATTTTTGATTGACCCGCTGTTTGCGCCCAAAGATTATTTTGACCCCATCCCCGAATGCTTTACACCCGATAAACGCTGGCCGCTTGTTGAGCTGCCAATGCCTGAAGATGAAATAACCAGAAACCTTAATGCTGTTATTGTAACACATTCGCATATCGACCACATAGATGAATTTGCAGCCAAAGCCCTGCCAAAAGCCATAAAAATTTTTGTTCAGGACGAATATGACGAAAACTTTATGCGTAAATTTGGCTTTACGGATGTGGAAGTTTTAAAAGAAACAGGCATTATTTTTAACGGCATAACACTTTATAAAACCGGATGTATCCACGGCAAACCGGATACAACAATGCCTTATTATAAAAAATTCGGTTTCCGTCCCGACGCTATGGGCGTTGTGTTTAAATCCGCCGGCGAAAAAACCGTTTATCTTGCAGGCGATACCATTTGGTGTGATTTTGTAAAAAATGCCGTTGATAAATTTGCACCGGAAATTATTATCGTCAACGCCGCGGCGGCGCAGCTTATACACAGCGGCCCGATTATTATGGGTACGGAAGATATTGCCGCACTGCGCGGATATACCCCCAATGCCGCAGTAATTGCCACCCATATGGATGCCGTTGGGCACGCAACCTTAAGCCGTGACGGCCTGCGTGCATTTATCACCGACAATAAACTTAACAAAGATTTTTATATTCCGGCAGACGGTGAAACGCTGGAGTTATAACATTTATTTAAATACATTAGTCAGGCTGCAATAAAACAAAAGTGCATTTTATTGCAGTCTTTTTGTAAGGAGATTTTAATATGACCAAAAAACAGAAAAAGCTTTTGCAGCGCATTACCGCCGCCGCAATTTTATTTGCCGCCGGTATGCTGCTGCCGCTGTTTGCAGAAACATCTGACTATATTATATTCGCTTTGTTTGGCATAAGCTACATTATTATCGGCTGGGATATTATCTGGAAAGCCTTTTGCAATATCCGTCAGGGCGAAGCGTTTGACGAAAACTTTTTAATGACCGTTGCCACCACCGGTGCTTTCGCCCTGGGCGAATATTCCGAAGGCGTTGCCGTTATGCTATTTTACCAGATTGGCGAATGGTTCCAAAGCTATGCCGTTTCGCGCTCACGCCAGTCCATAACCGCGCTGATGGATATCCGTCCGGACTACGCCAACGTAGAACGAAACGGCAAACTGGTGCAGGTCGACCCCGATGAAGTTGCTGTAGGGGAAATTATTACCGTTAAACCGGGCGAACGCGTGCCTATCGACGGCAAAATCATCAGCGGGCGCAGCGCACTTGATACCTCCGCCCTTACAGGCGAATCGCTGCCGCGCGAGGTTGAGGAAGGCATGGAAGTTATCAGCGGCTGCATTAACCAGACCGGCATATTAAAAATTAAAACCACCAAAGAATTCGGAGAATCCACCGTTGCCAAAATTTTGGATTTGGTGGAAAACAGTAGCGAGAAAAAAGCCCGCAGCGAAAACTTCATCACCCGTTTTGCCAAATTCTACACCCCAATTGTTGTTTTTGCGGCGCTGCTGCTGGCAACCATTCCGCCCTATGTTTTAAACGAGCCGTTCTCCGGCTGGATTTACCGCGCGCTGACCTTTCTCGTTATCAGCTGCCCGTGTGCGCTGGTTATATCCATTCCGCTCAGCTTCTTCGGCGGCATTGGCGGCGCTTCCAAATGCGGCGTGCTGGTTAAGGGCAGCAACTATTTAGAGGCGCTTGCCGATACGGAAACCGTTGTTTTTGATAAAACCGGCACCTTAACAAAAGGCTCCTTTGCCGTTACCTCCATTAACCCCGTTGGCATGAGCAGTGCTGAACTTTTAGAGCTCGCCGCTTATGCGGAAGATTATTCCAATCATCCAATTTCTCTTTCCATAAAACGTGCTTACGGCAAAGAAATTAAGCACGGCATGGTTAAAAATATAGAAGAAATTGCCGGCCACGGCGTGCGCGCCGTTATAGGCGGGCAAACCGTACTGTGCGGCAACGGTAAACTTATGCAGCGCGAAAAGATTAACTATACTCCCTGTACCGAAGCAGGGACCGTGATTTACGCTGCTGTTGACGGTAAATTTGCCGGTTATATTTTAATTGAGGACGAAGTAAAAGCCGACGCTGCCGCCGCTATTAAAATGCTTAAAACCTGCGGTGTGCGTGAAACCGTAATGCTGACGGGCGACAGCGACGCCGTGGGGCAGAAAATTGCCAAACGCCTGGGGCTGGACCGCGCCTTTACCCAGCTTTTGCCTGCGGATAAGGTTGAACATGTTGAACGCCTGCTGGAAGCGCTGCATAAGCGCAGCAACCGCGGCAAGCTTGCATTTGTTGGCGACGGTATTAACGATGCGCCGGTGCTGGCACGTGCAGATGTAGGCATTGCCATGGGTGCTTTAGGCAGCGACGCCGCCATTGAAGCGGCAGACATTGTGCTGATGACGGACGAACCTTCAAAAATCGCTTCCGCCATCAAAATTGCCCGCAAAACTCTGGGCATTGTGCGCCAAAACATCATCTTTGCCATTGGCATTAAAATTGCCGTGCTGGCGCTCGGCGCGCTGGGTTATGCTTCCATGTGGGCAGCAGTTTTCGCCGATGTCGGCGTATCTGTCATTGCTATTTTAAACGCCGTGCGCGCGCTTAACGTAAATAAATACAAAAAGGAACAGGCACGCGCAGCAGCTGTAAAAAGCAGCATCACCCCTGCCGTAGAAACCGCTGTTTAACAAAATTACACCCAAAACATTAATACCCCAAAAGCATTATGCCTTTGGGGTATTTTTATCTTTAAACTATGATGTTATAAACCGCTGTTCAATCAGTCGATGCTGATAAGTTCATACTGCGGGTTGCCCATTTTCAGTTCGCGCATGGCGGTAAGCTGATGCAGCCCGTGGCGGCTTTCAATGCGCTCAACCAAATCGTGGCGGTCTTTTTCCGGCTGGGCGTAAACAAGGTCAATGCTGGCCTGGTCAATCGCCAGAAGGTCCGTAGATGCCAGAATGCCGATATCCGGAATGGTCGGCTCTGCTGCTGCAACGCCTGCGCAGTCGCAGTCTACGGACATGCGGCGCATTACGTTAATAAACACAATATGCTTGCCGAAATAATCAATGGTTGCCTTGGCGGATTCGGCCATGTTTTCCATCAGCATTTCTTTGGCAGGCCATGCGTTCCAGTCTTCCGGCAGCGGCTTTCCGTAAACGCCGTGTACCATTGCTTTGCCTATTTTGCCGTCGGCGCAGCCAATGGCAATGTTCTTCATGCTGCCGCCATAGCCGCCCATGGCGTGGCCTTTAAAATGAGTTAATACAATCATGGAATCGTAATTAACGATATGCCCGCCCATGGAAATTTCTTTAAAGTGCTTGCCCCCGCGTACCGGCAGCATAACGGTGCCTTCTTCGTCCATAATATCAACCGGGCAGAAATCCCAGCCGTTAAGGGCGATAGTAGCGCGGTGCTTTTCTGTAGTATCGCGCCCGCCTTCGTACAGGGCGTTGGTTTCAACTATATTGCTGTTGGGCACATGTGCCTGAAAAGCCTTTACCATTTCGCGCGACAGAATGTTCGGGCCGTGCGGTTCGCCGGTATGCAGTTTAATTGCAACCTTGCCGTAAATGCCTTCGTTAATCATATCATAAAGTTTAATAAGAGTATCAGCGTTGATGTTTTTGCTGAAATATACTTTGGCACGGCTGCCTGCGCCGCCGTTTGCAGAAACCTTTACGCTTCCTTCGCCTGCTGCAAACACGTTTCTTACCCCCTCAAGATTATACGCCGCAACACCGACAGCGGCAGTTCCGGCTGCTTTTAAAAAGTCGCGTCTTGTCATTTTTTTCATTTTGCATTCGCTCCTTTAGCCATAATTTTGCTGTCAGTTATATCCTACTACTTAAAGTTCAGTCCATGTCAAGCAAAATTTCAAGCGCTTGTAAAAGCCCCTACAAGGCTGTCGGTACGCGGGCGCAAAACCGTGTCATAGCTCATCAGCTGATAATCGGCCAGGCGTGCCATGTTCTGCAAAGCCTCAATTTTTTGCAGCAGCACATCACGTGCCTGCGCCAGTATTTTTTTGCGCTGCTGGCAGGTCTGTTCGCCCAGCTTGGCAAGGTTTATATAATCGGCAATGGCCTCCAGCGACATGCCAGCGCCTTTTAAAGTCTGAATGAAAGCAACCCACTCCACAAAATTTTCGTCATAATTGCGCACGCCGCCGCTGGTACGCGGTACGGCGGGTATAATGCCCATGCGCTCGTAATATCTTAATGTGTCTGCCGATACGCCGGTTCTTGCGGCAATCTCTTTAATAGTCATTTTCAGCCCCTCCTTACAATGTTCCCTGACGGATTTTATAAATAATATAGTCTATCAAATCCAGCGATTTTTGTTTGCTGTGTATTTCTTCCAAGAGGTCCAGGCGGTGCCTGCGCAGAATTTTTATCGGCCCGGCCGAGCCGCCCTCTGCCAGCAGCTTTAAAAAGCGGCTGACGCTGAAGGCATCAAGCCCGGTGCTGCTTAACGATGCAGCCAGTGCCTCCGTGCGCTGCTCATCCATATTAACCGGTTTTTTATTCATTATCATCACCCGCCTGCCTGCATTAGTTTTTTGTTGCTTTAATTATAAAACTCACCTTAAAGCTGCGTCCAATACTTGTATTTCATGATTTACCATGCCTGATAAACATAATTTGCTTGCAGGCACAGGCTGCGCTATTTTATAATAAATATACAGGGTTTACAGGAGGGAACGCCATGGAAACAAGGCTTTTACGTTATTTTTTAACCGTTGCCCATGAAGAAAACATTACCCGTGCCGCCGAAGTGCTGCACATTACCCAGCCGACACTCAGCCGCCAGCTGGTGCAGCTTGAAGAAGAAACAGGCGTAACGCTGTTTATCCGCGGCAAGCGCAAAATTACGCTGACGCCCGAAGGCATGCTGCTGCGCCGCCGTGCGGAAGAAATTTTATCGCTGGTAGACAAAACCGAAAAAGAACTTCTGCAGCAGGATGCGCTTGTGGAAGGCACTATTTCCATAGGCTGCGGCGAATTAAATTCCGTTAACCTGCTGGCGCAGATTATAAAAGACTTTAAAGCCCTTTACCCGAAAGTAAAATTCAATCTGCATACCGGCAATTCCGACCGGCTGAAAGAGCAGCTTGAGCAGGGGCTGATTGACATTGCCCTGCTGCTGGAGCCCGTGAGCATTGAAAAATATGATTTTCTCCGCCTGCCGGTAAAAGAACGCTGGGGCGTAATTATGCCAGCCGGCTGCGCGCTGGCCGCCAAAAAGAGCATTACCGCCCGCGATTTAACAGGCCTGCCGCTTATTACCGGCCGCCGCGCCACCATTAACAACGAACTTAACAACTGGATTGGCCGCGAGCTAAGGAATTTAAACATAGTGTTTACCACTGACCTTGCCGCCAACGCCATTTTAATGGTAACAAGCGGCCTTGCTTATCAGCTGACGCTGGAAAACCCCGTCCCCGCACTGGACGGAACGCGCGTTACCTTCCGCCCGCTGGAGCCTGAACTCAGCTTCGGCACGCTGCTTGCCTGGAAGCGTTATGCCCCCGGAAGCCCCGCCGCCGAAAAATTCATCAGCCATGCAAAATGCTTTTTAAGCATGAACCAATCTCAAAGATAAGCATTGGAATTTTTTCCTTTGCCTACATTATAATAAAAGCACCGGGAGCATCATGCCGGTGCTTTTGCTATTGACTTAAAGCGTACTTCAACTGTTAAACTAAAGGCAGGGAAAAATTATGCAGAACAACAGCAATCCTTCACACCTTTCTTTTACGGCTCAGCGGGCAGCGGGCTATTTACTGGGCTTTGCCCTTTTATACGCCCCGTTTGAACTGTACCGCCGCTTTTTGGAAAACATTTTAAACGTGCAGCCGGCGTTTTTGCCGCACGCTTTCTGCCCGCGCATACCCACGGCAGAAATTTTTACCGGCGGATTTTTCGAGCTCAACAATTTAATGCTGGTATCAACTTTGCTTTTCTGGCTGCTGTGCCTGCTGTTCGGCCCGTTTTTCTGCGGCAGGCTGTGCGTAGCCGGCTATTTTGCCGAAAGCCTCAGCCATCTGGTGCCGGAACGCTGGCAGATTGAATGGGAAAAATATGTACCGGTACCTTATATCCGCTTCGGCATGCTGCTTGGCTATATGCTGCTGCCGCTGTGGTACGGCTTTTACCCCTGCGCCTACTGCAACTTTTATCTGTTCGACAGCCTTGTAAGCGTCCTTTTCGGTGCGGCCATTTCGTTTACCGTGCCGCTTGCCGCAACAGGCTTTTTATACCTGGTGCTGTTTGGGCTGTTTACCAAAGGCGGGCGCGGCTACTGCCGCTTTATGTGCCCGCAGGGAGCAATGCAGAGCCTGTTTTTCATCATCGGCAGCAAACTGGGCATAGCCTCCAAAATACAGATTAACCGCGAAAAATGCGTAAAATGCCGCCTTTGCGTTAAAAACTGCCCCATGCGTGCCATGAGCCTTAAAAACGGCAGCATTAAAAATGACGTAAGCCTGTGCATAAAATGCGGCGTATGCCAGCATAACTGCCCCGTAAAAGCCATTACAACAGGAGGCGGCAGATTATGAAAAAGAATGTTTTAACAACGCCAAAAGATAAGCTTTTAAATTTAGCCGTTGGTGCCGGTATACCGCTTGGAACCGCTGCAAGCGGCGCTGCCGGAGGCTGCACGGGTATCTGCGGCAGCTGCGGCGGCACATGCCTGGGCGGCTTTGCGCTGGCAGCCTGGCTCTGCGGCAGCATGTATTTTAAGCGCCGCCGTAAAAATTTAACCGCTGACGGAAAACCACAATCCGTTCAGCCTTAAATAAAAAATTTAAAGGAGAGATGAATATGAAAAAATTTCTTTGTGCTTTGATGATGGCCGTACTTGCTTTGGGCATAACCGCCTGCGGCGGAGCCGCGGAACAATCCGCACCGGCACCCGCCGCCAAAACGGAAACGGCGGCACCGGCAACTGACGGCGGCAAAAAAATCCTCGTAGCCTACTTCAGCCATACCGGCAACACCGAAAAAGTAGCGCAGCTTATTCAAACCAAAACCGGTGCCGATATTTTCAAAATCGAAACCGCAGCCCCGTATCCTTCCGTTTACCGCGAAACAACAGAACTTGCAAAGCAGGAAAAAGCTGATAACGCCCGCCCTGCGCTGAAAAACAAAGTGGAAAACATGGTCCAGTACGATGTTGTTTTTGTAGGTTACCCCATCTGGTGGTACACCGCGCCGATGGCAGTAGCAACCTTTGCCGATGGCTATGACTTCAGCGGCAAAACCGTTATCACCTTCTGCACCAGCGGCGGCAGCCCCATCAGCGAAAGCACGCCGGACATTAACAAATGGTTTAAAGGCGCAAATGTTATTGAAGGCATCCGCGCTTACCCGGACGATACCGCAGCTACCGAAAAATGGCTGGCAGGCCTGAACCTGTAAAGCCCCATAAAAAGTTAAACCTCCACTTTTAACGGTGCATAAAAAAATCTTCTTCCAGAAAAGGAAGAAGATTTTTTATTTTATATTATTTGCGCAGCACAAGTTTAATAAATACCCTGCTGCCTTCATATAATAAAATCATCGGCACTGCCAGAAGTGTCTGCGTTACCACATCAGGCGTCGGCGTAATAATTGCCGCTAAAATAAACGAGGCCACAACCATATAGCGCCGCCCGCGTTTAAGCAAAGCAGAAGTTACCACACCCATCTGCGCCAGCACAATAAGCACCATGGGCAGGTTAAAAATAAAACCGAAAGGCACAACCAGCATTAAAAAGAAATCAAGATAGCTTTCTATTGAAAGCATTGGGGCAATGTTGCCGCCGGCAAAGGTTGTAAAAAAGTGCAGCCCCTGCGGAAATACAAAAAAGTACGCAAAAGCAATGCCGGCCCAGAACAAAAGCACCGACGACGGTACAAACAGCATCAGCGCCGAACGCTCCCTGCCGGTTAAGGCCGGCACCAGAAACGCCCACAGCTCATAGAACAAAACCGGAGCGGCAATCAGCACGCCGCAGGCAAGCGCTATTTTTATGTAAATAAAAAACGCTTCCGCCGGGCGCATATAATACAAATTGGTGGCAGGCGCCGTCAGCACTGCCACAATTTCATCAATATAAAAGCTGCTTACCAGCGTGCCTGCGGCAAGCGCCGCCAGGCTGTGCAGAATTCTGCGCCGCAGCTCGCCCAGATGTTCCGTTAAGGTCATTGCCTCATCATTGTTATCTAACGGACGGCCATTATCCATAGCTTGCGCCGTCACTTTTTGGCTTCCGCCTGTACAGTTTCCGCACCGGCAGACGCAGCGTCCTTGGTTTCCGCGGTTTCGGCAATTTCACCTGCTTTTTTAATTTCTGTTTCCGTGCTGTTTACAGCCTGCTTAAATTCCTTCATGCTTTTGCCAAGGGCAGAACCGATTTCCGGCAGTTTACCGGGACCAAAAAAGATAAGCCCTATAACCAAAATAAGCAAAAGTTCGGGTAAGCCTAAACCAAACATAATAATTCCTCCTTGCAGCCGCTTTATTATAAGTTTTATGCTTTGCTACATATATAGTAACACTTGCAGCTAACTCTAAGTCAAGCCTTATTTAAAATTTAATCTCGGGCTAACCTTCGTTTTACTTATACTATACAAAGCGCCTTAATCTATGCTGATAAGTTCATAATTGGGGTTGCCCATTTTCAGTTCTTTCATGTAGCTTAACTGGCGCAAACCTTCGCGGCTTTCAATGCGCTCAATCAGGTCTTTGTTGTCGCTGCCCGGTTTGTCATAAACCAAATCTACGCTCGCCTGGTCAATCGCCAGCAAATCTACGGATGCCAGCATACCGATATCGCCTATCGTCGGTGGTTCGGCTTCCGGCCCGGCGCAGTCGCAGCGCACGGACATTCTGTTAAGCACATTAATATAGGCAATGCGTTTGCCAAAAAAGTCCGTTACGGCTTTGCCTGCCTCCGCCATGTGCTCCATAAAATGCGCCCTGCGGATGGAAAAATCGGCATTGTGCTGCATGGCCTTGCCTACTTTGGCATCGGCACAGCCAATGGCGATATTTTTAAGCGAACCGCCAAAACCTCCGGCAGCGTGGCCTTTAAAATGCGTCAGCACTATCATGCTGTCGTAATCCACAAGGCTTTTGCCTACGGACATTTCCGTAAAGTGCTTGCCGCCGCGTACCGGCAGGGCAACGTTGCCAAACTCGTCCATAATATCGACGGGGCAGAAATCCCAGCCGTTGTAGGCAATGGTTTTGCGGTGCAGCTCCGTTGTGTGGCGGCCGCGTTTATATAAAGTGTTGGTTTCTACAATGTTGCTGTCGGGTATGCGCTGCTGTACGGCTTTAACAAATTCGCGCGGCAGAAAGTTTTTGCCGCCGATCTCGCCGGTATGCATTTTAATGGCAACCTTGCCGTAAATTTCGCTGTTAACCAGTTCGTACAGCTTAACCATGTGCTCCGCATCAATATGGCGGGTAAAATATACTTTGGCGCTGCTGCCTGCTGCCAGCGGTGCTTTAAGCTGCCTGCTGCCAATAACCGGCGCCTGTGCGTATGCCCTGCCAAAATCAGGCAGGCTGAACGCCGCCGCGCTGATTGCCGCCGTACCGGCAAGTTTTAAAAAGTCCCTTCTTGTCAGTTTATCCATTGATACGACCCCCTTTAACAAACCATATAATAAAAGCGCCATCATACCTTATACTTTCATTATAGGTGTTAAAGTGCACTTGCAGTCAACGGCAAAAACTGTGCCATTCTGTACAAAAAGGTTTATTTAAAAAATTTTTACACTTTTATCAGTTCATAATTGGGGTTGCCCATTTTCAGTTCGCGCATGTAGCTTAACTGGCGCAGCCCTTCGCGGCTTTCAATGCGTTCAATCAAATCTTTGTTGTCGCCGCCAGGCTTGTTGTAAACAAGGTCAACGCTCGCCTGGTCTATCGCCAGAAGATCCGTTGAAGCGAGAATGCCTATATCGCCGATTGTCGGTTCTGCCGCACGCGCACCGGCGCAGTCGCAGTCTACGGACATACGGCGCATAACGTTAATGTAAACAATGTGCTTGCCGAAAAAATCCGTTACGGCTTTGCCCGCTTCAACCATGTTTTCCATAAAAGCGGCATTGCGCACGCTAAAGCCCCTGCCGTGCTGCATTATTTTGCCAACCTCACCATCGGCGCAGCCAATGGCAATGTTTTTAAGAGAACCACCGTAGCCGCCCATGCTATGCCCTTTAAAATGCGTCAGCACTACCATGCTGTCGTAATCCACAAGGCTTTTGCCTACGGACATTTCCGTAAAGTGCTTGCCCCCGCGCACCGGCAGCATTACCGCGCCGTGCTCGTCCATAATATCCACCGGGCAAAAATCCCAGCCATTGGCCATAATGGTTTCGCGGTGGCGCGCCGTAGTGCTGCGCCCGCCGCCATAGGCAGTGTTGGTTTCAACAATCACGCTGCCGGGAATTTGTTCCTGCACGGCTTTAACAAAACTGCGCGGCAGGAAGTTTTTGCCTCCCTGCTCGCCGGTATGTATTTTAAGCGCTACTTTGCCGTAAATATCGCTGTTGATGAGTCTATACAGCTTTACCATACTGTCCTCGTTTATTTTGTCCGTAAAATATACTTTGGCACGGCTCACTCCGTCCGCCGCGCTGCCTGCCGCAGCACTAACCGGCTGCCCGGCACCTGCCGCTGCCTGCGTGGCCGCGTCGCCAAACTTGCAGCCTGCCAGCCCCAAAACCGTAAAGCCTGCCAGTTTTAAAAAGTCTTTGCGTGAAATTCTGTCCATATCAATGCCCCCTTTAAGCCATAACGGCATGCAATAAATTTGATTTGCCTAAATTATACCCGCTGGAGCCGTTTCCAAGTCAAGCCTTAAGGCAATAAGTTTTTAATATTTTCAAATTTATAAGGCAGGCTTTACCGTCTACACCAAGCAGCAAAAAAAGGGAGTACGCCAATATTTTAGGCAGTTATTCCGTACTGCAAATTAATAAAAAAAGAGGACGGCGCAAAGCCGTCCTCAAAGGGTTATGTGTCAGAAGAACTGAAGTTTTAAATTAGAAAGTGAATACAACGTCAGTCCACAAGGTCTGAGTATCTTCGCTGCCTTCACGGGATTCCATATCAGCGTATTTAATATCAAATACAATGTTTTTAGCAAGGGTTACGTTAGCGCCAACATCGAAGCCCTGATAACCATCGCCGCCCTCTGCGGTATCAAGCGGGAATACGGAATAGCCGCCTGCAAACAGAGTAGGTTCAAGGAAAGTGGAAAGCGGACGGTCGCTGTAGTTAGCATATACGCCCCAGCTGCCGGGCTGAGAAGCTTTGGCACCGCGATAGTTCAAACCTACCAGCCAGCCACTATCGTCACCATCAACTACTTTATTATCGCTATCGCCATAGAAATAGCTGCCACGCAGGGTCAAATCTTTAGCAATTTCGCCATCAAGAGCGAGTTCCCAAATCTGCTGTTCGCGTGCAGTATCAGCATTGTAATAATGCAAGTCAGCACCCATAGCACCAAATTTAGCTTCAACACCGGCTACATATACACGGTCACCATCTTCAACAGCGCGACCGGCCCAATCATCACCGTTAGTCCAATCACTGCTGGAAGCTTTGTAAGCCCAGCCAAGAACTTTAACTTTGTCGCCATAGCTGAGTTTTAAACCGTCGCCGCGGTTATCTACTACATCTGCCATTACAAAGTCCTGACGGCCTGCTTCTACTTTAACTCCGCCAACACGGCCGGAAACATATGCCCAGTTCAGATCTACATGGTCATCATTCGAGTTACCGCCCCAGCTATCACCGCCAGTATAATACTGTCTGTTTTCAAAACGTCCGGTGTAAGTCCAGTCTTCGTTTACCTGACCATTCAGGAACAAACGGGTACGCAAATAACCCTGATGATTGCTTGCAGTACCATCAGTAGAACGATAAGATGCACGGATCTGACCGGTAATTTTTACGTTGTCAGATTTTTTCTCGAGGTTAGCAACACGAACACCAAGGCTGTCGAGTTCGTCAGCAAATTCAGCAGCTAATTTATCGACATTAGCGCCTTTTGCCATTGCTTTTGCAACAATCTGTGCCATTTCATAGCGGGTCATCAGTTTATCTCCGCCATAGGTGCCGTCGGGATAACCGTCTACAACGCCTTCTGCTGCCAGTTTGTTAACCGCGTCATAAGCCCAGTGGCCGGCCGGTACATCACTGAACGGGTTAGCTGCATATGCGGATGCAGTTACGCCGAGAGCCATAGCCATTGCTAATACTAAGGATTTTTTCATTTTGTTTTCCTCCTTTTAGAAAAACACTTTATATTTTATAAAGCGCGGAGGTACAAATTACCGGCTTTTGCCAAAACTTACGGTGCGAGTCTCCTGGTTTCCTCTACCTGTTTTGCCGCCTGCCTTTAACCTGTGCCTTTTGCGCAATATAACTAAGCCAAGGCTTTGCCCCTGAGGAATTGGCAAAGCCTTAAAAAAGAAGGCGTACTTGCAATACGGAACAGTGAAAAACTCCGGCTAAAACTGCCAAAAGGGATGGAGAAAAATCTCATGTTCCCAACCTTCTTTTCCCGGGCAAAGTAACAACCGGCCTGACCGGCCAGTCTTTCTTCACAGTTTTATTATATAAACGGCCAGTTTAATCTGCAATTTCAATAATTAATGTCAGTTATTAGCGGTGCTTATTAATTGCCGGTGTTTTTCTGCGGGCGAAAGGCTTCCAGAATTACGTTTGCAAAATCTTTAATGTAATTATTGGCGTTGGCTTTTTTCCAAAAGAGGTAGTATTTTATCTGTGCCTGCTTGCCGCCCTGGTACAGCGCCAAAATGCGGATGCCCTCGCTGGGTTTGGTATCGGGTGCGGCGCTGCCGCCAAACAAAAAGCCGTTGCCTGCCGCTGCCATAATGCGCGCTTCTTCTACGCTGCGCGCAAAAACAAAACTGCCTTCAAAGCCCAGCACCTGCGTATAAAAATCCTTTTCCGTTTCACGCTGTTTTTCATCCGCTACCAGAATGCAGGGAATCTGCTCCAAATCTTTCAGCTCGGCGCAGCCGCCTTCAAAGCCGCCGTAAACGGAAGATACTTCAATAAAGCACGGCAGCGATACTACCGGCAGCATTTCGTATTCTTCCGATACCACATGCCTTTGCAGGTTAAAGGCTATGTCCGTTTTGCCGTCGCGCAGAAGTGCGGCAATTTCGTCATGCGTGCCGCCGCTTACATTCAGGCGCACGCCTGCGTTTTGCTGTTTAAACATGCTTACCGCCTTATACAAACGGGCATCAGCAAAGCTGTTAAGGTAACACACTTTCAGGCTGCCTTCCTGCCCGGCAGCAGCGGCAATAGTGCCGTTTTTAAGTTTTTCCGTTTCGCCAAGCAGTTTTTTGCCGTGGCTGTACAGGTATTTTCCGGGTTCAGTCAGCGTAAAGCGGCGCGTGCTGCGCACCAAAAGCTGTACCCCCAGTTCTTTTTCCAGCGACAATATCTGCTGGGATATTGCCGACTGCGATATAAAACATTCTTCGGCCGCTTCTGTAAAGCTGCCGGTGTCCACTACGGTTACAAAATATTTAATCTGCCTCAGCAGCATAAGCCGCCCCTCCTCTCTCAGGAACTGTATTTTTATTGTAAAATTTTAATTTTACTTTCAGTCAACCCGTTACGCAAATTTTTCAAAAACTTTTCTTATTTTTGCTACAAAGCCATGCCTTACCGCATAAAAGCATGTTTTTTAGTTATTTACTATCATATATAACAGAGTAAACTTAAAACAAATTGTATTTTTAATGCTATTTATAAGAAATTTTTATGAACATTTTTCAACAGCCCTTGACTTAGAGCCGTCTTCAACTTTTATAATAAAGGCGTAAAAACAAATCCTGCCCAGGGCAGGCTAAAAAGGCAGGGATTATTATGAAAAAAACAGCCAGAATTTTGCTTGCGCTTTGCGCTTGCATGCTTATAGGAGGTAATGCCGCTATGGCACAGGACAGAATGGAAGAAAGCTCCGCTGCCGTTAAAGCCCTTTACGGTACGGAAAATCCGTGCAGCATTAAAGGCGCGCCGGAACTTGGCGAGATTATGCAGAAATTTATTTACAGCGATGTGAATAATCAGGTAAAAATGCCTTTGGCGCAAAAAGAGCTGCTGACGCTGGTGGTTTTAACTGCCAACAATACTCCGGAAGATATCGGTATTCACGTTAAAGGCGCGTTAAATGCCGGGGCAACGCCCGAAGAAATACGCGAAACCATTTACCAGTGCACGCCTTATGTTGGTTTTGCACGCAGCAAGGCCGCGCTGATTGAAATGCAGATTGCCTTTGAAGAAGCAGGCGTAAAACTGCCGCTGGAAAACCAGGGCACAACTACCGACGCCGACCGCATTGCCAAAGGCGAACAAACGCAGGTTGACATCTTCGGCGACCGTATGCGCGGTTTTGCAAATTCCGGCAAAGGCGACCAGGCTCACATTAACAACTGGCTCAGCGGCAACTGCTTCGGCGATTACTACACCCGCAAAGTGCTTGATTTAAAACAGCGCGAGCTGATTACCTTTACCGCAATTATCACGCTCGGCTGCTGCGACCCGCAGGCCAAAGCACATGTTAACGGCAACCTCGGCGTTGGCAACACCCGTCAGGATTTAATTGACGCCGTTACCGTGGCTCTGCCTTATATCGGCTATCCGCGCACGCTCAACGCCATCAGCGCCATTAACGCCGTTGTACCGGCAGAATAAAAAAGTTTCCCCGTTCCGCAAATAAAAAAATCCGCCCTAAGGCGGAAATTTACGAAAGAGGAGCAAAGCATATGAAAACTAAAAAACTTTTATTAGCATTATGCGCATTTATGATTATGGGAGGTAATGCCGTTATGGCACAGGAACAAACAATACCTGAAGAATTTGCAAAAGAAAACATTTTTGGGCTCGGCGAAAAAAACGTGGCTTACCAGCAGTATTTTATCGGCCAGAGCTATTTAAACCCGCTGACCAAAGAACGTGTGGGCACAGCCAACGTAACCTTTGAACCCGGCTGCCGCAACAACTGGCATATTCACCACAAAGGCGGGCAGATTTTACTGGTAACCGCAGGCCGCGGCTACTACCAGGAATGGGGCAAACCCGCGCAGGAACTTAAACCCGGCGACGTTGTAAACATTGCGCCCGAAGTTAAACACTGGCACGGCGCCGCGCCGGACAGCTGGTTTGCGCACATTGCCATTGAAGTACCGGCTGAAGGCAGCAGCAACGAATGGCTGGAGCCCGTTACCGACGAAGAATACAGCAAATTAAAATAAACCGCAGTAAACAAGTACGAATAAAGAATCCACTTACGCAAGTACAACCCCCTCCGCTGTTAAAGCGAAGGGGGTTCTTATTATGCCTGCGGCGGCAAATAAAAAAAGCACTGCAATACTGATTACAGTGCTTTGGCTATAAAATAAAAATGGTGATCCACCCGCGACTCGAACGCGGGACACCCTGATTAAAAGTCAGGTGCTCTACCGACTGAGCTAGTGGATCACATCAGTTACTAAAACGTCAAGCCCGCTCCAGCAACAAAATAATTATACAAATTAATCATTGCTTTGTCAAGCATTTTCAATAATTTTTCTGCAAAAAATTTTATGCGCGCTGTAAGTTTCCCGCAGGCCTGCCTGCATAAATTCTTGCGCACACAAACGCAAAACACATTGCAAGAAAAATTATGCCGCCAAACACCATGCTGCCCATTCCAAAAGAAGCTATTATTTCGCCGCACAGCACGGTGCCAAAAGTTGTGCCGAGGTTGGCGGCCGTTAAAAACAGACCGTTGGCAAAATCCGGTGCTTCCGGCGCGGCAGAGGTAATCCAGTATTGGTTTATGTTTACATTAATGCCGCCAATAATCCCCCATACAAGCGTTAATGCTACCACGGCCGGTGCGTAAGCGCCCGTAAAATACACCGCCATATATACGGCCGCCAGTGCCGGGGAAAACAGCACCGCCGTGCGCAGCGGCGCTTTGGTAAGCATCCTGCCGCCGATAATATTGCCCAGAATATTGGCGCAGCCGTATATAAACAGCACCGCGCTGATATTGTTCCACGAAAGGTGCGTAATTTGTTCAAGATAGCCGGAATAAAAGCCGAATACGCCAAAAACAGCGCCGTTCATAAAAATAATGCCTGCAATAGAAAGCCAGAGCACCGGACGTTTTAACAGCACCAGCTGTTCTTTGCAGGAAGCACGCCCCTCTACCGGCAAACGCGGCACAAAAACAAGCGTTGCGCCAAACGCCAGAAGGTTGCCTGCCGCAAATACCGCCATTGCCGCGTCAAGCAAAAAATTGGCCGCCACAAAGCTGCTTATGGGCACGCCCAGCACCATGCCTGCCGAAACGCCTACAATAACTTTGGCAACGGCTTTTAACCGGTCTTTTTCCGGCACGGAAGCACCGGCAACGGAAAACGCCAGCGAACAGTACACCGGATGCAAAAAAGCAGGCAATACGCGGGCAGCAAGCGCCACGGCAAAATTATCCGTACACATGCCCGCTATATTGCCAAGTGCAAACAGCCCCAGCACCAGCAGCATCACTTTTTTGCGTTCCATGCCGGAAAACAGCAGCGGCATAACCGGGCCGGAAAACGCTACCGCCAGCGCAAAAAGGCTTATTAAAAGCCCTGCCTGCGGTATGCTTACGCCAAAGCGTTCCGCCAGAAGCGGCAGAATGCCTATAACGCCCATTTCGGTATTGATAATGCTGAACACGCCAATGGTTAAAATAAATATCATTAAATTACCGTTTGATTTTAACAATGCAGTTTCTCCTTTAAATTTTTATAATTAAAGCCGCTTTAATAAATTTATTATAAAAAACGCCATTGTTAAAAACAAATACTTAATTTGGCTGTTTTATATGCTTTTTAAGTATAAATTTTTACAAACGCCAGCTGAACTTTTGCACTAAAAATATTTACAAATAAAATAATTGGTGTAATATATAGTATGATGTAAGCAAAAGCTAACCATTACGCATTTCACTTCAACAATATGCTTTTGAGAAATAAAATACTGGAAAATATTTTAAACTTGTGTTATCATAGAAAGCAGACGCAATTTTAAAAACAATATTTTTTATTAATTAGCAAAAGTCATTCCTAAATGGAGGATTTTATATGCAGATAGGTTTGGATATCGGCAGCACCACTGTAAAAATAGCCGTGCTGGATGATGCCGGAAAACTGCTTTTCAGTAAATATGCCCGTCATGCCAGCCGCATTACGGAAACCATAAAAACCATACTCGAAGAACTTGCCGCGCAGATGCCGTGGCTTAAAACAGCACGTCTTGCCATCAGCGGCAGCGCAGGTATTGGCGTTGCCGAAAGCTGCGGCGTGCAGTTTGTGCAGGAAGTTTTTGCAGAAAAAATATGTACGGAACGCCTTAACCCGGATACGGACGTTGTTATTGAACTGGGCGGCGAAGATGCTAAAATATTATTTTTAGGGCGGCATTTTGACGCCCGCATGAACGACAGCTGTGCAGGCGGCACAGGGGCTTTTATCGACCAGATGGCTTCTTTGCTGAACGTACCGGCCGAAGAACTTGACAAACTGGCAGCCACCGCCAAAACACGCTACACCATTGCCAGCCGCTGCGGCGTATTTGCCAAAAGCGACATTCAGCCCCTTTTAAACCAGGGCGCGGAAAAAAATGACCTTGCCGCAAGCATTTTTGACGCCGTTGCCAGCCAGGCGGTAACAGGCCTTGCCAAAGGCCGCCCCATTAAAGGCAATGTGCTTTACCTTGGCGGCCCGCTGACCTTTTTTAGCTGCCTGCGCGCCAGCTTTGACAAAATTTTAAATTTACAGGGCACCTGCCCAGAAAACAGCTTATATTATGTGGCAATGGGCTGCGCTTTTTGTGCCGAACACACCGTAGACCTTACCACGCTGGCGGAAAAAATGCACGCTGCGGATGCCAACCGCCAGTTTGAGCATTTGCCGCCGCTGTTTAAAAATATTGAAGAATATGACGCCTTTGTTGCGCGCCACAACCGCGACAACGTTCAGCGAGGCGATATTGCAGCCGCCAATGAAGCCTATCTCGGCATTGACAGCGGCAGCACAACCATAAAAATTGCCGTAGTTGCGCCGGACGGCAAACTGCTTGATTCTTTTTACCAGAGCAACAAAGGCAACCCCGTTGTGGCCGTACGCGATTACCTGACCGGATTTTACGAAAAATACCCTGACTGCAAAATACTTGCCGCTGCCGTTACGGGCTACGGCGAAGAACTTATAAAACATGCCTTCCACGCCGATTACGGCATTGTGGAAACCATGGCGCATTTTATTGCAGCCAAAAGCCTTCTGCCGGAAGTCGATTTTATTCTCGACATCGGCGGCCAGGACATTAAATGCCTTAAAATACACAACGGCTGCATCGACAACATCTTTTTAAACGAAGCATGCTCCAGCGGATGCGGCAGCTTTTTGCAGACTTTTGCCGGTATTCTCGGTTACAGCGCGGAAGATTTTGCCAAAATAGGCCTTTTTGCCGATAAACCGGTTGACCTTGGCAGCCGCTGCACCGTATTTATGAACAGCAACGTAAAGCAGGCGCAGAAAGACGGCGCTTCCGTTGCCAATATCAGCGCCGGGCTTTCCATAAGCATTGTTAAAAACGCACTGTTTAAGGTTATACGCCCTTCCGGGCCCGATGACCTTGGCAAACACATTGTTGTGCAGGGCGGCACCTTTTTAAACAACTGCGTACTGCGCGCCTTTGAGCAGGAACTGAACCTTGAGGTTGTGCGCCCCGATATAGCAGGCTTAATGGGTGCTTACGGCGCGGCATTATATGCACAGGAACGCCGCAAACTGCATCCGCAGGATTCCGCGCTGCTTAAAGCGGAACAGCTGCGCACTTTTTCACATACGGTTAAATCAGTTACCTGCGGATTATGCAGCAACCACTGCCACTTAACGGTAAATATTTTTGCCGACGGCAAACCGTATATCAGCGGCAACCGCTGCGAACGTCCGGTTACGCACTGCGCGCCCAACGACAGCCTGAACCTTTACCGCTACAAGCTGCAGTTACTGGAAGAATTTAAGCCCGTACCCGGCAGGCGCGGCAAAATCGGCCTGCCGCTCGGCCTTAATATGTACGAACTGCTGCCGTTTTGGTATACCTTTTTTACGGAGCTGGGCTTTGAAGTAATTACCAGCCCGATTTATGACAAAACCATTTTCCAGAAAGGCCAGAACACCATTCCGAGCGACACGGTATGTTACCCTGCCAAAATGATGCACGGCCATATAAAATGGCTGCTGGCGCAGGGCGTTACAAGCATTTTTTACCCCTGCATGACCTACAATGTTGATGAGAACACAGCGCAGAACTGTTATAACTGCCCTGTTGTTGCCTACTACCCCGAAGTTTTGGCGGCAAACATTGAAGAATTAAAAAATATTCACTTCTTTTACGATTACCTTGGCCTTTTAAACAAAAAACTGCTGGCCAAAGAATTATACAAAATGCTGAGCCCCGTTTATACGGATTTAAGCAGTGCGGAAATTAAAAACGCGCTTATCCCCGCTTTTAAGGCTTACCGGGATTTTGAAGCCCGCGTTAAGGAGCAGGGCAAAAAAATAACCGAAGAAGCCTTAAGCAAAAACATGCCGGTTATTATCCTTGCAGGGCGCCCGTACCATACCGACCCGAAAATCAACCACGGCATAGACCGCCTTATTACCGGGCTGGGCGCTGCTTTAATAAGCGAAGACTCCGTAAGCGGCAATATTGACCGCAAAGATTTGAACAAAGACCTGGAAGTTTTAAACCAGTGGACCTATCACAGCAGGCTGTATGCCGCCGCTAAATTTGCCGCGCAGAACCCTGCCATGAACCTTGTTCAGCTTGTAAGCTTCGGCTGCGGCTGCGATGCCATTACGGCTGACGAATGCCGCCGCATACTGGAAGAAAGCGGCAAAATTTACACCCAGATAAAAATTGATGACATTGAAAACCTTGGTGCGGCACGCATAAGGCTGCGCAGCCTGTTTGCGGCACTGGGCTTTGAATGCTGAAATAATTTTTGAAGGAGCAATTTTTATGTCAGAAACTGTGCTACCGGTTTTTACCAAAGAAATGAAAGCTACGCACACCATACTTGTGCCGAATATGCTGCCGTTTCATTTTGCATTGCTGCGTTCCGCGCTGCAAAGCTGCGGCTACAAAGCCGAAATTTTACAGAACACCGGCCGCAACGTTATTGAAACAGGGCTGAAATACGTTAACAGCGATATATGTTACCCGGCGCTGCTCGTTATCGGGCAGATTATAAGCGCGCTGGAAAGCGGCAGATACGACCTCAGCAAAACAGCCGTTATGCTCAGCCAGACAGGCGGCGGCTGCCGTGCTTCCAATTATATATACCTTCTGCGTAAAGGCATGGAAAAAGCAGGGCTCGGCAATGTGCCAATCATCAGCCTTAATGTAAACGGCATGAATGAACAGCCCGGCTTTGAGCTTAACCTTGCCATGATAAAAAAATTTATGGCCGCCATTATTTACGGCGACACTTTAATGTACCTTGCCAACAAAACCCGCCCCTACGAAACCATTAAAGGCGCGGTGGACGAACTGGCAGGCAAATGGCTGAACAGACTTGAAACCGCTTTTATGGAAGGCAAAGCGCAGGCTACCGGAACCATGAAACAGCTTTCGCGCGCACTGGCGGAGGACTTTGCCGCCCTGCCGCAAAAAGCGGAGCATAAAATAAAAGTTGGCATTGTCGGCGAAATTTACATTAAATATGCAGGGCTTGGCAACAACAATTTGGAGCAGTTTTTACAGAAGCAGAACTGCGAATACATGCTGCCGGGGCTGCTGAACTTTATTATGTACTGCGCCGACACTTACTTAACGGACTACAAACTGTACGGCGGCAAATTTTTTAAATACGGCATTTCCAAAATGGCAATGTTTTATTTAAAACACCTCGAAAAAATCATGCTTTCCGCACTTTCAACCCCGCCCTTTAAGCCGCCCGCTTCTTACGAAGAAACCAAAGCGCTTGCCAAAGGCGTTATAGGCTACGGCAACAACATGGGCGAAGGCTGGCTTTTAACGGCCGAAATGCTGGAACTTGCCAAAAACGGCTACAACAACATCATCTGCGCACAGCCCTTCGGCTGCCTGCCAAACCACATAGCCGGGCGCGGCATGCTTAACAAAATCAAGGAAATTGCCGAAAATGCCAATATCCTGCCTATCGACTACGATTCCAGCGCTTCCAAAGTAAATCAGGAAAACCGTATTAAATTAATGCTGGCTACCGCCGAATAAAATTTTAAACAAAAAATTACCCCGTTGCCAAAAAACTGACAACGGGGTTTATTTTTACCGTTATTTAATTAATTGCTGCCCTGATAAACCATACCCTGAATATCGGTATCGGCTTTAACCTGTACAAAGGTGGTGGAGCCTGCCGGAATATTTACGGATTTGCCGGTTACAAAAGCACCGCCGATAATACCTACCGGGCCAAGCACTACCATACCGCCGATAGCGGCACCGGCTGCACCGGCAACGGTTTCGGCCGCCTGTTTGGCAACATCACCGAGGAATACTTTAACGCGGGTATTATCAATAGCGTAAATAAAGCCAAAGTCAACATCAATGCGGGCATCCTGGCCGAACATACGCGGGCCTACAACCTTGGTTACCTTGCCAACGCCTTCAGCGCCTTTCGGCAGTACAAGCACATCGTTAACAAAAACATTGTCGGCAACTTTGTATTTTACAACATCGCCTACCTGAGCGGTTTTACTGCTGAGGTCTTCGGCAAATTCAAGCTTGATTACGGAATCTTTCGGCAGAGTTACGGTTTCAACAACAACAATGCCGTCCTGGAAAGCAAGGTTTGCCAGTGCTTCAAGACGTCCTGCAAGAGAGCCTGCGCCAACTTCGCCGTTCAGCATGGTTTCCAGTGCTTCAATGCGGCTTTTGGCCGGGCCGCCTGCCGTGCTTTCGGTAAACTGCCATTCAACGGCGTTCAGCTTGGTTAAAAAGCTTGCCTCGCCGCTGCCGGCATAACCATTGATATAATCATACAAATTATCAACTCTATTTAAAATAGGGTCAGTGGTAATGGTGCCGTAAACGTCATCTTCAAGGCTGTCCATTCTGCTGACCAGTGCGCCTGCCTGTTCCGTACCATACAGGGTAACTTCCAATGCGCCCATTTTTTCACTGGCAGACATTGTTTTCGGCGCAGCGGAGGCTTCAATGGCAGCGCTGGCAGAAATTTCGTCACCTGCTGCGGCTAAAGCTACGCCCGGAAAGGCAGATGTAACAGTAAGTGTTAACGTTAAAAATAAAGTAAGGAGTTTTTGTTTCATTTCATTACCTCCGTGCAAAAATATATATTAATTATATCATAAAAAGGCTTAAAAAAACAGTAAACTAATTGAAAACCGGGCAAGCATTAAAGCAAAGCCCGGTTTTATTTATTATTTTAAATATTTTGCAAAACTTGCCGCTACGGCATCTTTCATTTCGTCCATTTTGGCAAAGCGCCTTCTGTGCTGGGCACGTTTGGAAGGCTTCAGTTCCTCCATGGATTTTCTGTATTCGGGAATGGGTATTTTGTAAAAACGCTTGTCGTCAAGCTGCGTTCCTTCACATTCCTGCCAGAAGGCATCCAGCGAAGTTTTCAGTTTGCGGTCCACGCGGATATGATTCATGGCGTAATAGCCTTCGTTGCTGACGGCGTAAATGCTTTCGCAGCCCAATGCCGCCGCCACATTGCGGATGCCGTAAAAAATAAGGTTTTTAGTGCGGTAGCCGTAAAAAGCTTTGGTCAGCCCTTTAATAACTTCCGAGCCGTTGGGCGTTCCCTGCAATGCGCCAATCCACAGCGCCGGTTCGCCGTTTTTGCCGGGCGCCAGCCAGAACATAATCTGATACAGCGCTTCTTTATCCCACATCAGCACCAGCGAAAGGCAGCCTTCCTTACGCTGCCCAGCGTGGAACCATAATTCCAGCGTCAGCGGCTTTTCTTCGTAGCTGTCTTCCCACAGGCGCAGCATTTCGCCTTCTGCATAAAGCCTGCGCAGAGCGTTTTCGGTTAACTTGCTTTCCAAAAATTTCACATGCGCCTTTACAAGGGCAATGCGTTCATCATAAGTAGAATTTTTGTAAAAGAACTGCCTTGTCGCCTGCTCCACAAAACTTGTTGTATGGCGCAGCATATCACGGCGCAGCGGAGTTGCCGCAAAGAAATTCAGCAGGCCGCCAATCTGTTCGCTGTGCAGCATGCAGCGCGAACGGAAAACAACGTACCTTTTCCATTCTTTTAAGCGTTTAGTATTATACAGGCTATGCCCGATATGTTGTAAAATTTCTGTATCCATGTCTGCCTCGCAATTGTTTGATATGTTACATTATATCATATTGCAGGGCTTACCGCCAGTTATGCTTTGTCGCGGTCATACATCGGGCGCAGGCGGTCCTGCATGGGAATCTTGTCGGCAGCTGCCGTTAAAAGTGCCCATTCATACAGCGTACTCTGTGCGCCAACAGGTTCCAGGCGGTTGGTAACGCGGCGGTAAGTGCCGTTGGATTGCATCATGTGCGCGCCGACATTATCGCGCAGGTACAAATCAAGCACTTTTTTAATACGCTCGATATGCGCCGGCGTTTCAACCGGGAAGAACAGTTCAACACGGTCGTTAAGGTTACGCGGCATCCAGTCTGCACTGGAGAGGAAAAGCTGTTCCTTGCCGCCTCCCTGGAACCAGAAAATACGGCTGTGTTCCAGCTGCCTGCCGACAATACTGCGTACGGTAATGTTGTCGCTGATGCCGTCCATACCAGCGCGCAGGCCGCAGATACCGCGGATAATAAGGTCTATTTTAACACCCGCCATGGAAGCCTCGTACAGTTTCTGAATAACAGGATAGTCAATCAGCGAGTTCATTTTGGCAATGATATGCCCGGTGCCGCCTTTTTTAACAATGCTGATTTCGTTGTCGATAAGTTCATAAATCTTTTTGCGCAGTCCGAGCGGCGCCATAACCAGTTTGTTCCATACCGGCGGGTCCGAATAACCGGACAGTACATTAAAGAACGCCGAAGCATCGCTGCCGAACTGGTCATTGGCAGTCATCAGGCCCATATCGGTATAAAGTTTGGCCGTGTTATCGTTGTAGTTGCCTGTGCCAAGGTGCACATAGCGCTTAATGCCGTCTGCTTCCTTGCGCACAACCAAAATAATTTTGGCGTGGGTTTTAAGGCCCATCAAACCGTAAATTACATGGCAGCCTGCTTCTTCAAGCCTGCGTGCCCAGATGATATTGTTTTCTTCATCAAAGCGCGCTTTTAATTCTACCAGTACCGTTACCTGCTTACCGTTTTCGGCAGCGCGGGCCAGGGCAGCAACTATCGGCGAGTTGCCGCTGACGCGGTAAAGCGTCTGCTTGATGGCAAGTACGTTCGGGTCGTCGGCAGCGTCGCTTACAAATTTAACTACCGGGTCAAAGCTTTCATAGGGATGGTGCAAAAGCACGTCGCGTTCACGCAGTACTTTAAAGATGTCGCTGTCGTCCGGCAGTTCCAGCGGGCGCTGCGGCACAAATGGCTCATACAGCCAGGGCCACATGCCCGGCAGCGAAGCAAATTTAAAGAAGCAGGTTGCGTCAAGCGGCCCGTTAATTTCATAAACCTCCTGCTCGGTAATGTCCAGATTATTGTACAGGAATTTTCTGATGCGGCTGTTGGCCTTATTGTAAATTTCCAGCCTTACGGAAGCGCCGCGCGTACGTTTGCGCAGGGATTTTTCCACTTCTTTCAGCAGATTGTCGATATCGTCCTCGTCAAATTCCAAATCGGCGTCGCGCGTAATGCGGAACGGCACAACATCCAGAATTTTGCAGCCGCTGTACAAATCGGAGCAGTGCTCGTTAATAACGTCTTCCAAAAATACAAAGCTGCGTTTTTCCTCGCCGGGAACTTCCAAAAGGCGCGGCAATACGGAAGGCACCTGCACGATGCCCATGCTGTCTTCACCCTCCTGGTTGGTAAGTTCTACCGCAAGGTTCAGCGTTTTATTTGCCAAAAACGGAAACGGGCGCGAAGCGTCAACAGCCATCGGCGTCAGTACCGGGAAAATTTCTTCCTGATAATAAGCCTCCAGCCAGCGGCGGCCCTTTTCGCTTAATTCGCTTACACGGCAAATGTAAATGCCTGCCTCGCGCAGCTCCTTAACCAGCGAAAGCAGATATTTGTTTAACAGCTTCATCTGGTCGTGAGCCGCTTTGCTTATTTCTTCAAGCTGTGCTTTAACGGTAAGCCCTGCAGCGTCGCGTTTGTTAATGCCGTTTTCGTACTGGTCCCACAAGCCTGCCACGCGCACCATAAAAAACTCATCAAGGTTAGACGCGGTAATGGCAACAAATTTCAAGCGTTCCAAAAGCGGCGTGGTTTTTACGCCGGCTTCGCGCAGCACGCGCAGGTTAAATTTTAACCAGCTGAGCTCGCGGTTAAAAAAGTATTCCGGTTTATTAAGATTAATTTTTTCGTTCTTTTCCATTTATCTGTCCACCCGTTCCAAAACTGCCTGTAATCCGTAAACTTCTTCAAAGAAAGATGCCTTGGAGGCAAAAGTCCATTCTTCTATCGTCAAATCTTCAAGGGTAACGGCTTCCACCTTCATTACGCCGTTTTTAACGTTAACGCGGCAGCTTTTGATTTTTTGCTTATAGCTGCGGTCCATGGCATCTGCAAGACGCACCAGCGCTGCTATTTTTGCTACCAGCGGCATAATTTCCGCAGACATTTCTTCCACTTCGGCATGGCGTTTGCCGCTGAACAGCCTGTGCGCATGGTAATAGCTTGCCAGCGCCACTATTTTTTTGTCCATTTCGCTGAAGCCTAAAATGTCACACGACATAATCAGCATATAGCTGTACAGCGAATGGCTGCGCAGCGATACGTATTTGCCGATATCGTGCAGCAGCGCTGTTGCCTGCAAAAGAATGCGGCTGTGGCTGTCAAGCCCGTGGTGTTTGCCGAGTTTATCGAACATGGCAAGGGCAAGCTTGGCCACCTGGCGCGAATGTGCCTCGTCATACTGGTAACGCTCACCGATGCTGTACAGAAGGCTGAGCTGCTCCTGTTCAAGCTCGTCGGCATAATCCTTGCTGGCTTTCGGGCCGATATGCAAAAGACAGATGCCGTCAATAAAGCGGTCATCCGTAAGGATAATTTCCTGAACCGGCACCAGTGCCAGAAGCTGTTCGTACAGCAAAATTGTAGGCACAACCAGTTCGGCCACATCTTCGTTGATTTTAAACACTTTAATAATCTGCGGCAGGTTCAGCTCATGCACGGTTTTAAACAGCTGCATGAACTGTTCCGTTTTAATGCGGATAACACCGGCTTTAAATTCAACGCCCATCATCTGCAGCAGAAGTTCCGATTCCGCGCCTGTCAGCACAAGATAATGTATCTGCTCGTTTTTCAACGCGTCCCTTACCGCGCCCATCGTACTTGAAAGGTATTCGGCAAGAGCCTGGTTGAATTTCATTGAACTGCGCTGATTGCGGTTAAAGCTTTCCTTAACGCGGATAACACCGATATTAAGGTTCTGCTGGTAGCGTATAATATTATCTTTTACAAAAGTAATGCCAAGCCCGCCGGAGGAAATATCCATCATCAGCATGCTCTCATCAACGCCGGTCAGGCCGTCAAGCTTCATGGTGCGGCGTATGGAAGCATACTTGGTATAAATTTCTTCCGGAAGGTCAATAACCGTTACTTTCAAGCCCGTCCTGATATAAATCTGGTCTAAAAGGAACACACGGTTTAAAGCCTCGCGCACTGCGGTTGTTGCCTGCATGCTGTATTCTTCAACTTCATATTCCGTCATCAGGCGTTTAAAGCCAACCAAAAGCTCGCAAATTTCATTTACCATGCTGAACGGAATAATTTTGTTTTTGAAGGTTTCCTCGCCCAGGCGTACGCGGCGGTTGCATTCCTCCAGAACTTTCATATTGTTTAAATTGCGGTACTGCACAATCTGCATGCTTATCATCTCAGAGCCGAGATGTATTGCTGCAAAAATTTTATATTGTTTTTTTCTCACATGACCACCTCATTAAAGCATTATTTATTAATTCGACACAGCACCCTTAAATCCTTGCCTTTAACAATTTTTTTACAGCGCCTTACCATCCATTTTACAAATTATGCGTTTTTTTGCAGGATTTTTTACTTTTTCCGGTAAATATATATTTATTATGCGGTTTAACTGAATGTAAAATGACGGGAGGTATGTATTTTGCAGAGGATAGCTATTATAGATATCGGTTCTAACTCAGCGCGCCTTGTTATAACTCATATTTATAAAAACGGCGCCTACAACATGGTATACAACCAGAAAGAAGCCCTGCGCCTGAGCCAGAAAATTGACAAAAACGGCAACCTTACGCAGCAGGCGTTTACCGACACCATTGAAACCATGAAAAGTTTTGCCTATATGTGCAAACTGTACCACGCAGACAGGATTATTGCCGTGGCAACGGCTGCCATCCGCAACGCAGGCAACGGCGCGGAGCTTACGCGCCTCGTTCAGCGTGAAACAGGCATTAACCTGCACATTATAACCGGCAACACCGAAGCCTATATCAGTTACCTTGGCGTTATCAACACCCTTCCCTACCACAGCGGCATTATTTTCGACCTGGGCGGCGGCAGCACGGAGCTGATTCTGTTTCAGGACCGCAAAATACTGGAATCCGTTTCCGTTCCTATCGGCGCAGTAAACACCACCGCACTTTTTAATACACGCAATACCGTAAGTTCTTCCGTTTACGGCGAGTTAAGCTTCTTTCTGCGCACTCGCCTTGCGGAATACCCCTGGCTGAAACAGCCCAAGCTTCCGCTTATCGGCGTAGGCGGCACGGCACGTACCATAGGCAAAATGCACCAGCGCGCCACCAAATACCCCACAACCAAAATTCATAACTATAAATTAACGGTACAGGCCTTCCGCGGCATTTTTAACCGCCTTAAAAACAGCACGCTTGAAGAACGCCGCAAAATCTCCGGCCTCAGCAGCGACCGCGCCGATATCATCATTGCCGGCGCTGCCATTATTAACGCGCTTTTTGAAGTTACCGGCAGCAAGCAGCTTATAACCAGCGGCTGCGGCCTGCGCGAAGGGCTGTTTTACGATTACTATTCCAAAGAACGCGGCATACCGCTTATTGCCGAAGATATCCTGGCCCGCAGCACAGATAATATTTTAAACCTTTACACGCCCGACCTCACGCACAGCCACCATATCACCAATCTGGCGCTGGCCATGTTTGATGCCTGGAAACCGCTGCACGGGCTTGGCAAAAACTGCCGCCGCCTGCTTAAAACGGCAGCGCTGCTGCACGACATAGGCATTACCATTAACTTTTACAGCCACGCGCGCCACAGCGCCTATATGATTCAAAACGCGCAGCTTTTCGGGCTTACGCATAAAGAGCAGCTGCTGGCTTCGGCCGTTGCAGGCTGGCACAACGGCATTTCCAAAAGTTATTTTTCGCGCGACCCGCTGTATATGACCATGCTTACGGAAAACAACTGGCAGACGGTAAGCAGGCTGGCGCTGCTTTTGGCCCTGGCCGAAAGCCTTGATTACACACAGACCGGTATTTTAAGCATTACACGCGCCGGAATAAATAACGAAGGCGCCTTTTTGGAACTGAAAGAACACGGCAACCCCGTTATTGAACTGCATCAGATACGCGCGCATTTAAAATGGTTCTTTAAAACTTTCGGCAAACCGCTGCATTTTAAAGTAACGGGAGAATGAACATAAAAACAAAAAAGCAGAAACGCAAATGCGTTTCTGCTTTTTTATTTGCCTTTTAATTTAAGTCATCAGCCTTGGCATGGATTATTTTTAAGCGGCGGCGGGCAGCGCGCAGATTTTCCGGCACTTCTTCTTCCGGCATATTGCGCGGCACTGCCGTTGTGCCTGCTTTTTCTGCCGTGCTGTAATACCAAACCTTATAGTCCAGAGTATCCAGCGTCTGCTGTAATTTTTCCATCTGTTCCTTAACGCTTTCGCGCTGGCGGATAATCATCTGCAAACGTTCTTTAATGGTGCTGTCACCGGCAATAACCATTTCGATAAACCGTTTGATATCTTTAATGCCCATGCCGGTATTTTTTAAACAGTCTATAACAAGCAGCCATTCGTAATCGCTGTCTTTAAACATGCGGATGCCGCTTTCGCTGCGCTCCACAAACGGAAGCAGGCCTTCTTTATCATAGTAGCGCAGAGTGGAAGGCGTGGTGTTTAAAATTTTAGCCATTTCACCGACAGTATAAAACATTTTTTATCACTCCCTTAAAAAGTTCACAATTTTGCCATTGACTTAAAGTGCGCTTTAACTTATACAATTTACTTAAACTTACAGGTTGATTATAGCATATAACCACAAATAAGCAAACATTCTATTTTGGGAGGCATAAAAAATGGATTTTAACATGTATGTTCCTACAAAAATTTTATTTGGCGCAGGCACTTTAAATGAGCTTGGCAAACAGCAGCTGCCCGGCAAAAAAGCCGTTATTATTATTTCCAACGGCAAATCAACCCGTACCAACGGTTATTTAAGCCGCACCGAAGAACAACTGGCGCAGGCAGGCGTAGCCACAAGCGTTTTTGATAAAATTCAGCCCAACCCGCTGAAAGAAACCGTTATGGAAGGCGCGGCCTTTGTTAAAGCGCAGTGCGCGGATTTTATTGTTGCACTGGGCGGCGGCAGCGTTATCGACAGTGCCAAAGCCATTGCCGTTATGGCAGCCAACCCCGGCGACTTATGGGATTACATTGCAAGCGGTACCGGCAAAGGGCAGCCCATTAAAAATAAACCGCTGCCAATCGTTGCCATCAGCACCACGGCAGGCACCGGCAGTGAAGCAGACGCCGGCTGCGTTATTACCAACCCCGAAACGAACGAAAAAGTCGGCCTGAAAACGCCGGACCTGTTCCCCGTACTGTGCATTGAAGACCCTGAACTGATGAAAAGCGTACCGGCACATTACACTGCTTATCAGGGCTTTGACGCGCTCAGCCACAGCCTTGAAGGTTATATCTCCAAATTCGCCAACCTTATGAGCGATATGTACGCCATCACCGCCATTGAAAATGTCGGCCGCTATCTAGCACGCGCCGTTAAAGACGGCAATGACATTGAAGCAAGAACGCACGTTGCTTTCGGCAATATTCTTTCCGGCACTGTAATGTGCGTAGGCACCACCAGCAGCCAGCATTCGCTGGAACACGCGCTCAGCGCTTACCACCCCAACCTTCCGCACGGCGCAGGGCTGATTATGTTAAGCCGCGCATATTTCGGCAACGTAATTGCCCACCATGCCTGTGATGAACGCTTTATCCTCATGGCAAAAGCCATGGGCATGGAAAAAGCAGATAAACCGGAAGACTTTTTAACAGTACTGCAAAAACTTTTGGAAGACTGCGGCGTGGCAGACCTGAAAATGAGCGACTACGGCATTACGCCTGACGAATTCCCCAAAATGGCAGACAACGCCATGGGACCGATGGGCGGCCTGTTCGCCTGCGACCGCGTTGCACTTACCAAAGAAGATGTTATCGGCATCTACCAGAAATCATATAAATAATTTGCTGCTTTGCGCAGAAAGAAAGGAACTTTTATGAACAGGATTTTTAAAACACTGGCGCTTGCCGCCGCCATTACGGCTATGGCAGTTCCCGCCTTTGCGGCAGAAAGCGCGCCGCTGCACCAAACCGTAAAGAGTCCGCAGAAACTGGAAGTAAAATCTGCCGGAAGCGAACATTTTACCGGCGAAGTTGTAACGGCTGCCCTTTACGGACCGCAGGCACCTTCCAAAAGTTATGCCGCCACTGTTACCTTCAGCCCCGGCGCACGCACTTACTGGCATATCCACGAAATGGGCCAGACCTTAATTGTTACCGAAGGCACCGGCTGGACGCAGGAATGGGGCAAAAAGCCTGTAATGCTTAAACCGGGCGACATTGTGCGCTGCCCGCCGGGCGTTAAACACTGGCACGGCGGCTCGGCAAAAATGTCCATGACGCATATCGCCCTTTCCGAAGCAGGCGGCACCGTAACCTGGCTGGAACCGGTCAGTGATGAAGATTATCCGAAAAACTAAGGAGGAACGGCAATGAAAAAGAAATATCTGGCACTTTTAACGGCACTTATGTTAACGGCAGGCATCAGCACAGGCGCGCAGGCGGCTGAACTGAAAGCCTTAAGCACACAGCAGGCAAACATTGTAACGGTGGCAGCCTTTATGGCCAAAGGCGATTTGCCGAACCTGAAAAAATCTCTTGCCACCGCTTTGGATAACGGCATGACCGTAAACCAGGCTAAAGAAGTTTTAGTACACCTTTATGCTTACACCGGCTTCCCGCGCAGCTTAAATGCACTCAGCACGCTGAATAATCTGGTGCAGGAACGCAAAGCCGCAGGCATTAACGACGAAATAGGCCCGGACGCTACTCCGCTCGACCCTTTCGTTGACCGTCTTGCCAAAGGCACGGAAATTCAGACCGCCATCAGCGGACGCGTTGTAACCAACGAATTTGCGCCAATCATTAACACCTTCCTGCGCGAGCATTTGTTTTACGACATTTTTGCACGCGACGTACTTACCTGGCAGCAGCGCGAACTGGCAACCGTAGGTGCGCTGGCAGGCATCGGCAACGTAAACCCGCAGCTTACTTCGCACTTCCGTGCTGCCATGAACACCGGGCTGACTCCGGAACAATTACAGGAAGCCGTTGATGTGCTGAACGAAACCGTAAGCACCGACACCGGCAGCAACGCACAGGCAGTTTTAAATAATGTTTTGAAATAACGGACGGACATAAACAGATATAAAGAAAGGAACAGCAACCATGAAATTACGCAGAACTTTACTTACCGCAGGCCTTATAATGGCATTAAGCGCAGGCGCAGCCTTTGCAGCCGAACCTGCAAACACTAACCCCTGGGGGCTTGTTTACCGCAATGCCATTACCCAAAACGTAAAAGGGCAGGTAAACATCCACCCCGTAAGCTACAAGCTGAACGGGCTGAAAATTGCCGCCAATGTTTACACCCCGGCAGGCTATGACCCGGCAAAAAAATACCCCGCTATTGTTGTTGCCCACCCCAACGGAGGCGTTAAAGAACAGGTTGCAGGGCTGTACGCCCAGCGCCTTGCCGCACTCGGCTACATCACCATCACGGCTGACGCTGCTTACCAAGGCGCAAGCGAAGGCGAACCGCGCCATACTGACAAACCTTTTTACCGCACTGAAGACATCCACGGCATGGCCGATTACATTATGACTTACCCCGGCGTTGACCCTGACCGCATGGGCGTGCTCGGCATCTGCGGCGGCGGCGGTTATACGCTTAACGCTGCCAAAAGCGATAAACGCTTTAAAGCAGTTGCAACTTTAAGCATGTTCAACAGCGGCGAAGTAAGACGCAACGGCTATATGAACAGCGGTCTTGACACCGTACAGCAGCGCCTCCACGAAGCAAGCGACGCCCGTGCCGTTGAAATTACCAAAGGCGAATACCCCATCAGCGGCAACGTTGATTTTGACGCACTCAGCGATGAAGATATTGCCAAAATTCCTACCGACCTGTACCGCGAAGGCATGATGTACTACGGCCGCACGCACCGTCATCCCAACTCCACCTTTGCCTATACCACCAGCAGCCTGATGGAGCTGATGGCATGGGACGCTACCGACCAGCTTGAGCTTATCGACCAGCCGCTGCTGTTAATGGCAGGCAGCAAAGCCGATTCCCTGTACATGAGCAAAGAAGCCTACGAAAAAGCTACCGGCACCAAAGATAAAGAACTGTTCCTCGTTGACGGCGCAACACATATCCAGACTTACTATGTGCCCGAATATGTTGACCAGTTTGTTGCCAAATTGCAGAACTTTTACGGCAAACAGCTGTAATAACAAGATAATAAAAAGAAGGTAATACTATGCAGCACAAAACAACCAAAACACTTGCAGCAGCCGTGCTTGCGCTAATGCTGAGCACAAGCGCCTACGCCTTTGAAAAACCAGTGCTTTTGCAGGACCAGGGCAGCTTTTTTGCAGGCGGCACTACCGTTACCACACCCGGCAGCTTTGATTTCAGCAATCCTTTAAACCCGCAGGGGCAAACTCTGCACGGCGACCACGCCTATGTTTTTTACCAAAAACCAGTTAACGCCCATAAACTGCCGCTGGTATTTTTACACGGCGCAGGGCAGAGTAAAAAAACATGGGAAACCACACCGGACGGACGCGATGGTTTTCAAAATATCTTTCTGGAACTCGGCTATGCTACCTACCTTGTAGACCAGCCGCGCCGCGGTGATGCAGGGCAGGCAACCGTTGACGGCACTATAAGCGCCACAACCAATGACCAGTTCTGGTTCAGCAACTTCCGCGTCGGCGACGCGCCGGAATTTTTTAAAGGCGTACAGTTCAGCAAAGACCCGGCAGCGCTTGACCAGTACTACCGCCAGATGACACCCAACACCGCACCGTATGACCAGAGCGTTGTTGTTAATGCTTTAAGCGCAGTTTTTGATAAAACCGGCGATGGCGTGCTCATCACACACTCACAGGGCGGCGGCCCGGGCTGGCGTATCGCCATTAAAAACCCCAAAGTCCGTGCCGTAATCAGTTACGAACCGGGCAGCAGCTTTGTTTTCCCGCAGGGCGAAGAACCGGAAGCAATTCCTACATCAAGCCCCTTCGGCCCATTACAGCCGGAAACCGTAACGCTTGACGAATTTATGCAGCTGACCAAAATTCCTATCGTCATTTACTACGGCGACAACATTGCCGAAAACTACACCGACGAGTGGAATAAAGATTCCTGGCGCATCCGCCTGGATATGGCGCATAAATTTGCGGCAGCCGTTAACCGCCACGGCGGTGACTGCACCGTTGTACACCTGCCGGAAATCGGCGTTACCGGCAACACGCACTTTCCCTTCAGCGACCTTAACAACGTACAGATTGCAGACTTAATGCAAAACTGGCTGCACGAAAAAGGCTTAGATAAATAAAAACTTAAAAAGCCCTGCCAACAAGGCAGGGCTTTTATTATTAACTGATACGTTGTTTATTTTTCGGGAGCTGCAATAACGTCACAGCCCATGTACGGACGCAGAACTTCCGGAATTACAACGCTGCCGTCAGCCTGCTGGTAGTTTTCCAAAATTGCGCATACGGTGCGGCCAACAGCAAGGCCGGAGCCGTTAAGCGTATGTACGTATTCCGGTTTGGACTTGGCATCGCGGCGGAAACGGATATTTGCGCGGCGTGCCTGGAAGTCGAGGCAGTTGGAGCAGGAAGAAATTTCACGGTACATGTTGGCAGCAGGCAGCCATACTTCAAGGTCGTAAGTAGTGGCGCTGCTGAAACCCAAATCGCCGGTGCAGAGGCGGACTACCCTGTAAGGCAGGCCCAGAAGCTGCAATAAATGCTCGGCATTGTGGGTTAATTTGTCAAGCTCATCCCAGCTGGTTTCAGGTTTTACAATTTTAACCATTTCTACCTTATTAAACTGGTGCTGGCGGATTAAGCCGCGGGTATCGCGTCCGGCGCTGCCAGCTTCACTGCGGAAGCAGGCGCTGTAAGCGGTATAATATTTCGGCAGGTCTTCGCCGTTTAAAATTTCACCGGCGTGATAGTTGGTTAAAGTAACCTCTGCCGTCGGAATCAGATAGTAGTCCAAACCTTCCAGCTTGAACATATCTTCAGCAAACTTCGGCAGTTGGCCGGTGCCGAACAAAGTATTGCTGTTAGCCATAAACGGCGTAAACATTTCGGTGTAACCGTGTTCTTTGGTGTTAATATCAAGGAAGAAATTAATTACCGCACGTTCCAGGCGGGAACCAAGGCCTTTATAAAAGGTAAAACGTGCGCCGGTAACTTTAGCGGCACGGTCAAAATCCAGAATGCCCAGTTTTTCGCCGATATCCCAATGGGCCTGCGGCTCAAAATCAAATTTACGCGGTTCGCCCCAGCGGCGTACTTCCGGGTTGTCGGAATCATCTTCGCCAACCGGAACATCCGGAGCAGGCATATTAGGAATAGTATATAAAATAGCGTTTAACTGTGCTTCGATATCTTTTAATTTTGCATCGCCTGCGGCAATTTCTTCACCAAGGGCGCGCACTGCTGCCATTTGCGCGTCAGCATTTTCACCGGCTTTTTTCATGCGGCCAATTTCCTGAGATGCGCTGTTGCGCTGGCTTTTTAATTTTTCAACGCTTAAAATAACTTCGCGGCGCTGTTTGTCCAGCTCCAAAAAAGCGTCTAAATCTATTTTGGAATGGCGCTTTGCCAGTGCTTCTTTTACCGCATCAGGATTTTCCCTGACAAAATTCATGTCTAACATGTACATTCCTCCAAATTTACTTCTTTACTATAATATTTATATTTTATCACAAACATGGGCAATATTAAACCTTAAGGTGAAAGTTTGGCGGTCTTTTTTATTTACATTCCGCACAATTTATAAATATTTTCTTTACCCAAAAGGCTGCCTACCCATTCTTCGGGTATTGCGTCTAATCCGTAATATAAACCTGCAAAAGCACCGGCAATGGCAGCTACGGTATCTGCGTCATCGCCAAGATTTACAGCTTTTAAAATGCAGTCTTTAAAATTATCTGTTGTTAAAAAGCACCACAATGATGCTTCTAATGTATCAATTACATAACCGCTGCTTTTTATTTCGTCCCTGCTCAAATTTATAAAATTTTCAATATTATACAAACGCGCTAAAAGCCCTGTTTCATCAGGAGCAAATTTTTCTTTTACATCTGCGGCAAGCGATGGCATTGTCTTTTTAAACAGCTCAGTTTTATCCTGCCCTGGATTATTTAACAATTGCAGTCCAAGCGCAACATAAATATAACAGCACATTATGCAGCGCTGGTGTGCATGCGTTAACGACGAAATGGTACTGACTGTTTTTAAAATATCTGCCTGCGCATTACGTTGCAGATAAAAAATTACCGGAGCAATACGCATAAGCGAGCCATTGCCGCAGTCCCATTCGTCAGCGCCGCCGCATTTATCTAAAGGTACGCCGTCGTAAGCACGCTGAATTGCCTTGCGTGTTGCTATTCCAACATCTATGGTTTTATGATTCACCGCCATATAACCATGTCCATACCAGTCTATAAAACGGTTCATTATATCCTGTAAATCCAGCTGCCAGTTATTTTCGGTAAAACTTGCAAGCGTACATAATGTCATTGCCGTATCGTCAGAATAAGTTCCCGCCGCGCCTTCTTCACTTGCAACCATTTTTACAAGCGGATATTTATCTAAAACCTTTCGGCTATAAAACTGTGCAGGCAATCCCAATGCGTCACCGACGGCAACACCCATAATCATGCTTAATAGTTTGTTATTCAATGTTATCGGCTCCTGTAAATTTATTTTTTAGTTCTTCCGATTCTAAATAGTTTTTGTATGCTGCTTTTTGCACTTCATTGCGGCAAACAAGCACAAGCTCCTGCAAAACAGTATTTGGGTGCTTTGCCAAATACCACAAAATGCTGTCTATGCAGATTTGTGCCATTTGTTCAAGCCGCCATCCACAATGCCCTATACCCAAAGGCGGTATAGCTACTGTTTTTAAATTCAGCTGTTCCGCCAGTTTTAATATGGAAATATAACATAAACTGAAACGTTGAATATATCCGTCTTTTAATTTCAGGCTGTACAAATTTGGCACAACCGTGTGAATTATATACCTAGCCGGCAAATTATAGCCTTGAGTAAAACAAACAGCACCTTCATCAAGCGGAGCAAACTTTAATGCTTCACCTTCAACGTATATTGCTCCGGCAGCTTCATAAATAAATTTGCTCAGCCCTGAACCTTTAAATAAACTTTTATTAGATGAGCACACTATGGCATCAGTATTTATTTTTGTAATATCAGCTAAAATTATCTGTATTTTATCTGTTATCATAATACAATTATTATATCACAGATGCAGGTTTATAAAAATTTTAGGAATTTTTTCAAAAAACACTTGACGGCGCGCATAAAAGTTAGTATACTATCTCTTGCACAGTTCTAAAACTTGCTTGGCCCATTAGCTCAGTTGGTAGAGCACCTGACTCTTAATCAGGGTGTCGTAGGTTCGAGGCCTACATGGGTCACCATGTGGCCGGTTGGTCAAGCGGTTAAGACACCGCCCTTTCACGGCGGTATCGGGGGTTCGATTCCCCCACCGGTCACCATTCGGGCGCTTAGCTCAGCTGGGAGAGCGTCTGCCTTACAAGCAGAATGTCAGCGGTTCGATCCCGTTAGCGCCCACCATGTAAAATCAGCAGTCTTCAAATGAAGGCTGCTTTTTTTATTTCTGCATACTAAAAAACGCCAAAGCATCTGCTTTGGCGTTTTGCCCATCAATATTAAACTTTATTCCAGTTCAATGCTTTCGCCTGGTTTTACAATCAGTACCTTGGCGCTGCCGTCAGCTTCCACTTTGGCTTTATAGGCTTCGGGGTCCTGGGCAATCAGCGGCCAGGTGTTGTAATGGATAGGAATAACGTATTTTGCTTTTAAAAATTCTGCGGCAATGGCAGCATCGGCCGGGCCCATGGTAAAGTTGTCGCCGATAGGCAGTACGGCGTAATCAAACGGGTCAAGACGCTGTAAAAGCTGCATATCGCTGTAAAGCGCGGTGTCGCCGGCAAAGTACAGTTTGGTGCCGTAAAAATCTACAATAAAGCCGCAGGCATGGCCGCCTGCTACGCCGCTGCCGTGGAAGGCAGGCGTAATGCGTACATGGCCAAAATCAAATTTATGGGTGCCGCCAAGGTGCATGCCGTGTGCGTTAACACCGGCCTCTCCGGCAAGTCCGCATACTTCGGCGGTGGAAATTACCGTGGCATTGCAGGCTTTGGCAATTTCAAAAGCGCTGCCGATATGGTCAAAATGTGCATGGGAAATTAAAATATATTCTACATTCAGCCCCTTTAAGGCTTCGGTGTCGCCCGGTTTAAATTTGGGGCATCCTTCCAGATACGGGTCGAAAATAATGTTGTGGCCTTCGTGGCACAGCATAAAGCAGGCATGGTTAATATACTTAAAAGTGGTTGACAAAGTAATCATCTCCTTTTTCATATGCTTGTTTTTATTATAACACATCTCTTTTAATTATAGTAATTGTGAATTGTAATGAAACAAAAGTAAAACGCCTTTACAGTTTGCCCGTGCATGATGTAAAATTTATTTGTATATTTGCAGTAATTAAAATTTTTAATACAGGCAAGGAGAATGAATGTGAAATTTAAAAAACGTACCATGACAGCGGTTGCCATTGCATGTTTAACGGCTTTTGCAGCCAGCGCCCAGGCTTCTCCGCGTGCCGTAACGGTGCCTAAAAACGCCAAAAGCACGGTTGCAACGGCAGCGGCTAAAATAATAAAAAATAATTTAAAAAAGGGCAAGTCTGCCAAGGCAGATGATAAAACCATTTCTTCAAAAAGCGTTACAAAACCAAACGCAGCGGCTAAAAAAACTACTGTGGCCCAGCGGACAAGAAAACCGGCGGCAAAAGTAAATATGGCCGGGCTGCCGAAAGATTATAAAAAAATAGGTATTTTTGGCGAAGCCAAAGCAACACAGGAACAGGCTGCCGCACTTATTTACCTTAATAATACCGACCCGCAGCTGAACTGCTCCGTTGATGAACTGGTTGATTTGTACTGGACAGAGGCCGGGCGCGAAGGCGTGCGTGAAGACATTGCACTGGCGCAGGCCATTATTGAGACCGGCTTTTTCAGTTTTACCGGCGATGTAAAACCGGAACAGAATAATTACTGCGGGCTTGGCACAACCGGCGGCGGTGTGGAAGGCGAATATTTTGACGAGCCGGAAATCGGCGTGCGTGCGCATATTCAGCATCTGCTTGCCTATACTACCAAAAAGCACCCTTCAACGGATATTGTTGACCCGCGTTATGAACTGGCACATGCTATCCGTATGGAACGCGGCATAGTTGATAAGTGGTCGGGCCTTAACGGTACCTGGGCTATGGGCAGCCAGTACTGCGAAAAAATTATGCGTATTTACCAGAGCATGCTTACTTTAAGCGATAAGGATTTAAAAGAAGCGGAAAAAGCAAAGGCTGAATACCTGAAAAATTATATGGGCAGCCATAAAGACGAGGGCAAGAAAGACAAGAAGGATAAGGAAACCAAGCCGGAACGCAAGCTGACGATGCGTGAACGCGTAGAAAAGATTTTGAGAGAAGGAAAGTGATTTAATGCATATCGTATTGGTTGAGCCGGAAATACCTGGCAATACAGGCAATATTGCGCGCCTGTGCGCTGCTACGGGCTGCCATCTGCACCTGGTGCGCCCGCTCGGTTTTTCTGTTGAAGATAAATATTTAAAACGCGCCGGGCTGGATTACTGGCATTTGGTTGATATTCATTATTATGACAGCGTATACGAAGTTTTGGAAAAATATAAGGACAACCCGCGTTATTTACTGACGACAAAAGCGCACAAGCGTTATACGGACGTGCAGTACGCGCCGGACAGCCTGCTTATTTTTGGCAAAGAAACAGCCGGGCTGCCGGAAAAACTGCGCAACGAGTATGCCGACTGCTGCGTGCGCATACCGATGATTGCCGAAGCAAGAAGCCTGAACCTTTCCAATTCGGTGGCGATTGTGGCATATGAGGCTTTGCGCCAGCAGCCTGATTTTGGCGGGCTGATTGTTTAACGGAGGATATATGATAGTTTTAAAAGAATTTGAATTTGACGCGGCGCATTACCTGCCGGAATATAACGGCAAGTGCGAAAGGCTGCACGGACATACTTATAAACTGGTGGTTAAGGTACAGGGCACGCCCGACCATGAAGGCATGGTTATTGATTTTATCCGTCTGAAAAACATTGTAAAAGAAAACGTGCTGGTGCATCTTGACCATGCCTGTATTAATGATATTCTGCCGCAGCCATCGGCAGAAAACATCAGCGTATGGGTATGGAATAAGCTGAAAGATTTGCTGCACGGCGATAATTATGATTTATATGAAGTTGAAGTTTGGGAAACCAAAACAAGCGGCTGCATTTACAGGGGTGATTTATAATGAAAGATGTACAGTCTCAAACTGATATGCGCCGCATACCGCTTAAGCATGTAGGCATCAAAAATCTGCGCTGGCCCGTTATTTTAAAGGATAAAGAGCAGGGCGAGCAGCACAGCGTGGCAACCATCAGCCTGGCGGTGGATTTGCCGCACGAGATACGCGGAACGCATATGAGCCGCTTTGTGGAATGTATGCAGACTGTCGGCGCCATCAGCCCCACAGGGCTTGAAGAAGTGCTTGACAAACTGAAAGAGCATTTGCAGGCAGAAAAAGCCTTTATTCAAATGGAATTTCCGTATTTTATTTATAAAACTTCGCCGGTAACGGGGCAGCGCGCTCCGATGGATTTAAACTGCGTGCTGACGGCAGAAAAGAAAGACGAGTTTAAACTGCGCATTATGGCAGAAGTGCCGGTGCAGACTTTATGCCCGTGCAGTAAGGAAATAAGCGACTACGGCGCGCATAACCAGCGTGCACTGGCGCGGATTGAAATTGAAGCTGACGGCCTTGTCTGGATTGAAGGACTGGCGGAAATGGCAGATGCAGGGGCAAGCGCGCCCGTGTACAGCCTTTTAAAACGCCCGGACGAAAAATTTGTAACGGAAAAGGCTTACGATAACCCGCGTTTTGTTGAAGATGCTGTGCGTGAAATTGCTTTGCGCCTGGAGGCCGACAAACGCATTAAATGGTATGAAGTGACTGTAGAAAGCATTGAGAGCATCCATAACCATAATGCTTTTGCCTGCGTGGAGAAAGGCTGGCAGGCATGATTATTAAACTTAACAAGCATAATTTAGCACATGAAATTAGCGCGCTGGGGGTACATCCTGCCAGCGTTGGCATTTTTACGGCCAAAAGCAGTATTGTGCCGTTAAAACTTACTGCAGTGCGCACACCGGCTGCCAATATTTTAAAACAGGAAATGCTGGCGGCGGGCGGCGACTGTGCTGTTCCGGCAAACTGCATTTTAAACAATACGGAGCGCATGGACGTTGTTTTGCTGGGTACGGTTAAACATTACCGAATTCTGGCGCGCAAGCTGGCGCAGATGAACTTTTTCGGGCTGGCAGCGCTCCAAAAGGAACTGCAAACTTTTCTTGCCGGGCAGCAGCCTGTAACCGTATTGGCAGACGGCAGAAAACTTACTTACGAAAAGCTTTGCGTTATGGGCATTTTAAATGTAACGCCCGATTCGTTTTACAGCGGTTCACGCTTAAACGGCGAAGAAGCCGTTTTGCAAAAGGCGGAGCAAATGCTTAATGACGGTGCGGAAATTTTGGATATTGGCGGCGAAAGCACGCGCC
>ENA-OPAL01000053-OPAL01000053.1-human-gut-metagenome-genome-assembly--contig:-NODE-53-length-89402-cov-4.655042_pt1 | contig 89402 bp, 71 predicted proteins | sample MGYA00241057_ERZ501430 | MGnify/ENA primary metagenome ERZ501430 (study PRJEB25962, sample SAMEA2042506) | human gut metagenome | biome: human gut; feature: human-associated habitat; material: faeces...
AATCGTTCTGAACATATTTTTTTACTTTTTCTAGATTTTAGTTTTTCATTTAAGCAACATTTTCATTATTTTTGTCTACTGTTACTTTCTATTTTCTACTTTTCTATAACACAGCCATAAGTTATCCACTATGTCAATAACCGCTCTCATTAAAAAGGCTCTTTCCTCTGTAGTATCTATTGTGAGACATTTTGGATGTTTCTTAAGTACCTCACTGATAATTTTCTTAATTTGAGCTACATACACCATGTCCGGCTTTATTCCTATTGCTTCGTCTCCCATATAAACCTTTATTTCAAACGCTTCCATTAATGCAATAAAAATATTTTGTTCTGTTGAATCATTTGAAATACTTTCAAAAGAATCTACATAAACTGTATTTATTCTTAGTAAATAATGATTTACAAACACCTTTAGCCAACTACGTCTAATCCCTTTATTCAATTCTTTAGTATTGTCAATCTCAATATGTATATTGTCTGATTTCTGCATTGGTATGTTATTCATAATTTTCACTATTTTCATTCTAACGTCATAATCTGACAAATCATCATTGTTAATAATCACACATATTTTCTTGTTCATAAGCTCCTCCTCTATCTAAATGGTAAATTTTCTTTATCCATTTCATCAATTTTATTAAATTCTTCCTGCTGTTTCTGTTTCACGACATCCTTTTCCTTTAAAATTGCATCATACAATTCACTTCTAAATTCCTTGGTTATTGGAAAACAAACGTCCTCGTATTCCTTTGTTCCGTTCTCTCTGCTTACCAGCTGTGATGGCATGGCAACAAATGAGCCCTTGTCACTTGGAATTACCTTAACATTGTTAATTACAAAGCATTTGTCAAAATAAATTCGTCCTAATGCTTCTATGTTTTCTCCCATAAAACTCTTCAATGCAACTCCAAATTCAAGCTTGCTGTTTTTTCCCTTTACTTCAAGTTCCTTCTTGTCATTCATATAAGCATCAATGATGTTTCCATAAAGTTCATCCCTGAATTCCTTTGTTGTTGGATTACAATAATCTTTGTATATGGGTCTGCCATTCTCATCTGTCTTGCTGCTTTTATAACTTGGCATGGCTACAAATAAGTTGTTGTTCTTTCCTTCTCTAACCGTTATTCCTGTTACAACAAAACTGTTATTAAATGTAACTGAAGCATATGCTTTAGTGCTCCATTCATTACTTTTGGTCTTGTAAACTTTTATCTTATAATTCATCCGCTAGTCCTCACTTCCTATAATATTTTCCAAGCAATTTCTTTCTTCCTTGTCCAATTCGATAATGATGTAATCCTTTGTAGTCTGAGTTTTTGATTTTGTACAAATCTTTTTTGTTATTCTTAAAAGAATGCTCATTTCCTTTATTTCCTTCACCATCTTCTGAATTGTTTTGGTTTTGATATTGTCCTGCTCTCTTTCATATTCCTTTACTCTTCGCACGTAATATTCAGAAAACATGTCCAATGCATCCTGATTTAGTTTACGCTTAGTCACTGTTCTTCCAGAACGTTCCCATTCCTTTTCAAGTGTCTGGAAAAGATAACTAATTTCTCTAATTTTGTATTTTTCTTCTGCCTGTTTCACTGGTCCACTCCTCTCTTTCCATTAAAATTTTGTAACAAAAAATGCCCTATTAAAACTCCCGGTATTAAACCAAGAATTTTAATAAGGCATTTATTTTGTTGTCTTAGTTATTGATCAATTTTCCTTGACATGATAATTTTATCAAAAGTCAGAAATGTTGTCGAATTCTAATGTGGTTGAATTGTTAAGATTGGAACCACATTTTACATATTTTATTTCCCCGGTCTACATATCATCACTAATCCACCATTATGATAATTTCCCAAGCACACTCCATGAGCTTCATCCACGGCTTCAACCATCTTTCCATTGCCCACATAAATTCCAACATGACTGATGTTCTTGTACCTTCCATTGGTTGTATAACTGTAGAAAATCAAATCTCCCGGTTGCATATTTTCTTCCTTCACTGTCTTATCTTTTAGACCTTCTGCTTCTGCAGCCGCAGTTGTTCCACCACCAAACGATATGTCAACACCTGCTGACTTCCACGCATAGTATGCCAAGGAACTACAGTCAAATGCTTTTCCACTGTTTCTTAATGGCTGACTGTAAAGATATCCTACTTTTGACAAAACAAATGAAGCAACAGCCTTTTGTGTTTGATTTGTAATCTTGTCTGTTATGTTGTTTATTTCCTGCGAAGTAAGACTTCCCTGTAATCCACTTATCTGGCTTCCACCAGAAGGATTGTTTGTTATGTAAGCACTCATTAATTGATTTAGTGTTGCAGTTCTATCCTCATCAAACTGATACTCTGTTGCCATTTCAGTATATGTTTTTAGTGTAATTCTCACCTCTAAGTACTTTGTCTTCTTTTTGCCTTTTTTCTCTGTTACATTTTCCGTGGTGTATTTACACATGTCATCAAACACTGCCTTCAAATTTTGCTTGTTCGTTTCATTCATTTTTGTTGCGGTATTTTCATATCCGTACTTAACCATGTATACACTCATAATATCGTAATAATTAGACGGTTCACTATTCATTCCTTCATAATCCACATACACCTTTCGTCCTTTGTCAGCGTCCTTGTGTTCATCAATCAAAGTCTGCACTTCCTGATTAAATTCTGAAACATACTGGGTTGTTACTGTCTGTATTGTGTCTCCGCTTTCAAGTGGTGGAAGAAATATTGCAAATGGTGAATTGTATAGCACTGCTATGATTGCAAACACAATTCCTGTTGCAACCATTACCACTATTAGTATTGGAACAACCAACGGTGCAAGCAGGGATGCCACCTGCTTAATCATGTATACCATCTTGTTTTTTATCAGGCTTCCTGCAAGTTTGAATATGCTATCGTTTTGCTCATCACCGGGCTTTAGCTTGTCCATGAAATATTTCATCATCCTGCTTTTTTGCTCTGCCCTGTAAAATGTGTTTTCAATCTTCATTCCCACTGCTTCACCTGCAGCCATCCCTATTAAGGTGCCTTCAGGACCTGCCGCTGAACCAGCAACTGTAGTACCAGTTTTTATAGCAAGTTTTGTGCTTTCCCTTGCAACTTCCTTTGTTGTATCCTTTGCAATCTTTTTAGATGTTTTCTTTGCCACATTTTTTGATGCATTCTTTGCTGACTTTTTGGCAAGTTCTTTGCCATTGGCTGATGCTTTCTTTCTTATTCTTTTACTTGCCACTTCCTTCTGCAACTTTGATGTGCTTACCTTTTTTCTAATTCGGTTACCTTCGCTAATTGCTCCCTTTACTGGTCTTATTGCAATAGTTGTTCCCTCAAGTGATTCCTCAATGTTTTCGCCGCCTTCAACATTTTCAGTGAACGCTGATTCAACCATTCTTCCTACTGATGTTGTACTTCTCTTTGCTCTGGTTATCATAGACCTGTTGTCAATTTTTGTCTCATTCTTTTTATGAATCTTTCCTTTCTTTTTCTTGTGTATTTTAGTCTTAATTTCTTTTTCCTTGTTGATTTTCATATTGTCCTCCTTTGTTTTAGGTAAAAAAATAAACGCCAGGCTAGCTTTGTGCTAACTTGGCGTTTATGTATTAAGTTATTATTTCAAACTATAATTATAAATCATATTCATCATTCAATTGGTTAACAGTCTTTTTTATTCCTTTGTGTGAAGAAAAAGGCCTCTCATCAGGCTTTCTCAAAAACTGCGTCTGAGAATCTAATTCTGTATCGAATTCAATAATTTTCCTTATTAAGTCTTTTTCTATTTTCATCTGAGACAAAAAAATGCAAATAATAATTGCTTTCAATACTTTTATTGAATCATTCATTTGTGAAAAATCTAATATGCCAGTTTTATTATTCTTATAATGAGAATAATAATTTCTAGTATCACTAAGTTTTTTATAAAACAAATCAATTATCTGCTCATCATTCATTTTTTTGTTTTTTTCCTCATTTCTTACTAGATGTTCAATATATAACGCATTATTTCTAATAATCCCAAAATACATATTATCCAATTCCTTCAAACGATGTGATAAAGCTTTTTTCCCTAAATAGCCTGATGCTATCCATGCAGAAACTTCCCCCTTATTTGAAGAATTATATCTCCAATTTGGAAGCACACTTTGAAATGCCTCTTCAAAAATTGGTCGATTATCCTGGTTAAAAATCTGTTCTTTTATAACTTTTTCTGCGTTTTTTAACGCTATTTTTAATTTTTCTGCGTTTTCTTCGTCACTAACTATTCTTGTATGATATCCATCTAATATTCTCATATATTCAACAAATATTTCCTCTGCAAATTTTTCTTTTCTTTCATTTACTGAGAAATAAATTTTCCTCAATAATGTAAATTGGTCATCAAAGTAGAAATTTCGCCAATTAAAAAAATACAAATCTAGATTATCTTTAAGTACATAATAGTACGTCCTTGGCTTGTCCATAATATCTTGACTCATTAAATTATAGGAATAATCGCGGTTAATATATAACCAGCTCTTTAATCTCTGTCCTTCAATGGAAAGCCTGATATTATCTGCTATAGATACTTTACCAATTATCAATCCAAAAAATTGCATAATGCATTCTATATCATTCTGTATTGTATGAATATCTGCTAGCTGACTATACCTTACTTTAATTCGAGGTTCTTTTTTTATTTCAATGCTATCTTCACATAATGTCATACTTTCATATGTTTTTGACTCAAAATACAGTTCAATTAGAGGATCTGTTTTATGAATAACAATGGTATCCAAATGCATCTCGCCAGCTGCTGGCTCATCTTGATCTGTACTACCATAAAAAACAGTTTGAATACCAAGCCATTCAATCAGTTCTGGAATAATAAACGAAAACTCTCTTATTCCAGAAATATCTGTTCCCTTTGAGAAATCAAAATTCTGCTTCAACACATAAAAAATCCTATGTGACGAGGTATAATCTAAAATTCTATTTTGTCCCGGTCTTTGATATCCGTTTACAAATACTTTATATTGAAATTGACCATCTTCTCCAATAAAAGTTTCAGGAAAAATACTATTGCTAAATCTACTGTAAAACTCCAAATGATTCCCATCAATTAAAAGTTCTCCTACTTCTGATTTGCTTGGCTCATTTTCTTTCCACCATGTACCAATATGTCGCTCCATACATCACCACTCCTCCCTTATTTATGCTCTAATGTTGTTTGAATTTTATACAATTTATTAATTTTATAATTCGTGGTATTCACTTTACCAAACTTAAACTTATATTATGCTCAATTCTACCACACCACCCTCCACCCATCAATCGAATTTACCTACTCCCATCTCCTCCATTTAGTCTTTTACCTCTTGCCATTTTCCATCTTCTCATACATATTGGTATTATAAAGCCTGTAAAGCTCACTGTCCTTTGTGATTACATTATCAAACGGTACCATTCTGCTTCCGCATTTTATAAGCCCGCATCCTGACGGTGAATCTATCACATAGTTAAGCTGCTCTTCTGATATTTCCAGTGACTCCACTATCTTTTCTATGTCCTTGCTTGACTGATTTAAAAGTAGTATGAATGCAGAGTTTGATAGCATTGTTGTGCTTGTCTCACTCATAAGAAGATCCACTATGTTCTGTGTTATTCCTGTACAAAGTCCTCCCTGCTTTCTGACCTTTTTCCACATCTGGCGTAGATATTCTGCACTAAACGGCGAATTTAAAAGAACATGCACTTCATCAATGTAAAACCATGTTGCTATTCCCCTTTCACCATTGTCGATTATCTTCTGCTGTATTGTTTCCATCATTACAAGCATCGCAAGTGGGGCAAGGGATTCTCCAAGGTCTCTTATTCCGTACACAATGAATCTGTTGTTTACATTTATGTTTGTCTGATGATTAAAGATATTCAATGCTCCGGTAACAAATATTTCAAGTCCAAGTGCCACGTCTCTTGCTTCCTTGTCTTCCTGTTCAAGAAGTCTGTTGTACAAGTCTTCCATTGTTGGAACATATTTTTCCCTGCTTCTTGCAATGTCCATGTACAAGTCCTTTACGCATCTTGAAATGATTGATCTCTGCTGTGGTGTTATTTCCTTCATTATCTGTTCACAGATGCTTAACATGAACTGGCACTTATCCCTTACCCAGCCCTTGCTGTCCAATACATCAAGGTTCCACACATCCATGTCCATGGGATTAATGTAGTTTCTTGTGTTTGTTGAAATGTTTATGTAGGTGCCGTTGTATTTTTCAGTGACATCCTCATATTCATTCATTGGGTCCACTGCAATTACATTGTCATCTGTTGAAAGTAAAACTGACCCCATTTCCATCTTTGCCTGAAATGACTTTCCTGCACCTGACACACCAAATATGAATCCGTTGCCGTTTAAGAGTTTCTTTCTGTTGCCCACAATTATGTTTTTGGATATCTGGTTTACACCATAGTAAATGCCGTTTCTGTCACAAAGTTCCTGCACGTTAAACGGCATCAGCACTGCAAGGCTCTGTGTAAGCATTGTTCTCATTGTTTCAATCTGTCTTACTCCTATGGGAAGTGTTGTGTTAACTGCTTCCCTCTGTTTGTACATGCATGTGTCAACAGCACATCCTGCTCCCTTTGCAATGGAATCCACTGTCTCACAGATGCTTTCAAGTTCATCCCTGTCATCTGCCATGACAATCATTGTCACTGAAACATAGTAAAGGCTTTCGTCATTTTCCCTTACATTGTTCATTATCTCCTCAATGTCCTTTTTCTTCTGTCTCGTTGCATATGAAATGTCTGATGAAAAGTCATTGTTTCTGTTTCTTGTTCTCTGCTGTTTTATTATGTCTGACTCAATGCCCAGATACTTTTTCTGCAGCATCTTCATTGTCAAATCCTTTGGCACCGGAACCACATCCACACTTGTAACCGAATGTACCGGCAGAAATGTCAGCTCCGTAAAAAATCTGTCAGACAGGTATGTTGGATATTTCTTTATGAAAAGGGCCCTTCCAACCTTTCCCTCATCCTCAAAGTAGTCAGGATGATATTTTATTCTTGTGTTGCAGATTTCATTTCTAAAGTCTGTTCCGGTAATTCTTCCCTGTCTTATGTCAAAGTTAAATTCATCCTCCCTTCCAAGTCTGTAATAGTCGTGCAGAATCTTTAACCTTTCATTTCCTGTAAGTGGTGTCAGTTTTGAACCAAGTTCGGCAAAACTTCGAAACATTGATGCCTCAATTGTTGCAAACTGCGCCTTTGCCTCCTCAAAGTTCTTTCTCTCAATTGTTATTGTAAGATATCTTTCCTGCTCGATGCCCTGTCTTCCCTCAAGTATCTTTTCCTCAATGATTCTGTTGTAGCTTTCCCTCATCTTGTCGAATCCGTCATTTCTGTACTTAAGCATTACCTCATTTCTCAGCACATCCATGTCCTTGTTTTTATTGTTGACTGTTATCTTGAATGTGCAGTCAAATGAGTTAAGGCACCTGCAGTATCTCTGAAAAAAGCTTTCCTGTTCGTCCTCTGAACGTGTGGCATAATTGACATCACTGAATCTGTATGTCTTTGAATACTTTCCATCTGCCACCTCAAATATTCCGCTTTCAGATATCTTTAGTATTTCAATTGTTTCCTGCACCGACTTTGGTGATTTGTAAAGTGGCTCTGATGCCTTCTTTATTTCAGAAAACCTGTCCTTAAATATGTTCATTCCTGTTCCTCCGTCTGTTTTCCTGTGTTAAATTTTCCTTTATGTTTCTCATTTTCTGCTTTTGTTAATTCTCCTGTTTTTCTTTTTATTTTTCTTTTTTTCCTTTTGTCTTCCTTTTTTCTCTGCCGTTCCTCTTCCATTCTCATTCTTTTTATGGTTTTCTCACTTTCCTCTGAAATGTATGTAAGTGGTCTGTTCTTAAAAGCGAACCACAGTTTTCTTTTAAACATCTGTGTAAAACTCATTCCCTGATATGAATAAAATCCGTTTAATGCAAGTGGTGCCACCACGGGAATTGCGATGTATGCGCTTCCCGTAAGACCCACGTATCTGTATGTAAGAAGAACTATTGCCCCACCGCATGCAACTGATGCGATGGAAAATATCAGCTGTCTTGCAGTAAGTCCCATCACCACTGACTCCTGATATTTTTCTATGTCCTTGTTAATTGATATGTTCATCTGTTCCTCCTGTTTCTATAATCCCAGTGCCTTACTTGTAAGATTCTGTGCTCCCTTCACTGCTCCGACTGTCATTGCCACGCTGAATGTAAGTTCACACATGTACATCAGTGCCTTTGTCCAGTCCGCGTAATCGCTTGTAAATGTTGGCAGTCCTGCATTCAAAAATGCATTGCACACTATTATTGCAAGTGCCATTGTCACTGCCTCCAGCACTATTGACAGAAAGTACTTTGCATAGCTTACTGCCGAGTGACTTACCATTCGGTTTCCGCTTACTGTTGAAAATGCAAGTGCGCCAAATGGCACAACCACAAGTATTTTTAAGAATCTGAAATACACGGTGTATATGAGCATGAAGCCACAGAAGATGATTACAAGTGCAATGATTACTGCAAGTATCATCATCAAAAGGCTTTCCCCGAATCCAAGGTCCTTTATGATTGTCTGTTGTTCACTTGGTATCTTTAGCTTGGTTGTTGTTCCCTGTGTCATGAGCCCCACCAGATTTCCTGCTGATGTAAAAAATGCCTTCATTATTGTCACATTGTTTGCAACAAGCCATTCTGCTATTCCTATTCTCATTAACATCCTTAGTATGGTTTCAAATCTTACCTCTTCCTTTACGTCAATGCTCTCCGAACAGAAACCAATTACAAAGAACAGAACCACCAGTGATGAACCAACCGCCACAAATATGGGTTCAAGGTTTGCCACCACTGCCCAGGGGCCTCCGTTCTTGAAGCTTACCGGGGACTGTCCCAGCAGTTCAAAAACAAGAGACACCTTGTCATTCCAGAAATCAACAACCGTCTGCAAAAGATCAAGGATTACACCTCCTAAGCTAAATATGTCCATAGCGTTGCACCTCCTTTCGGTAACGCCCCCTTGCTTTGCTCGGCGGCAAGTCGGTCGGTGCATTCTAAAACATTCACTTCGTTCATGTTGCACCTCCCTCTAGAATCCCAATATTCCAAGTACTGATGAAATGCCTGCCATCATTACTCCTGCAACAATTCCCTTAAGTGCCGAGTTCATTGTTGATGAATCCTGTGCCTGATATGCCTGTGCAAACTCCATTACATTCTTTGCAAGAATGATTACGCCGATTGCCCCAATGATTGCAAGCACAAGTGTCTTTAAGTTATCAAGTGGTTTTGTAACTGAACTTGCATCTCCTGCGGCAAGTACGTTATTTACATCCACTACTGTCATAAATACTGCACCTGAAAGTACAGCCCTTAAGTTTTCTTTTTTCATTTTGATTTTCTTTATAATCTTTCTCATTTCTTTCTCCTTTGCTAATCTCTTTTACTTAAATGTTCGTTTCTTTTCTTAGCCATTTCTTCTGCTGAAGTTGTTGGGTAAAGATAACTAAGAAGTATTGAAAGTTTCATGTGAGCATCAAGTGATTTTGTTATTTCCTCAATCTGCTCTCTTGAAAAATCCATCATGCACATTCGGTTTGTTATCTCATCCATAAGTTCCTGTTCTGACATATTTTCTAAAATATCTGTTCTTGATATTGTTTTTACACTACCTTCATCACCGGAACTTTCACTTTCATTTGAATTTTCAAAATAAAGTCTTTTTGTATCATCAAGCATCAATATTTCTTCCAGTGACATATCCATGATGTGAACAACTTCATTTTCTTTTTTATATTCCTTGATGTCATTTATCTGTTTTTCGCTAAGAAGTTTAACCGGTCTTAAACTTTCTTGGTTTAAACTTGGATCATGAATATATGCTTTTCCACCACCATCTTCTGTCTGTGAAAAATTCTTATGTCTGAATGGAACATACTTATCATCAAATATTGGATTAAAGCCTTTAATGAATATGAGACACTTTCTATTGCTCATGTTTCTTACCTCATCCGGTGTCATCAGTTCCCTGCCAAGCACATCATAGTTTCTTGAAGCACTGCCATGTACACCTCTTGTTTCTCCTGTTGACCTTTTATCAATGGTACTTTTACCAAGCATTTCAGATATGTATTGATGAGTTGATTTTTCATTACCGCCAAGGTATACAAGGGTGTCACAGTTACCTGTAATTGTTTCCCATGTATCCTTAAACAAAGCCTTAATCTGTGCCAAATTCTGAATGATTATTATTGAACTTATTCTTCTACTTCTCATTGTTGAAAGTAGTGAGCAAAAGTCATCAGGCAATGCAACATTGGCAAACTCGTCCATCATAAGAGTTACCTGAATCGGTAACTTACCATCATTCTTAAAGTCCGCCTGAAAATACAATTCCTGAAAGAGTTGTGTATAAAGCATTCCTACAATGAAGTTGTAAGATTTGTCTGAATCAGGAATAATGCAGAACAATGCTGTTCTTGTATGTTTGTCCCCATTTACACCTATTCCCAGTTCCTCTAAATGCAAGTCATCTTTTGACAGAATTCTAAGTATCTGTGGATTTTCCAATAATGCAAGCCTTGAATTGGCACTGATTATGATGGAACGCACCGTATCTCCTGCACCTCTTATTACTTTCATGTATTGCTTATAGGCAGGATGATTTTGCTTAAGCTTGCTTGTCTTTGCAAGCTGTTTCATCTTCTTTGTAAGTTTTGAATCATTGCCTTTTGCATCAACTTCTGCTTCTGAAAGCAATTCAAGCACCGACTGAAAGTTCTTTCTGTTTGGTGGCATTTCAAGCCATACGTAATAAAACAATGCCTGTAAAAACATACTTTCAGATTTTTCCCAGAAAGGATCTGACGGAGCTGTTTCCTTTGGTGTTGTATTGCTTATTATGTTTGTTACCAGCTTTACAACATCATTTTCTTCTCGTATGTATCTGAAAGGGTTATAGCCGTCTGACTTTGCCATGTCTATCAGATTAAGAACCTTCACGTTATAACCGTTTTTCTTTAACATATTTGCCGTGGCTCTTGCGATTTCTCCTTTTGGGTCGGTGGCGATAAATGAATTATTAAGCATCATTTGCATTATGTTTGGTTTTACAATAAAAAACGTCTTTCCTGCACCCGAACCACCTATTACAAGCATGTTGTTATTCAAACCGGTAACACTGGTATCAATGCTCATTCGCACGTTATTACTTAATATTCTGTTCTTGCACTCGTCCTTATCTGCAAGTGCTTTATTAACCATTCGTATGTCTGCAAATTTTGCAGTACCATATTCCTTGCCATGCATAAGATTTCTTCTGCTTGTCACATACATTAGAACTGCCATTCCGTATATTAACGAACCATAAATTACTGCTCTTAATGTATTGGCATTGTAGTAATTTCCAAATGGATTTTTTATTGCAGCATTAAACTTATTAAGAATTAATACTATATCGCCACTGTTGTTCCACACACCATTTAGGACGTACGAAACATAAATTGTAAAAAGTTCTCCAATTATTAAACAGGGAATTACTATTGAATTCTTTCTGTTCATGGCTATCGCCCCCTTGAAGTTCCTTTAACAGATTCTGTTTTTCTAACCTTGGGACCCGGAGTCCCAACCTTTTTGGCTTTTTGTTTTCTTTCGCTTTTGCCTCTTCTTTGTTCCTGTAATGCCCTATTTTTAACATTTACATCCACACTGTCATAATGCTGCTTCTGTAAATTCTGACCTGAAAGTTTCTCTGCCACCTGCCCGTCTCTGTCAACAAGTTCGTATTCCTTGTCCTTGTTAAGATATGCGAAGAAAGTCTTTCCACCGTTAATTGATACAACATCTGACTTATCAAGCCATAAGTATCTGACATTGTCACCATATGTATTAGGAACCCTTGTCTTTATGGATGTAAGATTTTCCTCTTCATAAAGTTTCCTTGAAATGGTAATATCTACTCTTGAAGGATCATTTATCATTGCATTGTATTTAAGTTCATCTGCATACCTGTCTAACTGTTCCTTTCTTTCCGGTTCGACTTCACTGGGAGTATCTTTTAAAATGTTTTCTTTCTTAAGATAATCAACAACCTTTTCAAAATCTCCATCCTTACCGTTTCTTACATAATCCATTAAGTTCTCAATGCTTCCATTGCCTAACTTTTCGATTAATGTATTTATTCTTGGTGTTGCCTCGGTATGAAAAAGAACTTCTGTCATTCCGTCTGACTTATTTATGTCCGGAAGTTTTGAATAAAGAATTCCATATTTCTTTGCAAGTTTCTTAAACTTCTTCATGTCCTCTTCCCTGATTTTTAATACCTGCAAACTACCATCCTTACTTAGCATCTTTTTCAATGATGTCTTTCCCTGAAGCTTTTCTCTTGTAAGCAGTGCATAAATGAACACTGCCAGATTTTTTGCCTGCTTCACTGTTCCACCTGTTACGTCCATTCCAAATCTCAATCCATCAAATTCAAGTCTTATTATCTGTATTGCCTGTGAAATTTCATCTGACATATGCTCACCTCCTCTGCCCATTGTTAAGCATGATTGCTATGTCTATTATTGTTGCCATTGCCTTTTCATCTTTCTTACAATTAATCAGTGAATCAATCTGTTTTTCAGACAGTTTATTTTTTATTGCAATTTTTATCTGTTTCATCTGTGCAATTGTTAAATCACCGTCTGCCAGTCTTTCCACCAGATCATTATTGTATTTTTTAGAGAAAAACAATCTCTTAATCAGGGATACCGGTTCTCCTTTTCTGGTGTTTTTCTCAATCCTAATATTCTCTTTTCTATTCTTCTGTGCTATCTGAAATTCACTTTTAAATTCCTTTGCCTGTTCCACATAAATCACTTCCTTTTAACATATTTTTTCTCCTGTTCTTCCTGTTTGTTTTTTTCTTCTTTGATTGCTCTTTCCTCAATTTCCTTATTCTCCTGCCTTACTTTTACTTCCTTTATGATTTTGTAACCTACACTAATTTCTTTTCTTAATTGTTTTGTTTCCTTTTCATTTGCCTGTAAAAGTTCTTTATAATATTCCCTTAATTTTTTTGCTTCCTCAAATGACAATCCCTCTTCTTTAAGTGTTGCCCTTGCTTCTAATACAATCTGCTCTGATTCCTTAAATGTGTCATCACCCATCTTATAGAAAATGGTTGCTTTCTTTTCCTGTTCTATGTTCTCCACTGCCTGAAATACTTTAAGGAGCTTTTCCATTTCATCAACTATTACCTTTTTTGCCTTAAGTAGCACTGACACCTTTTTTCTCAAATCTTTTTGCACGTCAGATATTTGTTCCACATCAGTAACGTCATACTTTGCAAGGAATAAATACTGCTTTTGTAATAACTTAAACTTCTTAACATCCTTCCTGTATTTCCATACCTGTGAGTATGGTTGTTTTCTTATTTTTCCCAAACGATACATTTCCCTAAAATACTGTCTTTGCAATCCTGTCATCCTCGTTTTTCTTACTTTTTTTGACTTAAATCTTCTGACTCTTGGAGATCTTACTATCTGATTACTTCTATAAGTATTAAGATTTTCCTTTACAATTCTTTCTTTTAATTCATCAATTCCATAGCCCTGTCCTAACGTCTTTGTACGTCTGAATCTTTCCATTCCCGGTGGTTTCACTGCCAGATACTTTCCCTGCTTTATTTCATAACCTTCTGCTTCTAACATTTGAAGAAACATTGAATAATCCGCAGCCCTTAATACACATGCATCTATATCCTGTTTTATTTGCTCATTCCATATAAACGGTCCGTCCTTTAAAACATCCCATTCTTTTTTGTCTGTCTTTTCAATTGATTTCTCCAGTGTTGAAAGATTGTACTTTTCACATATTCTGTCTATTCTTGGCTGAATGTTTTTTTCCCAATCACCTTTTTTGTAATGATATTTATATCCGTCTGTGAAACGCACACTATTCCAGATGATGTGACCATGAATGTGGTCTGTGTTGGTATGAACTGCATATACTACCTCGTAGTCGCTTTCCAGATACTCGTGAACAAATTCTTCTATAACCTTCATTGCTGTATCTCCATCACACTCATTTTCTTCAAACGAAATGATGAGATGATACCCCTGTCTTTTGTCCATTTTTCCATAAAGTCTTTTTGTCTCCTTCATACACTCATAGGCATTTTCTTTTATGCAGTTAACACTTCCTGTAAGCAGACCATTCATGGTCTTTTCATCCTTTAAAATGTAATCAATTGCCACCTGCAGATGTGAGCCTTTAGAACGGTGATGGCTATTCATGTGTAATATTCTGCTAATCGCCATACTTTTCCATAAAAGCTCCCACCTTAAGATTCAGTAATCGCATGTACTCCATAAGCCTTGTCTTATCACTGTCCATATACAAACCACTGTTATTATTGCGGACAATCTGATTAACGTTATTACCTATGTGATTGACCTCATTAATCAGTTTAAGAATATGTTTTCTCATATCAGGATTTGGCATCTTTATGTTTGAAATCGCATATCTGACATAGGCTGAGAAATTCATGTTACAGGCATTTGCATTTTCCTTTACTATCTGATATTCCCTGTCATTGAATCTTATAAGTTTTGTAATGTCTCTTTTATCTGAACTCATATATCCACCTTCCTTCTGTAAAATAATGTAGGCTATGTCTTTTGCAAGATACGCATTTGTATATACAAATGCATTCTTGTTGTGGCATATCCCCAAACCCCTTTTATTTATCTAACCTTTACTTCCTCGGCTATTTTTATGTCCTTATCTTTCTTAAAATTTAAGAACTCTAACTTGTCTGAATATGTACTGCTTTTTCTAAAATCAACCAACTGCTTATCCCTTAGGCTGAAATACCTCCCCTTATCTGGACCAACAATAATGTGGTCCAGAAGAGGTATTCCCACCAGATTGCAAATATCAACTAGCTTTGCCGTAGTTCTAATGTCTTCCTTTGATGGTTCTAAAATGTTGGATGGATGGTTATGCAAAATCATCATATTTGCTGCATTTGACAATATTGCTGACTTAAGTATTTCTCTTGGCGAAGCAATTGTAGTATCTATTGCTCCAATGCTTACCAGATTGAAATTCAATGGCTGAAGCTTACTGTTAAAATTGATTACACATAAAGCTTCACGATCCATATCCCTTATGTAATCTCCAACTACCATTGCCACCTTTTCAGGGGATGTAAGTTGTTCTTCTGATAGCAGCGGTCGTTCCTTTACAAGTCTAATTGATACCTGATTTATCTTTTCCATCTGCAATCACCTCAACTTTAATGAAAAACTCTTCATCCGAACTGCAGTTAGCAACTTCACTTTTTATCCTCTCTGCCAATTCTTTTTGAAAATCTTCTATGACTATCTGCCCTCTCTTTCCGGACTTGATATTGCTCCACGGTCAACGTCATCAAGACTCTTATTTATTGTGTCTGTTGCAAGTCTTAATGTTCTTAAATCCTTGTCGTAGCAATATACCTGATTTGAAAGGCGGTCATTAATGTCTACCTGATCCATATTGATTTCATATACCATTTCTGCAAGTTCATCCGGCGAACTAAAATCTGCTGACACTGCAATAACCTCATGGACACTTGAAGGTAAAATGTACAGGTCACTCCCGATTTTTTCCGCCAAATCATATAGTGGCTCCTCATACAACATTGAAGCTGCTCCGAACAATTTACTTTCATTTGTTATAACGTACATTGAACGTTCATCCTGAGTTTCCATCATTACTTCTTTGAATTCTTCCTCCATTTCCCCACTCAGTTCACTGTCACCAAATATGATTTCGCCAATGACTTCATTCATGTTCTTAATTGATACCGGAAATAACTCCTTTGTGTTTTTACTTGCAGCATTGTATAAATCATTTTCTGTAAGACCTTCTTTTTCTGCCAAATCATTGTTAACAAGATTTGTATATGTTCCCATTGAATCTGACCCAATATTCCATCTGTATACAATTGCCAAATCTTCAAATTCTCTGTGTGGAACAGTATTTAACAATTCCCTGTTCTGCTCAGCATTTATTAGAGAAAAGAAAACCTTATCTTTTAATTTTGATGTATCCAGACATTCTTCCTTAATCTGACTGTTAAATGACTTAATTCCATATTCCATTGTTTCTGCTGCCATTCTTGCAACCTCCTCGTAATCACCTGTTTTCTCGTATTTCTCATATAAGTCATTTACATACAATGTTGGTGTTGCATTTTTTAATCCCGGTATGTCCAACATGTTCAATCCATCAACCTCACGGTTAGTCTTATTAACCTTTCTGATTACAACTCCACAATCCTTGTACTTCTCATCCATGTAATCCTTAATATCTTCCTTAATCTTTTCCTTAAATTCTTCGTAATTTAAATTCATATTTGTCCTCCTAAAAAATTTCATAATTCTAATATTGGCCCTGTTTCACTCCTACGGTGGAACAACTAAAATGCTTTCACTTTTCATAAGACACCTCCATTTTTGCAATAAAAAATGCCTTATTGAAAAACAGTCAGTTTCTTAAACTACTGTTCTCAATAAGGCATTTATTTATTTTTGATTTAAAGTTTTAAGGTTTGTTGGTCTCAAACTTTATGGTTATATTTTACTATTGCAGTGTGTCTATGTCGAATTCTAACGTGGATGGGATTTAGGAAAATAAACCGTATTGTGGTTTAAGTTATTGGGTTGATGTGCAAAAAGGAAAGGTTGGGACACGAGGTCCCAACCTTTTTCATTGGTAATATTATACTTTAATGATAGTATATGAATAGATTCACCCTAGTGTTTCAATGCTTTAAATAGTTCTTTTCTTCTAATTAAAACCAATAGAATATTCCGAATGAATATTTTTTCTACTTAACATCTAGTACTATTATCTATTGACCTATTACCATTTTCCATACATTGCAATACTAGTAGGTGATGAACCTGATTTTAAACCGGTATCAACAAATCCATAATTCTTGCCATCACCAGTTACCTTCACCCATTTTCCTGATGTATTTTCCACATAATGAATCTGTTTAGTCCACTGCTTTGTCTGACCTGCACAGGCATCGAGACATGCAACTCTGCATCCACTTGCAACACTTCCCCAACTGTTACCATTTGGAGTTATTATTGTTTTTTTTCTTCTCATTTTAAAAGTATAATACTTAGTATTATTAATTGTTACTGTTCCATATGGATAATTTGTACACGGTGTAGTAGCTTTTGATGCTGGAGCCTTCAACATTCCTGCAATAAATTTACCATTTGGTCCAAGAAAATGAATACTGGTTAGACTACCTTCATTTCCGTACCTTGCATATGCCTCATTTTTTTCTAATTGTCCAATTTTTTTAGCACCATTACTATCATACACTGGTACCACCTTTCCACTTTTGTTAATTAAAATTGCTGGTGATAATGCCATACATATTCCTCCTTTTGTCTTTTTAATTTCATTTGTTTTTAGTTACTTTATATTAATTATGCACATAAAAAATATCATATTTTGTTATTAGTGTTCTTTCTTTGAAGAACTCTTTACTATTAATAAGTTCCAAACTCAGTATTTAGCAACTAAAAAATAACAAAAATATTAATCTATGTTTAATATTTTTGTATCAAACTGGCTATAACTTTTATAACCGCACTTATATAGAATCTAACAGATTAACATTCTTTAGATTTTATTGCTTTCCTTTTCACCTATAAACACAATAATGTATTTATGAATCACCAAACATTTTTTAATTATTATTTTGTTATCTTCACACTCTTTCTCTTACTCCAGGCACCGTACACTTTTCTTTTATTTATTTTTTTATACCCTCGTATCTTTACATAATAAGTTTTATTTTTGCTTAATTTCTTTATTGTTATAGCTTTTGAACTTGCCTTTACATCCATTATTTTTCTTCCTTTTTTTAACTTCTTATCGTTAGCATACCATATTTCGTATCCTCCTACTCCCTTACTTTTTTCCCATGTTATCTTAATCATTCTGCCCTTTTGATTTACTATCTTTGACAATTTTACTTTTGCTGGTTTTATAATAAATTTCTTATTCATTATCCCTTTATACAATTTCTTAAATTTAACTTTCACCTCGGCATAACCAGGCTTGATATTATTACTATACGAAACCGTATAGTATAACTTTGAAATAACCTTTCCTGAGCTATCCGTTATTGTAACGGCTGGCTTATTTGCCTTCCCATTATATACAAAACTCCCCTTATTTAAAGATACCTTTTTCAATTTCTGAATCAGATCTTTTTTATTATTCCCACATACCTTACATTTATATGTAGCCACTCCCAAGTGTGTTGTCGTAGCTTTTTTTATTACTGACTGTAACGCATATGTATGACCACTCACACTACATTCTCTTGCTAATAGAATATTTACATCTACACTTTCCGGAATTCCAGGGACTTTTCCGCCATCAGTAAACTGCCATATATTATATTGTCTACTATAATCACAGCTTGAATTGTACTGAGCCACCCACTTATCTCAGTTTTCAAATCTTTTGTCTGTCAATCTATTATTCCACCAATAAAGATTTGAATAAATCCCTACTTTATACCCTGCTTCTAATATTTTGTTACAAAAAATCTCTGCAATATTACCAAGCAAATCATTTGATAACTTTTCCTGTTCATTGGCTTCTATATCATAATAAATAGGATATGTAGGATTTGCATTTGTTTCTCTTACTAGTCGTAAAACATGATTTACTTCACTTTTTGCCATTTCAGCATTAATAGCATGAGAATAAATGTAAATTCCATATTGGATATTATTCTCACTACATCCCTGAATATTTTGCTTGAAATATTTATCATCCTGTCCAATATCATCATCACCATACCCACATCTTATAAGTACAAATTCAATATCTGTCTGTTTTACCTTCCCCCAATCAATTATGCCTTGATGATAACTTACATCAATACCTTTTGATAAAGCTCCTTTTATTACCTCACCTTTATCATTATAAAATACACCGTCAACGTTCGTCCACGCTGTAGCTGCCTCTACCAATGTACTACACCAAACGCAGCAAAACAAAACTACCAAAATCAATTTTATTTGTCTCATTAGCTCCTCCTTATTAGATATATTCTACTATACTTTTTTACATAAGTTTTCTCTAATTTATTTAAAAAAAGGCAGTTTTCACTGCCTTTTTAATCTTTATACTAATTATGCTATTTATACTTATTGATCCCTTCTTCACGCTTGCTACTTAATAAATCAAACAAATATGAATTAATAGTACATCCAGAATTTAACGCCCCTCCAGTGGTATGAATTCCCCATGCTATTCCATCTTCATCAAAGACCGGTCCTCCCGCTTGAGCCTCAGTTGTGCTTGCGTTATAACCAATTATTCGTTCTTTTTGTTGTTTTATCTGTCCATAGCTTTCAAATAGGTGTATATTCATAGATTCCCATTGTGTGAATCCTGCTACCCTTATATCTTTATTCACTAATGATGAACTTACTCCAAAACCTAACCAACCAGTTGTTGCTCCCACATTCTGTTGCATTGTCACAACACACCAATCATACTCTGAATCACCACCTTGTGTATACGCAGTTGAAGTAATCTATGATGCTGGATAATAATATTCTCTAGAAAGGTTTTGTTCATACATTAAATATGTCCTCACCTCTTTTGCCCAACCATATTTTTTCGACCAAAAGCAGTGACCTGCGGTAACCATTACATCTGGACCAACTATATAACCACTTCCATCACACCAATAATCCGCCTTTCCATCCCCAGTAGTATCAAAACCAATGTCTAAATGTGTTATTGTTGTATATGGAAATTTTGTTCTATCGACCATATTTAAATCATGACCTTGAATAATTGAATATGTTGATACATCCCCATTGCAACTAGACATTGAATCTGGAATAAAAGGTTTCGCAATAGATTCTCCAATAGCTTCTTTCTTTTTTGTTTTTTGCAATTTTCTATCTAATCCTATAGAATATTTGTGTTCAGTCTGATGCACATAATCATACATTATTAAGTCATTTTCCTCAGCTTTAACATTAATTGCAAAACACCAAAACATGATTGAACACACAATAACACAATACATAATTTTCTTTTCCATATTAACCTTCTTAGCAATTCACAATCTTTCTTGTTCTTCTTTATTGCAATGTTTATTTACAATAATTTTTCTTAATAATTTAGTATCTAAAAACCCATATACCAAAATTTGTCACTTTTATCTATTTTTTACATAATAAATTTGTTTAGCCTATTGATTTTGTCCCCAACAAATTATCTAAGCTTGAAACACAACCTTCATAATAACACTGCCATAACCACTATCAATTAACATCATTCTATTTTTTTCTTTTCATTTACAGAGTGCGATTATTAGTTGCTTTCAACAGATAATTTTCTAAACAGACAATCTATACAAGATACTATTTATCCTGATAATCTATCTTGTAGTATTCTAGCGCTCAATTTTCCATTATGTCTAAAACAAGTGATACTATTGTAACTAACTTCAGATACCAAACTAAAAAGTATCTTCTTTTTTAATTGGACATTTTTCTTTCTTTAATCTTCCTCCTTTATATTTTTCTAGATATTTTATATTAATTAAGCGCGCATAAAAATATCTCATTTATTTTAAATCTACATCGTTTAATGTTCCAAAATATACATAAATTCCATGCCAATCAGCCGGAGCAATTTTTAAATCTTCAAGTGGATAATTAATTGCCCAATATGATAAGTCATGTGTTTCCTGATGTATTTTATAAAACAGTTCTATATCATGTGTTTTCTTTAACTGTTGCAGTTCCTCTACAATATGGTTTATTCTTTCCGAAAAAGATTCCTTGTTTATAATTGTTGATACTCTTTCTAAATCTGAAATCATATCTGGTATAGTGTATCCTGATATAACGTTATCTTTTGGATTATCATCTATATTATTCCATACTTTTGAATCTTTTGAACAATCACCCTTAAAATCCTCCACAAGTTCACATTCTATATAGGAATGCACATTAAATATCTTATCTTTAACAATCTTACGACTACTCTCATTTAAATCATCCAGCCACATTTTCTTTAATGCTTCCGATTTTTCCTTTGAAATGCTAACCCCTGTATCGTAATGTAGTGCCCGTTGTGAAAGTTTTAATGCAACTGCCGTAGTCTCATCTTGTTCTGTATCTTGTTCATTTTGTGTAGTTTCTACTATCTCTGCAAAATGATTCGACATTTTATTATTTTTCGTATTTTTATGAACAAATGCCCCTGTAATAATACACACAACAAGTGTAACAACTATCATTCCTCCACCCAATAAAGCGTATAACTTCTTATCAGACACCTTCTCATTTTCTAAAAAACAGTTATCTATTCTTTTCTTTATCTTCATTTTTGAATTGTTAAAGGAAATCATATAATTTCCTTTAACAGGTACTGTGTCCAATATAGTTCGGCAATATATTCCAATTTGCTTCTTTCCCAATCCATTTACAACTCTAGAATCACATACATACTCAATATCCTCCAATGCTTTATTTTTTACAATATATATAAAGGGATTAAACCAATATAATATCATTACGCAATTCATAATCTTTTTGTATAAAATATCTTTAGATTTTAAATGTATCATCTCGTGTCTAATTATATTGTTAATCTTGGAATCATTAAAGTCCATGTCTACAGGGAAATATAACTTTGGACTTATTATTCCATAAATAATTGGTGAACATATCTCTGTACAGTAAAAAACGTCTAATTTTCTTTGATATCCAATTTCCTGCTTTATACTCTCTATTAAATTAAAAGTATTACCATCTTCTATCCTAAAAGATGTATCAAATAACAATTTCTTTAATCGCTTTTCTTTTAATATTATAATATTCAAGCTAATGTACATACCCAAAAACCAAAAAATCACAAAAAACATAGAATTTTCAAATACAGTGTCTCTTATTCTTTCCATAACCGGCATTTTCAGAAATATCGCATCACTTTTTTCTTTAATCGCTTTTGTTTCAAATACTACCTGATTATGTTCTTTTTGCTTATTATCTTCAATATTTTTTTTACTTTGACTGTAATTCTCTACATCATTTATTTTTCTTTCTTCTTGGCTATATAATTGTGTCGTTTTTTCTGACAAACTTATTGGATTAATTCCCCAGGGAATTATCGCACATACAAGCATAATTAACCATGCAATCTTTCTCCATCTATATCCTATATATTTTGTTACAAATTTTGAGATTATCAAAATTACTATACTTAAAATAGTAATTATAATTGATGTTCTAATCAAAGCCTCAATAATATAATCTGGCATAAGACTCCCCCTTTTTTATTTTTTAATCTTCTGGTCTATATATTCTTGTAATTCTTCTAATTCTTTATCATTTAGCCCTTCTCCATCATATAAAGCACATACAAAATTCTTCAGTGAATTATGATACATTTCTTTTAATATACGCTTACTTTCATTTTTCATATAATCCTGTTCTGTTATAATACTTGTGAAAATATTGTTTTTGCCCTCTTTTGAAATTTCTACAAATCCTCTTTTTTCTAATCTTTTTAAATATGCTAATACTGACGTTTTATCTAAGTGTCTCCCCCTTTTTTCTAATTTTTCTTCGATTTCCATTCTCGTTACCGGACGATTATATTCCCATATAATCATTATGATTTCTAATTCAGAATTTGGTAACTGTTTCATTCCTTTTTCCTCCTATCCTTTTTTTAGTATATAAGTATGTTTTGCATTTGTCAAATATGATATCAAAAAAATTTTCTATTACTCTATCTAAACATTTAAATAATTATCATAATAATCTGATAATGACTTTAAAAATTCTTTTCGTCTACTCTTGCTAACCCAAACAACCTTGTTATTCGTTAGATATATTTCATTTCCTCTATAACTTTTAATATAAGCCATATTTACAATATAACTATTATGACATCTTATAAAACTACTGTTCAATCTTGCCATATGTTGTTTCATGTTTTTATAACTTAGAATATCTTCATTAAGTGTATGTACTAAAGTATTTCGATTATATGTTTCAATGCATAAAATTTCATCAAAATAAATTTTAAAAAAGCCTGAATCATTTTTTTCAATAATGAATTTACCATTTCTATCAATTAATTGATTCGACCAGCCTTTAACTATTGGATCTATTTTATCCTTATCTACTGGTGTAATATTATTTTTTATAACCTTTATCTCATAACATTTTAATATATTATGATACATCAACGGTGTAAATATCATTTTCATTTTTTGATTACTTTCACTAGTTTTTTTCATTAAATTTAAAACATCTTCTTCTATAAAAATATCCAGTAGCATTACATCTATATTATTGTTGCAGATATACTCTTTTAAACTATGCGCATTTTTAGGCGTTAATAAAAAAATATATAATCCATTTTCCTTACCAATACTTTCCAATATACTATACAGCTTTTTCAGGATTTTTTCTTTGTCTTTGTACACCATCATTTTCATATGTTTTATCCCCTCCTATTAAACCTAACATTTTGTTTCTTTGACCTTACTATTAAACATTTACTTAATAGAGCATAATACAATACTATTATGGTTCTTTATCTCCATATCACATTAAATGCTTTTTTAAACATTAATTATAGTAATTATAATTATTAATCACTAGCAATTACTTCTATCATTTCATTATGCCAACATAATTTACATTATTCCTTGATTAATCTTAACCAATATAAGTTTATTAAACTTTTCTATAAAAAAACTACCCCCATTATACATAACCATTTTTTTATTTACTCCCTATCCTTATTCTTTCTTTTTCTTAACAAGTCTATTTTTTCATAATCATTAATTGCATAACTGCAACATTGAAGAACTAAAGAATTAAATGAAACCTGCTCTATTTCAGCAATTTCAAATAACGAATTGTATGTCTCTTCCGAAAATCTAATTGTTCTCGGAATATTAGATTTTGATAAAGAACTATTTACTTTAAACATAATAACCTCCAAAATTGTAATATTCCATTATTATAATCATTTTTCAAACCTCTTTATATAACCATTTATGTAACCAAACATCAAATTATACTGATAAATTTATTTAAATAGTTCTTTCTTTACTCTATTAATGTATTGTCTAGAATTTCCTAGTTCTTTTGCAATTTCGTTATCTGTATATCCTAAATATAAATACGTTAAAATTTGTTTTTTCTTTTCTGATAATTGCTGCACTTTACTTTTAAAATCTATAGTTTTTTCAACTTCCAAACTTGTTTCACCTACCAATACTTCTTTTAATTCTTCTACATACTTTCCTTCTGCTTCTTCTCTTCTAATATTAGATTTACACAAATGTGCATATTTAAATTTAATAGCATTTTCAATATATACTATACACTGTCCATCATATTTACAATTTGATATTCTTTGAATAGCTTCTATTATTGCTAAATTCAATTCCTGTTCAGCATCTTCCTTATCCATAAAATAAATTTTCTTTACATATTTGTTTATTATCGGTTTCATAATTTTTAAAATCTCCATTACTGCTTCGGAATTATTTTTTGCCTTATTAACTAAATTTGCGAACTTTTCTGCCTTCATACTTGTCTCCTTTTCTTTTTAAAAAGAAAAAAGAGACAAATATGTAAACTCTTAAAAACATTTTTAATTAATTTCTATATAACTTGCACTCACAATATTTACTTTTTCAAACTATACTGTATTCTAAATATTTTTAACCTCATATGCTTTTTAATCTTGTTTAACTTACTATGTTGATCTCCATTTATTTTTGCAAATATATTTACAAATAAGCTGTTTTTCTCTTATTAATCAATATACTAACTCAATGTATAAATTATCAACTATAGAAAGAAGGCGATATTATGAGAAAATATTTAAACAGATTAAAAAATCCAGCTACAATAATTGGACTAACGGGATATTTATTAACAATTCTTTCATCACTTGGATTTATTATAGACAATGATACTATAATGACAGTAGTACAAAGCATTTGTGCAATATGTGTTTTGTTAGGCATTCTAAATAATCCTGACACATCCGGTATAGACTTTCCACAAAAGAAATAATTTTTTTTGGTAAAGTTTTAATTAAACGTACGTTGAGTTAGTATTTTATTATTACAAGAATTTATATTTTTATATAACAATTTTTTAAATCATTCTACCTTATTTGCTTAATTAGGTAATAACATTGACTAATTAGCAAACCACCTCTCTTGACAAAAAAAAATTCACATTATAATATTAGGATAATTGTTTTTAAAGGAGTTTCTATATTATATGATTAGAATATTGTTTGAAAGATTTTTACCACTTACCTTATATTTTACGACTCTCGTTTCAATAATGATTATTGGAACATTTATCCCTCATTCATCAGATTTATTCTACTTATGGTATTTTGGTTTCTATTGGATTTTTTATCATGCTATAATCTATGTCACAAGTTTTTTTATTGGACTCATTACACAAAAAAGAAATAAACGCACTAAACCATATTATTTTTTATTGTCTTCTCTAATATTTTTTATCATAAATACCTTTGCTTTATTTCTTCCTTTGTTAAGCATTATTAAAAGTTCATACCATAATTCTAACTTTAAAACCATTATATACTTTGCCTTTATTTCTTTTATTTCAACACTCATATTTTTATTAGGTCAATTAATTAGCAAAAAATTTTTTCATAATAAATTATGATTACACTTACAATTAGACAACCCTTAAATTTTCTCTCCTGCAATTTGACTATATTGGTTTTAAATCCAAAATGTGACTGTTGCAGAACACAACAGCCACACTCCTATTATTTAATTTAAATCATACTATATACATAATTTGCAAATGAAGAACAACATGCTTGAATTACTTCATCAGAAGGATTATCTGCTTTCAATAAAAGCAATCCTACTTTTTCGTCCACACCTGTCATCTTATCATATACTGCAGCTTTTAATCCTCCTAGAGTTTTTGAGCATCCAATCTCATCAAAAATCTGTTCAAATCTCTTTGCGTATTCTGCTGTATAATACCATGATAATGCTTTTGAAAATCTATGATAATCCGTTTCATCTGTATAACTTCTAATTTTTTTCTGTATAGCATACGCATCAAAATCACAGCAAAAATCTGAATAATTACACGTTAATGTATTTTTTCCGATGGTCATATTTGCTATAGTTTGTAAATCTTTATCCTTATATATCTCAAAACCATCCTTATTTTTGTTTTCGTAATTAATAGTTGTATCACTCATACCAGTTGCAAGGTCACCTCCCCAGCCAGCCCAAAATGAAGGAGGTAATCCTGTTCCTAAATAAGCTTCTATCGTTGCTGCCATATGACTTAGATCTATGAGCCCTATATTCCCATCTGATAAAAGCAATCTCTTTTCTTTAGATGTTTCCTTTCTTATGTAAGGTTTTAGTCTACTATATAACTCAGCATTATTTTTCTTCACATAATTGGAAAATGCTTCGTCAACTGCATGACCTGTAGTAAAGAACCATTGCCATCCTTCATATTCTTCACCCCTTAAAAAGTTAGTTATTCCATTAACAACCACATTTGGTGTGACAATACTTGGATTTGTTGTTGAACCCACATTCTTTTCATAATAAGTTACATACATACTTTCCAAATTTTTAATATCATCAATTAATGTATTGATTGATGGTTCCTTTACTGTTGGAATTTCTGGTCTTTCATAACTGCTATGTTCCACTTTGCTTACTAATGGAAAACGTCCTGAATACATTGTTTTATCTAAATCAAAATCCCATCCAGATTCTGATACTTTTATTTCATAGTATTGATCTAAATTCCATTTTTGAGGAATTTTAAATCCCATATTTCCACTAAATCCATATGACATATCACTTACAAAACTTGTTTCTGCAAATCCTTTATTGCAAACTTGTGTGCACACATTACGTGTTCCATATACCCCAATTTTATATTCTGGATCAAAATTTTCTGACAATGATTTAAAATATGGTAATATCTTTCCTGTAATGTCTCCATCTAATGGATCTGTATCAACAGCAAAATATATTATACTATCTTTTGGAATGCCGTATTTTCTTGCTGCTTTTGTTGATTTTTCTGCATCTATTTTTCCTCTCGCAGATGTAAAATATTCAAGATTTGCACCTGATTCTTGAAAAATAGGAAACAGTTTCATACCATTAGAAATAATTCGCTCTACTTCTCCTTCTCTTAATTCTTTAAAACTACCTCCTGTTAAATATCGTCCTATTACTTCATAACCATTTGCCTTTAGTATATTTAAACGATCTTGTGTCATTTCAAATCTTGTATCACAACCATTACTTGATCTGTCAGTATTGCCTCTACTCACCAATAATGCCATCCAAGTATTAGTATCTGCTTTTTTTGTTCTAGTTAGTAACATGTCTTTTTGAAATTCATCTATTTTATTTTCTAAAGCTGTATCCCAAGTTGTAGACAGCAAGACATCATATCCGTTACAACATAATGCTGCCCTAAATAAATAGATTGCCTCTTCATTCGTTTTTGATGGCAACATTGGTAATCTATTCTTTGTACCTTCTCCAAAATATCCCGTTGCTTCACTTACAGAAAATTTTTCGATTGCCTGTAGCACCTTAATCATAGCTTGATTCATTTCTCTTCCATAAACTCCATCACATGGAGCAAGTCCTATATAATCAATATACTTATTATTAAAATGCTGCTGTATTTGTCTTATCTTTTCGTTTCCTCCTCTTAAGGTTAAAGTGACGTACTGATTCATGGATAACAATGCTTTCATTACCGCAAGTGTAACTGTAGAATCTGTATTAGTTAAACCTGCGTCTTCTTTCATTTTCTTAACAGCTCCTCCTGTACCACTATAAAAGTGTTTTGTTATTCCTGTTGCTCCTGTTGAATAGCCTTTACACCATAATGCCCCTTGAATAATTGCATATATGTTATTTTCTGTAGTATCGCTACTATTTTGCTGTTTTATTCCATTCGGAAATTTAGAATTAAATTTTGAAATTGTAGTTGGTCCAAAGCTATCTGCTGTTGCAGTAATTCCTAATTCAATTTGCAAAGCTCTTGTTAATGCATAAATTGTGGTCCAACCAGTAATTCCATTTTCTGGTATAACTTCGTACCCTGAATTTCCTCCATACATTGCATTCAAATAAACTTGCGTTCTTTTTACCATTTCATCCATAGTATTATTCTCCTTAATTTTTTTCATAAGCGCTTATACCATATAAAAAGGTAATATACATATTTTTGTAAACTTCTTATTCAAAATTATTTTCTTATACTGCACTTTTTTCCTTTTTACGTTAAGAATATACACACTTGGCTATTAGAACAATTCTCCAGTCATCCCCTTTGCCATTATCACAAGTAGACAACATCAGCATCTGTTCCCCATACTTGGGCTTGTTCCCCTGTCTCCACAAACTATGCTCCTCCACCTTGTCAACGAACTCATCATACTCTTTCTCATCCCTTGCCATTACAAATTTCCAGTATTCAAACTCATATATGTTAACACTCATCACTGCAAACACTTCATACTCCCTCTTTTTATCTGTTGTAAAATATATCTTCCTATGCTTATAAAAAAACTCTTTATCCTTATACTGTTCCAGTGCTCCAAACATTTTTCCTCCGTTTATGTTATGACCGTAAATAATCAGGTTGTCTGATTTTTCCACATCACAGTATGCACTTAAATAGGGTGTCCCATAAAAACTGTAATTTCTGTTAAAATCATGATTCAAATAAAAATCCGGATTGTCCTTTGTCTGCATCACAGGGTAACTTATGGTGGTTCCCGATATTTCCACATAACCTATGCAGTCCTTGTTTTTCTTTACAAGACCATTTACATCAGATTTCTTTTCTGTCACGCTCTCTTGTATCTTCTTAAAATCATTCTCATACTTTTTCTCTGCTCTTTTTTCCTTTAAAAAAGGGACAGCTGCAATCACAGCCATCCCCACCAAAAGAAGTATCAGAGATATTTTAATTATCCTCTTCATCGTCCTTCTCCTTTTTGAAATTGTATTTTGACTTGTCCTTTGCTCTTACGCATGCAAAACATCCAAGTGCAAGTAATAATGAAATAAGTGAAACTACCATTCCTACTGTCTTTCCATTAATACCTGTCTGTGGTGTGTCAGGTACCACAGGGATTCTTTCATCCGTAACTGTAATTTTCTGAACCTTTCCCGTATCCTTAATTCTTATTTTCTTATCCTTTGCAACCTTGTAATGTTCTGGTGCATCCACTTCCTTGAATGTATAAGTTTCTCCTGCCTTAAGGATGCCTTCAATGAATTCAGCTTTCTTTCCTGTAGTAAACTCATACACCTTTTTGCCCTTGCTGTCATATACCTTATATTTTGCACCGCCAAGCTGCTTCTTTGTGTCTGATGCAATCTTGTTAAATTCAACCTTGATTGTGTCATCAATCATTTTTACCTTCTGGGCCTTTTCATCATCCGCTACTGTGAACTCAATACTTGTTGCTGTCTCGTATCCGTCTCTTGGTTTTGTTTCTGTTAAAACATAAGTTTTTCCCACGGCATACTTTCCTTCAATCACATGGCTTTGTTCTGATGAAACCCATTCATCCATTACCTTTCCTGTGTCCTTATCAGTTACCTGCATGTGACATCCCGGAAGTTCCTTTCCGTTTGTAATGTCTGTCTTTGAAAATTCAATCTTTGTTGTGTCATCATACATTATCACCTGATTATCAATGTTTTCATTGAAGTTGTCACCATCCTTAACAAGTACCTTTGTCTTTGCATTTTCATCATCACTTTCCACAAGTTTAAATGTAATGTCATTTGCAGTTACAAAACCGTCTGCCGGCTTTGTTTCTGTTAATGTGTATTCCCTGTCATAAAGCAATCCGTATATCTTAACTGCATAACTGTCACCTTTTTCTACATAAACATTATCATATCCCATCTCATCAATCTTTTCATTTAACTTAACTGATGAAATGTCACTTGTAATCCAGCTTACGATTTCATTACCATTTTCATCACTGATTTTCAAATGGCAGTCCTTAATCTCAACTGATGATGCAATCATTTTTTTGCTGATTACTGTTTCAGTCTGGTCTTCCTTAACTACTGCCTTGGCTGATACAACTGCAGTTTCCTGATCCTTGTATTCAAGATGTACCTGATGCTTTTCTCTGTTAATGTAATAACTGTCGCTAACACTTTCTTCAAGAAAATAGTAATCTCCTGAATTTAAGTTGCCTTCCATCTTTCCATAACCTTCATCCATTGCAGGCACATCAAAAGGAATCTTTGCCTTTCCTTCCTTGTCAGTTGTAACTGTTGCAATCTTTTCACCTACAGCTACAATCACATTTCCATTCCTGTCATAAATGTTGTCCCTTGAATAAAATCCAAATCTTGCATTTCCAACAGGCTCATTTGTCTTTGAATCCTGCTTTTCAAGTGTAATGTCTGTCTTTACCATGTCATTGTGTATGTCAATCTTTCCATCCTTTGAGTTTTCAGAAATGTCAAACACATACTCATCATCCTTGTTATTCCACTTAAAACTTAAGTCCCAGAATGACTGTTCTGGAAGAACATAACCATACTTTGTCTTTACTTCCTTTAAAGTGTATTCTCCAAGTGGGACATTAAGTGTGATTGTTCCGTCATCGTTTAACACAAAATTACAGATGCCATTGCAATCATTTGTAAACTCTGCCCTTTCACCTGTTGTAATTTTTGCAACAACTGAATTCTTCTTAAACAATACTGTTCCCTGATTATCCTGTGACATGATGTCTTCTCTTGCAGTAAGTTCAAACACAACACCATTTAGCAATGTGTCCTTATAGTTAAATGGATTTATGGCAATGTCATTTAACTTATTGCTATCATTTACTGTTGTTTTGTCCTCATTGCCGTTTTTATTTTCCAAGCCTGCATTTTCTTTGCCATCCGCATTTTTATCTGCATAATCACTTTCATCATCCTTCTTGCATAATTCAGGACCAATTTTATTTATTGTAAATTTTCCGTAAGTCACATCATTATAGTACTCACACTCTGCGTACAGATATTCCTTGCCAAGCTTGTCCACCATTGTCTTGTATGAGTTACTGTTAATCTCAACCATCACCGGCTGTCTGTTTACCCTGTATCCTTCCGGACCTTCAATTTCATAAACCTTATATGTACCGGCTTTTAACTTTTCGTAAGTAATGATTTCTCCTGTTTCATCTGTTACAAATCTGTCCACAACCTCTATTGCATTTACATTGCTGTGTGTCTGTGTCACAAGAGTTTCCTTGCCATCTTTATCAACTTTGTAAATCTGGTATGTTGTTCCAGCCTTTAAAACTGTCTGATTTGTTTTTGAATCCTTCTTTACGATTTTTAGATATGCGTTGAATTCCGGATTGTTTAAAAGATACTTGTATGTCTTTCCGTTTTCCTTCACATTCACGTAAAAGTCAGGACACTTTTCAGTATTGTCTGCTCCAATGATCTGATGTACAACATATGTACCATATGGTAACTGTTTTGACTTGGCATATCCGTTTAAGTCTGTTGTTAAAATGTCTCTTTCAGTGGCTTTTGCCTTGGCATAAGAGCCTGCACTTGCAAGATAAATCTGAAACTGTGCACTCTTTTCAAATGGTACAATGCCTGCAGTTCCGTTACCCATGCCCTTAATTATTGCCACATAACCCTTGATTGGCTTTTCTGAAACCTGCTTTTCAACCGAATTGTATTCTGCAGTGAATTTGGCACCATCGGCAACAATGTCATATACCTTGTCATTCTTAAGATATCCCCTTGGTGGTGTGACTTCCTTTAGGTAATACGTCTTTCCACATCTCATGTAGTCTGTTTCAAACTGGTAGTTCTTGTCTGTTTTATATGACTTAATTAACTTTGTGCATGCTGCATCTGAATATACTCCATACACTGCTCCTTCAAGTGTTGCATCACCCTGAGCAGTCTTGCCTGTTTCTTCATCAATCTTTACGGCAGTTAATTTCACTTTCTTATACTTGTCCTTAAGAACAGGCTTGTATGCAAGCTTGTAATTGCTGTATGATTCTTCTGCTGTTTCAGGCCACCTGCCGTCACTGTTTCTTGTCCAAGAATCAGACTTAGTCAGTGTCACTGTCACTTTATTATTAGTTGCATCTGTTATCTTATTATTTCCCTTATCTACCACAAAAGAAGTTAATATATTGTCATTTCCTGAATTTACTTCCTTAATAACATACTTGTTACTGATATCATCCATCTGGTCATCAAGATCTGCTTCTTTTAATTTTTCGGCACCAGTTTTAGATAAATCAGATGCATAATTATATCCTTTATCATCTAATAGGTCTTTCATTTGCTTTTTGTCAGATGAACTCATCTTTGATAATTCATCATCAGAAACATAATAATATTTTTTTGAATTCAAGATATATGTAAATCTAAATACAATTTTTCCATTTGAATCTGTCATTACATCCTGACTAAACTTTGTTGCATCCTCATCCGCATCTTCTTTCACTGAATCTCCCCAACCATTATACTGATATGAACATAATTCCTTTATGTTTTTAGCTGTAAATCTAAAAGTAACTTTTGGAAGAGTAGTTCCATCTTCATCAACTTTTTCAAGTGTTATTCTTTGTCTGTAGTATCTTTTTCCACTTGTAGCTAAATATTTATATTCTTCATTAGTTGATTTTATTTGCAACAGTTTTTGAACTTCACTGTCATCCGTGGAGCCTGAATATTTCCAGATATAAATATCGCATTCCACTTTTTTCCCTACTTCAAAAATGTCCGAATATAACGTATCATCTTTATAATATCCTGTATTCTTTTTAACCTGATTAATTACACTTTTTAAATTACTTTCACTTGTGTATCCCTCTTCAATACTCCAGATAAGACACTGTGCATAAACCCAAGCCTTATTACTACCTTTTTTCACTTGATCATACCAATATCCAATCTTGGCTTCTAACTTATTCTTTGTGTTGGCATCATCGCTACTAATTGTTTTTGATTCAGATTTGTAAGTATATCCCGTATGGCATGCCTTTCCCAAATCCATACAAAAAACCGGCTTTGAATCTACTTGAGTTTGAAGCCATGTTCCACTCTCACTCTTTGACCCTATATTTACTGTTCCTAGTTTTCCCAGTGATTCCAAGCTGGCAACTCCACTTGCAGCTCTTACTGGAAACATTGGACAAACATTTGTTGTAATCATTATTGTAGCTAATAATCCTGCTACCATTTTTTTCATTTTATTAAACATCTTATACCTCTTTCCTTTCTTGAAAAAAACAAAAAAATGCCTTATCAAATCAATTGTGATTTAATAAGGCGTTATCTGTCTTATATTCATTTTTTACATTTTTCTTCTAGGAGCTTATCAATGTCCGCATCTGCAAACAATGCGACCCAATAATAATCTCCTTTTGATTTATAGCATGCTATCGCTCCCTTAACATGACTTTTTAATGTCAAATTGTTGTAATGAGCACTACTTCTTTTCCATTGTTTCATTGCTTCCTTGTATGAATACGCTCCATTAAGAATATTTTCACCGGAAGCATAATTTATACCATATTCGGAATCTCCTTCTTTAATCCAAATAAACTCGTCATCTATCTTGTATTTTTTTGAAAGAACTTTCATCGTTGTTTCATACCATCCATTATGGCTGTAATTCTTACTAATTTGCTTTGCTCTTTCCAGACAAACATTATATAAATTCTCTGACCATTTAATTTTGTCAGAACCTACGGATTTTCGGTATTCATTTTGAAGTTCAAATGCTTTTTCAGATGCTATTCTGTCTGTGAAGGGCTTTTTGATTTTGCCCCATTTCGTTCTTGAATAAAGAGCTTTTTTGATTTTAATACTTTTCACTTTTGAAAACTGTCCATATACATTGTTTCCATTAATTTTTTTATATGCTCTTATCTTTATTTTTACTTTTTCACCTTGAAAGCAATTAGTTAATGTAAAGCAATTTTTCTTTGTTGTCTTTATTTTCTTCCAGTTTTTTGTTGCTGGATAGTAAACATAAACATTGTAACCTGTAACTTTCTTTTGCTTTTTCCAGCTTATCTTGTAACCTGCTATGTACTTTAACTTAGTTGTCGCAAGACTTGCATCCTTAATAGTCTTGAAAGTTTTAGTAACTTCTCTTGTCTTTACATTAGTCACCTTGGATATTTCTGCAGCCTCAATACTATTTAAACATATCACATTGGCGATAATCAACATTACTATAATCGCATATTTAATTTTCTTAATCATTGTTCCAACCCTTCTGTCGAATTGTATTTTAACCATTTATAACAAATATCCATCATTCTTAGTGTTGTGGTAATTCCACCAAGAATTGATAAATACATTTTATCATAGTAATCTTCGATTTCAAATTCTAATGTGGTTGAATTTCGACTCTTTCAACCATACTCTGTATTTTAAACATTGGGACCCGGTGTCCCACTTTCTAATTTGCAAGTTCTGGCATGTCATGTTGCACTCTTGCCTTATAATAACTGTCAATTGTTGTTGGTGCATTATAAAGTGCTGCCAACAGGTATTTCTTAATGTTTTTTATGTTTGTTGTATTATGATTCATACACTCTAACACATACTCAATATGACTGATGTCCAATTTTGAGAATCTGGACTTTACAGCCTCTTTTGGAAACTTTGTACTTGAAATAATAATATAATCATTTTCACTGATAATGGTTTCAACAATAAGATTAACCATTCCATCTATCATTGACTTTTCAAGATAATGTCTGCTAATTAAAACATCATAGTCTATGTTATCCTTTACCATTTTTGTATATTTTTCAAAAATTGATTCTTCTTCTCTTCCCATCACATCAACTGCATTTTTCACCATGGGATTAGATAAGATATTATTACTCTCTTTAGTATTATTAATATTAATATTATTACTATTAGTCTTACTAATGAGCGGACCCCTTTTGGTTACTTCTTGAAGTTCACTTTTTACACCTCTTGATGTAACCTGTCGTACACTTTTAGAAGTTTCCATATCTACACCTCTTGAAGTGTAAGTTTCTACACCTCTTAAAGTTTCCTCCTGTGCACCTTTAGAAGTTTCCATATCTACACTTCTTGAAGTGTAAGTTCCTACACCTCTGGAAGTTTCCTTCTGTATACCTCCTGAAGTTTCCATATTTTCATTCAAATTATCATCTTCCGCTACATCATCAAAATCTGTGTCATCAGGCTCCGAATGGTCCTGAAACACAACAAAATTCTTTACATATAAGAGGCTTGGAAGTCCCAAACCTCTTCTTTTCTTTTCAACCAATCCAAAATTCTCAAGCTCATTTAAATATCTTACAGCTGTCTTTTTACTGAAATTAAAGTCCTCCATTATTTCTGCAATCTGATAAATTATGTACACTCTGTTCTCTGAATCAAACCATCTGTTCTTCATTGACAGGTTCATTCGGTCAAGCAAAACTCCATAAAGAAGTTTTGCATTGACTGACAAATCTGCAAACATTGGGTCCACAATCATTGCTTTGGGAATTCTTATGAAATTAAACTGCTCTGCCTGAGCTCCATAATAATAATCAAATGTCATAACCATCACTCTTCCATTTCTCCAATAACTGGTAAATTATGTTCTCCATTTCCGCCTTTGTATAATTTTCAGGAAAATACTGCTTAAGTTTCTTCCTGGATATTGTAACCTTTGTACTCTCCTTGGTTTTCTCTTCTGGTCTTTCAATGATGTCCGTTGATTTTTCCTTATTTTTAATTGCCTTAACCTGCTCTAAACTAACCTTATATCCAAGATTGAAATAATCTAAAATTTCCTGCTGTTCACTCTCGGACAATTCTGCTATTTCCACTGCAAGTTTTATGGCAATCTTTTTTTCATCTACCATTTCAAGTAACTCCGGTAACAGATTAGTAAGCTTTATGTATCGTGATACCTGTCTCCCTGACAAGCCATTTGCCTCTCCTACAACTTCCCTGCTTTCTGCTCCTTTTATTCCTTTATGGTGAATCGCTTCAAGTTTCATTTGAAATGCATATGCTTTTTCACTTGGAAGAATTTCTTCTCTTTGAATATTTGAATCAACCATTACAATTGTGGCATCGTCATCACTTAATTCCCTTATAATAACCGGCACCTTTTCAATTCCTGCAAGTCTTGCTGCGTGAGTTCTTCTGTGTCCCGATATTATCTCGTATTCTTCGTCATTTGTTTTCCTTACCAATATAGGAAGAAGTACACCTCTTTCCCTTATTGACTCTGTTAATTCTTCCATCTTTTCATCATCCGACACCTTAAATGGATGATTGCTAAAATCATGTAATTTATCTACATCTATTTCTTTTAATCCATCTGTTGTTTCCACTTTCAATAATTCATCATAACTTGTTAATTTTATTTTTTCTCTTACTTTACTCATGTACAAGCACCTCCTCTGTTAATTCTTCATAACTTTTTGCCACCTTTCCCCTTGGATCATGAATATATATACTCTTTCCCTCAGCACTTGTTTCTGCAGCTCTTACTGACATTGGTATTCTGCTGTCAAATATTCCTATTGTTTCTCCGTAGGTACTTTCTAATGCCTCTAATATGTCCTTTGTATAGTTAGAACGCATATCAACCATTGTCATAACCATACCTTCTATTTTTAGCTCCGGATTTATCTGTCTTCTTACTCTGCTTATCGTCTTTATTAACTGCTGTAATCCTTTTACCGGTAAATACGATGCCTGAACTGGAATTAGTACTGAATTGGCACATACAAGTGCATTAATAGTTATCATTCCAAGGCTTGGCATACAGTCAATGAGAATATAGTCATAGTTTTCTTTTATATTAGAAATAAATCTTTTCATTACTAATTCCCTGCTCATTACATTAACCATAGAAACCTCTAATCCTGCCAACTCTATGTTTGCCGGAATAAAATCAATATTTTCTTCATGTTTTAAAATTATTTTTGCATAATCGATTTCTTCCTCATTTACAACATCCATTAACACATTTGCCAATGAATACTCAATCTTGTCTGGTTCATCAATTCCAAGACTTACTGTCATGCTACCCTGTGGGTCTGCATCTATTAACACAACCCTTTTTCCCTTTCTTGCTAATCCAATACCTAAATTAACTGTTGTAGTAGTTTTTCCTACTCCACCCTTCTGGTTTGCTATTGCAATTACCTTACACATTTCTTTCTTCCTCCTTATACATTTTTTAGAATGAAAACTCATATCGGCTCTGATTATTGTGTTACATTTTCGTCTTACTAAAGAAACAGGAAGACTTCGCATCTAATTTGGTTGAACCAAAATTTTCCCAAATCAAACCAAAATAAGCCAAAATTCTACGATAAGACGTGATAATTTATGATATTTTATGAATTTAAGATATTTTGCATTTTCAGGATTCAGAAAGCAAAAAAAATCCCTCAAACATACTAAAAATAGTACATTTAAGGGATTTTCTCCTCTATAATGTGGGTTTTCACCCGTTATAAAATAGAATTTTTTTTATAAAATCAAGTTATGATAACTTATGATTTATTTCATCTGTTTTGCAACTTCTTCTGCAAAGTTTTCTTCTTTTTTCTCCAGACCTTCGCCTGTTTCAAATCTTACGAAACCTTTGATTGTGATGTTTGCGTTATTTGCTTTTGCTACTTCCTGAACGTATTTACCAACAGACTGTTTTCCGTCTTCTGCTTTTACATATACCTGATCCAGCAGACAGATTTCTTTCAGCTCTTTGTTGATACGGCCTGCGATCATGCCCTGGATAACCTTTTCCGGTTTCTGGGATTCTTTCGGATCGTTCATGATCTGAGCCAGCAGGATTTCTTTTTCATGAGCAATGTATTCTGCACTTACTTCGCTGTCGTTTGTGTACAGCGGTTTCAGAGCTGCAACCTGCATTGCTACGTTTTTAGCCATTTCTTTTACTGCATCGTTTACAACGTCTGTCTCAACGTCAACCAGAACACCGATCTTACCGCCCATGTGTGTATAAGAAGCTACAAAACCGTTTTCTTCTGCAACCTGTGCAAAACGACGGATGTTCATGTTCTCGCCGATGGTTGCGATCTGATGAGCCAGTTCTTCTTTTACAGTAGCGGACTCGCTGAATGTCCACTCTTCTTCCATAAATGCATCGATATCTGCTGCTTTTGTGTTCAGAGCCAGTTCTGCAACCTGTGCAACATATCCCTGGAACTTTTCATTCTTTGCAACAAAGTCTGTCTCAGCATTTACTTCTACTGCAACAGCTTTTTTACCGTCTTCGGAAACTTTCAGCATTACGATACCTTCTGCTGCAATTCTTCCTGCTTTTTTCTGAGCGGTTGCCAGTCCTTTTTCTCTCAGGAACTCAACAGCCTTGTCCATATCACCGTCTGTAGCAGTCAGGGCTTTTTTACAGTCCATCATACCTGCTCCGGTCATCTCTCTTAACTCTTTTACCAGTTTTGCTGTAACTGCCATTTTATTTTCCTCCGGATAATAAGTGGTATATTTGCTTTGTATCTATTGATTATTCAGCTGCTTCTTCTGTTTCTGCAGCTTCTTCAGCTACTGCTTCTTCTGCACCCTGATTTGCTTCGATAACAGCGTCTGCCATCTTGGAAACGATCAGTTTTACGGCACGGATAGCATCATCGTTACCCGGGATTACATAATCCAGTTCTTCCGGATCACAGTTAGTATCGCAGATACCGATAAGCGGAATACCTAATGTATGAGCTTCCTGAACACAGATTCTTTCTTTCTTAGGGTCAACGATGAAGATTGCGTCTGGGAGACGTTTCATTTCTTTGATACCGCCAAGGTTTTTCTGCAGTTTAGCAAGTTCTTTTCTTAATTCAATAACTTCTTTCTTTGGAAGTACTTCGAAAGTTCCGTCAGCTTCCATAGCTTCGATCTGTTTCAGTCTTGCAATACGGCTCTGGATTGTCTTGAAGTTTGTAAGCATACCACCAAGCCATCTCTCATTTACGAAGAACTCTCCACAACGCTCTGCCTCTGTACGGATAGCATCCTGAGCCTGTTTCTTAGTTCCTACGAAAAGGATGTGTCCACCGTTGGCAACGATATCTGCTACTGCATTGTAAGCATCGTCAACCATTCCTACAGACTGCTGAAGATCGATGATATAGATACCATTTCTCTCTGTGTAGATGTACGGAGCCATTTTAGGGTTCCATCTTCTTGTCTGATGTCCGAAATGAACACCTGCCTCTAAAAGCTGCTTCATTGAAATAACGCTCATGTCTTTTCTCCTTTTTGGTTAAATTCTTCCGCACAGGTCGCCTTCTCTCTGGACCCATCCTCACACCGTAGGGCACCATCCTTATAGAATCGCCGTGCGTGCTTATTTTTGCAACTTCTGAATTATAGCATAGGAAATCCCCTTATGTAAAGGGGATTTTTCCAATTTTTTTCTGTTTTTCAGCGGTTCCCGGCAGATTTCAGAAGCTCCAGCTCTTTTTCGGTGAGCGGACGATATTTTCCTGTCGGAAGATCCGCCGGGAGCGCCAGCGGTCCCATGGAAAGCCTTTTGAGATAGGTAACTTTTTTTCCCAGTGCTTCCATCATCCGTTTCACCTGATGAAATTTTCCTTCATGGATGGTAAGGCGGATCTCGGATTCCCATCTCTTACCGTTTTCCTCCGATCCTGTGTCGGATTCCCAGGTGGAAAGGATCTCAAGCCTTGCCGGGCGTGTGAGATCCTTTTCCCCGATATCCACTCCTTCTGCCAGCGCCCTGGCATCTTCTTCTGTCACTTTTCCGGATACCTTTGCATAGTAAGTCTTATCCACGTGTTTCTTCGGAGAAAGAAGCTCATGTGCAAGAGGACCGTCGTCTGTGATCAGAAGGAAACCTTCTGTATCTTTATCCAGACGCCCTACCGGAAAAAGTCCCTTTCTTCTGTCTTTCTCTTCAATATAGTCGAGAACCGTTTTATCTCTGGAGTCCTCCGTTGCGCTGACACAGCCTGCCGGCTTGTTAAAAAGATAGTATACATATTCCGGTGCAGCATGAATTTCCTGCCCGTTCATAACCACCTGATCTTCTTTTGTTACTTTCAGTTCCGGTTTCTTCACAGATTTCCCGTTAACCTGCACCTGACCCTTCTGTATGTATTTTTTTACCTCGCTTCGTGTACCTGCGCCGGCATCTGCCAGAAATTTATCCAGCCGGACTGGTTTTTCCATTAATCATTTACCTCCCATTCTGTTACATGGGCTGCCTTTGCATCTGCTCTGATGAAATCCGGGATCTCACCGGCAAATGTCATATAAAGTCCGGAATCCCCGTCGGTGCTCTCCTGTCCTTCCAAAACCACTTCCATTGTGACATCTGCATTCCAGATAGTCCATCCGTTTACCAGCTGTGATGGGCGGATACACTTTTTCAGGGCTTCCAGCTGTTCCTTTTTATCGTAACGGACTTTATAACCGTTCTCTGTTTCTTCAAGATCCGAAACAGGCTCAATGTCGGAAAAAACCTCATCATCTTCGCCGGCAGCTTCGGAGCTGAAGTAATAAACATCAATATACTCAACAGACAGCTCATCCATGGAAAGAGGATATCCTGTTTCTTCCAAAATTGCAAGTGTTCTCTTATATGCCGGATACACCAGAACGGAGGTAGACACCCTCTCTCCTTCCTGAACAGCCGGTACATTCATTCCCCATTCATCCATGTATCCTTCTGACGGAATTCCCGCATAATCGAACATCAGCATTGCGCATGGCTGGTCTTTTACTGTCTGACCGCCGTTTTCCAAAATGTCCTTTCTCAGCGCCTCTGCCAGCGCCTGACGCTTCTCTGCATTTTTCTCAAATAATGTTTGAATATCTCCGTCACAGAAAGTACCGGTGACCTCTTTCAGATACTGTTTGTCCAGCTGGAAAAATGAATATCTGTCTTCTTTCCATGTCTGCTCATCATACAGGGCTTCCATAAGATTCTGTGCCTGTGCAGAGGATACAATATAACCTCTGCATACACTGAATCCCTGTTTATTTATGTAGCGCACATACACGCGCCTTCCTGATTTTTTTCCTTTTTCATTCTGAAGCCTGATATCCTCCAGACTGTTATATAATGCTTTACTTTTCATCACCGGCTGATCCAGCAGACCAGAACTATTGTCTGAGGTGGCAGTATACCGGATCTTATAGATTCCGTCTTCTTTTTTTTCCACATTGCAAAGCTGCTCTGTATATGAAAGATTGCTTACATTTATCACAACTCCCTGAAGATTGTCATAGGCCGGAAAATAACTGTCATATCCCAGAAGATCCATTTTCATGGTCAGCGCACAGATTGCCACAACACCTCCAAAGATCATAAGCTGCACTTTTCTGCGGAAAAATCTGCGAAAATCCATTTCATAGATCACTTCCAAAATTCCATGGACCAGGATCGTTCCCAGTATCATTCCGAAGATCCACCATGCTGTTTTGGATGAATCTTCCGGAATCATATAAAAGATCAGACCGATCCCCAGTCCGGATGGTATTGTGATCAGGGCACTTAAGACCGGCTCCATCCAGGTATATACCAGAGCTTTTCCGGTATTCTCTGACCTTCGTCTGCAAAATGCCATCCAGGAAAGTGCTGCCATGATAAACAGCGTAAGGATCAGTATCAGCAACTGCTTTCCAAAGCTTCCGCTGCTGTATCTATCTATAAAGCTTACGATCACCATAAGAGGAGATCCCAGATTCCGCACTGCTGCCAGAATTCCGTAACTGCCCTCGTACCAGGTATCAAAAAATAAATGTCCGCTTAACTGCAGCATCACTGCCAGAATGATACTGTAGGTAAACAATCCTGCCCATGCAAGGGCTCCCATCAGCATGGTACCGGTGCAGGCGATCACCAGCACTGTGGAAAAATACACCAGAAGATACATCAGGAGATGGAGCACCAGCAGGATCAGTGCCTTTTTCATAATAGAAAGGCTGTAATATCCTCTGGCTGCCCCGATGCATACCGCAGCAAATTCCATGATCAAATATGGCACCAAATAATAAAGAACAGCCAACAATACTCTGTGCAGAAACAGTGCACTTCGCTTTACCGGAAGGCTGTGATAGAAATCCACTTTTCTCGGGGAATACAGATACCAGAAGCCGCTTACTGCTGCAAAAAATGCGGTTACCGCAGCCACAGCTGCTCCCATTGTGAGAAAGTCACTGCTCCACAGGCTGGAATACAGATAGGAAAGCTGACTCTGAGTATAACTGCGCTCATTCCATTTTCCCATCAGAATAAGTTCCGCTACCGGAAATGCAAGGAGAAATGCGATCATGGCAAATGCCGGGATCCATCTTTGTCCTTTAGAAGAGGATTTCATATACTCACTGGAATAAATTTTTGACTTCATAGCCTGCCACCTCCGTTTCGCTGATAAATATTTCTTCCAGAGTCAGTGGGAGCACTTCGCAGAAAAGAGGATTTTTTGCCTGTATCTTCTCCATGATCTCTCTTCTTGTTCCCCTTGCAGTAATAAGCAACAGGGAGCCCTGATGCTCTGTTTTCAAAACATCCAGCTCTTTCTTTAATTCTTCTTCTTTCTTTTTGTCAGTAAGTACACACTGGATCTTATGGATGTGGAATTTCATATCCTCCAGATCTCTGGAAAGGAGAATTCCTCCCTGATGAAGAAGCCCGATGTGATCGCAGATATCTTCCAGCTCACGAAGATTGTGGGAAGCGATCACCGGCGTAAATTCACGACTCATGATCTCCGATGCAAAAATACTTTTTACTGCCTGGCGCATTACCGGGTCCAGGCCATCAAAGGTTTCATCACAAAACAGATATTTCGTTCCTGTACTGATTCCCAGGATCACCAGAAGCTGTTTCTTCATTCCCTTGGAAAAAGTGCTGATTTTTCGTTTTCCATCCAGATGAAACTGCTTCATCATTGTCTCAAAACGTGCCTGCTGAAATCTCGGATAAATACAACGGTAAAATTCTGCCATGTCCAGAGCATTGTAATTTGCCGGAATATATGCATCGTCCGGGATGTAGAAAAAATGCTCTTTGACCCTTTCATTTTCAAAAACCGGTTCTTCATCCATCAGCACCTCTCCTCTGTCCTGACGGATGATCCCGGCCATGATACGGAGCAGAGTACTTTTTCCCGCACCGTTGGAGCCGATCAGTCCAAAAACCTCCCGTTCCCCGATATCCATGGTGACCTTATTTACTGCCTGTATCTTACCAAAAGCTTTGCTGCAGTTTTTTATCTCAATCATTGTTTCCCTCCTTATAGCATAAGCGGATCACACCGATCATTTCTTCCTCCCCTACTCCCAGAGCCATTCCCTTTTCTGTGATCTTTTTCAGCTCACTTAAGGTTTCTTCCATACCGATCTGCCTGATCCTGCTGCTGTCTGTGACAAAACTGCCTTTTCCCTTCACCGGACAGATCAGCCCCTGCTGCTCCAGTTCCATATATGCCCGCTGGATGGTATTGGGATTGATGGATAATTCCACGGCCAGCTGCCGCACAGACGGCATCTTGGAAGATGGCTCCACAGCTCCTGACAGGATCAGCATCCGGAATTTCTCTACAATCTGTTCGTAGATGGGACGGCTGTCCTGATAGTCCAAGAATAACATACGACGCTCCTTTCTCTGTAATCTGTGTATTAAGTGTATTAATTCTTTTAATACAGTTATGATAGCACGTGATACCCGCCTGTACAAGAAATGGTCTCTTAAATAAATATAAAATCTGTATAAACTTATTCCCCGTAAAAGACTTCCTGTATTTTTCATAAAAAAAAGAATCTGCAGCGGCATCACTTCTACTATGATCCCACTACAGATTCTCTGCGAAGCAGTTATTTATATTTCACCCTGTCTGATCCGGGGTCAGGGGGATATTTGCAATCCCCATTCGGGTCAAGCGGATATTCGCAATCCGCTTCGCTACTTGCTTGATTTGGTTAAACAGCCCGGTAACCACGCTTTTCTCCTCTGCGTACAAAATACTGATATCCTCCGATCATCACCACTGCGAAGATCCCATAGATCATCAGAAGACTTCCTGCTCCTGTTTTTTCCACCAGCGTCTGGGCATATTCACTGAAAATAAGGATCCAGGTATTGGCCCCGATATGCATCAGCACACTGGTCCACTTATTGCCGCCCATCTCCAGAAACCACGCAAAAAGAGCTCCCAGGATAAACGCATACACAGCCTGCAGGACATTTCCATGATAGATCCCGAAAAACGCGGCAGAGATCACAGCGGAAACCAGTACGGAAAAATGATCCCGAAGCCTGAGATAAACCAGCCAGCGAAAGATCATTTCTTCCGCGACAGGCGCTACGATTCCCATCCAGAAGACCATCATAAAAAGGCTTTTCCCTGAAGTGATCTTCGTCATGGTCTCCCCGTAACTGGACGAGATCCAGTTCTGCAAGATCGCCACCAGCACATTGGCATACTGGGCAAATCCTGCTCCTGCCCCGAGAAGAAGCAGCATTTCAGGAACAGAAAGCCTCTGCTCTTCAATAGAAGTTAACCCACCGATCAGCCTTCCTATGCGGTCTTTCCGGTAAAAATATACTGCCGGAAACATAACCAGCACTCCGGTAAGTCCGGTGATCACCAGAGTATAGCTGTAATAGGATTCCTGTGCGTTGCTGACATGATCCACCAGCCAGAGAAGCACGGCACTTCCCAGGATCTGTCCGATAAGATAATGGATTCCTACCGGATAAAGTTCCCTCCACACCAGTCGAAAAATATTCTGTCTATGCAGAGGGGTCAGTCGAAAAAATTCAGAAGCTCATCTGCAGAAGCTACGATCTGAAGAGGCTGGGCCGCTTCCAGTTCTTCTCTGCTGCCATATCCATAAGATACCGCCACACACTGGATCCCACATCGTCTGGCTCCAAGAATATCATGTTCCCGGTCTCCCACCATGATCACCTGGTCACGGTGATCGGAAAGATTCATTCTCTCCAGAGCTTCCTCGATCACCTGGGATTTGGAAACTTTCGGCCCATTGAGATCTGTTCCCGCGATCACTTCAAAATAACGGCTCAGATTAAAATGATCCATGATCTGTGTTACATAAAAAGTAGGTTTCGCAGAAGCTACTGCCAGCCGGTAGCCACGGCGTTTCAGCTCCGCCAGGGCATTTTCCACGCCTGGATAAACTGTATTCTCATACATTCCTTTTTCGGAATACCGTTCCCTGTAGTATTCGATTCCTTTCTGCGCTGTCTCTTTATCAAATCCCGCATATTTCATAAACTGATCCAGAAGTGGCGGTCCCACAAAAACTTTCAGCGGCTCCAGATCCGGCGCTGAAACACCAAGTTTCTCCAGTGCATACTGTACAGATTTTGTAATTCCCTCTCCGGATTCTGTCAGCGTTCCGTCCAGGTCAAAAAAGATTGCCTTATACATAAATTCCTCCTGTTGTGTAAAAAATCAGTAAGTATGCCTATTGTATCACTGTTTTTCTGTTAAGTCCATGCTTTCATAATACAGCTTCCCGGATTTCACAAAACCCAGAAGTTCTGCTTTCCAGGGTTTCCTGGTTTTTTCCGGTAATTCTGCCAGAAGTTTTTTCCCATGCCAGTAAAAATCGCACTCTTTTCCGTTGATCCGAAATGAAAGGATCTGAAACGGAATATCCGGGCGGATTTCTATCTGAATCCTGTTGCCATCTGTTTTTGTATGAATCGTTGGTTTTTGCTCTTTTTTCTCTTTATCAGGCATTTCTGTTGGTTCTGTCTGGTAGTAAGATAATGCCGGATTCTGGTCCTTTGCTTTTTTTGATGCACCTGAAGCCGGTTTTCGAATTAATCCCGGAGTCGGTATTGCAGATGGACTTGCCGCCAATGTCTGTGTGAGAACCGGTGATTTTGTCGGCACTGGCGTTTTTGTTGGTACCGGCGTTTCCGTAAGATTTGCTTCATTCACAATAGTTATCCCCGGATTTTCATTTTCCCGAATATCCGGTTCCTGAAATTCGTATCTTTCTTCGCTGCCACCGGAATTTTCTGCTGCAGTATTTCCGTTTCCCACAGAGTTCTCTTCCGGAGAATGTACTTCTTCTGCCTGGAAGTCCGAACTCCATCGCGCTGAATCCTCCTGTCCATTTTCTGTTCCTGCCCAAACAGAGGAATCTTCCATCAGATTTTCATCTTCCCGGTTCTCATTACCGTCATTTTTTTCTGTTCCTCCATAACTTTTTTCCCAGTCTTCCGGCAGCTGTCCGGTTCCTTCTCCCACATCCATATCAAATCCACCGGTATCAAGACTATTCATCTCCGACATATCAAATCCATAAACGAGAATGGAACTGATCATCCAGCTGCATAAAATCAGCAGCGACAAAACAGCAGGACAGATTCTCCCACAGGATTTTCCGTTTTTTTTCGATTTTCGCTGATCATTTTTTCTCATTGATCTCCTCCCAAAGTTTCAGATTCCTGCTTTCGCCTTCCTCCAGCAATTCTGTTTTTTCTTTCTTTTTGTAATCTTTCCACAGCTTTTGGCTGGCTTCTTTCTGACCGATTCGAAGAAGAAACATTCCATACTCTCCATAAGCCACACGATATTCCGCATCATACAGAAGAAGATTTTCATAATACAAAGCCGCTTTTTCCGTTTCATCCAAAAACTCCGCATTCCATGCCAGCAACAGCTCAATACGGCGCTGCTGTTCTTTTTCCCTATAATTCCTGCTTAAATCCTGCAGTTTCTTTTCCGCTGTTGCACAGTACTTTTTCCGTTCCCCCGAGTTTTCCGGATACTGTCTGGCCTCGTAATACAGATCTGTTACTTCTGAAATCGCCACAGAAAACTCTTCCCGTTTCAGTAATCCAGCTGTCAGAAACAATATTCCTATCAGAACCCCTGCAGCAACTGCTTCCAGAAAACGTTTTCGCCAGGTAACTGTTCGATATCGGATTTCCAGTTTCTGGATTCTTTTCTGAACTGCTGACATATCCAAATATCTGTATTTTTCCTGTTTTCTGGTACATCGAAACAGAAACCAGAAAAATTCCGGATATAAAAAACACTGCCATTTCTTTTTTCCACAAAGCTTTTCCATGGTTTTTCCCAGGGCATAAATATCACTTCTGGGGCTTAAGTAACCCTGATACTGCTCCGGTGCCGCATATCCTTTCGTTCCTTCACAGATCCGTTTTCTTTTTCCATGATCGAACATGGCGCTTCCAAGATCGACCAGATACAGGTGCCCGGTTTCAGAAAGCATCAGATTATCCGGTTTCAGATCTCCGTAGCAGACCGGCGGTTTACGGTTATGGAGATATTCCAGTACTCTGGTAATCTCCTTTCCTCTTGCAAGCGTTTCCTGTATGGAAAAATTTTTTTCTGAACAAAGAATTTCTTCCAGAGACTGCCCCTTAATATACTCCATAATCAGATAGCAATCTTCTTCTGTTTCCACACAATCTACAATCTTTGGGATTGCAGGATGATCCAGACGCTGCATTAGCATAACTTCTTTTTTCTTTATGATGGGTATTTCCTTCACAGCGCGAAAAATACCGAGTTCCATGTCCCTGGCCAGATACAGACTTCCGCCTCCGCCATGTCCAATCCGTTCTATAACGTAATAACGTTCTTTCAGTATCGTTCCGATCAGACAGATCACCTTCCTCTCATTTCTGTCAGATAATAATTGTGATCATATTTCTTATTAGTTTGGGATTATCCGGTGAATTCCGGTTTGAGATAAATAAAATTAGACAAATAACCGCAAACGAACATGTACGATTCATATTCATTCAGGATGGATTTCATTATAGCATGTCATGTTTCTTTTGCAAAGAGCTTTTACCCAATAAAAACAGAATAAAAAAGCAGCCCGCCGGATACAGCTGACAAAAAATTTTCTTCCTGTCCCTGTATCCTGGCGGGCTGTCATTATTTATAATGCTTATACCTGGATCTTCAAAACTGTACTTTACATACGATCCGGTGCAGAGAATCCAAGAAGATCAATGCTTGTTTCAAGCACTCTTCTTGTAAGCTGGAGCAGCTGAAGGAAAGATTCCTTCTGTGCCTGATCTTCTTCGCTTAAGATCTTTGTCTCATGATAGAAGCTGTTGAATGCGTTGGATACCTCATAGATATACGCACAGATCTTATGGGGTGCTTTCTCCTCAAAAGCATTCTCAACCATTGCTGCAAAGCCGGAAAGCTGAAGCATCAGGTTCTTCTCGCTGGCATTAACTGCCGGAAGGATCTTACCTGCGCTTAAATCTCCTCCCTCCTGTACATAGCGGTTGAGAATGGATTTGATACGCACGATGGTATAAAGGATGTACGGACCTGTATTTCCCTCAAAGGAAGTAAAGCGGTCTACATCAAAGATATAATCCTTGGTTGCCTGGTTGGAAAGATCGCCGTATTTGATTGCGGAAAGTCCTACGATCTTGGCAGTCTCTTTGGCATCTTTATCTTTTACACTACGGTTCTCCACGATCTTGCGGTACATTTCCTCATCAATATCTGCGATCAGATTTTCCAGACGCATAACGCCGCCTTCTCTTGTCTTAAAAGGCTTGCCGTCTTTTCCGTTCATGGTACCAAAACCAAGGAAGGAAAGCTCGGTCTCCGGTTTTACAAGACCGGTCTTTCTTGCGCAGCGGAATACCTGAATAAAGTGGAGTTCCTGACGTTTATCTACAACATAAAGGATCTCATCCGGCTGGAAAAGTTTCATACGCTCTACGATGGTAGCAAGGTCTGTGGTCGTATAAAGGGAAGCTCCGTCAGATTTCAGAAGCATGCACGGAGGGATCTCCTTGGTGTCGCTCTCTTCTTTTACATCTACAACAAGAGCACCCTGATCCTCATAGGCAAATCCACGTTTCTTCATATCCTCTACCATATCCGGAATGTACGGCTGTGCATCGGATTCTTTTTTCCAGAGGTCAAAGTCTACGTTCAGGTTTGCGTAGTTTCTCTTAAGGTCTGTTACAGATACATTCATAATGTGGTTCCAGAGAGCCATGTATCCAGGTTTGCCCTGCTGAAGGAGATGTGTTGCCTCCAGTGCCTCATTACGATAAGCCTCGTCCTCTTTGGACTTGCCGCTGGCACATGGATAGATCTCTTCCAGTTCGCTGATAGTAAATGGTGCTTCTGTGGGATATTCACCTGTAAAGCTGTCATCAAAATATACCAGCTCCGGTTTCCGGTGTTTCAGCTCTGTGATGATCAGTCCCATCTGAAGGCCCCAGTCTCCAAGATGTACATCACCGATCACCTTATGTCCTACAAAACGTCCGATACGCTTGATACTCTCGCCGATGATCGCAGAACGGAGATGTCCTACGTGAAGGGGTTTGGCTACGTTTGGTCCGCCGTAGTCGATGATGATCGTCTTCGGGTTCTTGGCAGTTTCAACGGAAAGCTTCTCATCTTCTGCCATCTTATTCATATATTCCGCAACGAATTCCGGCTTCACATCCAGGTTGATAAATCCAGGCTTTACAACTTCTGCTCTGGAAAAGATCTGGCTGTCTGAGAGCTGTGCTACCACATCATCCGCGATCATAAACGGAGCCTTGTGGTATGTTTTGGCTCCTGCCATGGCACCGTTACACTGATATTCACATAAGTCCGGTCTGTTGGAAACAGTAACTTTTCCGTAAGACGGATCATAACCTGCTTTTTCAAATGCTGCGGAAAGTTCTTCCGCCATCTGTTCCATAATCTTCTTCATGTTTCAAACTCCTCATATCTTTGTTTCTGTATTTTATGCTTATAACGTCACTTTTCTTGAACATGCGACTGCAAGGGCACCATAACCGATATGGCAGGCAACACTTAAGGAAAGGGGATCCATATGTATCTCCATTCCCGGAAATACCTCCTGGATCTCTTTTTTAAATTCTTCTGCTTCTTCCAGATTTCCTGTATAAGCAGCCTGAAGACACATCTCACCGTCAGATGCGTATTCCTTAAAACGTGTTTCCCAATCATTCTTCATTGCCTTCAGCATGGCACGTTTGGCCTGCTTCTTGCCACGGACCTTGGCGTAGGCATCCAGCTTCTCTCCCTGGATCTGAAGTACAGGCTTCAGGTTCAGAACCGTTCCGATGGCTGCTGCTGCCGGTGTGATCCTGCCACCTTTTTTCAGATATTTCAGGGTGTCAAGTGTGATATAAATACTGGAATCGAGTTTCTGATCTGTAAGGATCTTCTTGATCTCTGCAGCACTTTTTCCTGCCTCGACAAGCATCTTAGCATCCATTACAGACTGTCTCTGTGTTACGGAAATCCGCTGATTGTCCACTACCTGAACACGACCATTATAATCAATAGCAAGTCCCATTGCAGTAGAACAGGATGCACTCAGTCCGCTTGACATCGGAATATGAACGATTTCCTCATAATCTCTCAGAAGCTTGTCCCACAGATCACAGAGATCAGCCGGACTTGGCTGAGATGTGGAGATCGGTTCATCCTTCTTAAGCTTCTCATAAAACTCTTCCTGTGTGAGAGTTACACCTTCAAGATACATTTTTTCATTAATATAAAACGGCATCGGTATCACATAAACGCCAAGCTGTTCTGCCTGTGCCTGTGTGATACCGCTGTTGCTGTCTGTTACAATGGCAATTTTGCCCATTCTCTATTCCTCCCAGTATCCATCTTATCTCTAAAAAAGTCATAAAATCAGTGTAACATATTTTTTACAGCATCTCAATCCAAAATTTTTCTCTGTTTTTTCAGACTAATTTGCACTTTTCTCAAAATGCTGGAAGTCTTTTGGATTACCCCAGTCTCCTCCCCAGGTGAAGCCAAGCTGTGTAAAGATCTGATAACAGATGTCATCATGGGTGATCACATGAGGCAGACCGCTGGATCGATCCAGATACTGCTGGGCATTTCCGTGTGCACAGCTACCATAGCCGTTGTTATATGTTACATATGGATTTTGCTGGGAATTAATATCGATAGCCCGTCCATACGCATGTTTTGACAGATTTCCGCTACCTGTGGCGTTTCGGAAACAGAATGCGGAAGTATTATTGTGTTCTATGGAGTTGTAATCACTGCTGTCACCATCTCCTGCCCAGTAATTGTCGATCAGGACCATCTCCTGGATCTGATATTGGTTTTCATACAACTGCTTGAATGCACTGAGAAAATCATCTACAATCTGAGCATTTACGATCAATTCTCCAACCTGTACCTGTCCCTCAAAATTATAGTGGAGGACTTTCAGATAACGAAGATCCGATAATGCGACATAATCATTGGCATAGTAAGATTTCCCGATGATACGGTTGTAGATCTCATCGCCCTCCACGATCTCATATGCCTGAAAATATTTATCCAGATCCGTTGCGGAAATCTGTGACGGATCTACAATTTCCTTCACTGCCAGATCTGTAATTCCCGCACTTGTTTCTCCGGGTGTAAGTGCACCGTTCTCTTCTGTCTGAAGTGTTGGCGTTGTCTCCGGTGCCAGTGGCGGTCCTGCCACCTCCCCGGTCTGTGTAGCAGCTTCTTTTTTTTCTTCCGGAGCCTCCGTTGGTGTTGGGGACGGTTCTTCTGGTGCTTCTGTCGGAGTTACAGTCGGGACTGGTGTCGATGTTGGCTCCGTTTTTTCTACGGTCTCTTCTGCTCCGATTTTACTTTGTCTAAAATCCAAACTGTCCGAAGCCTTATGTTGTGACAGATCCTTCTCTCTGCTTCTCATCGAAAAAAATATAGTACCTCCTGCCAAAGCTACAATAGCAACAATAATTATAATAATAGGATTTCTATGTTTTTTCCCACCCTGCATATTATTATTAAAATTACTTTCTGGTTCTCGTTCTAATCCATCATTCTGAGACTGAGGCCGTCTCCAGTAGGTATTTCCGCCTTCAAACTTTTGTCCACATTCCGGACAAAAAACACTTTTATCCGGAACCTCACAATTACAATTAAGACATCTCATGCTCTTTCTCCTAGCATTTAAGCGGACATTCATATTTCACCTTTATTACTTGCTCACAAACAAATACCGTTTTGGTTAAATATTTATTCCGCTATTTTTATAGTCAGAATGCGTCTGACACTTCATCAATTCTTACTTTGTCTACTGAAGATACTCACCCCACAGACGATCTGTAAAAGAATCAGAATAATCAGCACAATGACCTGTATAACTATTGTTCTATTATTTTTCATATTTTTCCTCAGCCTGTTTCATCATTCTACCAGTACACGGATATCTGTAATACATGTGTCATCCCAGCTGGTACCTTTATGCACATCATCAATCCTTACCTGTATGGAAGATGCCTTAAACGGATGATTCAGCATTACATAAAATTCTTCCCAGGAATCCGGAAAATCCATCTGAAACGAAAGATCATCCAGTGTGATCGTTAACTTTGAAGGTCTGTTATTTCCATAATAATATTTACCAGATTTCCAGTTTCCAAGTTTAAGAGCAATACATCTCACTTTTTCATTTTCATATTTGAAATTTGCTGTAATGCTCTCCCCGATTCCTGACCCGTCAACACCTTCTTCCCAGTTCGTATCGGTATTATTGTCAAATGCAAGCAACGGATCATTGGAAACTCCGCTTGCCTGTTTGATCTCTGATGTTGCACTTGCAGATTCTATATATGCTTCATGGATACTGCTGAAATCTACAGAAGATTCACTCACAAGAGAAGCTGTTATTGCTGACGCAGGATAAGCATCAGGCGTAGGAGTAGGTTTCGGTGTAGATGTCGGTTTTGGCGTTGCTGTTGGTTCCGGCGTTACTGCTACTTCTTCTTCCGTCACCGGTGACTCTTCAGCATCCTTCTCAACTGATTCAGCTTCTGTATCACTCCCCGAAACATCTGTATTTCCAATACTGTAATCCGAACTGTCCGCAACTTTCTGTATGGTCTCATCCTTCGCCCTGCTTCTCAGTGCAAAAAATGCTGCGCCACCTACAGAAGCCACAATGGCAACAACCGCAATTATGATAATGAGCGGATTCTTGTTTTTTCTTCCACCCTGCATGCTGTTATCAAAATGATTCCCTGCTGCCATTCGCTCCGGTCCATTATTCTGAGACTGAGGCTGTCTCCAGTATGTATTCCCGCCATTTTGCTGCCCCGGATAGGACCCGCCGAAATTCTGGGACTGATTTCCATAGGAACCTCCAAAATTCTGATTCTGAGAAGGATTTCCATAGAAGCCTCCCTGATTCTGAGACTGATTCCCATAAGGATTTCCATAATTTCGAGGTGAGGTTCCATAAATATCTGAAGAATTCTGAGGCTGATCCCAAAGAGAATCTTCCGTATCCTCAGACCGATCATTGTATGTATCCTCTTTATTCCGCTGCCGATCTCCATATACATCTTCCGCATCCTGCTGCTGATCATTATATGTTTCTCCGGAATTTTCTGCCTGACTGCCATTTACACCTTCAAGCTTTTGTCCACATTCCGGACAGAAAAGACTTCCTTCCGGAACGTCGCAATTGCAATTAGGACATCTCATACTCTTCCTCCTAACATATCAAGCGGATATTCGCAATTTACCTTCACTGTCTGCTCATAAGCACATAACTGCTCTGCTGTTCTGGGTCAATCGGATATTTATTCCGCTGTGTTTATTTTGTTTTTTACTGCCAGAATACGTCTGACAGATTCGTTGATTCTTTCTTCTGTTATTGTTCCATTCTGCACAGCATTTCTGACACCCGCATATGCCGCCGAAAAATCAGCAGGCATCAGGATCATATCTGCGCCCGCCTGTACCGCTCTTACAGCGGCATCTCCTGATGCATACTCATTGGCAACTGCTCCCATATTCATTGCATCCGTAATGACCAGCCCCTGAAATCCCAGCTGATCTCTCAGAATTTCTGTACATATGGTATAAGACAGACTTGCAGGCGTGTCATCTCCTGTGATACCCGGGCAGGAAATATGTCCCATCATCACAAAATCAGAGCCTGCTTCTATACCTTTCTTAAATGGAATCCACTCACAGTTTTCCAGTTCTTCCCTTGTTTTATAGACATAGGATTTTCCTTCATGACTGTCTTCATAAGTATCCCCATGTCCCGGAAAATGTTTCAGGGTAGACAGCATTCCTTTCGTATGCAGCCCTTTTACCTCTGAAGCTACCATAGCCCCATCGATTGAAGGGTCACTTCCAAAAGAACGGCTGCCTATTACTGTATTCTGCGGATTTGTCAGTACATCCGCAACCGGAGCGAAGTCTACATTAAATCCCAGTTCACTTAAATAACTGCCAATCTGACATCCGGTCTCATACGCTTTCAGGCTGTCTCCAGTCTGTCCGATCGCCTGCATGGAATCATATACCGGTGTTTCCATAATTCCACTTTTTGCAATCCGGCTTACAATACCGCCTTCTTCGTCTACTCCCACAAAGATCGGTACTCCACCTGTCTCCTGTGACATCTGCTGATAGCCTGCGATCAGATTTTTTACCTGATCATAACTTTCAATATTGGCAGACATCAGAATTATTCCTCCCACCGGATAAGCCTCATAGGCTCCTCTTGTTGTATCTCCTGCGCTGACTGCATTCCCTGCCAGAGTTTCCGGGGTGATAAAAAAAAGCTGTGCTATTCTTTCTGCCAGAGACATCTGCTGTATTTTCTCTTCAACGTTTTCTTCCTGTACCGGGTCTGCTTTCACCTGCACATGGGTAATCCCGGATGTACAGATGAAAGTGATACCTGCCAGCAAAATCGCTGCGAATCTTTTTTTTCTGCTATTCATATTCACATATATATCCTATTTTACCTGAAAAAGATGGAACAACACTTAAAATATCATCCGGCACATCATTCATATACCAGCCTCCATCATTGGATAAGAGATCCAGTACATGTTCTTCTACTCCGTCACCATAAAAGCTCGGTTCACCGGCAAACCAGCAGGAAGTTGTATGAGCCGTCCAGCTTGCACCGGAATTCAGTGCTTCTCCGAACAGTTTATTATCATTGTCTGCCCAGTAGTATTCATACTGATCCATCTCACGCCTTCCACTTATATAGAACTGTTTTTTCGCATAGTTCGTATTTGACTGGAGAAGATTTATGATTGCTGCATATTCCTCCTGGGTATTGATCCTTACAAGATATCCACCTTTTTGTCTGCACCGGTCAAATGCCTGCGTCCAGGTACAGTCTTCTATGACAACTTCATAAGTATGTATCTGTTTTTCTGTATCCGGAGCTTCTGTCGGTGTCGGAACAGGGGTGTTGGTCGGTACCGGCGTATTGGTCGGTACTGGGGTGTTTGTTGGTTCAGGTGAAGGTGTCGACGTACTCACCGATGTTGGAATCAATGTAGGTTCTGGCGTCTTTGCATTTTTTGTCACTTCTGAATTTTTCGCCGCTTCTGCTACGGACATATCATCCAGCTGTTTCTGCTTCGCTGAAAGCGCGCCGGGCAAAGCGATCCTGTCTGTTTTTACTGCATATACTGCTCCGCCTGCGATCACAGCAACGCCTGCCACTGCCGCAACTGCTACAGCAACAGGAAACTTCTTTTTTTGTGGAGCCGCATAATTCCCACCACTTTGGGGAAAACCTGTCTGTCTTATCTTTACTCCACATTCCGGACAAAAGATGCTGTCATCCGGTATGTTTTTTCTGCATCTTGGACATTTCATAGTTTATTCCTCTGCCTGTTATGCGTTTCCATCAGAAGTAGTTTCCTCTGAGTTTTCTTCCTCCCCGGAATCCGATTCTGCGGCTCCGGCGTCATCCACTCCGCTTTCATCACTTTCTTCGGTCACTTGTGAATCCTCAGAATTACCATCATCTGTGACATTATCCGCGCTTTCATCATTGTTTGTTTCCTGACCATCTGGCGCTGCTGTTTCATCACCTGGTGTTCCCTGATCCGGGTTCTCCGGTTCATTCACTGGTTCTCCCTGGCCGTTGGAATCTGCCGGATTCTTTCCCTCAGGTTTCTTCTGCACTGCAGCATCAGGATCATTTTTTCCCTGCTTATCTGATGGCTGCTGTTTCTTTTTATCTGCCGTATCTTTCTTTTTGTCATTGCCTGCCTGCGCAGGTACCGGCTCTCCTGTCGGTTTTTCCGGAATAACTTTCTGCTCTGTTTCCTGCATGTTCTCCTTTGGGGCGATCGCGGTTTTTACCAGACTTGCAGTACCTGCAAGTGCCATTACAGTAAACACAATAAACAGAATGTTTGTTACTTTATTCTCTCTCATTTCATACCAGCCTCCTTTACGTCCTTTTCTTTTTGCTGTATCCGTTTATTAACGGTAATATCCTGCCCCTAACTGCTGAAGTCTGGCAATTCTGTCGTGGCTGTCCGGATGTGAGCTTGCCAGTGCGGCAAACAGCCCGGAAGCTTTCTGCTCATGTGTACTGAAATAATCAAGTAATGCACACAGCTGGTCTCCATATCCAAGCTGAAATGCAAACTCATCGGCCTCAAACTCATTTCCACGGCTGGATTTCATGACAAGCAGTGTTCCAAGACCTGTCCATATCCTGAGAAGAAGATTCACTGTTATTACAGCGAGAAATCTTGAAAAGATCATAAATAAATGCGTAATAAAACCATCTTCGCCACCCATAAACAGACACATGATCGTAGTAATGATATCAAAGAACCAAAGGCCGATATTAAAGAATGTAACAAGCATATTTACAAACATATTACCAACCGAGATCAGCAGGATAAGATCTGTATCTTTATGTGCAAGATGTCCGAATTCATGTCCCAGTGTCGCCCGGATCTGCTCATCCGGCATATTCAGAAGGCCTCTTGTAACACATACTGTCTTTCGTCCCGTTGCAAAAGCGTTCGGACTGTCATCATCTGTGATATACAGCTGAATGCTGGAATTCAGAGAAGGATCTTTCTGTTTTGCTTTCGCATAAACTTCCCGGAATATCGGTTCCAGACGGTTGATATCCTCTGCACGTTTCAGTTTTTTACATCTTGTCTGAAAACGAAGGTACCATTCTCCGATCGGTGACAGTGCGATCGTAACAGATACAAGATATAAAACAATTCCGATCACAATTCCAAGCGGAATATTGTCTGGTACAAACAACACCGTAAATCCGCAGACAAGTGCCACATTCAGGATCAGATAAATGATCACGGAAATATTGGACTTTCGAAACATCCTTGTAAGGAAATCAAAAAGATAAAATCCACTGGATCCGCTGCTTACGCTGACACCTGCATTTGATGTATTCTTTGTTTTTACAGGTTTTTTATTTGTCTGGCTTTTTGTTGGCTGCGAAGTATTGATTCCCGTGTCTGCCATCTGCTGGTTCGGGCTGTTCTGATCCACTCCTGACGGACCCGGATTTCTCTGCTGATTCCAGTTTCCCTGTACATTGATCTGCCGGAGTTTATGGTTCCGGGGTCTGCTTTGGGAAGACTGATTATGTATTTCCTGGCCTTCCGGTGACTGTTGGCTACGGTTATTCTGAGTACTTTCCAGCTGTGTACCCCAGTTATTCTGATTATTTTCTGCCTGTGTACCCCAGTTATTCTGATTATTTTCCGGTTGTGAAGTCCAGCTATTCTGAACATTTTCCGGCTGTGGGGTCCAGTTATTCTGAACATTTTCTGGCTGCCGGTTTTGATTTCCCTGGCTACTTCCCTGCGGTGGTCTCCAGTATCCCTGACTGCTTGCAGCCTGGCGTCCCCAGATTCCCTGGTCATCGGATGGCTGCCCCCATCCATTTCCATTATCCTGGGAGGCCTGGTTATTTCCGCCAAGCAGATCTGAGCCACAGCCCGGACAGAATCGCTCTGATCCGGTCCGCAGTTTTCTTCCACAAAATCTGCAGAACTTTGCCATACTCTTCCTCCTTTTTTTATCTGTATCGAATATACAGTTCTTTATCTCTCTCTTCTTTTTGACGCAATAATGTTATGGATAATGATAACAATATCACCTGTGATTCCAACCAGGATCAGTCCAATACTGATAGCCATGGTAATCTTGTCAGGAACCAGAAGACAAAGTACCAGAGATATGGCAACGCCGACCAGAAGTGCGACTACAGCCGCTATGATCAGAATTATCGGTGAACTCTCATCCTCTTCATCCATTTCTTCATCTTCATCGAGCTCATACCGTGTCCTTGCCGAACCCGGATATGGTCTTCTCTGCTCCGGTCTGTCATAAGATTCCCGGTACTCTCTCCTGGACACTCTTCCACCGTATCTCTTGCAGTAAATACTCTTCCACTCATCGTCAAGACGGTTCAAAAATCTTCCAAGATTAAGTTCTCTGGCAGTATCCTCCTTCAAAAGCTGGTAAGATGCCGCAACATCATTGTTTGCAAAAGCTTCGGGTTCTCTTGCTGCCAGACGTAAAATTCCATTGCCGGCTGCATTTCTTATGGCATCTGCTTCAAAAAGCTGAAGCCTTTCTGTATAAAGCAGTAATTCCAGAGCTGCACGAACAGCCTGGACAGGCGTATACTCTGTACCATAAATCTTCCGCAGCACATTCTCCAGATTAAAGTCTTTTTTTCCTTCCATCATCATGATCAGCTGCTCCTGGAGCAGGGCAAAAAAGTAACGATACTCTGGCCGTTCTTCTCTCTTAAGTCTTTCATCAACTGGCGTCAGATACGCTGAGATATCCTGGCTTTTCAGGATTATATTCTGCATTTTTTCCAGATTTTCCATATCCTGACTGTAATAAATGCACCACAGAACATTAAGACGCTTCCAGTCTTTCGGGAAAATCTTCCGGCGATCACATTCCTGGATCATATTTTTAAGGAAGCCAACCTGCGCTGCATTTAATCCGAACACCTGTGTTGCATTCATCTTTGCGATCAGAGATAAAAATTTATTCTTCAGCTTCCGCTCAATTCCTGAATTCTCACCAAATATCTTCTTATAATTTAAAACCTCATCCTGAAATACTTCACACCAGGCAGCAAGTTCATTATTTCCCTGCTTTTTTTGGCACTGATGTCTCAGCATATTGAAATATGCATTTACGATCACACTGTATGTCTGTTCATTCAGCCACTGATTTTCTTTCACACCGCTTAAAAATACTGCTGTCTGATCCAGATTAGCAAGGACATATTCGGAAAGAACCATTTCCTGTCCACCATGGATAAACCACTCTGTAATGATCGCCCATCGCTGTTCTACTGTCAGCTGTTCCAGAAGGAGTCCCTTTCTGTCATCTTCCGCATGCGCATATAACTCGTACAGAATCATGGATACATAAGGTTCCGGACAATCTGCCAGGTCAGAAAGTGCCTGCTGGATCTCTTCCATATCCGAATATCCGCCTGGTTTCCGGCAATTATAGATTTTTGCACATTCCGATACACAAATCGCTTCCTGTATGATCGCCTTTTTTGCCGGCACATGCATCAGCCATTCGTGCAAATACTTTCCTGTTTCATGGAATACCATTGCCTCGCATTTTTCTCCCAGCTCCGCAACGATGTATTCAAACAGAGGTCTCCATTCTACGTTCAGGAACTGTCGGTCTCTGAATGTGGCAAAATAGATCAGGTGCCATACTGCTTCTGTATTCAGAACCGTTTCTTTTGAACTGCACTGCTCTTTAAAACAATTCCACAGCACATCGGATCTGTGTTCCTGTCCTGGAGTTTTTTTCAGTTTCTTCTCTTCCTGGCTTAAAAGACCATGCGCCTGTTTACGCAGATTGCCGTTTCCATAAAACAGCTGAAAAAACAGATTTCCATAAATTTCTTCCATGTTTTCATCTGTGATCTCAGAATAATTTAACGGACGGCTTAATGCTCCCATCAGCTGTGAAGTATACTCCCATTCATCTGTGCTCACACACTTTCTGTACCAGTCCTTCAACAGTGCAAAAATATTTGCTTTCACCGGACTGGAATGGGAAATCTGATCATCTTCACATATTTCGATCAAAAACGTTCTGAGGAAATCTTTTTTGTACCATTCTGCCTCTGTCTGCTCTCTGACATTCTTCAGAAAATCCAGGAATTTCTCTTCTGCCAGAGCATTTTCGCTCTCAAGAAGCTCCCTCAGAAGCTGTGCAAGAACTTCATCTGTCTGGTCAGATGCCAGATCCTGTATCAGGCATACCATGATCTCATCCTGACAGTTTTCAGGATAGATATTCTGCTGGACCAGTTCTATGAGATCCTTCTTTATGTTATCCGAATATCCCGGGTCCTGTGCTTCGCAGCTGAGCATTTCCCTGAATATCGATGCAGCATATTCTGTCCAGTATCCTGCTATATAGTAGGATACTCCAAGTATAAGCTGTTCTCTGGATCTTTTGTCTGCAAAATTCTGCTTCCGATTATCATTCAGTCCAAATATAAGGTTAAACATTTCCGGTGTATTCGCATTTTCATAAACCCGTTCCTGTCCGAAAAACTGAATGTATTGCCTGTTAAATTCCGCTTTTTCTTCTTCCTTCTGCAGGGTATCCCATATGAATCTGCCATAGGATGTATCCAGATCTCCACTCACATAACTTTTTTTGTTCTGAAGGTCAATGATAGAATATTCACTGTTTACCCATTCTTTTGCAAATCCACTTTCCATAAATATCAGCTGATACCCCTTCAGGACAGAAGCCTCCGGATTTGCTCCTCCGCAGGATACTGCACTGATATTCTGACTGATGAAATCCGGCAGAACTTTCAAAGTTGCCGCAATGATCTGCTCAGCATAACCATTTCCACCGGCTGCATTCCATGCAGGGCGGAACTGATCTGGCAGTACAACCAGAACTTTGTCATTCTCATGGCCCCTGTAATCCATATATCCAACTCTCTGGACAATGCTGCTGATATAATCAATAAAAAGTTCCTGTGTAAAACCTGCACGTTCAAAAACAGAAATTTCCGTTTTTTTCTGTGGATTTTTAAACAGGGAATACTCCGGATTTGCTTCGATACGCCCACGGGCACCATTTCTTTTTGACTCTTCAATTCGCGCCTGTACCGATGGATAAGGTTCAAAATTCTGCAGATTGAGTGCATATTCCGGTTCTCGTAAAAAGCGTCCCTTATCTTCCTCTGCCAGAATGTAACTGCTGCTGTATGTAAAATCACGGAACTCGCCGGAACTTCTTTCACCGGACATATTTCCTTCTGCTTTCAGTCTGTATGCACGACTTACTACTGTAAGCTGCTGATTCAGCCTCTTGATCTTCAGAACGCCTCGATATGTTCCGGTGATCTCCGAAGGAACAGGCCGGATATCCTCCAGTGTTCCTACTGCTTCACATTCTCTGGCTACAAGCTTCGCCTGATCTTCTCTGGCAAACATATCTCTGCTGATGGTGACTGTCGTACTGTCTCCCTTTGAACCGGAACGTGAAAAATATCCTTCTGTACATCGGGAATATATATGTTGTCCTATCATGCTGTTTCCTCCTAACGTCTATGAAACCAGGAATGTTTTTTTGGCGGTTCCGGAATCTGCTCATCCCAGTTTTCCGCAAAATTTCTTCCCCATTCATTAACCACCCTCTGTGGTGCATCATAAAATTCTCCTCTGAAGAAAGGAGGTACAAAATTCAGTCTCATCAGAAGATAAAGCAACGGTTCTTCCACACGGATCGGATGGATCAGACGGAAATTATCAAGATTATCTCCGCTTACCTTTACAGCTGCTCCCAGAGCGGATACAGAAATATAATATGGACTGAAAAATGTCTGATCCAGGAAATTTGATAATCCTCTGGAAAGATACTGGATACACGCTCTGGTAGACTGATTCATAGGATTAAAATAAGTATCCTCCAGATTGGAATCCGGAATCATCTGAAATCTCGGTGCGATCACTGGCTGATTCAGCGGAATTCCCAGCTGCTGGTAATTTTTGTACAGAAGATCAGTTTTGGTCAGTGCAACAACACTTGGCCTCTGAATCTGTCCCATATCTCCGGTAACACAATCCAGGATTGATGTTTTCATGCCGGAAATCGCTTCTTCCAGCTGATCGATATCACGGTTCATATACTGTTCCGGAAGCCGATTGTACACACCCTCCAGAGTCTCCGGATCAACCATCATGATAAATCCATCCGACTCCTTAAACTGGGGAACATTGATATTGGAAAGATCCTCATTTCGTTCTCCGTTGAACATCTCGCCTCGCATATCAATCAGACCCAGAATACATTTCTTATTAGACTGTGCAGATCCTGGCATTGCGGTATAATCTGCCTGAAGAAGATACGGAGTTTTTCTGTCCTCCTGTGTTGTCGCCGGAAGTCTGTTCTCTCTTCTTATGTGTGAAGCAAACTGTTCATATTCCCTTCCTGTAACTCCCAGAGTCTCAAAATGAACAAAGCCCTGCGGAAGTCCAAAATTTCCTCCGCTCAACATCATGTGTAAAACTGTAAGATATACTGTTTTTCCTGCGGAGCTGGGTCCCATAAGGCTCACCAGGTACATCGGCATTTTTCCTGCCTGAGGGATCAACTGTGAATGACAATGCGGACAGTAGAACTTTCTCACGATTCCACTTACCTTTTCCTCACCGATCTCCAGATCTTTCACCTCTACAGCCTGCACCAGTTCTGTATTTCTGCACTCATCACTGACTGCATACTCCGGAGAAATGGTTACCGGATACACCTCTTCATTTGTGATCACGCTCTCACTTCGAAGCTGTGCAAGACTTTTGTACTGAATTTCAATATGCTTCTCTTTCAGCACAAATTTATTTGCTCCAGATTTTCTGTCATTAAGCTGAATATCATCAGACTGCCGGATTCCCTCAAAATTATCTGACCTGATCTCATCCTTCGTAAGCTTCACGCATCGTTCTGCTTCTCTGATGGGACGCAGGCACTGTATACATTTTATCGGATAATAACTCATATCTGCCTCCTGCTCCTTTTATTTTTTATGAAAAATCGAAAACAGTGAAAATTTTCCTCCTGTGTCCTGTTTCGAACGTGGTATCTGAATCGCTTCTCCACTCAGTTTTATATTTTTTTCTTTTGTCTGCACCTGTGGCAATCCCGGCAGTTCCGGGAAATAAAGATTTCTGTATTCATTGATTCCCGCGCGGATCTCATTTGGAATTTCAAATCTCAGGATCGTTCCTCCCCAGAAATATTCATAATACAATAGTCCCTCCGGGATTTCTTTGTCACTCTGAAGCAGTAAAGTGTACCCTGCATTTGTACAAACCCAGTTCCATTTCACTGTGGCAATTCCACAGTATACATTTATAAGATACTGTTCCTGTGACGCAAGTGCCATGATCTCTCTTCCGGAAAGTTCTCTTCTGGAGTCTGTCACAAATATAAGAAAACGTGTACTGTTGATACTTTCCATATCCAGATTATCCGACTGAAAAGAGACTTCCATGCAATGATTGATGCACTGCGAATAACTGATCATTACCGGAATACTCACATTCTCTTTATAAATCCACACGAAATATGCATTTTCTTCATTTTCAGATATTGTCCATGAGAAGCGGAACCGGCCATAATCCATCTGTCTTCCTTTTAAGTCTTTTAATGCTATTACCATTACTTTCTCCTTTGTTACTCAGAGTATATGCGGTTCTCTGCAAAACGCCCGGAAATACGGACGATCTCGATACGGTCATCCTGAGGGCAGCCTTTAAAACTGATATCATAAGTGGGCTGATTCCGCAGACAGCGGCACAGGAGATTTTCTTCATTTCCCATCACAAATAATGTCTGATGACTGCTTGCCTGAAATCCTCCGATAAGTCTCACAGGAAATTTCCAGTTCTCTTCCAGTTTTTTAAAAAACTGTGTGGAATCTCCCTGTACAAGATTTGTCAGGCGTACCTTCATATATTCTTCACGGTTTTCAAGACTTCCCGCAACGATCCGGTTACAGATCTCCAGCAGATCATTTCCGGTTCTGTTTTTCTGATCTTTTTCATGATCCTTAAAAAAGCCTGCTATGATCTTCTGATATTTATGAAATATATGGATCACTTCATGGGGATGATTATTATTATATTCTTCCATCCATCGTCTGGCTTCTTCCTGTGCATCTGCCACAAATCCTCCGCCGGTGTTAAAAAGAAGTTCTGTCTGTCCCAGTCTTTTTTCCTGGTTGCTGACAGCCTGCTCCATAGATTGAAAGACATCATCCAGCACTTTCTTTTTCTGGCGGAACCTTTTCATGTTTTCTTTCTCCGGCGCCAGTCCTTCTGCAATGATCTTCCTTGGAGTCTGACGGATCTCTCCTGCAAGCCACTGTTCACAGGACTGTCTCATGTCCGGATAAAACATCCCCTGACGTACATCAATCACCGGACTGTTTTCCAGGATCTTCTGTGATCTTTCTTCCAGAATGCCAAGATGATTTACTGCCCCATTGAGTTCCAGCAGATATTCATCAACAAACGAATCCCACCATTCCTGTACCACCTCTGCTGTAGCCTTAATGGGATGAAGATAATAATCGTTGGCAAACTTTTTCAGCCGTTTTTCCAGTTTCTGCATATCATTGCCAGGAATCACACTGTATATTGGTGATGTACATATTTTTCCATCTGGTCCATGAGGTATTTTTTCCATTCGCTTTTTCCAGGATGCACTTTCAAAATACTCGTACTTCATTTTATCAAATGCTGTAGTCCGCCTTCTGCCGGCACTTTTATAATATTCATGTACTGCCAGTAAGCGATTCAGTGTAAGAGATTTTACCGGTTCACATACAGAAATGGCTCTTGCCGTAAAAAAATATTCTTTTTCATTACTCCTGACCGGAAGAAGAACACCCTGGGTTTTTTCTTTATCTTCACAGTCTGTATCCTGAAATATCATAAGCATGATTATCGTTTTGATCTTCTGTTCCAGATTGATCTTATGTCCGTTCTCATTGACATCAGAAAGTACGCAGCATGGACAGCAGCATTCCAGATAATTTTTGCGGCCGTTTTCCATGATCCGGTCCATTTGGCGGCGCAGCATCTGTACTTTATATTTTGTGAGATCTACATTATAACTTTCCACCATCAGAAACGGATGCCATTCCACAGAAATCTGGCGTTTTCTCATTTCTGTCTGCATCATGATCCAGGAATCCGCCACTCTCTGTTCATCTTCTCTCTGACACAGACAGTCTATAAGAAATACCGGACATATCAGGATTTTGTCAAATCGGACATCCAGATAATCCTGCGATGCCTGATTGATCCTGCCTGCAAAAGCATGAAATGCCTCTTCTCCTGTTGTTCTTTCCCAGTCACTGATGATCTGGACAGTTCTGATATCCGATACGATCTTTTTTATTTCCTCTTTAAAAAGCAGCTCTGCTTTTCTGCAGCTTGTCTCGCTTCCTATCACCCAGATAAACACCAGTGTTTTCAGAGATACAAAGTTCTGGCTGTTAAAAGTTTTCTGTTCTTCTGCATCATTAAGAATACTCTCCAGTTTTTTTTCGATCACTTCTGTATTTTTTTCTGCCTGATACAGACTTTCTTCCATTCAAGTCTCCTCCCACTTATGTTATATTTCAAGGAAATCCGGCCTAAGCCGGATCTCCTTTCTCTTCTCAGATATTATTATTTGGATCTTCTCCGGAAGGATTTCCCCATGATGGCATTCCGGCATCTCCCGGCTGAGAAACCGGCTGGCTTCCTGGCATTCCATTTCCTCCCTGAGGATAGCCCGGCTGACTTCCCGGCATTCCCGGCATTCCGGTTCCTCCTGGATAACCTGGCTGACCTCCCGGCATTCCTGGCATTCCGGTTCCTCCCGGATAGCCTGGCTGGCTTCCCGGCATTCCGGCTCCTGCAGGATAATATACGATCATCTGCTGCATTTTTGTATCAAAAACCTGCTGACCTGGCTGCGGCTGTGCGATCGGCTGATAGGTCATCGGATCCAGATATCTCGGCACTTCCGGCTGATACATAACCTGCTGGCGCACCTTCGTATCAAAAACAAGCTGGCCTGGCTGTGGCTGTGCGATCGGCTGATAGGTTGTTGGATCCAGATATCTCGGCGGCTCTGCCTGATGATTTACAGGCTGCGGTTCTTCTGTCCGATGAATATCATGATGATCCCACTCCTGATGGTGGTCACTCAGCTTTGACTGCTCGTCTATTGGAAGCATTCTGGTCATTTCCTCAATGATTCCCTGATAAAAATCCAGTTTATTGATACATTCTGCTTTTTCATCCGGTCCTGCATTATAGAGTTCCTGACGTACCGTTTCTACCTGTTCCTTATATTCCGGAATATACTGCTCCCGGATTTCTTTATAATGTTCCTCTCTCTGTCCCATACTGTCTTTGATACGCGCTCTCAGATTTGTATACTGTGTATCAATTTCTGCACGCATCTTCTTATCCAGAAGTTTACAGAGTTTCCGATACACCTGGTATTCCCGGTAGTCCGGAGCCATTTCCTGTCCAACCATCAGCGTGATCGGCATCGGATCCATGTCTGATCTTTTATATACCACATCCATGATCTCATTTTCATAGATCATATGAGCTACTTTTGCGTATGCATAATATTTCGGATAATAAAGTTCATCTTCCAGCTGCTGGATCTTTTCTGCAAGCTGGCATTCTCGTTCCAGCTGTCTCATTACCTGCGGATATCTCAGGATATTTTCACGGATATTATCTTTTTCTCTTTCCAGCTTATTTCCCTGTACCTGATTGTTTTCGGAATTTCCGATGCTGCGCAGATACGTACCAAATGGTTTCAGAACCAGCTCTTCTCCGGAATCCCATACTGCCATCTTGATCTTTGTCAGCTGCTCGATCTTCTTAAGAATTGTCGGCGCATTTAAATTGGCCTTGCTTACAGATGCGGCAACTTTTTCATTGGCTTTTTTGAGGACAATATTTCCATTATGTTCTGTGATCAGGTCCAGCTTTACTGCTTCATCAAAAAGTTCTCTGTATTTTTTATTATTTTTTCTGGTCCGTTCACAGGTATAAATTCCATGCCAGGAAGGTTCTACATACGGAGACGGCAGATAATCACGCCACTCTCTGATCAGATGTTTACCCATTCCTGCTTTACCAAGCATCTGTTCCTCATATGCCTCTTCCATCTTTTCAAGAAAATCATTGGAATACAGTGGAAATCCGCTGGCAACCTTGACAATATAAAATCTGCTTCTCTCATCACTCTGCTTGATAATGACTTTTGTACTTAAATTTTTTGCTCTAATATGTGCCACTGCGGTCTGATAGATTACCGGGCAGTCACTTGGAATGGACAGAATGGAAAATTCATCTGTCTTTCCATCAAACTGTGCACTTTTTTTATACATGGCATAGGACTTGTCAAGAAGATGATCGATGCAGTCACCGATATATTGGTTCAGGCTCTGTCCTGATTTCAGTTTCGTAGACATAATATTTTCCATGTTGATCGTAAGAAGTTTGCTGAAATGCTCAGAAATAAATCCGGAAATAAATCCTGGAACATCTACAGTTCCTGCAATGTTCTCATCAACGTTGTCAATATCTCTGCCGATCCACTTGTGGATATTTTCTGCCAGACTTCCAAGGAAAGAATTTTCTGCCGCAAGAACCGCCGCATTGAATTCCATCTGCTTCGTATGTTCAAACTGCAATGGGCGGATCAGAACATCCGTATCTTCCTGCACAACAGCTTCCTGTGCCTTGATGATCTCCACATTGTCATGGAATATCTTTGGAAGCTCAAACAGTGTATCTGTCAGAGGTTTCAGAATATTATCATAGTATAATTTCAACCGTCCCTGAAGAATCTCAATAACTTTTACGATCTCTTCATTTAAAAATGCAGATTCTTCATTTCTGTACCATCTTTCAACAGAATCCAGATAATCTTTTGCAGCCTGTTTTTTCTTTCCAAATCCCGCATTCGTTCCCATGACATACATCTGCTGCATTTCTTCCTTCATTCTCTGGGACTGGCCTGCACACTGGCCTTTCAGTTCATTGCAGTAATTCTTAAATCCTTCCAGCATATGATAGAGAGAATAACTTTCCTCTGATTTCACAAAGTATCTCAGATATACAGGACCTGTTTTCTTATTCTGAAGATTTGATTTAATGTAATTTTTCAGTTTTCCTTCCAGATAGCTTGGAAGATTTCCGGATTGTTTTACTACCGCACGCTGAAAATCCGCAAGCCAGTTATAAGCGGCATTATACGGTGTGTTATTTGGCCAGATATCCTTATAGTCAAACTGCTGCAGTGCCGGTCTCGGAATAACCTCTCTGTACAGCAGACTTCGGATATTATCTTCTGTCATTTCCAGATCACGATATACTGTGACATTAAATTCTTCCTGCGTTGGACGATTTCTGAACATTCCCTGATCCAGACGTTCAAATACACGTGCAGCAACCAACGTTGAAATCTCTGTATAAGGAATTTCAATCTTTGCGGCACCAACGGACAGGTATTTATAGCATGCCGGATACGGAGCCCTTGTCTCCAGTGCGGTCATATATCCCTGAATGTTATTGTACATCTGTGTCATTGCGGTATTACCACCATCACCGCCACCGGCTTCTCCCGCAACGTAAGCAAAAATATTCTCCGCAACAGAACGCAGGATCTTTTTGTAACTGAACTGGTGACCGTGGATATCTGAAGCATCCAGAAGATGGCAGAAATCAAATGGTGCTGCAAATTCATTTAATTCATAGCCAGGAAATTTCTGATGGTAACGTTCCATATGCTCACTGGAGTTCATCCAGTAATCCAGTTCTTTCAGGCAGGCAAAACCGTTTGCACGCAGAGATGTATCTGCACCACCATTTAACTCATTGACATCTGTCATGATCAGATAGCCCAGGATATTTACATTTGGTATGGATTCTTTAGCCACTTTTCTTAAAATATAGGCCATATCCAGAAATGTACCTGCACCGGTACCACCGGAAATACCGCTGAATAAGATGATTCGGATATCATTGATCTGTGTATTGCTGATAAGACTGCTGATCTTGCCCTTAATATCTGCAACTACTTTTAAGATGTTATTTGCCAGAAGCATACGTCCGATCTGGCGGATTCCACCTGCACCATCCGCACCTGCAATAGCATTTACATCTTTATCAAACCACTGCCAGTATTCTACACCATTGTCTTTCTGTTTCAGGACATTCTCGATAACCTTGTCTACCGCATCCACAGAAATATCACAGAACTCTGTTCCACGTCTGTCAAAATGTGCGGTACCATATGCAAGATTTTTGGTTTTCTTATCGGTATCAATTTCCAGAAATCCAATATTTTTCGGTGTGTCCGCAACAGGTGTGTTACTTTCATCAGTAGGAAGGATCATTCTATTGGTGATCTGATCCTTAATGCGGATCAGTGCATCCGCACCACTTCCTCCAAGTCCTACAAACAGCACTGCCTGTTTTTCCTCAGGCGCAACTCGTGCGCCTGCGTAATAAATACCGCCATTCTGGCCAAGGCTCAGTGCCTGCTCCAGTAAGCTGATCGTTCTTTTTTCTTTTGCCATAACATGTCCTCCGTTTAAGGATTATTTTATACCGTTTATAAAAAATAACTGCGATCAGAAAAAGTCATCTCCGCTTCCGTCACTTCCGGAACCGCCAAAGTTAAATCCGCCGTTTCCTCCCGGCTGGGTATTTCCCTGGCTGTCGCCACCAAAGCTGCCACTTCCGAAGTCGTTTCCTCCCTGGTTGTTTCCGCCTCCGAAACCGTTTCCTTCCTGGCCGTTTCCTCCGCCGAAGTCATTTCCGCTTCCGAAACCATTTCCACTTCCGAAGTTGTTTCCTCCCTGGCTGTTTCCTCCGCCGAAGTCATTTCCGTTTCCGAAGCCGTTTCCACTTCCGAAGCCATTTCCTCCCTGGCTGTTTCCTCCGCCAAAGCCATTTCCGCCTCCGAAACCGTTTCCGTCTCCGAAACCATTTCCACTTCCGAAACCGTTTCCTCCACCGAAACCATTTCCTCTCTGGCCACCATATGGACTGCCAGTATGGCTGATATCAAAATCACTTTCTCCAGATCCATAAATAGATCCGGACATTTTCTGTTCTTTTCCGACGATCAATGTCAGCACACTTCCACCCTGCTCAGATGGGCTGACATACTGAATGGAAATTCTGTCGCCTTTTCTGACAGATTTTTTTACACCCTTTTCAGTGTCGATCTTCTGATTATCAATCTGGATCATGCCTGTTGTCTTTGGAAGCACACAGACTTCAATTCCATCTTTTAATGCTTTCAGCTTGATATTCTGTACCAGAGCCTGAAGGCCTGTACGCATAAACACTTCATTATATGTATTTCTTGCTACCTGATCCTCATTGATCACAGTCCCCAACAGCACTTCGGATTTTTTGCCCGGCAAAGTCATAGATACGCTGCCTGGTGTCAGGCTCTGAAGAGCAGGCGGCAATGTGAGCTGCATAGTGAGCAGATCACGGAATTTCGGTTTCATTGCACGGAGAATGAAGAAAATTGCAGCGATCACTGCAAGGATCAATACCAGTACTCCGATAACGATCGTCCATACGGATTTTACGTTTACCCGCATTGTAAATCGTGCGCTCTGTCCATATTCATCCGCAATACGGAGATTTACATCCTGACTACCATTTTTTAACGGAACGATCTGGAATGTTTTGGTATCTGGATTAAAGGAAACCTTCGCATTTATTTCACTGTCTTCTTCAATATCACAGTTAATCTTGGATGTTGCGTCGTATGTAGTGATCTCGTCCAGAGGAATTTCCTTGGTCTTTCCGAATGGTTTTCCCAACAGTGATACTTTTTTCACATCTCCGCTTTTTACAGATAACGGAGTACTTTTTATGATCATCTTGTATGGGGTTGTTTCTTTTGAGAAACTTTCATTTCTTCCATTAAGAACTACTTTTACTGTATAATCACCCGGCTTCTCTGCCTTCATGGTGTATTTGAACCTGTAGCTGTCTGTATCCATAGGGATCTGCTGTTCTTTTCCACTGGCATCTGTGATAATACAGGTAGCAGTTGCACCATACAGAAGATCATCATCTGAAATTATCTGATCTCCGCATTTCAGAAGTGCTGTCATATTGATATCATCACCTGTTTTCGGTGAAGATTTATCCACATCCAGAGTAAGGTTCATATCAAATGTGGTCAGCAGATTGATCTTGATCGAATCCTTTGCGTCGCCTGCCACACTTACAGTCCATTCACCTTTCTGCGGATTCTTAACCTTAATGGTCATATAACGTTTATCAGAAGATACCGTGATATTGTGTTCTTCATCCTGAGGTACTTCTTTTCCGGAAGGATCGATGATCTTCGGATCTGACACACCTTTTTCTGTAAGAATTACAATATTAGCCGCGTAAACGCTTGCATTGTCAACAGTAAAGTTTGTTGTATATCTTCCTGTTTTGGAATCATACTGGGAAGGAAGTTCCGCACTGCCGCCCTTTGTGTGGTCATTATAAATGTCTTCAATAATACCATTCAGCTGATCTGAAGATTTTGTTTCATAGAATTTACCGCCTGTCTTCTCGGCAATATCGTTCATTGTAGCGGAATCCAGAGAACCATCATAATTCAGTCCGATGGTATATACCGGAAGGTTCAGAGATACTGCCTCTTTGAGAGTCTTGCTCAGTTCTTTCTGGGATTCTTCTACTGTACGTGGTCCTTTTGGAAGATCTGTTCTTCCGTCGCTGAGCAGAACGACCATCGGATTTCGTCCGGAATTAAAAGCCTTTCCCTCTTTCAGAAGTTTTACGGCTTCTGTAAGTCCCAGTGCGATATCGGTATCATTATTGATATCATATTTGATCGCTTCCATGCCTTTTTTGAGTGTATCTTTTCCGGTGCTCAGATCGGTAAGTCCCACACTGTCAAGAATAACATGGGAATAATATACATAACCGGCTCTTGTGCCCTCTGCACTGAATGCACACAGTTCTGTAAAGAGCTTTCCGGCAGTCGGTGCCATGTATTCCGGGTCTGCCCGCTCCATGGAACCACTTCCGTCGATGACATAAATGACATCCAGATTCAGATTGTCTTCTGTCGACGGTGTTGCTTCTTCTGCTTTTACCGGTATTCCTGTCACACAGGTAACAACCAACAGCAAAAGCATTACTAAAAAACGCGCTGTCTTTTTCATGTTTTCCCTCCATTTTCCCTTTTATCTGTGCCTATTTTTCTTTAAAATTATCACTATTGCACAAATAAACAGCATATTTTTGAATACTGATATAATATATATACTTAATTATACTTCATCCTCAATTGCCACGCAATGTTACAGTGCTATTATTTTCGACTATTTATGCCTTATTTCGAACAAATTATGCCTTTTACTTTTTTAATGCACTATAAAAAAGCAGACGAAATTTTTTTTATAAAAAACTGCCACTTTTAACTAAAGTGACAGCTTTTTTTGCAACAATAATATTCTATTCCATCTCTCTTACGATCTTTCTGACCGGAAGAACAAAGGTCGGAGATACGGACAGTTCATCCAGCCCCATCTCCACGAATCTTTCAGTAAGTGTGGTGTCTGCGCCAAGCTCACCGCAGATTCCTGCCCAGATACCTTCTTTATGTGCATTGTCCACAACCATCTGGATCATACGGAGGACAGCCTCATGATGAGAATCATAAATGTTGTCCAGTTTTGCGTTCTGACGGTCGATTGCCAGAGTGTACTGAGTCAGGTCGTTAGTTCCGATACTGAAGAAATCAACTTCTTTTGCAAGAAGGTCACTGATCATAACAGCAGCCGGTGTCTCGATCATGATACCCTGCTCCACATCATCACGGAACGGGATACCCTGCTCCGTAAGCTCTGCTTTCACTTCTGCTACGATCGCTTTGATCTGTTTTACTTCTGTTACGGAGATGATCATCGGATACATGATGGAAATATTTCCGAACATGCTTGCACGGAAAAGTGCACGCAGCTGTGTCTTGAATACTTCCGGACGGTCCAGGCAGATACGGATCGCACGATATCCCATAGCCGGGTTCTCCTCATGTGCCATATTGAAATAATCGATCTGCTTGTCTGCTCCGATATCAAGGGTACGGATGATGACTTTCTTACCGGCCATGTTCTGTGCTACTGTCTTATAAACCTGGAACTGCTCTTCCTCTGTCGGATAATCTTCTTTCTCCAGATATACAAATTCGCTTCGGAAAAGTCCGATACCTTCCGCATCATTGGCAAGTACGTTGGCAACATCGCCGGTACTTCCGATGTTTGCATAAAGATGAAGCTTACGGCCGCTCTTGGTAACAGTCTCTTTTCCTTTCAGTTCTTTGAGCATTGCACGCTGTGCAAGTTCATCTGCACGCAGGTCTTCGTATTTCTTAAGGGTTTCCGCATCCGGATCAACGATCAGATTTCCGCTCTTTCCGTCTACAACTGCCATTTTTCCGTCCATGGACTCGTCGTATTCGATATTGATCAGTGCCGGAATGTTCATAGTTCTTGCAAGAATGGCGGTATGTGAGTTGGAAGAACCTTTTCTTGTAACAAATGCAAGTACTTTGCTCTTATCCATCTGTACGGTCTCACTTGGTGCAAGATCCTCAGCAACTACGATCACCGGTTCAGATGCCTCAAGTTCTCCATCTCCATGGCCGGAAAGTACACGTACCAGACGGTCAGAAATATCCTTCACATCAGCCGCTCTTGCTTTCATATAATCATCGTCCATCTGTGCGAACATTGATGAGAAGTTGTCGCCAGTTGTTGCAACCGCATATTCTGCGTTTACAGACTCTGTGCGGATAATGTTGTGGATGGAATCAAGATAGTCATCATCATCAAGCATCATCTGATGAACTTCAAAGATTGCCGCTCCGGACTCTCCAACCTCCTGAAGAGCCTTGTCATAAAGCTTCTGAAGCTGTGCCACAGCCTGCTCCTTGGCTGCCTCCACACGCTTTACCTCTTCTTCCGGATCCTCCACGTGAACACGTTTTACACTGGTGTCAACCTTCTGGAGGATTGAGATCTTGCCGATTGCAATACCGGAAAATACAGATTTACCTTCCAAAACCTTCATGAAATTATCTCCTTCTGTTTTAATATTTGCCCACTTATGGTGTATTATATCACACTATCCAAAGATTCTGCCATGATTTTTTTATGATCTGGAAAAAACCTGTAAAAATTCCATTTATGCTTTCTTTTTTTGCCATATATACAGCAAAAGTGACAAAATAAACGCTGCCATTCCGCGAAAAACACATTGTACCTGTTCTGCCTGGATGGGTGTCTTCGGAAGTACCAGATACCACTGGAAATTTTTTTTAACTTCTTTCCATTTTTTCGTCCAGAAGCCAAAATCTAACCACTGATCCGGAATCCAGTCTTTTTATGCCTGTACAGCTCAGATCCCGAATAAAAACGGTTCTCTGGGTCTTGTTATCCTCCACCCTCTGGATACACTGGAACATCAGATATTTTCTCAAAGAGCAGCTTTTGGGCTGGGGCTTTCCATTGCAAATGAAATCATTTCTCTCCAGAAGGGAAAGATCACTGTCTCAGAGACTCCCGGAGGCGGCGCCACATTTACAGTAATCCTTCCAGAACAGTCACTTTCTTGAATCCATAAAATATTGAGGCATAAAAATACCGGCCTCCAATCGTCAGATCTTCAGATCTGACTTTTGGAAGCCGGTACATTGCTGTAAAAATGTATGCGTTTTTTTATTTGTATTTACTCACTTCGAAGTGCATCGATAGGATTCAGGTTGGCTGCTTTCACAGATGGAAGAAGTCCGAAGATCAGGCCGATCAGCATGGAAAATACTACAGAACCAATAATGGCTGGTATGCTGATGGCCGTTGGTGCCCCGGACACCTGCGCCACTACTTTTGACAGGATGATACCAAGTACCACTCCTATGATTCCTCCGATACTGGTCAGCACCGAAGCCTCCGTCAGAAACTGCCCGAGAATAATATTTTTTCTTGCTCCAATGGCCTTTTTCAGACCAATCTCACTGGTACGCTCTGTGACAGATACCAGCATGATATTCATAACACCGATACCACCGACAAGAAGGGAGATACTTGCGATCCAGATCAGCTGCTGATTTGTGCTTTCACTGAGTTTCTGCAGATTTTTGACCTTCTCCATGATATCTTCTGCTTTATATTTGAAATTGGATTTATTCTTCTCATTCTGGATTCCTGTATTCAGGACATCTTCTGCCGCTTTTCCCACTGAACTCATATTATCTGTACTGTCCGCACGGACTGTCACATTCTGAGGCTGATCAAACTTAAATGCCACAGGCCAGGTTGTATCCGGGATCATCACACTTCCCATAATAGTCTGAGAATATTCCTCATACTCGGACAATGTATTGATCTTAGGCATATTATCCTCGCTCTGAGTGATCACGCCTACGATGATATAAGGTTCTGCTCCGATCTCGATGGTCTTTCCTACCGGATTTTCACTTCCAAAAATATTCTGCGCAGCATTGGAGTCCACCAGTGCAACCTTTCGATAGCTGTCATAATCCTTCTGCACAAAACCACGTCCGGACTGGACCAAATATCCCATCGTTTTCAGATAACTGTTATCAATACCATATACTGTTCCGCCCTGAAAACTTGTATTCTTATAATAAACACTTGCGGACTGACTGCTGTAGTAAAATGTAGAACTGATCACATGGTCCAGATCTCCAATGGCTGTTTTCTGCGAATCGGAAATGACGGGCGGTGTGGCAGAACTTCCATAGGAGCCATAGTCCATGTCATAAGTGCTGTCTCCGTCATAGAGCAGCACCTGCACAGTATTGTTTCCGGAACCGATCAGGTCTTCCTTTATCTGTTCACTGGTGCCCTTAATCGTAGATACAATTGCAATAATAGATGCAATACCAATAATAATACCAAGCATGGTCAGAAAGGATCTCATCTTATGTGACCATATTCCCTGAAATGCCAGGCGTATATTTTCAAGCATGAAATTTCTCCTTCCTGTTATTCATTATACATATCATCCAATGTTACTTCTTTTGTCTTGGCACCTTCCTGTACCGTATTTCCGTAAGGAAACGCAAGAAGATCATCCGACTTCAGACCTGAAGTTACAATGGCATAGTATCCGCTGTTTACGATACTGCCCACAGTAACCTGCTGTTTTTTCAGAGTTCCTTTTACATCTTTATAAACATAACTGGTTCCATTTTCTGTGCGGATAAAGGCCTTCATCACAACCAGGCTGCCTTTGGACAGTTTATTTGATTTCAGAGATATTGTCACATAATCCTGATCTGTAAACTGAAGCGACTGATCAGTGATCTCTGCATTAAAGGTATAGTAAGATACATTGGGATTGGAATCTCCTCCATAATAAAAATTATTGGAAGAATCCACCGGATAGTCTGAAACATTTAATACCTTTGCCTCAAAACTGCCGGAATCATAACTGGTACACTGGAGAAGAGTCCCCTCTTTCATCTGATCCCGCATCAGCTCACTGACTGTTCCGGTAACATAGAAACCATCTTTGCTCTTTACCTTCAAAAAAGCATCTCCATTATAGGAACCGGTTGCTTCATCTCCAATATAGGCAACGGTTCCATCCAGCTTGCTTGTCACAAGTTTATTTTTTACTTTATTTTCCAGTTTGGTGATATTCAGATTACTCTCTTCAATATCCAGTTTCAGGCTTGAAACCTTATTTTTCTGGATCTTGATGGCATCTTCTCTGGTCATGGTCGTACTGTCCGTACTGTCATCTCCGTCACCACTGTCATCCGGAATTTCATCGTCATCACCAGTATCATCGTACTTCATTGCATCATCCAAAGTAAATTCTGTCTCTGCATACATATAAACAGGATTTTCCAGAAGACTTCCATCGATCAGATAATATCCTGTACAGGAAAGTTTTCTGTCTTCAAAATCCGCAATGGTATCATTCTCATGAAATTCCAGCTGAAACCAGCTGCCACCTTTCTGAACTACTTTTGTTCCGTCTTCACTGTATCCTGCCATCCGGTTAAAAAATGAACCCATGACAGTAACCTTGCCTTTTGCACTGCTCACCAGAAAAACATACGGATCATCTTCTGTTCCGGTTCCTGTAAATGGCTGAGATGTATAATCCAGTTTCTGATAAAACTGCGGTTCTCCATCTGTGATTCCCGGAATTTCTTCTTCTGTTGCATTCGGATCAGGAAGTTCATTCGGCCCCAGTGTCGGTGTCGGCGTAGGTGATACGGAAGATGTACTGTCATCTCCTGCATTCAGATCCGGCGTTTCACCATCTGTAATATCATCTACCGCAGGATCCTGATAAGACGGATCCATGATAAGACCATCATCAGAAGAATCCTCATCTTCATCCAGCTGCTCACCGTCTGAAGTTTCCCCTGCTGCCTCTTCCCCATCAATGACATCTGCTTCCTGAGACTCTTCTGATGCGGAAGCTGTATCTGTAAACGCACTGAGAAGCAACGGCTGAGATGCCGACGCAAGATAACTTCCATCTACTGCAGTTCCCAGAGAACCGGTTGTGGACTGCATCTCATCATCACCGCTTCCATCAGAAGGAATATCCGTGCTTGTCATATTACTGTCACCGGTATTTCCATCTGTAGAATTCAGCTCTGTATCATCTGTGCTGTCCGTACTGTCCTCAATAGGTCCTCCGTTCTGAAGACTTGTCAGACGGTTCTGGGCTTTTGTAAGATCCTGTTCCTGTTTCTGCAGTTTCAGCTTTGCAATATTCAGTTCCATCTCTACAAGCGTCATATCAAAGGAGATCAGATTGTCTCCTTTTTTTACATCATCACCCTGAGAAACGTAAATCTTCTCAATGATCATATCTTTATCCATATTTACATTCTGCGCAACATTTGTGGTGATGGTTCCATCCAGCGTTGTTTCCGAATACCAGTCTGTCATAAGGTTGCTGACACTTGTTACCGGTACTTCTGTCACCTTGGATTTTTTTACATGCATAAGACCTGTATAAATACCAGCTGATGCCAGTGCTGCGATCAATACACCGACAATTATTCTCTTCACCACTTTCATGTTATCACCTCTTTTCCTGCAGCTCACCATCACGGATCATAACAACTCTCTTGGCGTGTGCCGCAATTTCCGGATCATGCGTGATCATCAGTACAGATACTCCCTCGTCATTCAGCTTCTGAAAAAGTTCCATGACCTGTGCTCCGGATTTTGTATCCAATGCTCCCGTAGGTTCGTCTGCAAGCAAAAGTTTGGGATTGTTTACAATCGCCCTTGCAATGGCAACTCGCTGCATCTGACCACCGGAAAGCTGATTCGGCTTAAAATTAACCCTGTCAGCAAGTCCTACACGCTCCAGCGCTTTCAAAGCACGTTCCCTGCGTTCTTTCTTTGGGACTTTTGCATAATTCAGAGGCAGCTCAACATTTGTCAGCGCACTCTGTCTTGGAAGCAAGTGAAAACTCTGGAACACAAAGCCTATGGTTTTCAAACGAAGATCTGACATTTCATTCTCCGTGCACTTTGCAATATCCTCTCCATTCAGGAGAAAAGTTCCTTTCGTAGGTTTATCCAGACAGCCGATAATATTCATCAGTGTGGTTTTTCCAGAACCGGATGGTCCCATGATTGCTACATATTCACCCTCTTCCATCGAAAAATTCACATCTTTCAATACTGGAACTGTCATTTTCCCCTGCTGGTAATCTTTATATATTCCCTTTAAATCCAAAATCATTCCGTCGGTGCTCCTTCCATTGGAACGAGGTCATCTTCCGGAGAAAGCCCTTCCGTTGTGCTCATATCTCCATCCAGACCGCTGTCTTCGACCATATCAGGTTCTGATCCATCGCTTTCCATATCGCTGTAATCTTCATCAGAAACATCCTGGGAATCTTCATCAGAAGTATCCCACATAGCCGCAGTTGTCTGATCAGCGGTTCCCTCTACAACAGACATTCCCTCTTTAAGTTCCTCTGTCGGGAATGCGATCCTGTCTTTCTCTGTAAGCCCGTCCGCAATCTCGTATTCCGCTAGATTTTCATCATACTGTCCAAGTACAACATCTCTCTTTTCCAGTTTGTTCCCACTGCCTGCAACCCATACATAAGGGCTATCTGTATCCGCATCCACAATAAAGTAATCATTCAGCCAGATACCTGCTTTATTATCATCCTGTCCCTCATCCGGTTCAATATAAACATGCTGTCCAAGCATCAGACCATCCGAAGAATCCAGATTCACATAAAACGGATATGTACTGGAGGAAGTCTGATCATCACCAGTACTGGACATTCCAAACATTGCAGCATCTGAGCTGCTGTTAGTAGCCGAATTATCCATATCAACGGACCCCATTGTCCCTTTCCAGGTTTTTGATGCGTCTACCCTGGAGCGGATGATCACTGGCGTTCCCTCTATGATCGAATCCCGGTTTACTTCATTTACCGTTCCCTTTACACGGTAAGCCCCTGTACTCAGGATCGTAATAAATGCATTGCTGGAACTATCTCCAGAGCCTGAGTCCGATGAATCCGCAGTTCCTTCCATCAAAGTATCATCTACCCCATCAGAACTGTCGCCCCCCATCTTGGAAGTATCGATCTTCTGGACTACACCATCAATTTCACTTCGCACCTCAGTATTCTGCGTTGCCTGGGAAAGCTTTTCGATTTCTGCCTGTTTACTCTTCTGATCATACTCATTCTTCTTGAGATTCATTTTCTGAGTTTCGATCTCTATTGTATAAGAAAGCTGGTTATCAGCTGTAGCTTTCTTTTTCTCAGCTTCCAGAGTCGTAATCTGATCCGAAATGCTTAAAGCTTCGTTTTTCAGCCGGTCCAGTGCCAGCTGTGCTTCCTGCAGACTCTGCTGGATACTTCCCAAATCATACTGAAAAAGGAGCTGACCCTTTTTCACTTCTTCACCGGTCTTTACCTGTACTTCTTTTACTTTTCGCCCGCTCTCGATCTTTACCTGCACAGTTTCCTGCGGTTCCACCACGCCTGCATAACGATTCTCCACACCGGAATCCATTTCTGAAAGCTTGCTTATCTTCGTTACATATACGGTATCACTGCCGCTTACAGTCCCCATATGATGACTGTAGTAATACCAGCCACCTGCTCCAATACCGGCTGCCAGTATAATAATTCCCAGGGCAATTAAAATACGTTTTTTCATATATTTCCTCTTTTCTCAGCATTATGCCGAAACTACAAGTTGCTTCAAACATCATAGCAGATTAAAGAGAAAAAGAAAAGTCTTTGAGGAAAACGATGCAAATTTCACAAATTTTTCACCATTTTTTTATAAAAATAGTATAGTTTTATGCGATTTTTGACTTTTGAGGCGATATCTGATAAAATAAGATGTAAATTTTTTTGAAAGGAAAGAACGATATGAAGACAGTGAAATATCTGCTGGCTTTCTTCTTTGTTTTTCTGGCAGTCTCCATAACCGGCTGTTCCCACCTGGCAAAAACATCTGCGGAGAAAGCGATCAAAAAGGATCTGGATCTTCTTAAAAATCTGGATTCCGAAACGACCATGAAATACATATCGTATCAGGAACTGTTTCCAGATTCTGATGATAATACGGAACTTTCTGATGATATAAAAGAAGTCTTTTCCCTCTTCTTCCAGAATTTTGATTACAAAATACTGGATATATCCGTTGACCAGGATCAGGAAACTGCTTCTGCACACCTGCGGCTTACCACTCTGGATTCCCAGGCGCTTGCGAAAGATTTCATTACCCAGAGCCTTAAAGATGAAATCTTAAAAGCCGCTTCCAGTGAAAAAAGCACAGATAATGATGGGAATTCTCTGGAGCAGCGTTATCTGCATCTCCACAAACTCCTGAAAAAAGGTTCCTATAAAACCATAGACCGAAATGCTTCCATTCAGCTGATCAATCATGGTTCCTCTTCCGAACCGGACTGGGATATCACACACAGTTCTTCTCTGGAAAATGACCTGGTTGGAGGTCTGATCACCTATTTATCCGATCCGGATCTTGTCCCAGCTGATGAAACCCTGGCAATTTATCTGAAAACCCTGCAGGAAATGGATGTTCAGCAGATGTCCAATTACCTTGGTCTGGACTCCATCCTGAACACTTCAGACCCAGCAAAAAATGCCATTGCATCCGCACTTATGGAACAGTTTCACTCCTGTTTTAACTATAAAATAACAGACAGTTCCATCTCGGGCTATCTTGCTCAGGTCAGTGCACAGCTGACTACTTTTGACAGTGATTCGATTCTCTCTCAATATGAAAAAGAACTAAATACCTATCTTGGTTCCGCTGATGCAGTGATTGACGGCTCTCAGAAAAGATATGACAAATCTCACGAACTTCTTCTTGACAGTATCAAGAACAACGAATCAACCATAACTGCCAACGCTGTTTTTCACCTGATAAATGACGGCGCTTCCTGGAAACTCGAAGATGCCGGAACCGAACTTGGCAATGCTATTTTTGGAACACTTACCGCATCTCCTGTCCCTGAAGATATGACAGAGGATATTTCTGACGATCAGGGCACCGGAAACGAAGAGGTCTCTGATGAAGACAATAATTCCGGTGACAATGAAACGGAAACAGAAGAAGTCGATGATAATGTCGATGATTCCGACAGTGACGAATAAAATTAATCCGGCAGATGTTCGCAACTATACAGGGGACTTCGCTGATCCAGTAAAAAACTCCCATTTGAATTTCCTGGTCATACAGACTGAAACGGAAAACAAATGAGAGTTTTTTTATACTCCGGATATGATTTTTATAAAAAGCAGTGCAAGTACTATAAGAATAATAGGCCGGATGATCCGGCTTCCGTTTTTCATAACCATGCCTGCCCCTGTATAATGTCCTGCAATAGAAAATACAGATGCTGCAATTCCAAGCATGATCACGATCTTTCCGCTGAGCAGAAATACCACAAGAGCCGCTACATTGGAAGAAAGGTTGGTAACCTTCATGGTACCGGACGCTTTTGCCACACTCATTTTTCCAAGTCCTGTATACAGAAGCAGGAGAAAGGTTCCTGTCCCGGGGCCATAAAAACCATCATAGCAGCCCACAGCAAGAGAACACAGGGCACAGATCAGAATCTGTTTCTTTCTGGCGATCTCTCCGCCTTTTTCATCCATATTCTTCTTACGCAATACATAAAAAGCAACTACCGGAAGTACCGGGATCAGCATATAACGCAAGATTTTATCACTGGCAACAAGTGCTACATGTGCTCCCATTGTTGATCCCAGAAGCGCCATCGGGATACACGGGAGTACCAGAATCCAGTCTACAAATTTATTCTTACACAGACGTACCGTAGAGATCAGAGTTCCCGTTGCTGATGACAGTTTGTTAGTAGCAACGGCATTATGTATGGGAACTCCGGCCAAAAGATAAGCAGGCAGGGAGATCAAGCCTCCCCCGCCTGCTACAGCATCTACAAATCCGGCAAGAAATACAAGTGGACAAACGATCAGAAATGTATAGATTGTCGGCTGCATGATTTTTATTCTTCCTTCGCAGGCTCAAGATCAAGTCCCAGCTCGTGAAGCTGTGCCTCACTTACCTGACTTGGTGACTGAGTCATCAGACAGGAAGCATCCTTAACCTTCGGGAATGCGATAACATCACGGATGGTATCTGCTTTTGCCATAAGCATAACAAGTCTGTCAAGACCGTATGCCAGTCCTGCGTGAGGCGGAACTCCGTATTTGAAGGCATCCAGAAGGAAGCCGAACTGCTCATGTGCAGCTTCTTTTGTGAAGCCAAGTGCCTCAAACATTCTCTCCTGAATATCATCCTGATGGATACGTACACTACCGCCACCGATCTCATTTCCGTTAAGAACGATGTCGTATGCTTTTGCACGGACCTTTCCCGGATCTGTGTCAAGAAGCGGCAGATCCTCTTCCATAAGCATAGTGAACGGATGGTGCATCGCTGTGAAACGGTTCTCCTCCTCGCTCCACTCAAGAAGCGGGAACTCTGTTACCCATACAAAACGGTACTCGTTCTTGTCAAGAAGATCCATCTGTTTTGCAAGCTCAAGACGAAGGGCACCAAGTACATCGTATACCAGTTTTGTCTTGTCTGCTGCGAAAAGGAGCAGGTCTCCCGGCTTACCGTCCATGGCTTTTACAAGGGCATCCATTTCCTCATCCTTCATAAATTTGGCAAAGGACGATTTTCTGGTTCCGTCCTCTGCGATGGCAATGTATGCAAGACCCTTTGCACCATAACCTTTTACGAACTCAACAAGTTTGTCAATCTTCTTTCTCGGCATTGCACCCTGGCCTTCTGCGTTGATACCACGAACGCTTCCGCCGTTCTCAAGAGCACCTGTGAATACACCGAAACCGCAGTCTTTTACGATATCGCTGACATCATGAAGCTCCATGCCGAAACGCATATCCGGCTTATCAGAACCGAAACGGTCCATAGCTTCCTGCCAGGTAATTCTCTGGATCGGAAGTTTTACATCGATGTCCAGAACTTCTTTGAACAGGAATGCAAGATATCTCTCATTAACATCGATAACATCGTCTACGTCTACGAAAGAAAGCTCCATATCGATCTGTGTGAACTCCGGCTGACGGTCAGCACGAAGGTCCTCATCACGGAAACATCTTGCGATCTGGATATAACGGTCAAATCCGGAGCACATCAGAAGCTGTTTGTACAGCTGCGGAGACTGTGGAAGTCCGTAGAAGCTTCCCGGATGAACACGGGATGGTACCAGGTAGTCTCTGGCTCCCTCAGGAGTACTCTTTCCAAGCATCGGTGTCTCGATCTCAAGAAATCCCTCGTTTGTGAAGAACTGTCTTGTAAGCTGAGCAACCTTGCTCTTCATCATGATGTTTCTCTGAAGATCCGGTCTTCTTAAGTCAAGATAACGGTATTTCAGACGGATCTCATCTTTTGTCTTGCTATTCTCCTCGATCGGGAATGGCGGTACATCTGCCTCAGCAAGAACACGGAGGGATTTTACGCGAAGCTCGATCTCGCCTGTTGCAAGATTCTCGTTTACAGCTCCTCCACGTTTTTCTACAGTACCGGTTACGGCAATGACAAACTCGCTACGGAGCTTGCCAGCTTTTGTAAAGCCTTCCTCGTCAATGCTGCCATTCTCAAAAATCAGCTGCATGATTCCGGAACGATCACGAAGGTCTACAAATACAAGACCTCCTTTATTTCTGGCTTTTGCCACCCATCCCATTAATGTTACTTCTTTTCCGACCATCTCTGTGGTCACTTCTGCACATCGGCATGTTCTGTGCAGTCCCTGCATGCTTTCAGCCATCTCTTTATCCTCCTCAGACTACTCTGATCGCAGTCTTTTTATTTTACTCTGATATCTTTGTTCATCAACAGATATTTAGTCTCTGTTGAAAAATTCTACAAACTCTGTATAACCATCTGCTGCCAGCTGGTCTTTCTGGAACTTTTTGTTCTTCTTCATAATAGAGATATTGATCTGTGTACCGGCACTTCTCTCCTCTGTTGCCTGTTTCAGGATGTTCAGAAGTTTGTCCGCCGGCATATTCTTCTCGATCAGATATGCTTTCTTTCCATTCTTGGTTGGGATCTCATAGCCTCTCTCAAGAAGCAGCATGACGATTCTCTCAAATCCGATGGAGAAACCGCAGGCACAGGTATTATTTCCTGTAAATTTACCGATCATCTCATCATAACGTCCGCCACCGCCGACACTTCCGCCGAACTCGTCCATGGAGATCTCGAAGATCGGGCCTGTGTAATAGGACATTCCACGTACCAGTGTCGGGTCAAAGGACATCTTGAAATCTGCAGTTTTTACAGATTCTACCGTATTGATAATGGTCTCAAGGTCCTCGGCGATACCTGCCTCCAGAACATCGGAAAGTTTCTCTTTAATATAACGGACACCCTCAACATCGTTGGTGATCTCACGGAAAAGTCCCAGATAAGTGTCAATGCTCTCTTTTGCAAATCCCTCTTTCTCAAGCTCCTCAGCAACACCCTCAATGCCGATCTTATCCATCTTGTCCAGGATGATAAATACAGTGTCAAAGCTCTCTGCCGGGAATCCGCTGTACTGAGCCATTGCCTTCAGGATTCTTCTGTCATTGATACGGATGGTAAAGTTATGGAAATCCAGTTTTCCGAGAAGTGTTGTTGTTGCAAGTACAAGCTCAATTTCAGCCAGGTAAGTCGGCTCACCCAGGATATCGATATCACACTGCATAAACTGACGGAAACGACCTCTCTGCGGACGGTCAGCTCTCCATACATTTCCCATCTGAAGTGCCTTAAACGGAGCCGGAAGCTCATTGACATTATTGGAATAATACCTGGAAAGCGGTACAGTCAGGTCATAGCGGAGACCGGAATCTGTCAGATCGTTCTCTGTTTTTGCAGTATCCAGTTTCAGTTTTTCACCTCTCTTCATGATCTTGAAGATCAGTTTTTCATTTTCACCGCCCTGCTTGCTGCAGAGATTCTCAATATGTTCTACACAGGGAGTCTCGATCGCGGAAAAACCAAAGGTTCCGTACGTCTCTCTGATCATATTCATCACATAGTTACGGATTGCCATTTCCTTCGGTAAAATGTCCTTCATTCCTGTAACCGGTTTCTTTTTTAATGCCATAGTTTCCTCCTTTATGAATCACCCTCTGAAATGCAAGAAACACCTGCATGTCAAAGTTTTTAATCTCATCGATCATCAGTCTTAAAACTTCATCTTTTTCCAGAGCTTTCCGATATGGTCTGTCCATACTCAAAGCCGCATATACATCACATACTCTCAGTATCCTTGCACCCATAGGAATATCCTTTCCGCTTCTGTTGCTGGGATATCCGCTGCCGTCAAAATTCTCATGATGGTAAAGAATACTTTCCAGAACATAATCGGAATATCCCTGGTCCTTCAGGATCTCATAACCTAATGTGGAGTGCATGCGGACATATTTCAGTTCTTCAATGACCATCGGATTCTGCTCCTGGCCATTAATGTATCCTTCCAGCTTCAGCTTGCCGATATCATGGAGCATTCCGGCAATGGCCAGCTGATAACATTCTTCCTCACCAAGACCAAGCTCCTTTGCCACATCATAGGCAAGATTGCTGACAACAACTCCATGTTTCAGTTCTGCGGAAAGATCCATTTCCAGAATCCGATCCTGCGTAGTTTCATTTATCTTCTGTACGCTTTTCAAGGATCTGTCTCTCCTTTCCGTCTACAGCCATTTTTCAATGCCTGTGCGTTTTCTCTCGATCATCTCATCAATACGTGCGATATAATTGGTAACATCCTTTACATTCTCCACACGCTCGATCCGCTGTCCGTGATCAAACACAAGCTTGGAGGAACCACCTGCACCCAGTGCGATGATCGGCTGCTTTTCCTCCATAATCAGTATATTGTAAATCCCCGCTTTGTCAACCTCAGAATAACCGACATTCTCGAAATTTCCCTTCATATTCTTCTGCCTGTACAGATAATAAGGACCCATTCCCATCTCGTAGGCAGTTTTCATGGTAAGGTTCATGATTTCCTGATTATTTTCGAAAGTCATCTCCTGGTATTTGTCGCGGAAGATATTCAGTCTTGCCGCACGCTTCACAGCAAGAGAATGTACAGTCAGGCTGTCCGGCCCGAGAGCTTTTACCTCGTCCAGTGTATGCTGCACTTTCGTGATATCCTCACCTGGAAGGCCTACGATCAGATCCATATTGATGTTGTCAAACCCGGCTTCTCTTGCCAGATGGAACGCATTTTTGGTCTGCTCTACCGTATGACGTCTGCCGATGATATCCAGGGTCTCCTGATTCATGGTCTGCGGATTTACGGAAATTCTGGTAACCGGAAATTCCCGGATCGCCTGAAGTTTTTCCAGAGTGATACTATCCGGTCTTCCTGCCTCAACTGTAAATTCCTCCAGTTCCTCACAGGGAAAATATTCCGTGATTGCGCCAAGAAGTCTCCGAAGCTGATCCGGTTCCAGAGTGGTAGGTGTTCCACCGCCAATATAAACCGTATCCAGTTTCCGATTTTTCATCATCTGGGAAACAGCCTGGATTTCTTTGATCAGTGCATCCAGATAATCTTCTACATATTTACGCCATTTTTCCAGTGGATAGGAACTGAAAGAACAGTACAGACAGATACTTGGACAGAAAGGAATTCCCACATAAAGGCTGTAACCGTTCTCATAATCGATATTTTTCAGGATATCCCGCTCACGGTTGGCAATGGTAACTGCAAGGGCTGTTTTTTCCGGGCTTACCAGATACTGTTCTCTCATATATCTGGCGATCTCTGTATTCTTCATTCCGGATTCCAGCATACCCATCGCCATTTTTACAGGACGGATACCCGTAAGATTTCCCCATGGAAGTGTCTTTCCTGTAGCTTTGGAAAGCATCTGATAAAGGGCATATTTGATAGCGTCTTTATTTTTTCTGCGGATATCATGGGCATCATTGCAAGAAATAAGGGCATCCGAAGCTTCTCCACTGGATTGCCCTTCCATCACAGCCCCGTGAGCTGTCTTTTTCTCTATTCCGTTATCGTAACTGATGGTATAACCTTCTTCATCACGGGAAACCCGGAAGCGGATATCATAATCCGCATCATCCTCCTCATAAAGAGAAGTGATCTCATTTCCGGGATAAAACGCTTTGATCAGCTCATACACATCATGTTCAAAATCTCTGTTCTGAAACAAAATGCCAATCTTATACAAATGGATTATACCTCTTTTCGTAACCAATGGTTGTGGATGTGTCATGTCCCGGAAATACCTCTGTATCTTCCGGCAATGCGTCCACAAGCTTATGAAGACTCCTTACGATCTCCGCAGAACTTCCGCCCGGAAAATCGGTTCTTCCAACAGAGCCACAGAACAATGTATCTCCGCTGAAAAGTACGCCCTCATCCTCAATATAGTAGCAGCAGCTTCCCTTGGTGTGTCCCGGTGTATGGAACATCTGGATGGAAAATCCGGCTGCTTCAAAAATCTGACCGTCATCCAGAAGAATATCCGGCTTAATGGAACAGGATCTTCCATAAACAGCAGTCATATTTACTGTGGGCTCAGCCAGCATTGCTTCTTCCTGTCTGCAGGCATAAACCGGGATCTGATATTTTTCCTTCACTTCCTTCACAGCCATGATATGATCAAAATGGCCATGGGTCAGAAGGATTCCCACCGGTTTTCCCTGCATAAGAGCTACTTTCTGAAAAACCTTCTCCGCATAGTCTCCCGGATCTACGATCAGCAGCTCTCCGGTCTTCTTATTCTTCAGAAAATAGCAATTGGTAAACACCTGCCCCAGCACGCACTGCTGCATTTCAAGCTTACTCATAAAATTTCCTCCGTTTATCGGGTCAGCCCGTTGTTCTTTCTACGTCAAGAACACTTTCAACCTGACGGATCTTCTCGATCAGGGAATTCAGTTCCTGTTTACTGCATACATTAAAGGACATGGAGATCGTCGCACGTTCCTGCTTGTTGGTACGGCTGTTGATGGAACGAAGATCGATCTTCCGCTCTGTAAAGATCTTGGAAATATCTACCAGAAGTCCGGTACGGTTGTTTGCGTAAACCTGGATCTCTGCTTCGTATTTCTCAGAATCTGCCTTATCCGGCATCTGCCACTCTGCCTCAATGAGACGTTTCCTGTCGATCTCCGGCATATTGAGGACATTCACACAATCCGTACGATGAATGGTGATTCCTCGTCCTCTTGTAACAAAGCCCACGATCTCATCTCCGGGAATTGGACTGCAACATTTGGAAAAGCGGACTGCCACATCGTGGATACCTTTTACCACAATGCCGCTCTTGCTCTTGGCAATGTGCAGCTTCTCCTGTGACTCGGAAGCAGCTTCCAGAACCTGCTCATCTGTAAGATTCTTCTTGTGCTCCCGCTCATAGGCTTCTACCAGTTTATTGAACACCTGGCCTTCCTTCAGGCCGCCATGTCCGATAGCTGCCAGTACGGAATCCCAGTCACGGAAACCGTATTTATGCATTACGGATTCCATATACTGCGGCTTGGTGTACAGGCCTGGTTTAAATCCTTTGGTCTTGGCATACTGGTTCAGCATGTCCTTACCTTTCAGGATATTATCTTCTTTCAGTTCTTTCTTAAACCACTGGTTGATCTTGTTCTTAGCCTGTGTACTCTTTACAATCTTCAGCCAGTCACGGCTTGGGCCCTGAGAATTCTGAGATGTGATGATCTCAATACGG
>ENA-OPAL01000078-OPAL01000078.1-human-gut-metagenome-genome-assembly--contig:-NODE-78-length-77235-cov-83.425965_pt1 | contig 77235 bp, 122 predicted proteins | sample MGYA00241057_ERZ501430 | MGnify/ENA primary metagenome ERZ501430 (study PRJEB25962, sample SAMEA2042506) | human gut metagenome | biome: human gut; feature: human-associated habitat; material: faeces...
AGCGAGCAGCAGTTGCAGAAGAGTCAGCGTCTGAAATTTATCTGAGTACCATATACTGAGCGTAGATTGTAATACGCACTTCTTACTAATTCTTTGGTTAACACCTTTCCAGTTGAAGAATAAACTCCCATCTGCTGTAACATCATAGCTGCATCAGCAAAGTTAGGTGTGGTTAATTCTGTGAAGTCATTGGTACACTTCTTAACCACATTCCATATAGCTTTGTTGCAAGGTTTCTCAGCAGCCTCTTTCTTTCGCTTTTCCGATGCCGCCTTCTGCGCATTTGATAAGTCACATTTTCTAGGTCTTCCTAATTTCTTAACGACCTTACCTGACTTTGAGATAAATTCTCCGTCTTGTGCCAACTTCTGCTTTCGTACTTCCAATGCGCTCTGTGTTCGCTCTTGAATGAGTTCACGTTCCATCTGTGCCGAGAATGAGAAAGCGAACAGTAGCATTTCGTCAATCGCTTTCAGGTGGCTGCAATCAAGGTCAATGCCCATCTGAACTATAACCAATCGCACACCACGTGGTTTCAGTTCGTCATTCACAAACTTGTTGATGTCGCTCATAGAACGACCGATACGGCTAACTTCGGACACGATAAGTATATCACCCTTATCAAGCATCGGCAATACTACATTACCAAGGTTTCTATCCTTATAAGATACCTTGCCAGATACTCCTTCCTCCTTCACTTCGTGAGTAGCTTTCAGATTGTGACAATTCAACCATTCGTTGATTGTTCTTTCCTGCTGCTCCAATGTCTGCTTTTCAGTAGAGACACGACTGTATATTATTACTTTCTGCTTTGGCTCATCATCATCGTCATCGGTCATGTTTGCCTTTGCGTTGCAGCTTTTGTCAGAACGGCAAAGGTAGTGACCTTCTTCCATCATGCAGTAAGGGCAGTCCTTACAGCCGATGTTCACGATGTCGTATTTTACAGATGCGCCACCTTCATTCTTGATTTCTATTGTCTTCATTTCTCCTATCTCCTATCCTTAATCATTGTTATTTATTTCTATATTCCATCGCCAGCCGTAAACTTTCAAAGTCCACACCTTATAATTTGTGTACCCTTTTTCTTTTGCCAACTTGTCGGCAAATTCAGATACTTCTTTTTCGGCTGCAAGATATTCATTTGCCTTTGGGCAATAATACGTACTAATATTAGATATTGCATACATAACTAAATCTACTATCTTTAAATTAAACTTTGTGCCGTGCCAAATCTCGCTTTTGGAGGCGGTCATTAACCGCACACGGCTATAGTAACTTTTAAGCAATATCAAACCTTATTCTAGAACTTTTAAATCGCTCCACGGATTTAAAACGTTTTCTTTGTTGTACTTTTGTACTACAGCTTTATTATATATGTTTCTAGCTGCATTCAATTCGATTTGTGCGTGTTCGATAACTTGTTTATCTTTTCCGTTAGATATAAGTTCAATACAAGTATCATCGCCATTATAAAAGTAATACTCAATTAAATGAGTCATTTCTTTTGCTTTCATATCTTTCTATATTTTGTTATTACAACTTACTACTTATCTGCACAAGTGAACGGTATTCTTTGCCGTTGAGTGCAAGAAATAATTTATCTTTATTTATATAGTAATTACCATCTTCTTTCTTTTCCAGAGCTTCAAAAATGCTATGGAATACTACCTTTAACGCCCAAAGTTGCTTTATAGTCAATGCAATATTTTTCATATCTTTCTATCTATAATTAGTGTATATATAACGTAAGGTATCTTTTAATACCTTTAAAACTCTTACTAACAACTGCTTTATTGTCGTTTTTGCTTTCGGTTTTCCATCCGTCTTTATTGTACCAATTTACCCAAAATGAAAACCATTTGTTATTTGTTACTTGTTGGTAAACCATATCTTTCTAAATTTAGCCGTTTATTTACTCTATATAGCCCTATATTTTGCTAGTTGGTAAGTTGTACCAATAACCAAATATAAGGGCGCACACTCTATTATTTACCCCTCAAATTTGGAGATAGTACTAGTTATTTCACTAACAACTTGCAGCAGGTTATCCAAATATAAGGTATCATAAACCAAAGTATCTTTAAAGGTAAAATGCAACTCAAATTCATTTAACTCTTCGTGCCAAACATCAAAGCGCACATCACCTTTTTTGCAAAAGCAAAATGTATTGTCACTAATTAACTCGCTACCAAAATAAATAGGCTCGCTAACTACCTTTGCAGTAATACCCAAAGCACGGAGTATTAATGCTAATTTCTTTAATTCTTTATTCATATTGCTAATTATTTAATGTTACTTTGTGGTGCAAACTGAATCGAACAGTCTAGAGATACCGGCTATCTTTGCACCTATACAATATGTTTTATGATATTGTCTTTTTGCCGTAATAACGCAAATTAAGCATTTCCTTTTGGCTAGTAAGTTTGCAGCCGCACAATTTATTATTTGTGCTATAGTCTGCACCAAGCGCACGTAAACGGCTGCTAGTTGTAGCCGTATTAAAACCGCCATCGGAAAAATACACCTTGCCACGTACTTTTGCGTATATATACGTATCATACAAGCGTACAAATACATTTGCACCCTTAACAATTACTTCTGTATTACTTTCTCTGTAATTAACTCTATTATTTATAGCGTTAACCATTCTTTGCTCTATCTTTCTCATTTTATTTGCGTTTTAAAGGGTTATTTACTCTTTTACGTACTTATTCCAATTCTTGCCAATTATTAGCCCAATAACGTAACTAATAAGGCTAAAAACGAAAGGTATTGTTATATCCATAACTACAACTAATCTTTAATGTTATCAATTTCTAGATTTAATGAAGTATTATCTAAGTAAACAAGTCTATCCACGTTTGCGCTTACCTTCACAACAAACATACTAGAAGAATTTTCTAGCACGCAAAAGGTATTAATAAAGCCTTTTTGTACTAGTTTGGTGTAATTTTCAAGAAGGCTAGAAATTGATTTAATATTGCTTTTCTTTGTTGCTATCTCAAAAGTGATAACATCAACGTGAAACTGAATATTTTTATATTCAGTACTTATCCATTTTGTGTTTGTGTTCATATTCTTATATTATTTGTACCTTTGCACCCACAAATAAGCGAGTACAAAGGTTATTGTTAGTTACTTGTTTACTATCTCATTAATCTTATTTGCCGTATCAACTAAAGAATAAGATTGACCGACAAATCCGCCACCGTACCAATTGGCACGATAAACGGAAAATCCCAAATCATTTGCACGCTTTTTGGCAATTGCATACAATTGACTTTGGCTTAAATTGTCGTTTCTCATTTCTTCGTCAGTATTAAAATCGAGAAAATGCACTACATATCGGGGATTTCCGAATATATCATTATTCACACGGCAAAAGCCAATACCATTAACTACCTTATAGCTATTTCTGTAGCTTTCAATTTCTTTATTTGTCATATATAGCCCTCCAATTAGTTTAAGTTTAAATTATCCTTTGCAGTATTGATAATAGCACAAGCGAGATAAGCACAAGCCTGCTTTCTCTCTTTTTGAGTCGGCATTTCTCCATCATATTTAAAAGTGTACTTTGAAGACTTGAAAACTAAATCTTTCAAGTCTTCATCATTCATTAAACGTATCACACTAACAAATTTGTTGGCTTTCAGGCACTCTTCAATAACCTTTGTTATTTTACACTTAATATCGTAAAATTCACGTGTATTATTTACATATAATACCATTCTTTGTGCGTTCAAGCACATCTTTTCAAAAACTACCATAAGATAAATATTTAAAAGTTACTAATTAATTTGCTTATATCGGAAAAAACTAATAACTTTGCAACCGTCTTAATTAAGCAAGTTATTTCGATTTTTTCGATTTGATTTGTGCCCACTATCTTTTTAAGGTAGTGGGTTTTTAATTTGTGGCTATCAATTGACTCGCACAATTGCCAACGGCTGAGGTTTTCGCCTACATATAACAGTTACTTATTATTGTATTTGGTTTTCATTTATCATTCAATTTATTTTCTGTACTCTAACTTTTCCTTACTCACTTTAGAATGTTTCAACGCTTGAAATAATAAGTAATAATGTAGCTACCTTCCGTATAATAGCCTATCCGTTTTCCTTCTTTCATTTATAAGTTACTACCTTATGTTATTTTATTGTTGGCTAACATAAAAACCGCTTAATACTACTATATCGTATCATTACACTAGCATTTTGCTAGATTTCTGATAGCGGTATTAAGGTAATGCCTATCTTACGTTTGCGCTATCTGTTGTAAACAGAATCACGGCTGCAAATAGTAAGCATTTCATTACCACGCTAACATGTAAGTATTTCAAAGAACTACGCATTGTGATATAATGGATTCCTATGTCTTAATTAAGCATCCTCATTTCTCAAATGCACTGCAAAGATACGGCTTTTTTATGTATCTGCAAAATATTTAGGCAAAAAATCACGCTTTTTCTCGATTTTTTCTATAAAATAATTGCGTTTTCTTAAATCTTTACACAAATTGTAATCTCCACTTTGCAAAATGATAGGTTAAATCGGGGTTATTGTGTGCTTTTATATGTTTTCCCTATCTTTGCACCTTTGCAGCCCTCAAAAATCGTCTTTGCAGCCGTTTTCTCTATATGTATGTGCGCGCGTACCTTATATATAGGGAAAACGTCTAAAAGCGTATTATTTGACGTTTGCAGCCGTTTTCTAGCTTACTAGATAGAAAGTATCTGTTTTGACGTTTGAACGTCTTTGCAGCCGTCTTATTTGATACGTTTCGGTTATCTAGATTATTTCTAAATAAGGCTTGATGTTTGGTTTTTCACTCTGTTTGCAACCGTCTCTTTTTGCCGTTTCTTATTTAGACTAATTCTAAACAGAAAACTTTGAGGGATTTTTGAGTTTTCTCTAGCACCTTTGCGCAAACGTCCTATCTTTTTACTTTGTGTTTTCTCGATTTTCTCTTATGTATTGATATTTCGGACTCAAACATAAACAGAAACGAAAACCCTCATTTTTTCCGTTTTTGCCCGAAAACGTCCGTTTTTGTCGCAAATAAAGTGCTTATTTTCAGTGATTTATCACTATATAGGGCAAACCACACCCCACACCCCCACTTTTGGCACTCGCAGGGTGGGTCAGCTCTCTTCCGAAATTTTTTTATTTTTTTATTTTTATTTTTTGTAAAATACTATGATTTTGCCTATTCCGCTTTTCTACCGAATTTTGAGCATTTTTGAGAATATCATATCTACTTTTCTTTTTGCATAAAGTTTCACGGTATCTACTTTTGCTTATTTCTGTGCGTCAGGTAGCGTTTTATACATCTTTGTGGTATAGTTTTACTACCATAGTATTTTGAACGTCTTAGAACGCAAATTTTTGAGCTATTTTTATTTTTGCGGAAAATTAATACTATTTTATGTTTTAGAGTTTGTTTTTGCTATGTATGGATTACAATTTTTGTTTTTTGCATAATAAATAAAATGAAAAATCATAATTAGAAAAGAAAAGATAAAAAGAAATATTCTTTCAGAATATAAAGAAAAACAGAAAAGAAGTTGATATGAAGTGTTTGCTACCACATAAATGTTAAATTTTCAATATGAAAAATCCGATTTATGCGGATAACATATATTTAATTTGGGATATGGGGATTTTGATACAAATTTGCAATTTGTTAAACTATGTAAAGTTCATTTTTGGCTTGATTTTTTGGCGTATATTTGCAGCATAAATGTTTGATTTACGAATTTACCGACTTTGGAATATGGCAGAAAAGAAATTCTACATGCAGCGTTACTTGAAGTCCGAGCAGGGTGCTTGGAAGGCAGACGGATTGCGTAAGAGTCTGGAAGATGATTTCGGCGGCGGTTCTGTCCGCTACAAGTCATTGGAAGGATTGAACTCCAAGGGTAAGCAGAAGGGTGTATATACCGAGAGTTATCCTGAGAGTGACGCGTTGAGAGTTTTCATTGACCCGAATGCTAGGCATGAGAGCACCAACGCTACGTTGTCAGTCTTCGTGTTCGGGTATGATGTTGATGGAAATACCGAGCTTTCCGTTACTGAGCAGATAAAAGCTGCCGAGAAAGCATGGGATAGTCTGTATGCTTACTTGGAAGGTGCTCTAATTCTGTGGTATGATGATTACAGACAGAGGAAAGCGTTGTTCTTGGTACAGGATGCCACAGAGCCATCAACGGACAACATAAAGAACATTCCGTATCTGCTTTGTTCGGTTAAGTTGGTAAACGTCTTCGGTCAGTCGTTCGATGGTGACAGTACCACGATTGAAGATTGGTTGAAGAATGGTGGAAAGGAGGCTGTAAATGGATAGAGATTGGGTTGGGAACGAAAAAAGCAAATTTATCACGCTTGGTGCTAGTAATCATACGGATAAAGTTAGAGAAGTTAATGACTTCTACGCTACAGACCCAATAGCAATAGACAAGTTGGCATCACAATTTGAATTGCCCGATAAAATTCTAGAGCCAGCGTGCGGAAGTGGATGCTTGGTTGGTCGGCTTTCAGAGTTAGGTCACGAAGTTATCGCTTCTGATGTGGTGAACAGAGGATGTGGTGAAGTTAAAGACTTCTTTGATATAAAGGAAATGCCAAAAGATTGCAGTTGCATCCTTACAAATCCACCATACAAGTATGCTTTAGATTTCATAAAACATTCACTAGACATACTTCCTAATAACGGATTGTGTGTTATGTTTTTGAAAACTCAGTTTTTGGAAGGTCAGCGTAGGTATGATGAGCTGTTTAGCAAGAATCCTCCAATGTTTATGTTCCAATTCATCAAGAGAGTGCTTTGCGCTAAGAATGCTGATTTCCAAAGGATGATTGACGGAGGTGGAAGTGCAGTTTCGTTTGCTTGGTATGTTTGGAAGAAAGGATACAAGGGCGATACTATCATAAAATGGATTTAAAATAACAGCATCCGCAAGGCGGTAGGACGTATCTCTTAGATACAAGTCTAGGCAAACAGAGGGTTCGAGTTCCTTCTACGGTCGGTGGATGCTTTAAAATATATGCGAATTATGAACAAATACAAGACATCAATTGAGGTCAAGGGCGAAAACATCAAGGCTTTGTTCGACTGCCCTATCGTTACAGACATCAAGAAGGCAACCGATGCGGTCGATGATGGTTTGGACGTTACCGATATGCTTTATAGCGTTACTGCCGTCAATATGGCAGGTGCTCACAAGCAGGTAAAACGCGGTTCTGTATTGGCGCAAGACGTTTGCGGTCATTGGGAGATTATGACTGCCGATGAATGGGAGTTGAGGAAAGACGATACCATTAGCGATGGTTCATCCGATGGGTTGTAATCATTTAAAAGTTGAGAATATATGCGAATAAAGGAAGAATCACTTGATAAGGCGTTGGAAGCAGCATCGTTGCAGACGAAGGGATTGCCGAAACGCTATACGGATGGTAAAGACCCATTCTGGATAATGGCTGTTGTGCTTGTTCAGAAGCGCAATTTGGAGGAATGCTACTGCATTTATCAGCAGAATGCGGACAAATATATGAAGCTTTTGCAAGACTTCGGTACACCGAGTCCTATCATGTCTATCAAGAGCATTCATCCTTACATGTATCTTGATGAGGCTCAGTTTTTACCGAGCGGATGCATCGAAGCAAAGAAGAACTTTCTGAAAAACGAGCTTGGTGAAGACCCTATGGCTTATGAGGTCGATGAAATGACGGAATCGGACGTTAATCACGCGTTATTGGAGATTGCCATTGACAAACAGATGAGAGCTGATGAGGAAAACAAGAAAATCAACGTGCTCAATGAGGGAAGCGATTTGGATGGAACGAGATTTGAGGACATTGAACGTCAGAAGTTCGAGTTTGAGTTGGCTGAAATGAGAAAAGATGGATGCTCCAAGAAAGAAATTAAAGAGTTCATTGACGAGTATAATGCCAGTCATAAGCAGAAATTTGACGATGAGCCATACATTTCAGAGGAAGACCGCATTCATAAGGAAATGGAATCAAAGGACGTTGAGAAAACTCCCGAATGCAGTGTTGAAGGAGAGTTTGATGCACCTGATATAGACTACGATAAGCTTCACGAGGAATCAGAAGCGTTCAAGAAAGAGCAGTTGAAAGTTGCCAAGCGCAAGTGGAAGCGTGCCTATGATGCCGATTCAGAGAAGCGTGAAGGAAGAGAGTTCGAGAACGAATTTGGCGAAGATGAGGAATGTGAGACGTTGCAGTTGCCGAATAAAGAAGCCGTTCCTGTAAAGCGAAAACCAGGAAGACCGAAGAAATCGGCATTGGATTATACATCTAGTAAGCGCGATACGACAAAGAAACGTGGTCGCAAAAAATCATCAACTAAAAAATAACATATTATGACTAAATCAGAGCTTTTAAATAATACGGAATTTAAGAATGCAAAAGGTGATTTACCTATCATATATATAACATCAGATGATGATGTTGTAAAAATAGGCGGCATTATCAATGCACCTATGGTTGGCAGAATTTATTTTAGTGAGGTTAAGAAAACCATAACGAAGGATGATTTGCTTGCCAACAAAGAGTTTATTTGCGCAAGTGAAGATTCTGAGATACTTATTGATTTCGGAGGTTACAGACGCGTGACACTTGATTGCTATGTCGCGATTGATGATAGTTGCATTAATATCATTGAGCTATGAGGAATAACCATCACAATCATAATAAAGTGCCGCCGTTCAAACCAGACCCCGAACATTGGACTAAAAAAGTTCATTCATGGAAGGCGAAGGTCGCATACGAGACTGGGGATGATGCTTGGGAGTTTCTGAATCAGAATCAGAAGTTAAAGTCTCTTGGTTATACTTGCTACTTGTGCAAGGTTTGCTCAAAGTGGCATATTGGCAGGTTACATAATAAATAATATTTGTATGGCAGAATTTTACGAGGTAGTTGCAGAAATTGGCAAAATGAGAATGGCAGATAGATTGGATAAGGTAAAAAATGGCTATCATTTTTTTTGGGAAGATGAAGAAGTAATACGAGAAAATGACGGTTTCTTGCATCGTTGCAGTTCATTTTCTTGGAAAAGCAAATACAAAGAGCCTACACCATTTGTTGCCGTGGTTGAAGAAGAGTTTACATATCTAAAACCGCCATTTGACCCATGCGGTAAATACGATATATACGATGTGCAGACTAGTAAATCAACAGGATTGTACTTAATAAATAAAGATAGCAAAGACCATCTTACAGTAAGTACTAGTATGTTTTTATTAGCGATGTATGAATTAAAATAAATAGTTGAGAATATGAAGAAGAAGAAAGGATATTACGAATACGACCCTGTTATCTATCCAAGAATGTTATGTGTCGCTATTGGAATGAACCAAGAGGACGCCAACAAGTGTTTCGAAGGTAGAAATGGCGAGTTTTTGAAGGTTGATTTCTCCAATCATGACGCAATAACCTACGATATAGTTAGAAAAAAGGATAATAAGTGGCTTTGTTCATTTATTAATTTTGCAAGCAAGGATTCTATGAAGATGGGGGTTTGTTGCCATGAAGCTTATCATGCCTGCGAATATATCGAGGATGATATTGGTATTGAACACGGCGGCGAGCCTTCTGCCTATCTGATTGGTTGGATTGCGTCTTGTATCAACAAAGCTCGTTTGGGCATTGGAGATTTCGTTGAACTGAAAGATAAGGAGGAATAGCTTATGAGAAATTATTGCTATAAGGTTTCAAAGAATGGATGGAGAAGCCAAGATAAGATAGATACCATTACTGGTATTCACGTGTACGAACTTAACAAAACAAAGCATGACACAGAGCTTTGTGAAAAAGGTGTGATGTGCGAGGTGTACGAGGAAGGAACGTTCTACGATGAGCATGATGAGTTTTATTTCCAAGCAAAGAATACTGTAAAGGCTTCAAAAATCGGATTCTCGCATTATATCAACCGAGACTTACATAAGTTCGGTGAGAAGAATGTTAGGCTGTTCTTGTTGGATAATAGTATTTCTTTTGATGATGCTATGGCATTGTCTGAATCTGAGGCTTACAAAAAGTGCAAGGAGTATTATGAACGTTTAGTTAATAAATAGCTTATGGATAAAAACGAGAAATTAAAACTTGGTGAAATTTTTCTTGCGCCAAAAGAGTTTTTTCTAAATAATTCAGACGGAAAGCTAAAGAAGAAAATAGAAAGTTATGCGGAAGTCAGAAAAGATGGCAGGGTCATGTGTGCGGTTGTTGAGAATATAGATTCTGTTTTTCCTCATCAGTCAGAATATACAATAGCTGTAAAACAAAAACAATTTGCACCACCAATTAGGGTTGGTGTCAGTAAGGAATATGACTTTGATTGTTTTGAATTACTTTCTAAAGAAGAGATGAAAGTTGCTGCTTTACTTTGGTTTTGTTATGGTATTTAATATAGAAATTAATAGATTGTGATTAAGAAAGAAGATATTAATGTTGGGCTGGAATTTTTACTTCCGTGCGAGCGTATTGAACGTACAAAAGAAGGATTTCTCTATTATGTCAACACAAGGAATGGATGCTACTCGGCACTGAGTGAACCGACAGATGTTTTTCGTGTAAAGTCTGTTAAAAATGACCGTGTTTATTGTGACGTTTGCGACGTTACTAGTGTACGCGTTGATTTGGATATTTTGCAAAAGAACGGTATCTATCCTGAATATGCAAAAAATCTGATGGATGAATGGAAAGATTCTATCGGCGTTGATAATCTTAATTGGAGCGGGTTTCCGTTTAATAGTATTGTCATGGTAGAACAAAGCAAAAATACCGATGCTGACCGCTTCAAGTCTATCACCGACAAGATGAGTGATACCTATAAGCGCAAAAATCACGACTATGGGAATGCTTTTTCCGAAATGTATGATGAGCTTGGTATCAACTACGGCTACGGAAAGATACGAGAGAAGGTGAATCGCATCAAGACGCTGAAGGACAATGAGGCGCAAGTCGCTAATGAGCCATTGGAAGATGCTCTTCTTGACTGCGCTAACTATTGTATCTTGACATTGATGGAATATCAAAAACGTAAGGAACATGGCACAGACTAAATACACTTGTAAGGATTGCGTATTGTTTAATGATGAAGATTTTGAGTTTCCATATTGCATGGGAAAAGACTTATACACATACGTAAATCCTAACGATGATGCTTGCGGAGACATTATTCCGCTGGTATATACTTGCAATGATTGTTTCTTCTTCAAGAATGATATTTGTAATAATACCACAGAGAAGAGATACACATCGAAAGAAAATCATTCATGCAGGTATTTCGAGTACAAAACGATTGTAGAACAAAAATAAATATATAGTTATGGCTAGAATTGCAAAAAAGAAGACTGTTGACAACAATGCAGGTTTGCTTAAAGTTGTTGACGGAATCAACAGAAAAGATGTTGAAAGCGTTACAGACTTCGGTCATTTCTTCATCGTAATTTTGAAGGATTGTGCTATTTTCCACACACATATTGGATTTGAAGCACGTTTTAAGCGTTGGGGCGGTGTCGATATGGAAGGACACGCGCTTACCACTACAACATTCGCGTGGCTTGAAAATCTTGTCGCGATGAAGAAAGAAGTAAAGGGAAAAGAGAATGATATTTTCCCTGAGACAGATGTTACTTATCAGGATGTGCTTGATAGTATGGTTATCATCACAGAAGCCAATATTACTCATCCGATTACAGCGTTCACTGATGCAGATGATGCTGTAAAGTTCGCAAAGAAAAAGATGGATTACATCGGTCGTATGCAGAAAGAGTTGGAAACTGTAATGAATAATCCAGTTTCAGAAGAGACTGAGGAAGACTTGAAGAAGAACTTTGAGCACGGTCATCAAGCAATATTGGCAGAGCAAGCAGCAGAGGCTCTTAATCAAGGAAAGGAATAGATTATGTATAATGAATGGTATATAGAACTGAAATACGGACTATTCCGAGATTACAGGATTGTAAGGATGTGTGATGCTAACGGAGTAAAGCGAGACGGTATCTTTATACCATTCATTCAGAACGGAATCAAATGGGATGGTGTAAAGGTTAAGAATCCTGTTCAGTATCTAAAGCCGATTTGGGCTGCCGCCGATGGTTCTAGATTACACAAGTTAGTTCCTGTTGTTTCTATGGATTTCAGGCAAAAGATGGAAGATGCAGGTGTATTGTCACCAGATGATAAATACCCTTGTGATACGGTAGGTTACGTTTATAAAGATAAAGATAAGATATAACGTATATGGTGTACTTAGGTAATGATACGATGGATAAGGTAGAACGGATGGTTTGCGAACAAGTGAATACAGCTATGAGTACCGAAGAGAAAGAAGGAGTAAATGCAGACGATTTATATGTCGGCAATACTAACATTCCTTTTGCGAGAGCTGTAGCAAGAAATTTTGTTCTTGACGTTCTACACAATCGCTATGGATTTTCCTATGCCGTTATTGCACAGCGCGCGGACATCAATGAGAAATCCGCTATGCGATGTGTCCGCAAGTGCCACGAGCTTGTCGGGTACGATAAAACCTATGCGTATGTGAACACTTTAATTAACGATAGATTGAGAGAATGGTATGGGGAATAGCAATGAATTATTGACGTTGAAGCGCAATGCACTGAGATTGGGATTGTGCGGAGAATATAAAGGGAAATGGGATTCTGCCGCGAGTAAGAGAGAATTGGTAAATATGGCTCTTGATTCAAACGGAATTGAGTTTATGGCTGATTCTATTGCTTTCGGATGGGGATTGTCAAAAGAGTACCTTTTGAAAGAGTTTGGTGAGTTTGCCAATGGATTCTACCAATGTAACGAGCACGGATATACCAGCGAAATGTATATAGGTGCTCATGGAGTTATCAAGGCGCGCTCTACGATTATTCTTGTCGCTTACTGCAAGGATTTGGAAATTGAAGTTCCTGAGAATATGGTTACTCGCATTTATGTGTGCGGAAAGAGTGAAGTTAGCATCGAATGCAATGGAAAATGCGACCTAATAGAATACGGAGAGGATAATGATGTTAAAATCATTGGCTACGATGACGCAAATATGACGCTAGAAACTATTTATGTGTCAGAGTGGAATAGTTATAAGGACGAGCAGAAATAACGTCTTACAGCTCATTTAAATAGCAAAGTTTGGTAAAAGAATATTTATATTATTTTCTTGTTTACAGAGTGTACGGAGGTACACAGGCATAAAATGTAATTTTACTTTTTTATTAGTTAAGGTTTAGTTAGATTTATGTTGATTAAAAATGGCAAGTTCAGTTGTGAAACCGAGCTTGCCCTAATTTTATGATGTCTGTTCAATCTTTGGCAGAATGTCATGCTGCCTCAAAAAGTCATAAAGAAAAAGTCTTCCCTTTTGTGTCCATTCAGTATTGTATTTTATGATTTTTCCATTACTGCGTGGAATATCAACAGGTTTAGAATGAACATATCCTTTATCAAGGTAAGGCTGATATAAAATCCACTGTCCACCAACCTTGCGTTGCAATTTTAATTCGTGCAACTTCTTGTTGAACGATCTTGCGCTCATTCCATAATCTTGCGCTACTTGTGTTACAGTCACGGTTGACTTGTTAGCTAATATCATATCATAATAGCTAACCTTTGGTTGCATCTGGGTAATTGTAGCACTCAGAGATGCAACCTCTTGATTTGACTTTTCAAGTTCTTCTTCCTTGCGCTGGTTTTCCAAAACTAACTGTCTATTCTTTTCGTATTGGTCTGCCCACGCTCTAGCTGCTGCTACTGGGTCGTTAAAGTTCGGCATAGCAAGAATGTTTCTCTTAGCCTCTTGCTCCTTTTCGATGAAGTACTTTCGGATAACTCTACCCTTTTCGTTATTCTCCACCATAGCCAACTCTTTTGCCATATCTATAGATAAAGCATACTCAATAGTTGGTCTTCCTCCATTTGGGTTTTCCCCAAATTCGGTGAAAACCTCAAAGTCCTGATTCTCAGCGAATCCATACTTGGAAATTCTCTCTTTAATCCAAGAAGAGAAATCCTTCTTAACTCCAAGTGCATCGTGCAAATCTCTTGCACTTACTGCTTGCGCTCCATTGCGCTCTTCGATTTTAATAATTTCTGTCATTTTTTTTACTGACTTAACAATTAAACACTTTTTCTTTAGAATAGGTCAAGTCAATTGTCTTATGACATTTATGGGCATAAAAATGCCCAGCCGCTAAAGTGAAGGATGCAGCCAGGCAAATATCTTGTGTTTAATATTAAATCCGTTTGATATGTATGTACCGAAAGCCTTCACTCAATCAGCAATGCAAAGATACGAATATTTACTGAAACAACAAAGAGAAAGGTGAAACTTTCACAACTTTTAATGTTTGCGAAAATCTCACCTTAAAATATATAGAACACAGAAAACTAATTCATAAATACCTTGATACCATTTCTTCCTTGCTTGTGACCGCCCTTCACACAGCTTGACAAGGTGTCGCGAATATCAGTAAGTATTGTTGTCTGCAATCTCAACTCAATGAGTACAGGACTGCTTGAAGTGTCTTGTGTTATCGCGCTGATACTATTGCCGAGCTTTTCTAACAGAGTGTCGCGAATGATACGGATGTCTGATTGTTGAGTAGCTACATAATATCGTAGGCTGTTTAGTATCGACTCCAACGCCTGTGCGGTTGATTCTGTAACTGACTGAATACCTTGCTGCAAAGCAGAGATATTTGAACTTCCAGTAGGTTTGACGTTGAGAACATCCATCAAGTTCTTTGCATACTCATTGAATAATGCAAGGTTCTTGTCTTTCAGTTCATTGATACCTTCGAGTTCTTTCTTGGTAACGTCAAGACCATTGTTTCCACCTTCGCTTCCCTCAGATACAGCTTTGTCGAATGCTTCAAGTATAGGCTGAATGTATTTTGAAGTAGCTCTATTCATTAACTGCTTTGTGAGCATTGTATTGAAATAATCATCAAACTTATTGTTGAGAGCTTCGAGTGCATCACTACCTTCATTGAAAGCATCTACCCACGCTTCCGAGAAAGCTTCAGCAGCAGATTTATAGTTAGACTGAGAACCGAAACCGCCAAGTGCTTCTGTCATAGACTCGCCTAATTCCTTGATTGTTGTGTTCAAATCATCAATCTGCTGTTCCCATTCTTGAATCTTACCTTCATCAGGATTCTTGCGACCGCGCTCTGCATTAATCATTGCTTGGTACGCCTTCTGCTGCTTTTTAAGGGAATCGACCGATTTTTTGTTGTATTCGTATAGCCTTTGCGTATCAAATGCATCGTCCATACTCTTTTTAAGCTTTTCGTAAGCGTGTTGCAAGGAATTTATAGCGCGTTCTTGGCGTGCAATTTCCTTATCAATCTTTCCTTCGTTGCTAAATAGTTTAGCTATGCCAGTAATCGCGCCCATTGCACCAGCAGCTACACCTGCATAGTTACCGCTATAGTATGAACCTATTGCCTGACCGATATTGTCAACGATACTAAGAGTGTTTTCGAGTTGTTCATCAGAACCTCCCAAAGCCTCAAACAATCCATTGAATGCTGTTGCCATCGTAGATACAACACTCGTAATATCAGTCACGGATTTTGAGAACTTAGCTTTCGCCTGCTCTTCCTCAGTCATAATCGTTCCGAGCTTTGCAATCTGCTCATCTGTTAGGTTTAACTGAGATTTTAAAGAGTCGCGAATGCTTTTGTTGGTTGCCAACTTCAACTTTAAGGCTGCAACAACGCTTTCGTCCGCGCCCTTAATCTTTGTTAGTTCGTTATATTCATGTTCCAAAGACTCAACATAGGCATTTTGGCTCTGTAATTTGCCAGACAAATCAGCTTTAAGTTCGTTAAGCTCTACGTATTTATCTACGCCGCCCGACTTTTTTAAGTCTTTACCAGCCTTAATCATTTCTTTAAGTCCACTAGTGAAAGCCTTGAAAGGATTGCGTGAATTGCGAACTTCATTGACCTTATTAATCTGTTCAACAATAGACTTTGCATCTTTAGGGTCGAGATTTTTTAAATCAACACGAAGAGCTTGCAATCTTTTTGCCATTGCGTCAAGAGCCTTTGATGAAACTTGCTCTAGATTATCAAACAAACGAACATACATGTCTGAGTTCTGAAACTCTTTCCAGTTATTCTTGCTTGTTTTCTGCTGGTATTGGGCATCCAAGTTTTCCTTCAACTGCTTCTGTAACTCAGGATTCTTAGCAATATTCGCATTGTTTTGCAACTTGTAACGCTCGTTGATATACCATCTATCGAGTTGAAGCTGGTCTGTCAATTGCTGCTTGTATGCCTTAATCAGTTCTTGTGATTGATTAACTTGGTCTTGATAGACTTCATTATCAAGTTTCTGCATTTGTGACGTGTATTCCTTTGCAACATCATCACCCCACTTAGTCTGGTCTTTACCCCATTTTGCTTCAAAATCATCTGTAATAGACTTACGCACATCATCGAAAGAAGAAGTCAAATCCCCGAACATACTTTTGATGATGCTATCAGAAAGACCTTCTCCTTTGAGTTTCTTAAACAAATCGAGTTGCGAGAATGCTTCTTGCGCATTGTTCTTAGCATCGTCAAGTTGTTGTCTGAAATACTCCTCATCAATATCAAGACGGATTTCGGTAGCGTTGCGTAATGCGCTTCCACGTTTTCCGAGTTCCTTATATTGGCTTGCAAGATATTCAATCTTCTTTGCAATAGTCTGACGGTCTGGGATAAAGTCATTTATACTCATACCAACATTCTTTGCCGCCAACGCAAAGTGCTTACGAACATCGGCTGTAGCTTGCTCTTCGCCTTCGTATTTAATGAGTTTCTGATATTCAGAACTCATATCCTTCAACAGAGAAATACGCTCGTTGATAATATCGCGCTGGGCTTTTTCTGCCGCAACCTTATTCTTTCTTGCATTCTTTTTATCTTCCTTAGTCTCCCAATCCCAGTTTGTGAAAACATCGCCAACTGCCTTTAATCTCTCCTTTGCTATTTTTTCAAGTTGAGAAGCTGATAATTTAATTTCGTTAGCCTGTTCCTTTGCCCACACTCCATACATTTTAGGCTTTCGTTTTACTCCGATAAGTTTTAACTCATCGTCTGTAAACATACTTTCATCAGCAGAGAATAGTCCCTTTTTATCCTTTCCTTTAGACATAATACGACGCAACCAAGCATCCGACTCTTTGAGTGCTTTTTGATTCTTTTCAAGATTTTCAAAGTAATCTTTCCACTGAGACAGAGGGTCTTTAAGGTCGCTGACATCAATGCTTATCTTGTATGTTTTAGAATCAACGAATGATTGAACTGTCTTGTCGATGTAATCAATAGTTCTTTGAACAGAGTTTGTGTCTGCCGAAATCCGAATATTGAATTTATCTTCTGCAAGATGTGTCAAGAGCATTTTCTTGGTTTCAGAATAGTCGTGGTCTGCTGCAAAGCGATTAATACGAAGCATAATCTCTTTTGGGTCGTTTGTGTATTTTGCGAGAACATCAAACAACCCTTTAGTTTCCTTGATTACTTCTTCTTTGTCGCGTCTAAGACTACTGAACATACTTGCATTTGCTCCCTCAATAGAAGAGCGAATCGCATCCATTGTTCCATCAATCTTTTGTCTTTGAACATCGGACATTTGAACGAATGTTATGAATCCGTTTTTTGCTTTTTGAAGTGCATTATATACAGCCTCCAAATATTCGGTTTTATCTTTATAGTCTTCTTCTCTCCCAACTCTATCAACCGCCAACTGGGCATCCTCTGTGAGATATTTATAATTTTGGCGTACACTTTCGAGGGCAGATTCCCATTTGGATGTATATGCTATAATCTTATTATACGAGTTTTCATAATCAGATAAATCCTCATCTAGATTTTCTCCAGGACCGACAGATTCTTTTATATTCTGAGCACGAATAGCATCCATCTCCATCATATCATCAATAAACTTCTTGTAGTCAGAAGTCAACTTTTGATATGTTTTATCTGCATCTTCTACCGAACCAAAGTTTACAGGAATTGTGACAGAATAGCCTTGTTTTTCCATTTCAGAGATAAGATGTTTAATTTCATCTTCTCTCTTGTCTTTTCCGTTTTTGCCGTCTATCTTGATTGCAAGAGTGTATGAATCTTGTGATTTTTTCAAAATATTCATAGACTTTGCGTAAGAATCCATAGCCTTTGATAGATTTTCATTGTATTCTTTTACACTATCAGAGATACTAGTGAATATTTCTAATGCTGCCATAAGAGCCATTATTGGTAATGCACCTTGTATAGCCTTTCCTGCTGCAACAGCAGCTGTTCCTATCTGCGAAATGGCAGATTTTATTCCAAGGGCAACCTTTCCGATGCCTGCAACATTGTTCATTGATGCTAGTCTTGCAAATGCTTTTGTTGTCTCTGTGCCAGCAAGCATTGAGCGAACTTTTATAATAAGGAGAAGTTCACCGACATATTTTATAACCTTTGCTATATTTTGCCAGTTATTAAGCATTTCTGTTGCACCAGAAATCATCCCCTTGAACGTACCCTCATTAGCCTTTCCAATATCATTAAGCATCACATCGAAAGCATCCTTCAAGTTGGAAATCTTACCTTGGAGAGTTTCAGCCTGAATCTCTTGCATATTGTAGAATGTTCCACCCTTATCGGTCATGCGTTGGAATATTGCCTCAACATCCTCAAATGTAACCTTACGCTTGGAAATCATATCAACAATCTGAGCGGTCGTGTACGCTTCTCCCTTAACTTCCTTGAAGTATTGTTGCAACTCACCATACATATTGATACCAGCCTCAGTAAACTGACGAACCTCAGAACCGCGAAGGTATGCAGCAGCCTTGACTTGTCCGTATGCAAGGATAAGTCTTCCCATATCAACGCCAAGACCTGCTGAAACATCGGCAAGTCGCTTGGTTGTATCGTAAAGTTTATCAGACTCAATTCGGTAAGCGGAAAGTTGTCGTGTGTAATCCACCAAGTCCTTGATACGGAAAGGTGATTTAACGGCAAGTTCTACTGTTTTGTTGAAAATCTCGTCTGCCTTTGGCTTATTCTGCAAGATAGCTTCGAGTGAACGCTCTGAAAGTTCAAACTGACCTCTTACTTCTGCTATTTGTCCGACAAATGACTTGATTGTACCCATAGAGAATGCAAATGCCATACGCTGTGCCCAACGTGACATATATCCAGCCATATATGATGTTTGTTCGGTCAACGCGCGAGAATTAACACCAGCCTCTTTCAAGTTTTTGTTATGTTGCTCAATGGCAGCATTGAGAATATCCAATTTTCGCTTATAATCAGCATCGGTTTGAGACAACTTCATACGGGCTTCTTTCAGATACTCAATAGCTCGTACTTGGCGGTTGAGTGTATTTGCAGTAGCAGAGAAATCCAATGCGCCTTGATAAGTTGTATTGGATTTGTAGTTTTTGTTTTGATAGTCTTTTGCCCTATCGGAATAAATCTTTCTCTGTTTGTTGTTGTATGATTGTTCTGCGCTAACCAATCTGTCAAGAGCCTTCTGAAAAGAAACAACACGTTCATTATACATCTGTTGCTGATATTTCAGTTCGTCTTGAAGCGATTTCTTTCGCTTTATGAGCGCATCTTGGTCTGCCTTGGTGAGGTTGTTGCTTGTATCTCTAAGCATACTTTCAATCCCACCAATTTCTTGCTTTAACTCAGCAATATTCATACCACTAGTACCTTTTGCCGATTCCTGTAATCTTTGAAATGCAAGTGCCGCTTGCATAATGCCACTAGTGCCAGAACCATTCATCTTAGATAGCTGTGCTACCATATTCTGAATATTCTGTGATGCGGACGTAATGTTATTGTTCATGTTACCTGCGCTCGCACATACGTTTGAGATACCACTGCTTGCATTTGCAGCAGATGCGTTGATTGTTGAGAGTTTTGCTATAACTTGGTCTAAAGAATCAAGGAACGGCTTAGTACCAACAGACATATCCTTGAAAGATTGTGTTACACTAGACGCGGTATTTTTAGCCGTATCTTGTATATCTTTCAATTTCTTGTCTGCTTGTTCTATAGCATCTAACGCACTTTTAGGAATGGTTAGAGCTGCTCCTAATGATGAATCTGCCATAATTCAAAAGTTTAAGAGTTTATAAAATAGGTATTCCAAGGTCATTGAGATTTCGTAAATCCTCTGCACCATTGATTACCTTTGCATTCTTTAATTTGTCGTTCTTCTGATTTTTGTCTTTATCTGACGATATATACTCTATGTGAGTAAAATCCATAGACGCAAGACGAATCTGAGGAACAGTCATTTTCCATTTATATTCTTCTTGCGAGCACCATGTGTTGGCACGTAAGAAATCTATCATTTGTCCGTATTCTGTTCGTGACGGGATAATTCGGCTGCTTGCTTCTTCCTCATCAGAGCTTGATTGCGGACGGTCTGAATCACATTGGTACTCGCGAAGAAAAAATCCACATCTAGCAAATTGAGAATTTCAACGAGTAATGTTGCCCAATCCTTGATGTCATAGTCTCCCCAAAGCAACTGGTCGTAAACTTGTTGGTATTCCTCAGAATCAATGCGTTTCTTGTCATTTAGCAAGGATAGTGTGATGACTCTTGCCACCGATGGGATGTTGATAGCAAACTCCTTGATAACGTCACCCATTGATAAGTTTTCGCCCTTGACTATCTTGCAAGCCTCCTCTGCAATCATCCATTGAGTACCAGGCTTCAATGCTCTTATCTCCCACTCTGTACCTTGTAGTTTTACAATTGTAGGAGAATCATTCATAATTTGCGCAAGACGTTCCATTGCTGCATCAGACAAAGGAGAACTAGGTAACACCTTATTCTCGTCTTCTACAGCTTGTTTTTTAGCCTTATTCGGGTCTTTTTGTGCTCTATATACTTTTCCCATATATATGAATTACTTTCTAATCACACTTACTGCTCCATTATACTTCTTGGATAGGTTTTGTAGCTTCTGAAACGACATTGAAATAACTCTGTAAGATTGTTTTAGATTACCACCGCCATCTTCCAATATCTTTGCGTATGGCATGGTAGCAACAACTGCCAAATCAATTACTCCACTAGGGGAATAATCGTTTTTGAGATATTCGTTTATCGCCTCACGACCTTTAATTTCTTCTCCATACCAATTCTTTCCTTTGGATGCTTTTGGTGAGGATGATAAGTAGCCTATCTTTTCAAGCTTGCCTTCGACATAAATGCCATATCCGTAAGAATCATAGAGGTTGTATGTTCGATGTGTATACGTAATCTCTTGAATACATTCTCTTAACACATTCTTTGCATCCTTGTCTAATTCCTTCGTAATAAGCTTTAATGCTTTTTTGTATAATGTTTCAGCCATAAATGATAAAACTTAAAAAGGAGCGGACAGCATTAAAGCCGCCGCCCCTTGTATATAGTCGAGAATTGTTGAAGAACCTACATTATGAACCAGTAGTTGGCAATGAATAGTTGTGGTCAACATAGAATGGTGTGCGAACAGTCTTAGAATTAACGGTAAGCGCAATATCCTTTGCAGTACCAGCCAATGCAATACGAGCCAAGTTTGAATTGAGAGATTCAATAGTCAACTTAGAATTGAGCTGAACCTTTGGAAGTACATAAGCTTCCATCTTTGTACCATCAGGCTGAACCTGTACCACATCAATCTTCGCATACTTTGCCTTGTAAATCGAAGGTGCAAGAGTCTTCTTTCCAGTTTCATCGTCTGTAAAGTCGCACAATGCAGCCAAAAGTTCCTTCTGTGTATCGCCAATTTCTGCTGCAAACTGCCACTTACCAAGCTTAACAATGGAAATGATAGGAGAATCAGAAGTCTCACACTCAATATCTGTGGTATCGTTATCATCTTGTGAAATGGATGTAGTGTCCTCAATAACATCTTCAAGAATGTAAGAATCACCCTTTGGAGAAGCTTCACCTACCTCTGTGCCATCAAACAATGTAGCAACAATATAATCTGGCTTTATGAACTTGACAGCTCCAGCACCAGTATTTATAACCTTTTTCGCCATAATATAATGAGTTTTAAATATTATATTTAATAGATTTTATATATTTATCTTGCGATAACCGAAACAGAAATCATCTGAAAATGGAACTGACGGTTTGAATCATATCCGCTATCACGGTAAAGAACTTGAATTGTATAGTCCTTATTATTAGAGTTTTTAATAACATCGTCAAGGATTCCTTCCATCTTGTCAAGTAACTTTACATTCTTTCTAAGTGGAATTCCCTTTGGTCTTGCATATAGATAAATGTTAGCATAGCCAGAGGAATAACCGCCATGTTCTCTTTGCTGACCTACGTCAACATTGACAAAATCATCCCAGTTCTTACTAGTTGTAGGTGGCAATTCTCCAACAAATATGTTGTCTGAGATTTTTCCCTTAGTAAGAAGCATAGAAAAGAAATTCTCAATTCTAGACAATCTGCGATTAATCCTCTGTGCCATACCTTGTTATCCTAAATACATTTTACCTTATGATGAAAAAACTAAATATCAGTACCTTTGATGTAAGCTACACATCCGTGCATTTGTGTCGGATAAACGCCAATAACCATTCCGTCAACGTCCATTCCATACATCTTACCACGGAAACGAATGCCAGCATTCAAACCTTCAGGAATATATTCTTCATCTTTTCCGTCTTCTCCTTCTTTCGTTGGCATCGGAAAATAGATTGTATATCCTAGCGTAACAACACCCGAATTAAAGAGTTTGTTGGTTTCCTGAATATCGCAATCAGTTTCAAAAATGATAGTTTCTACATTTTCTGTTTCGTCTGAGCTAGTATCAGTATCACCTAACATATCCCCATCGCTTCCGATAAGGTCTCCATCTTCTTCCGGTTTTTGTTCCGAGCGGTAGAACACGCCATGATAGGCATATTCATCCAAAGAATTTCTGTCAGTGTACATAGCTTACCAATCTGTTTCTTTAATCCATTTTACCTCTCCATCGGTTTCATTGAGAGCATCAAGTCTATCATCCTCTCCATACTTCTTGTAAAGTCTTTTGAGTTCTGATTTGATACTCAACAATGCAGCCGATGTAATGGTCTGAGCACCTACTGTAAGAGTATATGCGCCATGTTGGTTTGTGGTCGAAGCTGTCTGATAGACACCGAATACAATCTTTTCCAAGAGTGCAATCTTACATCTGTCTTTCTGTTCTTCTGTCAAGTCTAAATAAGACTCAACATCAGAAACGCCGCAATCCAAAGCGACATTGTTTAATGCCGACTTGTCAAAGACAAAGTTAGTAATGCCGCTCAGATAGTCCAATATGTCAAACTTCGATGCTGCCATTGAGAGATAAATGAATTAAATGTTATCGTATATTGTGAGTGAACCACAATTAATTACCTGATACTGATGTATCAATGATTACGTGGTTCATAAAGTCGAGAAGTGCAGGGCAAGCCGACATCATTACCTTAGTCTGCCACTCGCGGAACTGACCGTTATCCATTGCGTAGTTTCCTACGGTAACGAGTCCGTCAGCGATTGAAGCCCAAGAAACATCAATGTTCTTTGCGCCATACTTCTGTTGAAGTGTCTGGTCGTAGATAGGAGTCCACTTGAACTCAACGCTATCACCGATAGGGCAAAGTACAACAATCTTATCATCCCAACCTTGCACGAATGCGTCAGTTGTAACAGTCTTGTTGCGCTCCTTCTCAACGACAATCTCGATAGGAGAAAGACCTGTCATGTCGGAAAGTGATTTCTTGAAGTCCTCGTCCAAAATCTGCATGTTAGCAGTATATGCGCGGTCGTGAGCCTTGCACCAGTTGATGTACCACTCCTTAACCTCCTTGTTCTGCAAGAATACATCGCGGTACATCTTGCGAGTCATCTTCCATACGAGAGGAATCTCAGTACCGCCACGCTCATCGCGATAGTCATCCTCAATCTTTCTCATCTGTGAGATAATGTTGCAGTCTTGGTCAGTCCAAGCCTTTGCACCAGCCTTCTTGCGGTTCTCTGTTGGGAATGGTTCAACCTTCTGCAAGAACTGCTGCAAGCCTTCACCCTTGCCCTTCCAACTCATCTTTGCAGTTGTCATAATCTGTGCGGTCAAGTTAGAGAGTGTTGCCTCTGCTGAGTTCTTACCTACCTGAACAACATCGCGCACCCAAGCAGCCATAAGGTCTGCATCGTTGCCGAACTGCTCAAAGAGTTTTTCCTTATACTCGCGTTGTCTTGCGTTCTCAGACCACTTGTAACCGATGAAGTCTGGAATTGTACCTGTGTACATCTCCAAACCCTCGTTATCCATTTCTGGAGCATCACCAAGTGGAGCGCGAAGGTGCATCAAAGGAGCTGCCTCTGCCTTTCGAGACTTGATGCTGAATGAAGCCACGCCATCGTAGTCTGTAGGTGTAGGCATAGAAGCTCTACGACCTTGTGTGAGATACCAGCCATAGTTGGTATAGAGCAACCCCTTGGTGTTCAAGAATGTTCTCAGAAAGTTGATGTTATCCTTAGAAGAGAACAACTTGGCGTATCTCGAATTGTTAAAATCAAATTGTTGCATATCCTGAATACTTAAATTAATGATATGTTATCCTATTGTTATCCTATTGAATTGGAGCGGTTAGAATCCGAACCATCCGTTCTCTGTTCTTGTGTTCATCGCAAGTACGGCTGGTGGAAGCTTGTTGCACTTTGCCAAGTTCAAGATTACTCTTGAATCCTTAATCAACGCTGGAGTGTAAGAGTACTGAGCACCCTCGCCTTCCTCAACATTGCTTGACAAGTTAGGGTCATAGAAGAAGTCGTTGTCTTTGTCGAAGTAAGCGTTAGGATTTGTAACCATTGCTGTAGACTTAGCACCTTCCTTTGCTGCTTCAACGAGAATATCGCCCTTCTTTGCTGTTGCTTCAAAAGTTGAACCGAGAGTTACGATAAATACGTTTGCGCTACCTTCTGTGCCTTTGGTTACTCCTGTAACTGTAAGACCAGTACCAGTACCAGTAAGAGTTGATGGAGCGACCATGATGTTGTCACCGATAAAAGGAATGTGATGATAGCCATCATCAACAAGCTTGATTGTCGATTCTTCTGCTGTGACATCCTTTGCCAATTCGTAATACTTCAAAATCTTGACGGTCTGACCGCCATTCTTTCCGTAAGTGTCTGGGTCATACTCGCACAAATCACCTGCGTAAGCCTTAGCGCGACCCTTGAACGGATTTTTGATAACACCACCAAAAGGAGGGTAAACGAATGCGTCCTTGTTGCCGCTTACGAGGTTAATGAAAACGCTTCTATGACCGCCAATCTTACCATGTGCTTGGATAAGTGTACGACCTCCAAAGTGACCGCCATATCCATGCTTCAAATAGAAATCATCTGCTGCTGCCATAATTTGTAAATTTGTTAAATAGTGAATGAATAATGTTATTCGCCTGCGTCAGGGTTCACGATACCAACAACATCTGAGAAATCGTCAGCCTTGTCATTATCACCACCGCCAGCACTACCTGGAGTGTTGTTGCTTGGCTTCGAATGAGAGAGATTGTAGAACTCCTCTGCATCCGTAAATTCCTGTTCGATGTCAGAATCCTTTGTGAGGTTCAACTTGTTCATGTACTTGTCAATCCACTTACTATCGTTGATACCTTTCTCCTTGAACTTGGCGAGAAGTTCACTACGTTTTTGTGATACAAGCTTAGATGCTTCGTACTCTGCATTCTTCTGCTCTAGAGCTTCCAAGCGTTCCAAAAGCTTCTTTTCAATATCAGAAGGCTCTTTGTTATCATCCTTTGGATTTGGCTTGGTGTCAGGATGCTCATCGTTCCATTTCTTGATGAAGTCGGCATTGTCCTTCTCGTAGTTTCCATTAAGGGAAACATACTGCGGCAAAATCTTCTTCACCAAATCATCTAACTCTGTATCTTCATTAACTAAGAGGTCAAAGTGGGAATCACTCAAACTCTTGATTGTCTTTTCACTGATGGAAAGGTGTTTTCCGTTAGCAGTGAGCTTTGCTTTTAGGGTGTCTAAAAGTTGTTGTTTTGTAAACTTCATATTACTAATTTTTAAAATTCTGCTGCAAAGATAATTAAATAATGTGGTGATTTATATGTTTTTATAAACTCTATTTGTTACGTAACCAATATAGAATTATTTTCACTCTATTATATATTATAAATTAGGTATCTTTGCAGCATGAACACGAATAAAGATATAGAAATCAGACCACAAGATGGCTTTCAAATGTCCTTTGTAAGGTGTAACCTAGACGTGGTTTTCGGAGGTGGAGTTCTCGCCAGTGGGAAGAGCTTTGCCTTAGTTTTAGCTATGGCAGAGCCGTTGCTTACCGACCCAGATTTTCGTGCAATGATTTCACGCCGTTCACTTGGTAATCAAAAAGCAGGTGGTGGTTTTGTTGAGAAATTTAAACAGATATTCGGTTCTGATTTTGTCAGAGTGAAAGAAAGTGATTCACCACGCGTATCATTTCCTAACGGAACATTCGTTGATTTGACTTATCTTGACGATTCCAATATGGATAAGTTAAGAGAGCGCGCAAAAGGTTGGGAGTACGATATGATAGCTATTGATGAGTTGACTGAAATGTCATGGGAAGCATTCTCATACGTTATGACTAGAAACAGAGGTCAGAGTAAGACATTTACAGGTAAGTTCTTCGCTACGATGAACCCAAAATTCAGTCATTGGACGAGAATATTCCTAGATTGGTATATTGGTGCAGATGGATATATTATACCTGAGAGAAACGGAAAGGTAAGATACTTCTATGTTGCAGGACCGACTGTTAAAGATGTTGTTTGGGGTGACACCAAACGTGAGGTATATGAGAAATGTAAGATTGATATTGACAGAAAACTGAAAGCTGTTGGTGGAAGTTTCACTTACGAGAACATGATTAAGAGCTTTGCTTTCTATCAAGGTCGATTAAGTGAAAATAAAGGATTGATTGGTGGAAACGCTAACTATATCGGTTCTGTAGCTGCATCTGGTGGAAAGATGGCGCAAGCGTTGTTGGAAGGCAACTTCAATGTTGACCCAGAAGAGGAAGAAGATATTCCTATTCCTAGCCAAGCGGCAAGAGATTGCTTCATAAAAGACCCTGCTGTGAATGGTGATAAGTGGATAACAATCGACTTGGCAGACTACGGTAAGGATAACACTCTGATGTTGTCGTGGAACGGATTCCACGTTGTCAATTACGAAATCGTAATGCATTCGACACCGCGAATTAATTCTGAAAGAGCTAGATTATTCGCGGCAAGTGAGGGAGTAGCGGAAAGCCATATTATCTATGATGCCACGGCAGGTAGGTATTTCAATGACTATATACCCGATGCTATCCCTTATATATCAGCGGCAAAGGCAATGGGAATTTATTATTTGTCTGCTATGACAATAAAAGACCTATGTTACTTGCGACTGAGCTACATGATTAAGCGAGGACAGCTTACATTCTCTGATAAGGTTGCAAATGCTGTTTACACGCATCAAAACCTCAAATACAGAGTTTCCATACAGAATGAGTTCATGGAAGAATGCGCGGTAGTTCGATTTGACAAGATGCAGAGTGGAAAGAAGAAGTTGCAGAGCAAGAAGGAAATGAACCGAAATCTTGGAAAAGACCGTTCTATGGACTTGCTAGACCCTTGCGCAATGAGAATGTACCCATGTTTGAATATGGAGTATGGTAGCGAGCTGCAGGAGGGGTTCAGAATTGCAGCAAATGAAGTTGAAGAGAAAAATCCTAATGCTCAGAGCATTTATGATGATACGTTGTACTATTAATTTTAGAATATATGCTGAAAAAAGAAAATATAAAAATGATTCTTGAATCCGTGCGGATTGACTGGGATAAATGCGATGAGAAAGACATTGCGTTTGCTATCCTATGTGACGCATTGGAAGATAAGACTTTAGCATATCGTCTTGCTTATCGTAAGAGTGAAAAGGATGCAGCGAAATTCTACGAAACTCCACGATTCAAGAAACTGTTGGATGTTCTAGAACCTTTCGGTATTGGCAATGTTAATAACAACGCTATTACCAAAGAAGAGAACAAAAACGAGCTTCTCAAAATGCTTGACAAGATAGACCAAGCTCTTAGTGACGGAAATCTTGAACCGAAAGATGCATTGAAGATGCAGACTGATATACGTGTAAAGCTGAATGACAAATTCGAAATGGAAGAGTCACAGAAGCAGAAACGAATCATCGTAGTACCAAGCAAGCATGATATTGTTTGCCCTACTACCAATAGAGAATGCAACTACTGGCCTTCAAGAAAGGCTTGTTGCAGACACTTCGGTTTGATTGACCCACAAGAGAATAACGATTCAAAAAATAACAACGATGTTGAACCATCATTAAATGACAATAGCGATGAGTAGAAAGAGACAAGATATAATTAATGATTTTTTGGAGAATCCACAGAAACTGCTTCTGAAAAAGCCGTTTTTGAGGGGTTCGCGCTCTATTACTATCAACGATTCTTCTGATGGTTCGGATATTAAGACAAACTTCCGAAAAGAGGCACAGCTTCCGAATATCAGTAAGATAGTTGTTAGCCAAGAGCGTTTTTCGAAGGAGTTAGACCCTTATTCTCATAGGGTGTTGTTTGATACGAACTTACCTTCTATATGCTGCAAGCTTGATGATGGCAGTTATTGCGAGATTGAGTTTAAGAAGTTTGGAATTCCTATGCAACAGCGTATTGTTGACAAGAAGGCTCTATGCTTGGGTGGTAACAAACGCAATCACATTCTGCATGACAGCAATCCGACTGACAAGCTCAAAAAGAACTTTTCCGATTTCAAGTGGCATTGGGAAGAGACGAATCAGGATGGTATCGAAATGCAAGCTATACGTATTCAGCAGAGCTATGGAGACGTAGGATTGCTCGTTTACATGAATGAGGATAACGAAGTGAAATGCAGATTGTTCTCGTATGAAGATGGCTATCAGATTATCACACACAAAGATGATAACGGAGAACCGCTTCTTGATTGCGTGTATTATCGTACAGAGGACAATGTAAGACACATTGATGCATACGACAATACATATCACTATCATTTCACAGACGTATTCGTTCAGAACGTTGACACAAACGAAGTACTGAAAGGCTGGTTCTTGGAAAGCAAGGAAGTGCATGGGTTCTCGGAGAGTCCACTTGTTACAAAGCGTGGTGATGTTGCTTGGAATAACGGTCAAGACCTTATCGAGCTATTCGAGATTATCTATAATCTGTTTGCGGTCATCCAAAAACGTCACGGATGGGGAATCCTTTATATCAAGGGTAAGCTAAATGAAACCGCAAAGAAGATTGCTGGTTCTATCATCTTGAATGACACAAGCATTGAAGGGAATGGAAGCGCAGAGTTTAAGACTCCACCTTCTCCACAGAACATGATTGAGTTCATGCAGTCAATACTCGACCAGTTGCAGATTGCTACAGGATGTACATTTATCTTGCCGAAGGATATTAAGTCTAGTGGAGATATTAGCGGTTTGGCAATTCAGATGACGCGTTCTTTGGATATTGAGGAGGCTAACAATGCAGCTATTGAATGGCAGAATTTCGTCAGCAAACATTCAAGACTGTTTAAGGAAGGACTGGCAAAGCAGTTGGTTGCAAGCGGTGAGAATCCTACTGCTATAACTGAGTTCATGCATGTTCTCTCCACAAAGCTCAGACAGATGAGAATCAGCACATCATTTAAGCCTTGGCAGCCATTCGATGAAAGTGCATGGAATCAGATGCTTTGCACATTGAGCGGTGCAGGTTTGATTTCTACTAAGACTGGTGTTGAAAAGAATACTGTTTCCGCGCCTGACGAGGAAGTAAGATTGCAGAATCAGCAAAAAGATGTAGATGAACGTGCAGAAAAACAAGCTGGTATCACATCAATTGCAAAGAATACAGGTAACAATAAAGAATAAACATGAAGGCAGAATCATTATACATACAGAAGTTGACTTACGATGAGAACACTGGTAATGAAATTATCGGTTTGTTCCCATCGGAAGCTAACCCTGCTATTGTATCATCATATACATACGATGCAAAGCGTATGGGTGGTGCTCCTACCCTTACTGCTACAATATATTCTTCTGAGCCTTTGCAATGGAAGAAGGAAGAGTTCGTGGAATATAATGGAGATAGATTCTTTGCGTCCTATACACCAAACTCTACAAAGGATAATTCGTCTAGAATGTGGAAGAACGAAATCACTTTCACATCTAGAAGAGAATTGCTTGACAATACTCTGTTCTTTGATGTTGTAGTTGATGATGTTGATACACAGAACAAAGACAGATACCGCTCAAATCAGACAAAGTTCACGTTTGGTGGAACTATATACGAGTTTGTAGCTCGCATTAATAGTTCAATGGCATATTGTGGTTTGTATCGTCCTACAGATGAATACAAGGGGTATTACATTGTTGTTGACGAAGGATATGGAACGGATGAAGTTAAGGAAGTATCATTTGAAGACCAATATTTGACTGATGTTTTACAGCTTATCAACACAACTTTTGAGCTTGATTACTACTGGGATGGCAACGTTTGCCATGTCGGCAAGGTACAGCACGACTTAACCGATACACCTATAAAATATGGTTGTAGTGATGCCCTTATATCAGTATCAAAGGAGAATGCGAACTATAAGATAGTTGATATGATAACAGGTTACGGTTCATCTGATAACCTTCCATATTACTATCCTAATGATGATGAGTTTGGTGAGGCTATATTTGACGCAAAAAATATAGCAAGTGAGCATGTAGATGTTACGTTATCAGATTATTTGAGATATTCAAAATATAACGATAATCTTGTTCTTTTTAAGAGTAAGAATGGAAAGTACGAAGGAAATGTTGATGTATCTACATTATATGTAAGAAATACTTATTCTCCTGAGAATCTTACGCAAGCTGACAATAGCCAGAATCCAAAGGTTAAATGTTGGTTTTGGGTTAGTCTAAAAGTAAATGTAAAGAAAGGTCAGATTATAGATTTCTCTAAAATATCGTTTAATTTTGAGCTGTTTGACTATGTTCCGAAAAAAGAGAATATAACAAACCTATCAAGTGCAAAAAGAACCATAAATGTAGACACAACATATCACGACCTTTATAAAAACGTATGTACTGATTCTAACTTTGGTGATGCATGTAGTGTAGAATTTACAGAAGATGGAACATTCTATATTGATATTGAAGCAATATTTTCATACAACTGCAAAGTGTTCACTATGGACGGAAAACAAACATTTCATAACTCAAGTTCATGGAGGGTTTCTTTTAGTGGTGATGCAGCTTTTTCTCTTGACACAAATTCAGAATATAGTTGGAAAAATGGTAATAAATACATTCCTCTTGACAATTCTGGTGTTTATGTTAATGGAATAGCATCTGCAAAATATGTAGAGTATGACTATAACTTCGTAAAAAATGACGAAGGCATTTATGGGTTTGAAAACATCTATACTGGAACAGAGGATGATGCAGTACAAGTGTCTGTAACAGGTCGAAAATGGATTGCACCATCATCGGTACTTATGCCTTCTATATATCGAAACACAAAAGGTGCAGAGCGTTTCTATTACGCTTTGAATAACACCCATAAATTGCCTAGTGGTAGCGGATATTACGAGTTTGTAAACTTGTATAAGAAAGGAAACCCTCATCAAGGAACGGTTACTTTTGATGATATAAAACCAACTATCAATGGAATTGTAAATGCGGAAGGACAGCTATTCGGAGAGATTGCAGATGTGGCGTTTGATAGCAATGATAGCGATGTGAAGGATAGTGACGGAAATTATATTCATAACTATTTCTATTTAAAGCTACATAAGTTTAATGGTGATTTTGGATTTGACTTGTTCGCACATGCTTTGGCTAGTGAACCTGCAAAGATAAATCTCATTAAGAGTAACGGATGCCCTGCATGTTCATTTGTGATTCACAATCAACCGAGTGCTGACAATTCAAAGTGTTACAACTGTGTAAGTGTCGATGAAAATGGAAACTTAAAACCAGTTCGCACAGATAAGAATGACTACATCTTTGCTAACGCTAGCGATGCTTACGAAGATAAGCTAAACCAAGATTCAACTCAGAAAGAGTTATGGATTGCGGTTCAGAAGGACACATCAACACTAGGTATCATAATGCCAAACGCGAGTGCTGGATTTAAACCTCAAAAGGGAGATTTGTTTGTTATCACAGGAATTAAACCTCCAAAGGTTCTTGTAACGGCAGCAGAGAAACGACTCGATGATGCTCTTATTAAGCACATGAGCGAAAACAATACAGACCAGTTCAACTACTCTGTTAAGTTTTCTCGAATATTCTTGCAAGAAAATCCTGACTTTGCAAGTAAGTTAAACGAGAATGCAAAGCTGTCAATACAAATACAGGGTGATTCGGATAGCGATGGAAATCTTATTAGTCACGAAGTTTTCGTCAGCAACTACTCAGTAAAGGTTGATAACGATGAGCTTGCAGAAGTTGAAGTTGAGCTTGTAAATTCGTTGGAAGTTACAAAGAGTGATGTAAAGCAGATTATTGATGCAGTAAAAGGAGAAACGGTTAAATCTCTATCTAGTATGGCTGGTGGTAGTAATACCAATAGCTTTAACGCTAGTATAACAGATAAAATGTATCTCTCTAAACTTACAGACGATATAGCTAGCGGAACAATTACATTTCAGAAGGTTCAGAAGTTCTTGCAAGGCATCCTCATAGGCAATAACAACGCATACAGCATTGATGCAAATGGAAACGTAACCATCAACTTGCTCAACTCTGCTGATTATGATGATGCAACTCAGTCGGGTTTTGGCTTCTACAGACGTAAGGATGGGAAAATTGGTCTGAACGTCACAGACATCAGTGTTTGGGGCAAGGCATACTTCAACAACCTTACTATCCGTGAGCTGACCTATGTAGGCGGCAATCTCGTTTTCTCACCTTCGGCTGGTAAGATATTCGAGGTAAGAGAGATTTATAACGACACAAATGAACTGACTGGTTGGAAGTGCTACCTGTTAGCAGACGATGGTACAACCGCTACAACGAATATGTTTGAGGTTGATGACCAAGTACGCTGTGAGACGTTCAACATCAAGTCTGGCGTATATGAGAATGTATCGAATAAGTTCTATTGGCGTAAGATTACTGATGTGTCTACGGATAATGAGGAGATAAGGGATGCAAACAACAATATCCTCTATGATGGTAAGAAATACTCATGGATAGTTATCTCTGCAAGTGATAAGGCAGAAGGTAGTGATAACCCTGCTGCTGGAGATACCATCGTTCTAATGGGTAACCGCACAAACACAAACCGAATGAGCTTCGTGGTTAAAGAAACCTATGGTGACAACGCTCCTAGAGAGGTAGGATACACTAACGTCCACAGCTATACTCTCGGCAACGATAACCTTGTTTATGAGATAAGCCCGAAGAAGGTGCGGTTCTACTCTCAGTACTTCGAGATAGTAACCGTTGAGGGTTTACCTATTAAGACCATCAACTATCGTGGTGATTGGAAGCAGGGTGATACCTACACGTACTACGACCAAGTGACACATAACGGAACGACATGGCTCTGTGTTGCACCCGAAGGAACAAATGTAACGAGTGAGCCAGCAAGGGGTAACGATTTCTGGAAGGCACAGAATGCCATTCTTGATGCTACACTCAATATTACGCAGAGCACAGGAGAATGGATAGACAAGGGAGAAACAAACCATGTAGTATGTTCCGTGATACGTGGCTTTGAGGATATTACAGACCAAGTAACATCGTGGAACATCGTGCGAGATAGTGGTGATGCTGTCAATGATGCGGCTTGGCAGAATAAAGATAAGGTCAAGAACTTTGATGGAACGATAGATATAGCGTGGACTGACGATGAAGATGACATCGGTGATTCTACTAGCTGTATATTCACCATCACTGCTTTTTGGGGTAATAAAGTTGAACTAGCAAAAGGAACAATAAGCGTATGATGTATGTAATATTAGACAAGGTGCAAGCGTTGTGTCTCGGATTCAACCTGCACACCCACATAACTGCTCACGGCAAGATGATACTCAACGAGAAGGAAGTGTTGATGAGCAACAATATTCAAGGTGATACCTTTGATGAGCGTGTTAAGAATATCGGTGGCAAAGCTATGACCGAGCAAGAGTTGGAACAATTTAAAAAGGAATAAATATGGCAACAAATAATTATTCAGCACAAGGTTGTATACCTGTACGAAGAGTTCGTAACAACGATTCTTTGTCAATTTCAATAGAGAGTACGCAGCCTCTATTTCAAGGAGTTGATGCCGACAACGACAACGCTACACCATTCCCTAACTGGGAGACAGATGATGCGGCTCGACCTATCCTTACTCCTGTGGTTAAGAGTGCGAAAGGTAATATCGTATCTCTCAGCAACCATCAGTGGAAGTATGGTGATACTCTGCTTGTGTTTAGCGGAAGTACGAGCGGTTCGTTTCAGCTTACAGGAGATGGTAAGTTCGGTATGGATGCTAACGGACGATTGAAGATATTCAAGAACCTTGCATCAAGCAGCTCTACAAGCTCAGACACTCTTACATATAGCGGAACTGCTAAGATTGGTGACAGCAGCACTCAGGACGTTAGCGGATTCGTTACAATTCTCATTCAGCCAATGGGTAACAACCCATACATGGGATGGATAACTGCTAACCGCTCAATACTGACAGATGCACCGAATGAGAACACGGCTACACTTTCTGTAAGATTGTGGCTATCCACCACGGAACTTACCGACTTCTCTGTCAAGTGGAAGAACTCGGCAGGTGAAGTACTCGGAAGTGATAAGACACTCACGGTTACTCGTGATATGGTGAACGGCTCTACCCTCATTACTTGCGAGTTCTACCACAAAGATGCTCAGAATGCTTGTTTCCGTGCTGGTAAGGTAATGACTGATAATGCGGACGAATACGTAATTGTAGGGGAAGTATCAAACCTCATAGGCGATAAGGCGGCAACGATAACAGGACGTATCAAGAACACAAGAACAAATTCTATTGTATCGCCAACAAATGTTTCGTGGAACGCTAAAGCCTACAAGGACAACAACGAGCTTATCAAACAAGTAAGCTCTAACGTTATCACAATATCAAAATCTGAGAGTGATTATGGCGGCACAGAGCATGATGCTTATGTTCTGTTTACGGCAACTTGGTAAAATAGGAGGAATGAACTATGGCAACAAACAGCGCAGTAAGAATAAGAAGGTCTTTCGCACCGCTCAATACAGCACAATCAATCGTGTGCGTATCGGGAGGTTCTCCTACCACGCAGGTGTATAACGTGACTAACAGCAGCTACGAGCCGAACCGAGCCAATACACCTTGCGTATTACACCCAGACATTACAGCTTACGCAAGCGATGGTACATGGAAGTATCAGCAAGCCAATGCGGTACTTGCAAACATGGTGTGGCTCGTTAATGGTAAGGATATAAGCAAGGTGTGGGCAGCATCAGACTATTCAATCAATCAGGATGGTGCTACACGTGGAGACCTTACCATATTCCGTAATGTGGCAGTAGCAGAACGATTTGCATTGAGATTCAAGGCTGAAATCGTAGATTATAGAACCAACGTCAATGTTCCTGTACTTACCGATGAGGTGGTACTGAACACGGTATCTAAGAGTGATGATGCTTATTCAATGGCATTGGATGATGATGAAACTATTATCTACAATCCGATATTAGACAGATTGCTTCTGTATGACTACAAGGTAGCTCATGGCATGATAGCTGAATCCGATGCTGTTAGGAACGCTTGCATTGATGAAAAGGCTTATCTGAGAAAGATTCCTCTCCACATCTACAATGGTGCAAAGAGTATTACTTCTGGCTACACTATCAAGCTCTACAAGATGAGCGGTTCTTCGATGACACAGATAAGCGTAGGAATGAATGAGGTGGTCGCAATCAGTAATAACTATATCACGCTCGACCTAAGACTGATTTATTCGGCATCATACGTTATCAAAGCTTATGTAGGCAATGAGGAAGTATGCAACAAGCAAATCTCTGTTTCCCGAACCTATCCTAAGTATAGCGTATCGGCAGGACAGAATGTTGATATATCTCCTGGAGTTGATAACCGACAGCAGATAGCTCTTGTCTATTCAGAAGGTAACATCGTGGAATGCCCTGCTAACGTTCTGAAATTGAATTGGAGCACGATTGCACAGAATGCTGGTGCAACAACGACAAGACAATGGCAAGAGGGCGATACGGCAATATTCAATATCTCTGATACAGGCTTAGGCGAAACTGCTGATGATGAGCTGGAGATAAGATGCGATGCTGAATACAAGCCAAGCTTCGACTTCTTCTCTGATGGCTCTGAACCTCTCGTTAATGAGAACGGAGAATACTTAATTGGTAACTGATTTAGTAACATAAAAATAGCAAAATATGAAAAATCTTGCAACAGTAGCAGCGGTATCTTCAATGGTTAAGAATGATACTTTATTGATAGAGGTTGGCGGCTCGCTCAGACGTATCAAGCTGTCCGACTTGGCTAAGTCTATTCAGATTAACCAACTTGACTTGGCATTGATAGCGTGGGGAACACCTATCAAACAAGATGAAGATAGTCAGAATTGGGGTAGAATAGGCAACCTATCCTTATGGGAAGAGTACAAAAGGTCTATCGGTCGCTATCTTGTGAAGACAGGAGGTGAGAAGATGGCAAAACTATCATCTACAAATAGTTCGATTTTTGCGGATGGTACGAACGTTGACGAATCTAAAGGTGATGTATTCGTGGTAGCTCCACGTCTTTATTTTGTCGTTAAGTATGATGCATCAATGGGATGCAATGTTGTATGGCAGTCACAATATCCTATTGGTGGCTATTATATCGAGCATCCGATGATTGGTGCATACATGGGTAGTGTTGCTGGTAATGCTCTTCATTCTCGTAGCGGTAAGAACATTGATACATCAGGAAGCAGAACTATCCGTGATTTCTGGAATCTCGCTAGAAACAATGGTAAGGATTATGGTATCACTTGCTACGAGCATGGTCAATGGGGAATGATGATAAACCTATCCGAGTATGGAAATCCTAACGTACAAGCTAATATCGGAAATGGTGTTGGCGGTGAAGGTGAATGGGCAGACATCTGGGGTGGAGCTTCTCAGTTGAAGACGGGTGCAACAATATCACTTGGAGATAGTTGCGGTAATATACCTATCACGTTAACTAATGCACCGAATGCTTGCCGTGTCTCATTATTCGGTATCGAGGATTGGTATAATTGGCAATGGGAAGTGAGACAAGGAATCTATTTCGGAAACGTAAACAACTCAGGACAGACAGGACTAGAGGCGTTTATCTACGAAGGTAATCGACTGCCGACCGATGCAGAGCTTATCAGCCATCCTACGGGAACATATCGCACAATTCAACGATTAGGAAGTTCGGAAACGTGGATAGCAAAGATGGCGATTGGTGAACATTTTGACCTCATTCCTTCACAAGGTGGAGGTGGCTCTGGTAGTCGTTGGGGAGATAAGTATTGGTGCTATGACGGAAATAGTAAGCCTGTTGGGCAGCTCTGTATGTGGTGTGGCTCTTCCTACCGGTCGCTCAGCGGTCTCGGTTGCGTCCATTCGAATCACGCTTTCGATTACCGCTGGTCGTATTGCGGGGCTCGTCTCGCTTATTATGGCGCATTACCGAAAATCGTAAACGGAGCTGACCTTTAGGGTCAGCAGCACCAAAAAACGCAAGCAAGCTATGGCAAGCAAGGCAATTAAAAACCGAGCGAGCCGTAGCGAGCGAGCATAAGAGTTAAATAATTAAATTATTAACATTCACTTAAATTCGCAAACAACTCGCATAAAAGGTGGAACGAAACATAAGCTCTGTATCTGGTGTGGCAATTCCAACAACCAGTCGCACAGCGGTCTCGGTTGCGTCAATTCGAATAACGCTTTCGATAACCGCAGGACGAATTACGGGGCTCGTCTAACTTATAAAATCAATCAAGTCAGAAAAGTAGTCTTTTCTATGAAAAGAAACCATTTTCGATTGAGTTTCGTGAACCTTGGCGGTCTAGTATGGATTGCCAAAACATATACGCATAAAGGTCGGTATTAGATTACAGACAAGCTAGGTGATGTAGCCATACAGCCAGTATGGAGAAAAGCCTAGGGCGAGGAAAAATAAGCGACTCTTTGAAATCATGACAAAGAAAGCAAGACACCTCATTGATAATGTGATAAAGATGGAAACCTTATTGAAAGGTGCAAACGATGCAACAAGCGTGGTAAAAGATAAGGAAGCATGGTATGTAAAGCAGTTTCTTAAAAATGAAGCTGCAAATCTCGAAAAGATTCAGAGTATGATTATCTTGCGAGAATATCCTACGAAGCCTTATCGTCCGAGAGTACTTCATGCAAAGGATAAAGACAGAGTAATATATCCGCAGCACTTCATGCCTTGGAATATCCTCTATCATGCCATTAAGGTAGTCTTCGAACCTATCGTTGAGAAGATATTGATATACGATTCTTCGGCAGGAAGAAAGGGTAAGGGTCAAGTATTCGCAGCTTTGAGAACCCAACAGCTATTGCGTAAGCATCCTAATCTTCATTACGTAGTAAAGCTAGATATAAGGAAGTTCTATCCGTCTTTGCCTCACAAGGTTGTAATGAATGCGTTGAGAAGGTACATTGATGATGACCTATTCTTAGAACTAATAGAGAAGACGGTTTTAGACTATGAATCGGATATTGAGCCTTTGTTGCTGGAAGAAGATGCCAAGAAACGTGCAACGTGTCCTTGGGCTTCGAATACTCCACTAGATTATGTAGGTGAAGAACGAGGTATAACACTAGGTAATTGTATCAATCAGATAATCGGTAATCTGGTGCTTTCTGAAATTGACAGATACGCAAAACAAGAACTGCACCTAAAGTTTTATCATCGTCATTGTGATGATATAGTTGCTATGGTTAGAACCAAGGAAGAAGCTGATGAGCTGTTGATGCGTTTCGATGATTATCTTAACCGCAGGGGATGGTCGTAAAATGCAGTAGCTACGTTGCACCTTTGTTGGATGAGAATAAGTTGATAAATGGTCGCAGCATCGACTTCGTTGGATATGTATTTTCACGTAATAACATGAGGATGCGTAAGCGTACCAAACTCAATATGGCAAAAAACTTTCATGGGGTAAAAAGCCGTAGGAGAAGAATAGAGTTGTATGCTTCCTATTGGGGAATAGCCAAATGGGGAAAATGTATGAATTTATGGAACACAATATTAAAGGAAAATAACATGAGTTTTAAGGAACATGGAATTACGACAAGTCAGGTAAATGTGGATAAGGATGGTAAGCGTGTCTTCGAAGTACAGGAGAAGAAACTTGCAGAGTTGGCACAGACGCATGTACCTATTATTATTCACGATTTCGAGGATAATGTGACGATAGCCAATAAAGGTGGACGTTGTTGGGTTATGTTCTCGTACAAGGATGATGCGAATAGTGAGAAATATAAATTCTGTACTACAAGCAAACGCATCATTGAGAAGCTTAATCTAGGAAGGCAGCAAGACATATATCCGTTGGAAACTTTTGCGTCTATAGTATTTCTTCGTGGTGGTAACTTTACTTACGACTTAGATTAAACAGGATTGTTAAACGTTAAAAATAAAGACTGATATGAAAACATATTTTGATTTGGTTGGCGAAGCTCCAAAGGAGAACGTCTCAGTTAATGTTAGTAGTGATTGGATGCGTGTAACTTACGACTACGTGAAGTCTGATCCTAAGAAAGACAAAGAAGGCAATGTAGTTGTTGGTGACAATGCGTATAGTGCTGAATACATCGAGCTTCGTGGAGGCATCCGCAGCTATGATGCAATAGCGTCAGCCATCATCGAAGACAAATACCCATCTGACAAGATGGATGCCATTCGTCTTAACTTCGAGTTGGCTCAGAATAGTGATGTGGCATCTATTTCCTTGGATGACAGCAAGCGTAAGGAGTATATTGCAGAGTATAAGGAAATGCAAGAGTGGCGCATTCATGCCAAGGAAATAGCTCGAAAGGCTGTTGACTTAATAAACAAGGAATTGAAATAATCAAGAAAGGAGGTATACTATGGCTGGACATAGTGCGCAAGGTGTTGTAAGGGTTAGCCGCAAGCCAAAGACAGCTAGTGAGACGGAGATTGTCCGTCTCATTACTGCTACTAATATGAGTACGCCTATCGGTAACTTCTCTCAGTTGGTTAAGGATTTGGCTTCGGCAGGTATTGTTATCAGCGGAAATCAAGTTGCTATTAAGGGCGACCATGTGAAGGTGATGAACGGCAATGACGAGGCAGCGATGTTTCAAGGTGGCAAGCTTAATGCTAACCTGATTGATGCTGATAAAATCGAGGTTAAGCACCTTTGGGCGAAGTCTGAGGATGGAACGAACAAGGTTGGTTATTTCGGTAACTACGAGATTGAAGCGTGTAAGGTGAATAATTCCAATGCTCCGTTGTTTGTTGGTGCTGATACGGCAGCTAAATCTCCATTCTATGTTACCAATAACGGGCACATGGTATCTACAAGTGCTACGCTTGGCTGTTTCTCGTTGGATAAAATGAGTCTCAGATATATATCTGGATACGATGACGAGGAGCCTGGTTTCGCCTTATACAACAACTATATGTTGTTTCGTGAATATAGCAGAACTTTTAATCCAGATACGCATACATGGGAATCGGAAAGAAAAAGGACGGTTTGGCTTGGTGAGCTTGAGACTACTTACCAAGTACCAGCATTATTGAGTAATCTTTTAATAGATGATAGCTTTTCCGCAAATGGTGATACTCTAAAGTCTGGTATACGCATTTCTGTAACAGGGTGCGATGATTCTCAGCAGTACAATAATCCTGTATATAATATGAATAATGCAGTGTATGGTAACTTTGCAATATATGCAGAACATGGAATGTATGGAGGATTAAGACCGATGACCAGGAAAATAAACAGAAGTATGGAGTTGACGGATATGGATTGTTTCGTTATAGTAACAAAAGCCGTAACGCTAACACTTCCAGCGAAACCTCAGAGAGGTCAATATTATAAGTTTCTACAAGCTGGTGATAACTTTGTTATTAAATCATCACTTAATAATATGCTTTGGTACAGAGTTGTTAAAAATAGCTTCACTTCTGGTGCACTCAATCAGACAACAGAATTAATATATGATGGTAGTAATTGGAACGTAAATTGGTTTATAGGGAAATAGCAATATAATTATTAAAAAGTAAGAAATATGAAAAAGAATTTTAATGTACCTTTCAGGAATTGGAAGGGTGAGGTGATAGTATCACCAGTTAAGAACGAGAACGGAGAGGAAATCTATAAGCAACAGATTATGGGCGATATTGTAGGTAAGGTACTCTTCGAGGTGATAGACAGTCAGAGTATGCAGCTATCTGGCGAAGAAAAGCTTCGTGCTTATCGGGTAGCTTGCAAGATAGGCAAGGATGCCGAGAACGTAGACCTCGAAGCCGAGGATATTATCCTTATCAAGAAGATACTCTGCCCTGTAATGGCAGTAGGAGGCTATGGTCAGATAGTTGATTTACTAGAAGGATAGGAACAGATAAGGCGGTTTACCACATGGTGACCGCCTTTCTTTTTTCTAGCAGAACTTTCAGATTGTTACTATTTATAAAGTTTAACACAAAAATATTCTCATTTTAGCTTGTTTTGTGCAAAAAAAGTGCATCTTTGCACTATCATTTAATTTAAATCAACTAATTATGAATAAAGAAGACGAAGACAACCTATTAAAGTGGTTAAAAGACAAAGATGTCAGTGAGGTTATGGATTTGCTGATGCGAAATGGCAATCGGTATAGCAGAAGAATTTTGAAATTCTTCCGCTGGTTCTGCAAGTATGTACCAATAATTATTATGTGCTTACACGCATACGGAATGTGGGATTTTTCTCAGCATCCTAGTGAAATGTTTATCCCATACGAAGAGAACATGCCTTGCTATCTCTACATATATTTCATGGTGTATGTTTTTCCAATGGTTTTGATATTGGCGAGCCGATTTTTCTTCCTGTGCTGGCGGTATCGTATTCCTTTCTTTTATTTCTTTGGTGTGAATGCTGCTCACATTGTAGAATGGAGTTGGTACACAACTAATGACATGATAGATTCCTGCTTTACAGTTATGGTAGTTACGGCAATATTCTATCTGTACTCTTTTGTGGATTTGTTTATCAGCAGAACTAGATTAGGACGTAAAATATGCGCATAAAAGCGATTTTTGAGATTTTTTCGTAAAAACGAAGGTAATATGGGAAAGATATTGAATTATAAGATACTCGGTACAGCTTTGAAGTCATTGAGTGACGCTTGTTTTAAAGCCGATGAGCAACAGCGAAATGGTGAGAAGGTTACCGCTTGCGGAATGAGTGACGATGACCTAGATAGATTGTGCGACATCATTCCAAACATGCTCAATCCTATGATGAGCACTGAGGAGGTCAAGGAGAAACTGCACGTTTCTGATGCTACCTTAAACAGAATGGTTGCTAGAGGTGATATTCCTAATGGAGAGTGCAAAAAACGAGGGCACACCCGATATTTCAAGAAGTGGGATATTCTGCACTTCATAAAGAGCAAGAGAAAATAATAGTTGAACATGTAAGTGTTCCTTACAAGTTGAGTAAGAGAGGTAAGTGATTGCCTCTCTTTTTTTTATTATTTATGACATTACCTAATATCACATTAAACTACTGATAATCAACTACTAAAAGAAAGTGTGATAGAGTTATATTTGCTCTCACCTATTCTTTGTAACTTTGCATCCGTAACGTTACGATAGTGTTAGTTAATATTAAGGATTTCAAAAGATTGTATTATGGAAATGACAGATGCAAAAGTAGTAGAAAAGAAAATCTACGAAGAGGGAAAGAAGCATGATGATTATGCTTCTAAGGCAACAGGCAATGCTGGTCTTACCCTTGGTATCATCGGCACAGCACTCGGTGCTGGTGCTTGGTTTCTTGGCGGTAACAACCGCAGTGTGTTTGGTTCACTCGGTGGCGGCAATATGCCTGAGAACGTGAACATCAACGCATACGGAGCTAACGCAAGTTCAAATCAGCCAACTGCCTTGCAGGTAATGGAGAAGGAATGCGATGATGAGGTGAAGTTGCTTACCGACATGTTCGGTTTGAAGCTCGACACCGCTAACAAGTTCTACGCTATGCGTGAGACTGACATCGCAGAGAAGTTCTCTATGTATAAGGGTGCTACAGAAGCTATCAACGCTGAGAACCGCCGTGCAATGCAGTCTGAGTTCAATCTCTACAAGTCTCAGATTGATGCTGATTTCGGTCTGTACAAGAATCAGAGAGACCAGTATGACGCACTACAGGCTAAGTATAGCGACCTCGACAAGAAGGTAGCCATCATGGAAGCCCTCACTCCTTACAAGGAGAAGCTGATGATGGCTTACGTGAACGAGAAGACCTGCAACAAGGTAACTGGGCAGCTCGTCCTTCCTTCAACACCTGTAGTTTCAGGTTATGGAAGCTATTGCTGCAATAGTACTGCTCCTTCCACGCCCACTACAGGAGCGTAACAGAGCAAGAAAGTCAGTAAAAAAGACTAAGAAAAAATGAGTTGGTGAGGGGTGTTTGCCCTCGTTGGTGGATGCCCTCTCACCTCTCTATAATATATCACCAACTTAAAGATATTGATTATGATGAATTTTGGAAACAGCCCATTATTGGATATGGGCACAAGTCAGCAACAGCAGCCGATGATGGATGCAGAGCTACAGAAGATGTACGAAGCGATACAGCAGAAGCGAGCATCTATAAATATGCAAGCGCAGCAGTCTTCAACCCCTTTATGGGATGAAATTGACAAAATCGAAGACAATCTTACAGGCTCACAACGTCAGTACTTGATGCAGAATCAGGAGTACGTCAATAGCTTGCAATATGTCTCCAAGCTCGTACAAGACGAGGAATTGCGCATCATACGTCCTCGTATTGAGAGTACTCAGCAAGGGCAGGAAGCATTGAAGAAACATCTATCTTTGATGCAGCGTTTAAGAAAAGAAGTAGCGCAAGCAGAGGAACAAAAATCTGCTATGCTCAACGATTATATGACTAACCACAGCGACAAGACTTGGCAAGAGTATCTCGCTTGGTACAACAAAACAAAGAAAGGAGAAACTAAGAAATGAACGTAACAGAATTGAAAGAGAAACTGCTTACATCTTTGGATTTGTGGGCAGACGCAAGAATAAGTGATATGGTAAAGGAAAACCCAGCATTGGCTATTCCTTCCGTGTACATGAAACGAGCTTCACACAATATCATCGCCAAGCACAAGGATAGTTGGGGCAAGAGCATTGACAACGCTACCCTATTCATCGCCGATGAAGACGGAAACATAGATGCAAACACAATATTTGAAGATATGATGCAGATGATGGAGAATATAAGCAACTATGAGTTTGATTTCGGATTTTTCAAAGGTCGCATTGATTGCGGTACTTTATCTATTGATTTACCAGACAACATCATAACTACTATTCTTTTTGGTAGCAAAAAGAGTATCAGCTTTACAAAAGCTGACTTTGAGGAGTTGAAAAGTTTGATAACAGCAGAATAATAATCATAAAAATATAAGGTTATGAAAAAAGTATTTGAAAATATATTGGCAAGCAACGATATACAGTCTATCAAGAACTGTGTCACAATCATGGCAGATTATTGCGAAGTCGGAATGAATGACGGTGTAATGCTTGATATGATGAAACAAGTACAGAGTGAGATTGGTGAGTGCCATTTTGATGAAGAAATGGCAGATATGCATCTTTGTCTCATCGGTCAGCTTCATACAAAAGATGTGGCAAAAGACTATTGGCATGAGGTCAAGAACGACAACATCAATCTCGAAGACTGGTGCGTTCTTTGGGGCGAAATGGTAAAGCGTAACGACGCAAAGATAAAGAGATGGTTTCCTAAAATCAATGCGCTAGATTATGAACGCAAAATTTTCGATGAGTGCATTTCTTTCTTAAATAACGGAGAATTGCCGTATAATGATTTAAAAGTATAAAGTTTTTCGTTATTCTGAATAAAGTTTCGGTTTTTTTTGCTATCTTTGCAGAAAGATACCGAAACTTTATTTTTATTTATTATTCAGGATAACAGATTATGACAGATTTATTAGATTCATCACAGATTCGGCAGATATGGGTTACTATTTTTTCCGCTATACTTGCCTTTGCCACGCCGACGGAAGGATTCGTATTGGCGTTGGTTATTGCTTTTGGCTTCAATATCTTCTGCGGTATGCGAGCTGACGGAGTGAGTGTTGTACGATGCAAGAACTTTTCTGCATCAAAGTTCAAGAACGCAATTTTGGAAATGCTGCTTTATGTATCTATCGTCTATGTGATATACGGCATCATGTTAGGCTGTAATGATGGAACAGAAGCATTATTAGTTATCAAGATGCTTACATACATATTCTGCTATGTATATATATGCAATGCGTTCAAGAACCTTATAAAGGCATACCCTAAGAATATCTCATTCAGGGTTATTTATTACATACTGAGGTTTGAGTTTGCGAAGGCATTGCCGAGTTATTGGAAACCGATATTGGATAGATTGAATCGAGAGTTTGATAAAAAAGAGGAGGAAAACAAAAATGGAAGTACTAATTGATAGGGCTTGGAAAAAAGATGGCTATACTATCAGCCGTCTTTACGTAAACGGTGAATTATTCGGCTGCAATACCCTTGAAGATGCTGATAGAGGATTGAGACAAGATATGCAGCTTGAAGAAATCAAGAAGAAAAAGGTGTACGGGCAGACTGCAATACCACGCGGCAGTTATGAATGCGTATACACCTACTCTAACAGATTCAAGAAGATGTTGCCATTATTAAAGGATGTTCCAGGGTTCGATGGCATCCGTATTCATTCCGGTAACTCCGCAAAAGACACTGAGGGATGCATATTGGTTGGATTAAATCTCAAAAAGGGAATGGTATTGAATAGTAGAGAATGGACGAACAAGCTAATTAAGACCATGAAGACAGCTTGGGATAAAAAGGAAAAAGTAACGATTGTAATTCAGTAGCTTATGAAACTGATTGATAAGATAACAAGAGTTGTAATTGCTATTTCAGTAGCAATGCTGATTCTATCAATGTTCTGTAGATGTACTACTACAAAGTACGTTCCTGTTACAGAATACAAAGATATGGTCGTAGTGAAGACGGATTCTTTATTGAAGACTGATTCCGTCTATGTGCATGATAGCGTATCTGTTTATATTAGAGGTGATACAGTCTTCAAGGACAAGTACCATCTTCAATATAAAGATAGATATATTGTAAGAAACAAATCAGATACATTGATTGTGCGAGATTCGATTTCATATAAAGTTGGAGTAGAGAAGACACTATCAAAGACAGATAAAGCTTTCTTGAATATAGGTAAGATAGCATCAGTTTGTTTTTTCATAGGTATTCTAGCATTTTTAGGTTGGATATACTGGAAGTTAAAACTACATAAACGTTCTTAGTTTTTTCTAATGTTTTTATTTGGTTTTTAGTTGATTTATAAACAAAAAGGGGTGACCGCACGCGATGTGTAGCCACCCCTAAACATATATATAATGCACAGAAGTTATTCGTCAGACTGAATAAAAGAGATTCCATACTTTTCTGTATAGTAATTCTCGTTTTTCACACGTCTTGTTTGTGAATCGTAATATAATACAGTTTTGTCAACAGTTTCATAGAAATAACCATACTTTTGCATAAGATGATACATCGCATTTTGTATGCGCTTTGGAGTGATACGAACTTTATATTTTGTATTTTGTTCTAGACCGCTTCTTACACGCCACGATTCCATCTTTCTTGTATGAGTAATCTTCTCGCTCAGTTTAGAATAGTCGTATGATTTTCTACCAGAAGACCTTCGTTGTCTTACGTATTCATCTATTCTTTTCTGTGTTTCATCGGTGTGCCTAAGATGATTCTTTGCAGCACACCGAATTATAGTAGTCTTGGCAAATCCTGTAATCTCTGCTATTTCTCTTGAAGACATCGTTGGATATAACTCAATTACTTTCTCTGTAAGACCTTTTACCTTAGAGTACCATACCATTCTTATCAGAAGAACCGTAGCCGTTATCTCCACGTTCTGTTTTGTTTAATTTGTCAGTCTCGATAAGCATGATGTTGTCACTTGTTTCTAGGTGAAATTGCACGATTTTATCACCAACCTTGTATCGCGGCATATTTGGCATAACGTGATAGAATACGGCAGAAATCTCGCCAGTATACGGGTCATCGACAGTGCCTTCACAGTTACTGAGAATCATACCTGTCTTCCATACGGAAGAACGAGGACGGAACGTAAAGCATCTTGAAATGTCAGCAGGCTTGTTTCGGTTTTCAATCTGTAGCGCAAATCCGAGACCGTATTTCCATACGTTATGCGCAACCTCTTCTTCTGATACTGCATAGCAGTCGTAGCAGAAATCATCATTGTGCGCCTTAGTTGGCATAATAGCGTTCTCGTTGGTCTTTTTGAATAAGACAGGCACACCAACAACCTCGGTGAATCTATCAATATCCACACCATCAACGTTCACCTTTCCGTAGAACATACAAGCAGGACGAGTCCAAACATTGTGCTCCCCATAGAGAGCCTGATAAACAACTTCTTTCTCCTGAGTTTCACTATTAGTGACCTCAGTAATAAATCTGTAATAACCTCCTTTGAAATGTCTGTAAATCTTTTCCATTTTAATATATAAATTTTAAAATTCATGTTCATCACATACTAGGTCGCAAGATGATTCGTGCTCGTTATTACTGCACCATCCTACGCCATAAATATCTTCGTTGCCAAACCAATGGCAGTTTCCGCAACATTTTTCTTCATTCATACGCTGTACTGTTTTAATCTTTCTACACTACGACGAAGGTCTCTCGGACGGAACGGATTCTTTTTATTAATCTTTTCCGCCTCGTTTCTATACCTACGAGCATTCCAACGTTCAACTAAACTCATGGCTTTTGTGATGCGGTGGTCTCTGCAACCATTAAACCACATACAATGCAAATCGTACCGACTATGCCAATAACCTATTTTTCCATTTCGAAAGCTTGGCATCATTATCTTCTTTGCTAATCTAATCTTCATACGCTATTTATTTTTCTGTTCAACCTTTTCGACAAGAATATTACAATCACCCCATTCTACACAATCATGCATCCAATTTGGGATAAATGCGTGATGCGAACTATGCTTTTTGAGCTTATCATTAAATGTTGTTTGTATTCTCATATACTATTTCTCCTTATCGAATTTATTGCCAACAACAACAATTCTTTTGTACCTTGACACAAATATCCCAAATGGAACTTCTAAACCTTTATCAGCATTAAGGAACTTGCAATCAAATCTCTTCAATCGTTCGTTCCATGTCACCTCAATAATACTACCTGTTTCAAGGTTAGAGATAATGTCACCGATATAAATCTCATTACCATTCATATCCTTCTCACCTGTGAACTGACAGACCGTAGAATGGGCTACAGAAAAAGCACCGCCACCTTCTATTGGAACTATGATAGCACCATTCTCGTAGGAATGCAGTAAATCTCCGATTACCAATCCTTTGCCATCAATACGTTTAGCCTTGAACTTTATATTTTCTATTTTCATAAGCTACTTATATAAAATTGTTACTCTTCTACTTTTATCAACCTTCAATATAGCCTCCTTGGCTTTATCAACCGAAGGAAACAAATACTCTGGACGAAGGTTACATGCGCCATAATCCCAATAATGGATAAGCCCAAAGAGCAATGAATGTCTTTTATCTACACGATAATCAAGGATTGGATTATCCTGAGAATCGTAATGTATGCCTTTAACAGCCTTGCTTTTACGATACATGTCTACTATTCTATATGTTGCCATAACTATTCTTCTTTAAGTTCTACTGGCTCATCGCTATAAGATAACTCTCTTCCGATGAGTTTCTTGATGCTACCACTATAAAGAGAAATCTCAGTAAATGTATCTTTCCACCCATAATAGTTGTCTTCATCCGTCACTCTTATTGGCTTACACATTGAGATAAATTCTCTTCCATGTTTTGTTACTGCTACCCATGCCATAACTATTTCTCCACTTTTACGCCGAAGTTAGTGTCATCTGCAAAGGTGAACTTCTCCAATGCATCTTTGTAATCAATGATGTCTCTGTTAATTTCAACATACAATGTGGTTACTCTCTTAACTAAAGCCAAATCTTTAAACAAAGTTGACTTCACCCACCCGAACGGCTGATGCTTTTGCATTTCATGCCAGCATTCTTTTGCATCCCTGAATGGGCGATACTTTGGTTCTGACTTAACACGGTACTCTGTATTATTCCAAAACTCAATCTCTTTCATTTCCGTCCAATCATTCGGAATATCTGTACCTTTTACGGTACTCGGTTTTGTTCTACACTCAATTGCCTTTCCTTCTGCGTATGCCTGAATAATAGGCAGCAAGGCTTTAGCTTGATTTCTATTCATTGTTTCTTTTTTATTTGTTAACGATAAATATTACTATAAGCTATATCAGAAATAGCTTTATCAGCCTTTTCGTATATAACATCAAGAGCCTCAATGATACTAGTGAGACTATCCGCTAAGAGGCGTTCAGTGCCACTTGCGGACGGACTTTCTTTAGCAAAATCTAACTTTCTTCTAGCATCTTTAATCAATTCTGAATATGTTTTATTTTCCATTTTTTGCGCCATCCACTGCTTCTTTATATTCTAACTCATCCGCTAGGTCGTGAATTAAATCAACCGCTTCTTCCAAAGCATCATACATATTATCTCCTTCTGATACAAGCTCATCAAGAGTACTACTCTCGCTCATATCCTCAGGGAAATCTTTAGGCTTCCAAGTGAAACTTTTGTTCTTTTTCTCGAACTCTCTAGCCTTTTCTAAAAGTTTTTCTATTGTCATACTCAATCCTCCAATTTTATATTATGTTTATCTGCGAAATCATCTTCTGCCTCTTCACAAAACTGACCTTCGCAAAGCCCACCTATGCCGATGTTATATTCTGAAATAATGTTCTTGTTGCAATACTCACAGATAGCATCGCCATGTTTATTTTGTAATTCTTCTCTTGTCATAATCATTTTTCTTTTGGGTCAACGAATGGTAGCCAGTACTCTACATCAGGAATATTCCATCCATTGTAGTCTTTGGCTATCTTTTTATCTACTATATGTCCAAAACTAATTCTTCCGATTGTAGTAAGGACAATAACTTCTTTATCTACTGGTGGTAGCTCATCTTTGACAGATACCCATACTGGAGAAACATTTTTAGGCTTGCTGTCTTGTAGAGTAGCAGTATAGTTAAAGGTAAAAAAATCTACAGGATATCTTTGCCAATGGTTTTCTTCTATTGCCTTATTGATTGCTTCTCTTTTTGAGTTTGCTTCAACCATAATATATTTTGAATTAACTATTTTGAAATAATCAACTCTGTATATTGCCATTGCTTAGTCCTCCCTTGACTTTAATTCTTCACATCTACAAGTTGCTTCACCATAACCTATATTGGCAGGATAGAATCTGTAGTAAAAGCAGAATCCACCAAATAAATCGGCAAATGGGCAATTAGGGCAATCACCTTGTATTACATCATATTTTGAATCCATATTCTAGCCCTCCAACTCTTTAAGTGCATCATGCAAATTGACAATCGCTTTTTCAAGTACTTTCTGTCTGCCTTCTATTACCTTTGTCTTTTCATCAAAGATAGCAGAACAGGCATATACAGAAGCAATTTGCATTGCAGCATATTGTATTTTCTCAATCGCTTTTTCTTTACTCATTGCTTATCTTTCTTATTGATATAATCAACATATGCTTTTCCAATCGCAATCATAGCATCTTTTCCACCAATTGCATAAGCAGCTTCTGCCAAGTTATTTGATATGTGATAAAAAGCATCTGATTTCTTGTCTATATCATTAAACTTCATTACAGCATCCCAAGCAATAATAGCATTTGCCAGCATTCTTTTTAATGCCTCATTTTTCTTTTTCTTTGTTAATAATCTCATATTCTATTCTTTTTACCATCTCCATGTTGCCAAGGAGAGGGTGGTTAGTTACTCTGTTGCTTCCTCGTAAGTCTTAGCGAAAATATCAGGCTTACAAGGATAGAACTCTCCGTTTACACCTTTGATGATGTAGTCACCAATATCAGCTTTCATTCTTCCTTCAAGGGTGTCAATGGTTAAACCTTCTCCAATTACTATAGATTCATAATCATCCCATTTCTTGCAAGAAATATATGATGAGTTTATTTCTTTGAGTGCTTCTTTACGTGTTTGATTACACAAAAAAGCTGACACATCAACAAGATTCTTTCCATTCCATTGAATAGCTTCAATGATAACTGGCTTCTTTCTGTACTTTTTATTCATATTACTTATATTTATATCCCATAAGGGATGGTTAATCAATCTTTATTATTGTATCAGGAGCTACGTCTCTAATGTTTCCATAACATGTATATACTGCCTCCACAAAGTCTTCCTTCGTAAGGAACTCTTTATCAGGAGACAATGTTATATCTATTGTAAACTTAATATTTTTCATATTCTATCTATTTATGCCCGAAGGCGGTTAAAGTCCATACCATTTCGAAATCATCGTTTTTATTCCTTGTTTTAAAAACTTCTTTTCACGTCTTTTCAAGAACGACTTACTTCGATGTACACAATCTAAATACCAAAGAGACCTCTCAGTATCGAAAAATCTTAAAGCATACAACATACCTATACATCCATTTCAAAGTTCTTTCTAGCCCAATCTTCTGCCTTTGGCTTAGTCTTGAACTGTTTGTTTTTTACTTCATGCCAAACTCCATAAGGAGCTGTCTTATACTCGATGAGAAACAAACCTTTCTCAATCTTGACTATTCTATATTCAAAATACATACGTTTTACTTTTTACGATGATTATACTTTTTGATAGCATCTTTCCTAGAAGCTGCCACAATCTTAATACCCTTAATTGTGAACTCATGCTGCGCCTTTGGCTGACACTTCTGTTTGTCAGAATGAATACTGACTTTCGGAATAGATAATTGTGTATCTCCAAAGCATGCAGGTAAATCGCCTATCAGATAGTCCAATTCAGTTTGCATGAAAATCATTGCATTCATACGCCTAGTCTTTTATATATTCATTTACTTCACCCAAAACCTTTGTTAGAAGGTTCTTTAGAATCTTCAATTCGTCATTCGAATATGTATCTATAGGATAACCATCAAGAGTAGTATCACCAAAGAAACTACGACTTATCTTTAATGAGTGTTTGTTCTTCTTCATTTTTCTTTGCCTTTTACAATATTGTACACTTGTTTTAACTCATCTGTTGATAATCGTTTGAAATCAAAAGAACTGATAGCGTAGATGAGAGTCTTACGAAGAACCTCTTCTTTAACATCTGATATTTCCTTTTCTGTAGGAACAGATATTCTTCTAACATTCCATCTATCACTACCGAATTGCAAGCCAGAATCTCTTCTGAATCTAGCGTTATTAACAATAATTTGAGTCTTTGTCACTTTATCAACCTTGGCGATATGTCTATAAGACATAACTGTAACTAGTACTTCATCACCAGCAACCAAATCTTTAAGCTCTTTCATTACTCACCTCCTTTCGTAATCAAGTCAAACAACTCATCTACGAATATCCAATCAGACAATTTGAATATATTGGCTTACTCTTCCCACATTTGTTGATATGTATCGCAAGTAGTTTTATCAAGCTCATCGTTCATATCGTATAGCTTTCTATAACCGAATTCTTTTGAGAATGCAAGAACCTTTCCGTTGTCGTTATGTGGGACTTCGCTAGCAGGGTGAAACAATCCAATCAATAGCTCATTGATACACCACTTAGCACCTAGTTCAATGGCTTCTTTGATGTCCTCTTTGTAGAACATTTCTTCCTTTTCATCATTATCGAAGACTATCTCTTCACCATTAAGCAAGAATCTATCCTCGTAGATTTCTTCCTTTGCAGCTTCTATTTTCTTTTCGTCTATCATAATCTACCCTTTCTTTTTCTAAGTTCTAACATTCTCCTAGTTCTACGGCTTTCCTTGCCACTAGGAGGGTTACCAGCGAGTTTAAGATGTGGAATGCTATCATAATCATAGTCATTGCCACCTTTAATAATGATTGTCATAATCAAATTGTTTTAAGAAAGTTATAGAAATACTCTACAGCTTCCATTATTGTATCAAAATGTTTATCTAAAGTACTTTGTATACCCTCTTTTTCAAAGGTAATATGAAGTTCTACTTTATCTTTCTCCCAAGTAGCTTTGCTAATTCTCCAGTATCGGAGGTTATCACTCTTAACTACCTGATTGAAATCTATAGATGGAACAGATGTCTTACTGCCTATTAATTTCTCTATATCCATATCTAACCCTCCATATCTTTAGTTGTACCTAACAAAGATTCATTGCCGATGTAAGGAATACATTGATTCCAAGCACAAAAATTACAACAATAATAAGAATCGCTATCTTTATAGCTAAACAAGCTTACTTGCCATGCTTGGTCTTCAAAGTCTCTTACCAGCACTCTATCAAATGGCTTTATTTCAATATTTGGCTTCAAATCAAAAATAGCTTTCTTATTACTATCCCATCGTTTGCCTTTCTTTTCGAGAGCTGAGAAGAGCTGTTTTTTCTCTTCTTCTGTGGCAAGGCGAAGTTTACAAAGGTCTTTCTTAAAGAAAGTAGTTCTACAGCCCATACTCAAAGTTAGACTATTTAAATCTAAAGAAATAAATGAACTATAACCTTCTGATAAATCCGTTTTATCTGATACTATAAATACATCTTGTCTATTACCATAGTCGGCAAAAGCTATATCTCCGTCCTTGAACTCTGGCTGAGCATTCTCTATCTCCAGAGTTTCATGGTTCAACTTTCCGCCCAAACGTTTCTCGATGGTGTTGATGTAGGCTAGAGCTGCTTCTTCGGATTCTTTGGTGTAATTAACGGTATCACCATAATGTTCTTCCTCATAATCTTGTAGCTCATCATTTTTTCCATAGCATTCAACATAGTACTTACCAACAAATGAAGTATAAGTATCATCATCAAATCTCTCAAAGATAACCTTGCATTTACCATCATTGCTAACCAGTACATCGCCCTTTTTCCATGAGAATTTAGACCAGTCTGCCATATTCTCAGAAGGTTGCAATACACATTGCCCTGCTCTAAAGAATTTGCCATCATGCCAAAATCTATGTTGGTTATTTGAATTAAGTTCTTTCACCACAATAGATTTCTTTTTTACGAACATTAATAACTTTTTTAAGCTCTACAGCTCCACATATTCGGGAATACAGCTTAGTTCCTTGCTTATCCTTTAGGATTTCCGCTATGTTTATTTTTGTTTCCATATTATTTTATTCTTATGAATTGAACATTCTTTTTATCTTTTCGCTCATTTGAGGTGCACTTGATTCGATTGCACATATCTATGTTAATAGTGCTTGAAATTTCATCAAAGAAACAACCAGTACAATGAACTTCCTTGGTCTCAACCACCTTTAAGGTGATTTCTGCGCCAATAGGTAAATCTTCCATAATTATACCTCATCGTTATATTTATAAACAAGCCCGACAACTAAATTGACAAGTTCGTGATTTGTCATTACTCTAGTGTCTGTATTACCAAGTCTCAGCTCATCAATGATACGTTCTGCAACCTTCTTGATGTGCCCCATCTTAGACAGAGGAAAACGCTCAATGTCGGAAGCCTTTTCAAGATGGAAGCTCTCACGAAGATAATTGCCACGAATAACGCTATAAATTGACGGACGTTTCGTTACTACCCATACACCTTCTTCTAACTCGTGACATATACGCATACACACAGGCTCGTATCTTCCATTTACCTTACCATACAATGTGTTTGATATGTCGTGCTCAGGAATTTTGTATTCCTCGTAGCGACCTTTACTGTTCTTTGTGTAAAGTTTTGGAATCTTTTTCATTTTTCTTACGTTTTAAATTAGCTATTCTAGTTTCTCTGAGATATTCATCAGATTTCTTCAATCCGAGTTTCTTAGCTTGCTTAGTGACCGCGTAAACGCTTCTGCCAACTATTCTAGCAATATCTTTGTTGGAAGTGTTTGGATAACCTGTAATCAATGCTCTTAATTGAGCTTCATTCCAATGAGTTCCAGTATTATCTTGTGCGTCTTCTCCATCTACGATAATTCCGTTTATATCAAGATTAAGACCACTGAATATACAAGCATTTGCGAGTGCTTTTTCTGCTAGTTTATAATCAAGCACCTTTCTACCGATGATTTCGAATCCTAGAGAGAGCTTGTCAGGGCACTCTGAAAACACTTTCTTATCTACAGATTCAGGATATATAGCCTCAACTGCATTACGCATACGAGAATGAACTCCCTTAATTGGGATAATAAAGTATTCTGCTATATTTGTTGCCCAAGAACCATTATATTCATCCATTGTCTTTTTAAATGCAGAAACAGAAGATTCAAGCATTCCGCTCAATATTCCAGACATAATAACCATTGTGTACATCTTATGTCTTTCAATATGATGCTTTAGAAATTGGTTATCGAGTGCGTAATAACATTTCCTTACATCATCTTTTAGATTGAACTTGATAATAAAAGTAAGCTTATCCCATATCTCAGACATTCCGTCAGCTTTCATTCGTTCTTTGAATAAGTCAATCAGTTCATCTGAAAATTCCTTCGCCTCTGTCATTCTTCTCTTTACATCAAACTTAAATAACTTTTCATCTTCCGATACAAGTTTGAATGTTTCATCTATGTTAGACTTGACAATTTTTGCAAAGCCGCCTACCATAGAATAGAAAAGCATGTAGAGTTTGCTTATCTGTTCTTTCGATGGAACTGCAAGAGGAACACCTGCTAGTACACACGAATTATTTGGTTTCCAATTTGTCTGCATACTACATATCCTTTTCAATAGCAAACGCACAACAGATACAGAACATCATCAGTAATGCGAGTGCTACATGTTCAACCAAAAAGCAGATAAATCCGTAGCCTGCGATAATTGCTGCTATTGCAAGCATAATAATCATTATTGTATGTTTGTACTTTTTCATATATCACTATTTAAGAAAGACTTTAAAAACAGAATCTATTGCATTATTAACACTAATGCCTTCTGTTAGAAAATCACTTTTGAGAATACCATCAATAGAGTAACTCCAATCGCAACTGCCTGTAAGACCACCCCAAGGGTGAAATGTCTTAAAACCAGATGAAACATTATTGGCTGTATCGTAGTTATACACGAAATAGTTGTAACGTTTAGCAATTATTTTGTCGTGATTAGATAAACCGTCCAAAGGAATCCTATTAACGTAATATTTTAGAGACAAATTAATTCTATCAGCGTTTGCATTAATGTAAAAGTCGCTACCACACTTACCAAATTTATCATGTATAACATGTACGTTTCCATACATATCTTCTATCGCATTCATCTTTTTTACCGCTAATCTTTTCATTAGGCTTTCTGTAATACCTTTTTGTTTTCTAGCCTCAACAAACGATTTCAGAAGTTCTTGCTGTAACAGTCCGCATTCTGTAGTTGCTTGTGCAGACAAATTATTGATTACCATTCCGTCCATATTACTTTGATTTAATGTTTCCGTATGCAGCATAGAAGCTATCAAGCTGCTGTGTTGCGTGTACTAGCTTCTGATTATAACTATCTCGCTCTGCTCTAGCCTTAGAAATAAAAACAAAGCTAACGATGAATGAGATTACTACAGTTATCACGATGAACAACCATGGAAGCTTATGAACCGCCTTATTGATTGCTCTTCCTATATTTCTTAGGATAACCCAAGAATAAACACCTATGAAAACTACCGCCTGTTTTGTGGTAGCGTTCTCGATACGTTCTTTCTGTGTCATTTTGAAATATTTTTTTGTTAATGATTATATGTGACAATCATACATAGTTAGAAGAGTGTCAGGATGAAGTGATGAAAGAAGTCGTTTCACTTCTTCGTTCCATACATCTTTGTCTTCTTCGTCTAATACTACTCCAAACCAACACATTTTTCCACGCTCATACCATTTTCCGTCTTTAACAACTGCGAATACTGATATTTCTTCTACATTGGATATATCCTTAATTCGAGCTTGGTCGCAACGTCCTTCTGACTTTAGTTGTTTGAGATAGTCAAGCTCTTCTCTTGAATAGAACATTGGAAAATTCGGATAGTATAATGGAGCATCATTCGATATATCCTTTAATTTAAGTCTTCCTGCATATCTACCACCCATCTGATACCAATCCCATTTAGCATCATTATTATAGGTGCGCCAAACACTACCGTCCTCATGTATCTCAATATTATCGCTTCCATCATCTATATCCATACGGTAATATTTCACGGCATCCTCGTACATCTGTTCGTCCGTCCATTTAAGATGCTTTGGAAATTCGTTCTCGATATAATCTGCATGTTCCTTGCAACAGTTGGCAAGATATGCTTCTTTATCTTGTAGGAACACATCATAGTAATTCTTTTTGTATTCCTCAATATCCTTACGTTTCTCACTAATAAGCTGCTCTTTAGTCATGTATAAATGCATAGGCAGCTTTAGATTTTCATCATACTTGGCGAGTTGTTTCTCTGGCTCATCGCCAATTACCAATGTTAAAAAATGGCTCATATTTATCTATATATTAATTCGTTTTCAATTCTAGAATTTACTTGGTTCGGTTGCACCAGTTATCGGTAGATTTCCAATAACCAGCTAACCATATTTCTTTCTTTGTTGCATCAGGATGCTCACTTAGCCATTCCTCTGCAATTTTACTTACGTCTGCCATTTTGGTCTCGTTTTGATTCTTTTTCAAGTTTTCTCTTTAGCTTTTCAAGAGGTGATTTTTCAATATCAACACCCTTTAAGCGGCAATGTTCTTCGTATGATATTGCATTCTTTTTTGATTCCTCATATTCTTTTTTCTGTTTCTCAGCTAACTTCTGAGAATCAATTTCTGCTCTCTTTTCATAAAGCTTACACATGTATTTTTCGAGAGCAATAAAAAGTTTTTGAGGATTCACTGTCTTTCCTACATAGATTTCGCCATACTCGCCCATAGAAAACTCGTAGAAGAATCTAGTAAGCTCACTAGGCGTAAGGTGATAGTATTCTTGCCTTATACGCTGCGCCATTGCCTTGAACTGGTAAGGAGTAGTTGAGTCGATAGCACCAATAACCATAAACAAGTCAATGAGCATCATCTTAATCCAAAACTCGCTTGCACCATCTTTGAAGTACTTATCAATACTAACAAACGACATACCGCCTCTAGCTACAGAATCATATACAGATGTGATTGCATCTGTCCGATTTTGCAGAGTAGGATATTTTTCTAAGAATAGAGCATATTGTTTGCCATATTTTGATACGGCTTGGCTACATTCAGTCGGCAAGGATTGAACTAATTTTGTTGAAAGTTCGTTGCTGTTGTTCATAACTATTCACACCATTATTTTTAGGAGCGAACAACCCTGTATAGTTGTTGCCCATGGAATACTCAACGATAACCTTTGCGTATTCTGGATTTCCGTTTGATAACTGTAGAAGTTTCTTTTTAAGAGCTTCTAACCCACGTGGCTTGTAAGTCTGACGTTTCTCTTTCTTGTATGCAAGCCACATATCAAGAGCTTCTTTGCAAGGGTAAATCTCATCCTGCTGCCCTTCTTCCTCAAAGTCTGATAAATCATTTCCTAACGAGAAAGCAGCACCCATACAAAATATCCTCTGTTTCTCTGCGTCATTAGGAAACAATTCGCTAGACTTCTGACGTATTTTAGTTGGTAACATCATAAGCTATTGTATGTAATTTTGTTGTCTTTCTATATAATGCTGAATATGAAGTAGTGAGATATATTCATCAGAATCAGGGAAATCAAATCCAGCTTCTTCTTTTGCATACGATTTGAAATCAGAAATTGATTTGCTCATTTCGTCTTTTGTAAGGTCAGCAGAAGAACGAAGATACTTATAGCATTCTCCTGTAAATTTATCAATACCTTCTCTGAGGAATATATCTTTGTTTACTACTAGCTTATAGAAATGCGTTTTAACTTCGTCTAGAGTGTAGCCGTATTGAAGCGCAAAGGCTGATAGAAGTAAATGAAGATAGGCATTCTGATTTAAAGAACGTCCACGTTTCTCTTTCAGTTCTACCATAGCACCTTTATTCTCCAATTCGGTTACTTTTTCTCTAAACTTTTCAAGTTCAAACACATTTTTCAGATTGAACCACATAAGCGTTGAATGCTCGTTTTATTAATTCTACACTAGAAGGGTAAATTATCAGGGTCAGATGATGTAGCAGTAGATTGTGGATGCTGCGGTTGTGCAGGTGGATTGTAAAGTGCAGACGGCTGTGCTACCCCTGCTTGTGCTTGTGCAGTAGCTTGTTGTGACACCTTAGTAACATTCCAAGCACGAATCTGATTAAAATATCTGCCCTGATATTCATGTGCATCAATATCAAAGCTAACGTTAATAACCTCACCGAGCTGAATGCCAAAATTCGCAATTCTATCTGCCCCAAAAACATCAAAAGCCATCTTCTTAGGATATTGCTCTTGTGTTTCTATTACATAGGTTTGAGATTTCCACTCACCTCTTGCAGAAACTCCGCTTCTTTCAGGTAAAACGGCAATAATTTTTCCTTGTATTTCCATTATTACTTATTAATAATTTCGTCAATAAACTCGTTTGCCAACATAACTCTGGCTTCCATAAGCTTTACATCGTCTCCATTTCTATCAATCTCAGCCCAATGAATAGGCTTAGATAACCAAGGGCAGTATGTAATGAATATACCGCTAGTAGCACCAGTACAACTCATTTCTGCCATCATCTGCCAGTAGTACTTAGGCTCAACTTCTTTGAGCGATGCAGCATCGTGGATAAGAGTGCGATACTTCATATAAGTATTGATGTTAGGACATTTAACCTCAATAATCTTAATATCGCCACCATCACGACCATAGATTGCACCATCAGGGCTTGCTGCAAAGTAATGGATTGTGTCGTGCTTGCAAGAAGAAACATCTGCAATCTCTATCCCTTCGTTATGTGGAAGTTGACAGAAGCAAGCCTTTGCTTGGTCTTCCATATCAGCACCCCACTGCATTGCCTTTGTGTTTACGGAAACTTGGTCGATGTAATCTTGGAATATATCGTCATCGTTCAAGAAATCGGGATTGAAAAGACGTTCACCAGCAATTTGGTAAAGATACGATTTAGCCGTATCTGAGAATACTTCATCTTTCTTGCGACCAGACTTCATAAGGTCAGAAACCTTTGAACCTGTTATGCGACCTACCCTATTTCTGAACCACGTCAAACTTCTTTGTTCTACATTGTCGGTAATCATTTCTTATCCTCCTTTTTGGAAGCATCAGCCTTGGCAGCTTCGGCAGCCTTGTCAGCGATAGTCTTCTTGTTTTCCTCGGAACGATAAGGTCTCATTACTTCTTCAACAGTCGTATCGCCATCTTTGAGAGATTGGGTAATACCAAGAAGGAGAGCGATTTGTTCTGCTTTAATCTGATTGACAGTCTGTTTACCACATAGCATTACAACCTCGTTTTCGGTAATACCATACTCATCCCTAAAGAAGTCGATGCACTTCTTGCGTCTTGCTACGAGCTTTTCCTCGTCTGACAAATCACCAGTAATGAAGTGTTGAGCAGCTTGATATACCTTATCTGTAATTGCTTTTGGAATAACAGAGAATACTGCATTACGATAAGCGATTGAGTTTGCTGCATTACCTGTAACAGTAATCATATCGTCAGAGAAACGTTTTCCATTCTTTCCAACAATAGAACGTCTTACCTCAAATGCTGTAGCAACATTGTTTTCCAAATCCCAACAAGTACCACGACTGATAACCTGCTTGTCGGTAATCTGAACAACCTTTGCTTCAGCTCTCATATTACCCCAATTACTTACAATAAGCTTTGCAAGATGAACACTCGGACCAGTAATAGGCTTACCACCACGTGGAAGTGCATATCCGCAACTCTGTGCGGTCGCATAGTCCATAGTAGCCATAGCGATTGAATTGTTTACGCTTCTTGAAATGTCTCTAGGGTACTGCTTTGCTGTAGCAACCTGAGAATCAACGTTTGCACGCTCTACTGCATCAACTTGAATGATACTTTGGTCTTGACTAACCTGCATAACCTCATATCCGTTGTTTTCGTTTTCCATTTTTTCAAATTTAAAAAAATTAATCACTGATACTTCCATTCCCAATATTTGCAAACGTAATCACCATTGTAGCTTGCATTAGGGTCTTTGCAGACTTGTAGAAATATACAATCGTGGCAGCTTCTTTTATAGAAAGTTGCTAGTTTACTATTTGCCATATCAGAAACGTTTAATGTACTCTATCAATATAACTAAAATACGTTTCCACCATTACCGAGCCAGTAGATGTAGGTCTTTCATAATAATGTGGAATTGTACCTAACTTTCTGCCATCACCATCAAGGTAATTCAGAAAAATAGCTCTAGCAGCCACTTCTCTTGACTTGTTTGAAGTAAGTTCCATCAAGCAAGAGTGTAACTTGCGTTGATGGATTACTGCATTAGCCATTTTTGGCGGCATAGATGCTATAAGTTTGTCGATTCTACTCATATTTCCATTGATAACCTTTATAAGAAGGTCTTCTGCCACTAGCGCAAGCCGTTATACCCGAGAGAGTATACCCTAATTCCCTTGCAGCTTGTCTTACGCCTGTAAAAGATCTCACAACAAATCCATTTTTTATCATTTGTATTTTCTTTGATAAAGGATGTTTTGAACCAAAAACGCCTTTTGACCAAGCAGAACGACCTAATTTATGAAAAGAATATGCATTATTGTATTGCCTAGTACACCATTCCAAATTCAAGACATTGTTATTTTCCCTATCACCATCCTTATGGTTTATCTCTGGAAGATTGTCTTTATTTGGTAAAAATGTTAAAGCAACTAGCCTATGTACACGATATGGATAACTTTTCCCATTTTTATGAAGGTTAACTTGTAAATATCCATCTTTGTTTTTACATTGACTAAGAAATTTTTCTTTAACAATCCTATTGGCATGATTAGGTTGATTTTCAAGCTTTCTTTCCACGCTCTTTATAAGCCCTGTATCTGACGCTTGATACATTCCTTCCCAATTAGGTATATCTTTCCAAACCATATTTATTTTTTTTGGAACACGTCAAGTACCTTTGTTTCGTTAAGACCTACGATGTCGTAATCCATAATTGTTTTCCCAATTACCTCATCAACATATCGAAGAGCACGTGCCAACGACTTAGCCTGAACCAGATAAGTTACGTTAGAACGCTTCTCTTTTGCGGATTTCTCATCAATAGTGATAAACTGACACTTTGCCTTGTACCACTTATCATCATCATCCAAGTCAGAGAAGAAAATCTCACCATAGTTTGTTTTCTTTGCGCTTGTAACGGCAGAATCACCACTAATATAGCAACTCATTTCATCAATGATAGATGTTTCTGCCTCGGTGCAAGAAAGTGCATCAACAACATAAAGTTCGTTGACTACTTTTTCCGAGCCATCCTCCATTGTCTTTTGGTACTTGATTCTAGTCTCATACCACGATGCTGTGCGAACCCTCATTACTCACCATCCTTTCCATTTTCAGCCAAAGATGCAATTTTCTCAAAAAGTTCTTTGGCAACCTTTCCTTTGATTTCGATGCACTTTACGTTGCTGTCACCATCGTTGTCACCATCACCTTCACCTTCGCCATTGTGAACTGTTTCGTTTTCACTCTCCAGACGTTTGCGAAGAGCCAAGTTCTCATTGTCCTTCAACAACTTGTCGAGAATAAGTACGCAATTTGTCTTCTCGATTTCTTTGTCATTACGAACAACCTCATCGGTACTTTCAATGATTTTCATCATTTCATCGTACTCTTCCTTTGTCTCACAGTTACGTGCGAGACAACCGATAACCTTAAAGCGGTCAATCTCAAAAACCAACTTAATTTTGTCTTTTGCCATAATAGCTACATATTTAATTAAACAATAAAAATCTTTCTCTTTCTACTCTTTTCTTTTTGCATCGCTTTACGCTAGCCTTGCAAAGTTCAGTATTATTTCTGTAATAATCTCTTTGCTTTTGCAGTCTTTCTTCACGATTTCTCATATATCTTTCGTGGTCAAGCTGACTTCGCCTTGATTCACTTCTCATTTTGCTAATCTTCTTTATCAAAACCTAGCACCATAGCTATTGCGCCAACAACTGCGAACATAAGAGCGGTTGCAGCAAGTGAAAATAAAATTATACTCATAAATCGAAACATTTGATAGCTTTCTTGCCGCATACTGTCTTGCTTGCGAAGTTTATTATTTCAGCAGCAACTACAAGAGCAAGCATAACAACAAGATAGCATATATAATACATACCTTTCATTATCCAAAAGTCTTTTTTAACTTTTCTATCTTTTCAGAATTTAATCTACGATAACAATCGAAGTAGCCAGTTACATATATGGAGAACAGATTTAATGCTCTCATATTAAAGTAACCATCATCACAAAAATCCAATATCTTACAAACTAACTCCCATGGCTCATTTGGGTCTAATCCCATAATTTTCATACGCTCAAAATCGCCTTTTGCACATGGGTCTTTCTTTAATTCTTCAATCGTTAATCTCGCCATTATACACCTCCAATACTTTTTAAAAAATGAGCCTCGGCAGTTGGCAAAATTTAAGTGATGAATCCTGCAAGGATTGTATTGACTATTCCCCGATGGTCGGTCGGAACTGCCTTGGCTCGTTAAACATTGACCTATTCTAAAGAAGTGGAGATTTGAGGAATCGAACCTCATCGGTTGGCAACATCCCAGTGGATTTCGGTCAGCAGTCATAATAAGAGTTTTTTGTTTTTTTTTTGTGGGTTCTGCCTCCTAATTTCTTGTATGTTCCGTACTTTGCCATACGCTACGGTCACAATCTCCATTTACCGATGATAGCCGCCAAATTTCAAGAGTGCTACTATTTCTAGCAGTTTAACATTATCGTTCTTGCCCAAGGAACACTATCATCGGTTTGGGCTGCATGGTTATGAAAGAAAACTAACTTCAAAGAATAATCGGTGCAGTGCTCAGACTATTACATAGTGAACATCACGCAAGTTCCACCACACCGATTCACGTGAATTGCATATATAAGGGCAAATGAAAAATTACATATCGAACAATGTAGGCGCATTTGTATCAGCTTCGGCAGCTTTGCAATTCTTTACAGCTTCATTAAAGTAACTATCCTTTAATTCAAAGCCGACACCAAAGCGACCCATCTTAATTGACTGATAAACCTCAGAACCGATTCCAAGGAATGGTGTAAGAACCTTATCACCCTTGTTACTCCAAAGAGTTATTGCTCGCTCGATTGTATCTAGCTGCAAAGGACAATTCTTTACAATACATCCCTCTGCCGTATATGAATGGTCTTCATCAACAGTAATGTTGTAAACATCACTAGTATATCCATACTCGACTTCCTTAACTGGTTGCCAATATCCTTCATCATCAACTTTTCCATATTGATGTTTCAGACCTAAAGCACCAACCCATTCTTGATGGCAATGAACTTCTCTCCCTTCAATAACAGATGTACGTTCACCTCTACCAGCATAAATAGCCATAGTTTTTCCATACACCCTCTGAACGACAATATTTAATCCAAGAAGTAAAGCCCTAGATATAGACGAAAATAGGATTTTTCCTCTGCAATTACATCCGTCACCAGACAAATATCCGTCAAGTAGGCTACGGCTTTTTTCCTTATCTAAGCTAATAGCCTCGTAAGGAAGAACTTTGTTTGCAGCTCCGAAACCAATTTTCTTTATCATTTCTCTAGCATCATCTGACAAATTTTTTAAACCGATTTGAGTACAACTTTTCTTTGCGTTCATTGCGCCAATGTATCCATCAGCTTTATCCAAGAAATCATCAAGTTTGTTATTGCCAATAGAAACAAAGAACTGCCTTCCTCTACAATCTACATGACCATCAGCACACCATCTACCAATTATCCACCATTCTTGATTTGATATTGGTGAATCGACAACTGGCGGCAATTTCTGATTTACATACTTACCTGATAATGTTGAAGCCTCATTCCATTGTATTTCTGATACAAGAATATGATTTTTACCTTTAAGAACTCTATCTCTAGAATAAATCTTATGATTAGGGGTGCATATTAAGTTCGGTACGCCCTTTGCCTTTACCTTGACACACTCTTTGTTGATACCAGTTTTCTTAGTAACGAGAACTTTTCTCCATTTTCCTGTATGCGTCAATGTTTCATCACCAACAACAACATTTTCAATAGGTATATATCCTCGTTTGGTAAGAACCAAAGAACCTTTTGCCAAACAGATATGCTTCTCGTCATTCTCGTCACGCCCCTTAATACCATTGAGAGTGTTAGAGTAATCAATATCCATCCACACTGGCGAAGCGTACTTTTGCCAAGTATCAACAGATATATCACAATGAACTGGGTGTTCATGCTCGCCTTCCTTACGGAATACCATAAGATAGTCAGGAATGCCGACACGACTCATAGCTGCATCTTTCTTTACTTGCTTATGTAGAAGACCGAGTGCCTTTGTTCTCTGCATTTCAGTTACAGGATTCTTCCAAATCGTTACTCTTGAATGATAAATGAAACCTACTTCTTGGAATGCTTCAAGAATCATGCCTGAGAAGTCACGAAGACCAATATATCCTTCCTTACCCTTTTGAATAGGCAAGTCCATACAATGTACGGCAACGTTACGACCGCTCCAAAGAACTCTGTATAGTTCTTTAACAAGATATTTGAATGCAGTAAAGAACTCCTTATAATCCTTTGAATTGCCCATATCCTCCAACTTGTCGGAATATGTGTAAAGTTCCGCAAATGGTGGAGAGAAAATAGAGAAACCTATACTCTCATCTGGAACATTCTGAATGAGCTGTACGCAATCGCCTAGGCGAATATCACAGTTCTTTGATTGATACTTGTTATCAACTTCCATCTTTTTTAACTTTATCTTATTATTGATATTACGACACATAGCCTCGGTCATAGACTTCTGCATTTCGAGGAACTGCTTTTGCTTTTCCTCGAATGATGATTTCACGTTCTGCATCGTATCAAGAGTAATGATGTGGATATTCACCTCATCTTTCTGACCGAAACGATATGAGCGTCTGATACCTTGATAGGTAGCTTCAAATGAGAAATCAAGTGAAGCAAACATCTGGTTACGGCAGTTCTGATAGTTAAGACCAAAAGACGCAATCTTCAACTTAGTGACAAGCACCCTGAACTCGTTATTGGCAAATCCTAGCAACTTATCTTTCTTGTATTGCTTGCTATCACTACCTTTAACCTCAACTGCATCGGGAATTAGTTCACGAAGAACCTTTCCTTCTTCATCTTGCCCAATCCAGATAATCCAATTTTCAGAAGAAGCATTAACAATCTCAGCAACTCTTTCAAGTCGTTGTTTGATAGTTCTTCTAAGTTCTTTGTGGAAATCCGTTGCAGACACAGCCATATCATTAAAGAGAGCACCGTTATCCTTCTTTTCGGTAACGATGTAATCTTCAATAACATTCATCGGTGGAAGGATATATCCATCATCGCTAAATCCAATATCAGATGGTTTACTGAGCATGACCGCCCAAGTAGAAACGAAATCCCAAAAGTCTTGTTGTGCATGACCTTTCAGTCTCCAATCAGATGTAGAACCGCCATCATGTACAAAATACATAGCAAGCATTTCGTTTCTTGTCATAATATTCAAGAACTCTGCATGATTACAAAGCTCGGTTGTGTCGTTTGGAGAAGGCGTTGCAGTACAGCATAACTTATAAGGTGTATTTTTGAAATCCTCAATAAGAGCGGTTCTAGTCTTACCTGCAAAGTTCTTCAATATTGAACTCTCATCAAGAACGACACCACCAAAAAGATAAGCATCTATGTTATCCATATTATCATAGTTGGTAATATATATACCAGCCGAAAGGTCTTGGTCGAATGTCGTAAGAGAAATCTCAGTTACCTTATATCCGAACTTTTCTCCTTCCTTTATTGTCTGTCCTACAACGCCTAATGGAGCGAGTATCAAGACTGGTTTATTGATGTGATTTATAACCTGTTGTGCCCATTCTAAAGATTGTATCGCCTTACCACTTCCACAGTCCTCAAACATCGCAAAGCGACCAACTTTCAATGCTCGCTTAACGCAATACTTCTGAAAAGGGAACAATAGAGGATTCAAATCGCTATCCTCAACATCAAAACCACTTTCTTGAACGGCAGTCTGTTTCTCTGATAGGAATTTCAGATAACCGTCTAATTCTTTTGTATTCATATAATTAAACTGTTTTTAAAAGGATGCTTCGTTTCCGAGGTTCCAAAAGGCACACCATCTGCCAAACTTACGAGAGGTTTTATTTCCTCTTATGGTGCGTTCCAAGTCCATGCTCTTGCCCACTGAGCAACTCCACATCCTATTCTACGACAACCTTAGTCAGCGTAGGGGCTGTTTACATAACTAACTATAAATTTTAAATAAATTATGAATGAATTAAATCTCACAATAACTATTTCCGTCAGGTGGGTAGTCGATTATCTTCCATTCGTTCTTCTTGATATGGATAGCTTCACGAAAAACCACAAATGGCTCACCATTATGACGTTTCTTGTTGTGTTTGACAATCTTACTGATACACCCCTTTTCAGTTATTCTGAACTCCCTGAGAGAATGAGTGTACTTAGATTTCACATCACATACAATCAATTTTCCGTCTTCCCAAAATATGAAGTCTGGTTTATAGCTATGACCGCTAACCATCAGTCTTTTATCGTACCGAACCTTTGTTTTGAGTTGTTTCGGCACAAGCATATATAGGGATTTGAATATACTGAGTTTCACTTGTCTATGAATACAAGAAACTCGTTTATCAGCAAGAAGAATTTGGTGATACAGATATTCTTCTTTACTATCGTACTCAGTTCCGTCACGAGCCAAATACTTATGTTGCATTACCCTAACCATAACTAATACTCTTTAGATACGTTAGAAGGGTTTTTCACAAGGTTAGCGTAAGCCTCGCAACCATACCTCTGAACCTCTCCAGTTGAAAACTGAACGATGTAATCTCCTGTGCGTGCTATCAAGCTGCCTCTTGTGCAATTATCCTTGATTTGAACCGTTATAGATTTACCGTCATCACCTACATCAACCCTTGCCAAGTATCTTAGCTTTTGGAGCTGTTGCAGGTTGTCACGATGAACCTTAATACTATATATTACTTTCATCTTTCTTTTTTTTGTTAAAACCTTGGCGGCAGACTAACTTAATAATCTGACCGCCAAGGGAAAACAGCCTAATTTTAAAATTTAATCATTTTCTTATGACAAAGTAAAAAATGCGCCCTTAGATGGTATCGAGCCATCTTCTCTACATACTGGTCGGAGCTTTAAATCTGAGTATGTAGCGCATTACCAAATTGCTTTAAGGGCATAACTCAACGACTTATCACAAGCAGTTGAGAAATATCAATTTTTTTTAAGAAAATAAAAACCTCAATAATGAGGCGCATAAAAATAAGTAATGTACAACTACTTTCACAAGCTGTAATACAAGTAAGTAAGATAATTAATAATAAATAAAACAACTAGAGTAGTTCCAGACTGAATCGAACAATCTCTAAGAGAACCAAAATCTCTTGTGCTACCGTTACACCATAGAACCAAAAAGCATCATATTCTCACGAACTTGATGCTAAAACTTAGAAAACTAATTAACTTTACCTTATAACCTTATAACCAAAAAAATGAGTGTTGCAGGTGCAGAATTCGAATCTGCTACCTCTAGGACATGAACCTAGCGAGCTACCACTGCTCCAACCTGCGATTTGTGCAGCCTATCTTCACAGACAGACTGCATTGCCATCATTGTCAATTCAAATTATGTATAAATAAACATATAAACAAACAAGTAATTAAATAAAAGATTTATGCAAAAACATTTAGAACTTTGGAGATACTATCGGACTCGAACCAATATTTCACGACGATAAGAACGGTATCATCTAGTTGTCGCTGTGCTACCATTTACACCAAGTATCTCTTTGTTGTTATTTAATTAAAGTATTGAGAAGTAATCTATACTTTAAGTAGTGTTTAAGTCTCATTCTTTGACTCAACTCTATTCAGAGTTGGCTAGACTGCTATACTCGTAATAAACGTTTTACTATATAATAATAATTTAAAATTTGTGCAGGGATGCGGAATCGAACCGCCACTATCTCACACGATAAGAAGATGTATCATCTATTGTGCGAGGTGTGCAATAACACCACTTACACCATACCCTGCTGTTTTATGTATCTAAAACCATGGAACTTTCTGTCGTTTGTGAATGCCACGATATTAATCGTTTCCGTATTCCCGATACATCTAGCATTGACGTTCCGTAGACACTCCATACATATTATGAACATCTTACACGTAAGATGGCAATAATATATACTTCGACTAGAATACTACATAGCAAACGATACAGACCTATATTATACCCTTTGCTTGTGCTGATGTTTCAGCATAGTTCATCGGTATAGTCTATGTAATATCTGTTACTGACTAGTTTTTCGTATGTCGTGCGTCCTTTTCGCCAGGTCACGGCATCCATCGATGCTCTCCGGCTACTTCTTTTCCACGCATACTATTCTGTGCGTCAATATGTCAAAGAACTCTTCTCTAGCTTTCAGTTTCATCACTTGTAGTGATAATCTGATTCTAAAAGAATTGCGGTTTCAGCAGGATTCGAACCTACGACCTATCGGTTAACAGCCGACCGCTCTAACCATCTGAGCTATGAAACCATATTGGGCGAGTTAAACTATGTTCGAATGTAAAAAAAACTCGCCCATCCATCACACTTGGTGATATTAAACAACAGAAATCTAATATACACGATGGCTTTCAAGCAGATTATCTATATCGCTTGCGAGGAAGAATGCAGAATGACCTATCATGCAGTGTGGTAGCTTTCCGCTCTTTCTCAACTCAACGATGAAAGACTTTCCCATACCTATGTATGATGCAGCTTCATCAGTTGATAGCCATTTCTTAGCAATCTTTTCGACCACTACTTTCTTCTTCGGTGTTGCCATTTTATTATTCTCCTATTATTTTTCAAGCATCCTTTGCAGAAATGCTTTTTCGTTTTCTAGGCATTGTACTCGTTCTTCAAGTCTTGCCTTCTCGATTCGTAATTGTGTTGACTCATCTATCTGACCTATCATTACAGGTGCATCGCCTTTTCCATAGGCGAGCCATTGTAAATCAACCTTTAGGTTAGAGCAAATAGCCATCATAGCTGCCTTGGTAAAATTCTGCTTACCTCTCAGCATCTTTGACAGGTTAGAGCAATCTAGACCAACGTCAATCGAAAACGACCTTGTTGACTTGTATTTGCCCAACTCTATAACCTTTGCAACCCTCTGACGAACCTCTTCCTGATTATATTCTATCTTCATTATTTATATTCAAATAAATATATTTAACCAAAAAAGTTTGGTGGAATGAAGTTAAATAACTATCTTTGCAGTGGATAAATAGCTTAGACGGTGTTTTGAACTCCGTCCCACCTTTTTCGTCTATCAGTGTTGTAACTGATTAACGGTTGCAAAGGTACGGAAATAACCTCAAATAACCAAACTTTTTGTAGAAAAAGTTTCGTTATTCTTGGTTATTTAACCTTTGTTTACGAAAGGTGTCGCATTATGTGTAATTTATAAACAGATTTTAAGAATTATGAATGATATTGCGAAGAACTTAAAGTTTTGCTTCGACATAAGTAAATTCAAGTCGATGTCACAGTTTTGTAAGGTAATAGGTATAGACCAAGCTAATCTTAATAAGAAGATGAGCGAAATCAATACCAAGTATTCTTTCACAAAGAATGATGTTCAAAAGATTTGTTACAATCTTGGTTTGAGAAAAGAATGGCTAGTAAATTCTGATGGCGATATGTTTGATGATAAAGCTGCCGTTAGTCCAAGTGACTGGGTTTTCGGTAAAGACAGAACACCTAATATAAATATGGTGAACGAAGAAAACTCCCACCACAACAAACAGATAGTTGGAGACTTCTCAGATAACGAAATCAATCTGTTGCGTGAGCAGGTGGCAGACTTGCGTAAGCAAATAGAGAACAAGGACGCTCAAATCAAGCAGCTAATGGATTTGCTTGCAAAGAAGTAGGAATGCAAGCAATATGCAAGCGAGTTAATTATAAAACAACCACAACATTATAAATATCAAAAGGTTATGGCTGATACAGACAAGAAGATCATCATCTTAATTACATAAAATATATTCTGATTGATTATCAGTAAGTTACAAACATACGTTTGTTATATTACTAGCGAAAAATTACCATAAAAACCCCGTAAAACGGATAAAAACTAGGTGTTTTTGCAAGCAATATGCAAGCATAAAGAAGAAAACGAGTTATGAAAGTATATATTGATAGCAGAGATTTTAAGGTGTACTTATCTGTTACGCATAAGTACAAGAGGTTTTATCTGTCAACTGGATTACAGACAACAGAGAAGTTTGACGGAATGGTTTTTCCTCGTTCCGATAAGTCGGCAAAGTCTAAGACAAACAGACTTGCACAGATATATAAGATGTGCGATGATTATATCAACGAGCATAGCAACGAAAGCGTTGAAGAACTCAAAGAACATCTTAAAGAACTGATTGTAGGCAAGAAAAGGAACAGGAATACTATTATTAGCGCAATAGAGAAGTTTATAGGAACAAAGGATAAGATAGGCACTGTTGCAGCATATAAACGTCTTATAACGGATATTTCCGTATATAATGAGAACGCTACACTTGATGGAATAGATTTTTCATGGGTAGAAGGATTCTATAAGCATGAGGAAGAAAAAGGCAGATGCAACAATGGTATAATAGGTGATATTGATAAATTGAAGTCTGTCTTTAATTGGGCAAGAAGAAAGAAGCTCACTACGAACTATCCATTTGAGAGAGCAGCATTCAAGAAGGACAGAACACGCAAGAGAAATCTATCAGTAGAACAGTTACGAGCCATACGAGATATAAAACTCGATGCTCACGATAGCATATACAGAGATTTCTTTATGCTTGGTTTCTATCTTATAGGTATGAATTTGTCGGATATTCTCGACCTTACCAAGGAAGACTATAAAGACGGACGTGTATCATTCTTCCGTAACAAGACAAATAGGCTATACGATATTAGAGTAGAACCAGAGGCTAAAGAAATTATAGACAGATACAAGAATAATAGCAACAGCAACGAATTATTATCATTTATGAGGATTACTCATTCAGCAGGGTACGCTCAGTTTACGACCAAATGCAACCATTGTCTTCGTTCTCTAGGGAAAAAGATATATGACGGAAGACGATATGACCGCACAAATGATGCGATTGAACCAGACTTGACAAGCTATTGGAATCGCCATACGTGGGCTACTTTTGCAGCAAAGATAGGAATACCTATGGAGATTATAGGAAGAGCATTAGGACACTCTATTTGGGATAATTCAATAACTGGAGTATACGTAGAATACGATACATCAAAGATTGATGAAGCAAACAGAAATGTAATTGACTATCTGAATGCTGATTTATAGTGTAATAAAGACAACAAATAAAACTCAAATGATGTTTTGAGTTTTCTAAAAAGACAAATAAAAAGGGAGGCTACGAACCTCCCTTTCTTTCTATTTATCCGATAGAATAGTTTCTATCTTCTTACGATAATCAACAGAACCATCAATGAATGCGTGCATGAATAGACTACTATCGTTTATTGGTACTATGATAGGTTCGTTGATGAAGTCCTTTGTTACTTCCGAGTTATTCACCAATGCAGCAACAAGACGTTTCTTCTCTCTATTGAATCCTTGCGTGTATCCTGCCGCAAATGGTGTAAGCGAGTGAAAGAATGGTGTTGGTTCTTCACTCAGTTTTTGCAGTCTCTGTTTCAGAGTCAGTTCCTTTGTATTTTCCATCATTATTTTTCTTTTCAATTTCTTTCTTCATTTTATGCAAGCGTTCAACCTCTTTCTCGTATAGGTTGTCAATCTCATCAGAACACTTTAGGTATTGTGTAAGGCTCTTCTTGCGCTGCATAAACTCAGCCTTATTCTTATACTTCATACCTTGTATTGCGGTCAGTCTGTGACGCTGCATTTCAAGTTGCAGCTGGTAAGAAAACCATACCTTATTCTGAACAGCTTTTTCCTCATTACTCTGTATTTTCTTCGAGAGGTTAACAAGAGCTTTGTATCTTCTGTTCTCCTCGCTTATTACAAGTTTGAATATTCCCCAACTGAATGCGAATGAAAACCAAACTATTGCAACACTCCAACTGCCAATACAAGCGTTGGATATTGCAAACGTAACACCTAATAACATTTCGGCATAGTAAGTATCAAACCAGCCAAACCATTTCTTAATCATTTTCTTCATGTTTTTTGTTTGATAAATTATTGTTGAGACGAATATAGAAATCCTCATCACTTTCTCCATTCTGTTTGAAGCTAAGATTATTCTCTTCGATAAAGTCGAGTATAATCCATACACTCTTTTTGCCAAGGTTTCTAATCTTATCCAAATCTGACTTACCGTGGAATTTGCGGAGTAAATCTCCAACGGTATATACGTCGCACCATTTGAATATATTCAGAATACGAACAGAAAAGTTGCAATCATTTACATCCTTACCTAGTATCAATGGGGGTAGAACAGCACCACTGATAGGAACATCGCCTTTTGCACGTCTGTATTCATCATAACTCGTCTGCACAGCATTCAATTTCTTCTTTAGATTCTCAATCACGATTCTCAAATCTTGATTTGTAGCAATGTCGGCAATGGCGGCATCCTCGTTGTACGTCAACTTATTGCACGTCTTCTCAACAATCTGTCTGATTCTCGTTGCAGACACGCCGTACTTGATTGACAGCTCGTCATAGGTCATTCCGTTAATGATGTCTTTCAGAAGACTTGACTCACGATAGGTAAGATTCGGTAATACACCAAGATGCGACATTGTATTTATTACACCAAAAAGCATACCAACAGCGTTTGCAGCCAGTTTGCCGTTTGCGGTTGCTCTGTTTCTCAACTCGGTAAGTTCAACGTTTATTGCACGCTTGTGCGCTTCAACTTCTTTGAGCTTATCATCTATCATCTTTTCGTTTGCAGAAAGCATCTTGTACTTCTGTGCGTATTTCTCAACGTCATCGCTGTTTACATACAAGATTCCATGCTCGCCTACACAACTTCCAATGAGACCTTGCTCGATGTAGTTGCTGATTGTCTGTCTAGATAAACCAAGTATCTCGGCAGCTTTTTTTCTTGTAATTCTAGCCATATTACTAACTCTTTTATTGTTTCATATTTGAATCTGCTAATCTCAGCTCTAGCTGCTGAATAATGTTGTCGATTGTCTTTCCATTATAGTCAATGGCAATCTCCTTCAATGTTGCAATCTGAGCCGTAATTTTAATTCTATCTGCTGCTGTTATCATAATCAATATTGTTTATTAAGATGCGGTGCTTGCAAAGTTGTAGTGAACAACATAAACATAACCGCCATACATTTTTCCGTAAGTAACCTCTATGAAGTCAAAGATAATATCTCCACAATCCTTGTATGGAATCAAAGGTTCAGTAGGGAATGCTTTATATTTCGTATAATAACTACTTACTTCTTGCGAAAGCAACTGCTTGAATATATCAACTTCTCCATACTTTGAGAATACACCTTTGAACTCGTTTTCATTGTCTATAGAAACAACTACTCCAAGTTCTTTCTTGATTACACTCTCATATTCGTTGAAAGTGACGTTAAACATCTTTTTTGTAGTAAGAATACCTTTTATCTCTTCCATTTATCAATTTCTTAATATATGAACACTAACAGCCTTATTTACTGCATTAGGCTGCGACTCATTAAAACTCTTGATAAAGTTACGTTCCATTTCGTCAGGAAACATAGCTTTTTTCGGTTTCGGCATTGATAACGTGCCTACTACTTTATCACCACCCGTGAACGTAATTACGCACTTACGAGTTATTCTTTCTTCTCCAAACATATTCTGTTTTGTATTTAATTATTTAACGTTCAAACTAATTGCAAGTACTTATCAGAATATTTCTTTCTAAGATACTCTAATACGTGGTTATATGAATTAAGAAAACCATCATTAATAAGCATAGCTACTTGTCTCTCCATATTAAACAATTCGTATTGTTTAACTTCTTCTCCTTGTTTGTTTCTCATTTCGTGTTCATGCTTTCCGAACACAACGCAATTTATTGCTTTTGCTATTTTGCACATAGCTGCTGGCATAAACTTCTTACTAACAATTTTACTGATAGCAGAACCAAGTTCTTTGTACGCATCGCCTGCATCGTTTCTATATTTCAACATTTGGTCGTACACAAACTTTATAACTTGAACCTCAAATCTTGGATTAAGCCACATTGCAAATTTAACAAATAGAATAGGGTGCATCCAAGTACCTCCACCTCTATCAGACCTTGCTTTCGATTTTACATACACAGAATTTTGGGTATGTAGATTTTCTTCGTCCATCAAAGCATTGATGAACTCCTTGATTCCTTTGTTATTGAAGAAATCATCAAGGTCTTTCTTTACATACCCAACTTTTTGGGTATCATCATTATTCTCAACAAACTCATTCCATTGTTTGAGCAAGTTTGTAGCATTGAACATACTATCTTTTGTTCTTTGCTCGACCAAAAAATTACCCATTGGTCTCTTCATTACTTGATTTGTAATCATCTTCCCTATATTTAATGATTTATAATTAATATTGTTCCTTATAAAAAGGTTATATGAAACAGGCAATAGACCTCTGAGAGAGTGGTTCTCCCCCTTACCCCCATCATTTATTGCAATAATGAGAGTTTGGTAGGAATATTCCACTCGAAGTTACATGAACCCAGTATAATGAGCCCCTTCGGTCGGGTCAGTTGCCAAATCGTACAGCACTTAACCTAAGCAGCTTTCGGGGTACGCCCCGCCCTGCCCGCCTTCTGCCTTCAGTTCCTGCGGTGTCACCATGCACCTCTTGTGACGTGGGTTTTAAGTCTGTGTAGCCGAGTGTATTTAGCCGACAAGCCACCAAGACTACTTGCTTACTCTCGAAAAAGAATAGGGAAAGTGAAAACCCTATCCTTTGTTCGTGTTGCGCTCCGAACTCTGGATAGGGTTTCGTATAGGGAAGTGAATAATCACTCAAATATACTTAAACGTCCGCTGTTTAGTGCGCAACTACTAACAAGCACTGCAAAAGTACATAAATTCCTGCGAACCACCAAATTAGCTGATTTTTCATTAACTTGATTTATTGTTGATAAATATGGATAATATATATTTAATATGCTTTTCGGGTATTTACGACTTTAACCTTTCTAAGTTTAATTAACACTAAAAATGCCCCACACCACCAAAAATGATGATGCAGGGCGATATGATAGGTATAAAAGAAATGCGAAAGTAAAGCCCCACCATTGAGCACCAACGGCAGGGCTGAGATAGACATATGAGTTCCAAAGAATAATTGCTTTGCAAAGATAGGCAAAATATCTGAGAACTCAAAGAGATAGTGAAAATTTCTTCTGTAAGCGGTTAAAATAGTCTGTTGGTATGATTTATAGGTATGATAGTTTAAACGTCTTGTATGCGCCATAAAACAAAGAGGGTGTGTCATAAGTCTATGGCGCACCCTCTTTTATGTTATTTATTGTATAAT
>ENA-OPAL01000079-OPAL01000079.1-human-gut-metagenome-genome-assembly--contig:-NODE-79-length-76958-cov-11.311210_pt1 | contig 76958 bp, 82 predicted proteins | sample MGYA00241057_ERZ501430 | MGnify/ENA primary metagenome ERZ501430 (study PRJEB25962, sample SAMEA2042506) | human gut metagenome | biome: human gut; feature: human-associated habitat; material: faeces...
TTTTAAATTGTTTCTGCTACTTCTATTATACACAAAAAGCTGTAAAATTCAACGTAGATTTTTACAGCTTTTATTTTATCATTTCTATATATTTTTATCGCAATCTATTTCAAATATTGAGAAAAAATCGCCTCCAGTTCTTTATTCCCTTTCAAAAATTCATACTCTTCTTTATTTTCAATTTCTGTAGCTAATGCATGAACAAAATTATTTCCAACGCCTGAAAAAGACTTTCCCTGTACTGTATCCACATATCTGTAATATAAAGGTGATTCCACCATCTTCCATGGCTTCTTTGACTCCATCAGCACTTCTTTTATCAACTGAATACATTTTTCTACATCCTTTCGATACACGGCAATCCAAGTTTATTTATATCATCACATATACTTCTCTTTACATCATAAAATTTATCTTCATTAACCAATATTAATATATCATCAACATACCTATAATATGATATGTAATCAAGATTTCTATATTTTATATCAATATCCTGCATATATATGTTAGCTAAAGTATTTGAAATAGGTAATCCCTCTGGAACTCCCAATATTCTTTCCTTCTTTACAGTCTTTTCCTTTATTGGACAAAGAAGCGCTTCCGTTCTAATTGCGTTCCATATAATCGAAATAATTTCTGCCTTATGTATCTTTCTTTTTATTATTTTAATCAACTTATCATGATTTATTGAACCGTAAAATGATTTCACATCCAATTTTATAAAATGTGTATACATTGGGATTTTTTTTGTAATATCATCTATAACAAGTTGCGGCATCATAGCACTGGAAAGTGCCAGTGTAAGTGCGCAGATAATCGCTGCTAATTTTCTTCTTTTTCTTTTCATATGTTGATTCCTCCTAATTATTGCTTATTACTTGAAGTGATATGTCCATACTACTGCCCCTCTGTTACAAGTTCTTCTGTTCCGGAATCAATCAGGATCTCTTTTACCTTGTCCTTTAAAAGTCTCGGTACCTGTGAATAAGTTTTCTTTCCTAACATAATCTGCTGTGCCCATAACATTGCCATCATTTCTTTTCCTCCTGAAATTTGTAATAATATGAATAAAAATAAAATGGTTAATACAATTATTCATGTACTGATTTGAACTCATCCCGGCTGTCTTATATGCCTTTTCAGCATAACCAATCAGTTTACCGGAACTGTCTTTGAATAGTGTTTCAACACCACCAACCAACTGTTCATATTCAGCATAGTGACCAACCGCTGATTTTGTCACATCTGCCATTTTTTCAGCTAACTGTGTACATCCTGAAATTACTTTTGTGATTGCTGTAGATGCTAAATTCGCAAGAGTGGCTTTCCATGTTGTAAATCCACTATCCGCATTCTTGGCAGCTTGTCCGGCATCTTCTACTGAATCACCTGCACCATCTGCCTTTTTATCAACATCTTCCAGTGTTTCAGCTGTGTCCTTTGCAGACTTTGAAACCTTTTCAATGTTGTTTACTGCATCAGCATAATTGATCGTTATTTTTCCGACCAACGAAAAAATATCCAACGATTAGCCACCCCCTTTCAACGGTGGCACGAATCCATTTAGAATTTTATTTGCTTTTTCCACCTGTAACTTAATCTGTGCATTGTTCATTGTCGGTTCAGTCTTTTCGCCTTTCGGTGCTGTACTCATAAACCGCTGTTTAAATTCTTCAAAATTTCCAACATCATCAGCAAGTGGGTTTGCTGTGATTGCACAGTATAAGTCCCACTGTTTATCTTCATTGTCCTGTTTCAGGACTGTTCTAACAGTAGCGTCTAATTTCCCCCGGCTGATTGCTTTATCTAAATAGCTGTAGGGGTTACCATATCTACGGTTGCAGCATTCATCAAATCGTTCTGTTCCGTACCCACTAATTCGGCAACACCCTCGAAAAAATCCATAAGATCATCTTTCTTAGCAAAATCTTTTACCATGACAACAAACTGTTTCAGCTTGAATTTCTTCACATCATCAGCAGTAACCGCTGTACCGTTGTCCCACTCCATACAGTTAGCAAAAAACTTACAGATTTCATTTCTTGCCTTGGAAATATTCTTGATCAGAATGCCACATACTTTCATAGCAATTACAATACCGACTTCTTTCATGTCTGTACCTGATTCCTGCAACTGCTGAATCTCGTCTTTGTCAAATGCACCAATAACCTGTTCTACTCCGATAACTGCAAGAACCTCACAAAAGTCAAATGCGTTATCAACTGTTAAATCCTTAAATCTGAAATCTGCCATGATTATTTATCCTCACTTTCTTTTTTCGCTCTGTTTCTTCTGCCACCTTTTGCAGGTTTATCCTGTTTTGGTGGTTCAGGTGTTTCCTGCTGTTCAACAGGTTCAGTCTGTTCACTTACTGTTTCTTGTTCCTGATCTTCTACCTGTTCAGCAGATACAGCAGGTGTTTCCTGCTGCACTACTTCATCAGAAATATCAACCACAAACATTCCTTTGTCCTGAATTTCTGCAAATCTTTCTTCTGTCATATCCAGTTTTTCACCAATCACATGACCTTCACCTGTGTACTTGTCTGTATATTCTCTTACTACTACAACTCCACCTCAACATCAAGCCACTGTGCCTCATAGTTGAACTTAAGACCCCCGGAAGTTGCACCAAGTGGTGTACCAGTCCAACCACTGGTTGATTTCTCATACTTAAGATTTTTGTAAATGACACCTGCACCCAAGATCATATTCTTGATAGTTTCAGATGTAATACCATGCTTTTTTAAGCCCATTCTTTTATGCTCCTTTCCACTCATTTGTGTTAAGTGTTATCGTAATTCTAAAAAGATCTTCTTCACCTGTTGGAATCATTAAACCGTTCCAATAGGTAATAAAAAAAGCAGTTCCTTCCTGAACTGCCCTTAAATCTTCAAATGCTTTTTTTAATTTGTCATTTATTTCTGCAAGCGGTAATTTTGACCCCCTTGACCAACCGTCAAGTGTAAGCACACCGCCTGTATATCCGTCCTCTAATCTGTGTTCAGTTTCATTGAACGAACCGACAAAGTAAGGATAGCTAATTTCACCCGTCCATTCACCAAATTCATAGGGAATACCAAGTTGATCAAGCTGATCAGAAATAAAACCAAGCATATCAACCATAATTAACCACCTAAATTCTGTTTAATGACATTTACAAGCTGTTTCTTTATCTTTGGAGCTACACTCTGAAATGCTTTCGTGAGTGGTTGTCGTGGTGTTTTTCCGTAAGTATGGTAAAATTTACCGTCTTTCTTACTCTTATAAACCCAACCGCCTTTTCTTCCATCACCATGCAGTGCATATTCACCAGTACCAAATTCTTCCCAAATCGCATTTTCAAGGTCTGAACCTACAGCAACAGTTGATTCATCTTTTCCTTCATCAACCATATATTTGTAAGACCCCTTTGTTTGTCCGGTATCAACCCTGCTGTTTCTTTGGGTCTGTGCCTGTATTTCACCACCTGCTTCGTGAAGGAATCCAATAACCCCTTCCGATAATGCAGCTTTAATTTTTGCTGTGTTATCTGTAAATTCAACTGACATACTACTGACCCCCTATAAATCTTAAATAGATTTCTAAATGATCATGCATATTCATAGGGTCATCAATCAGAAGGATTTCATACACTTTACCATTCACAACCATTCTTGCATTGTCACTTGTCACATCAACGGTTTCCTGTTCATCCGTCTTACTGATTACACCTGTCAGAAAACTGAATGGATTCCAAACCCAATCAGTTGACAGATTCTTAAGGTTGGTAAAGTCACACAAGAAAACGTGTGTGCTTTCCTGAACCTTGGCATAAAAAGTTGTATGCTTTGAATCACCTGTTGATAAGTCCAACCAACCTAAGATTGATGTACAATCAACCCATGTGTTTACACGCTCACCTATGGCATTTTTAGCACCGTTCTTTTTTACCTGTAACAATGCTTGAATGTTACCGCCAACGCTCATATAATCAGAATCTCGCCTTTATATAAGGCTTTAAGAATCCAAGTAAGGCAACAGGATAGCCCATAACTTGATTGTTAGCGTCTTGATCAAAGTAAGTCACACTGTATCTTGACAGTGTTTCAGACTTGACCCCTGTTTTCGGTCTGTTCTTAATGTCCCACTTAAGTAATTCAAGTACACCTGCACGAACATCAGCCGGATATTCCACTTTAGTGATCAGGTTTGTACTTTTGTACAATTCCTGATTAACTCTGATGAAATCATCACCAATTTCAGTAATGGTATACAGTCCATCATTCACCATTGACTGTGAAATCTGAACTGTATCATTTACTTTCAAAAAATCTGACGTTCCAAGCAGTCTGTTACCCAAACTATCAGCTGTAAATCGAACAAACCGATTCTGAAAATTGTTGTTTGTGTATGCTCTGATCATAAATTCAGCAGCGTTCAGTTTTTCTTCAATTACCTTTTCATTTTGCGTTGCAAATTCAGGCAATATCATCACTTCATCAACCGCTAATATCATCAGATCACCCTTTCTTATACAGTCGGTGTACCAACTTTGGACTTAATAAGACCCATCTTTACATTCTTATCATTGAACTTAAGACTGTAGTTTGCTGACTTACCAAGTTCTGCAAGAGTCGGTGATTCTTTTACAATATTGTCAACTGCCAAAGAAAGACCATTCGGATGCAGCACCTTACCCTGTTTGGTATACAATCAAATTTACAGTATTGTTCAGCAAATACATTTTTTCAGCACCTACAAAAGTCTTACCAAGTCCCATATCTAAGTAATAAGCACACCTGTTTTTATCATCAGTCAAGTTCAGCACTTCTTCCTGATGAGGCATGAATTGAAGATCATTCATCTACCTTAATACCTGTACACTGTTCAAAGATTTCTGCATCAAAGTTTGGTATTGACCTAATGTAATTCTTCTGAAAGTCTGATAAGCTGCCCCACCATAACTGACCACATTCCGATTCATCAAGCACTTTGAGGTAACCGCCTGTTGTTTCATAGGTTGGATTTGCTGTCTTTTCTTCATCAGTCATATCTTCTTCATACACCCATTCAACAACGTCTTTTGGTATCTGATTCAGTAAATATCTTGCATCTGATCTCAACCAATCGTTATAAGTCATATCTGACGGTTTATTGAACAGCATGATCTTCTGTTCTTCTGTATTAAAACAACCAGTATTGAAAGAAGATTTGTTCCAGTCCCCGGTGTTCCTGTTCCCGGTGTTCCAGTCCCCGGTGTTCCAGTCCCCGGTGTTCCAGTCCCCGGTGTTGCAGTCCCCGGTGTTCCTGTTCCCGGTGTTCCAGTCCCCGGTGTTCCTGTTCCCGGTGTTCCTGTTCCCGGTGTTCCAGTCCCCGGTGTTCCAGTCCCCGGTGTTGCAGAGTCCTGTGCAATCCTTTCCAGTATTTACGATTGTCAAAAGTTCTTGCCAAGGAATTTCACGCACGATCTGAATTTTGTTGGTGCATGATTTCTTACCATCTGTATCTACTTCACCAAGTGCAATAACTTCTGCAACTTTATTTTTAGAATTAAAACTGTAATAGCTGAAACAGTCAGCAGCTTTTTTACAAAAATGAAAACCTCTATCACAACAGCTTGGCTTAACATCTTCTTCAAAGATTTTTCCTACCTCATACTGAAAACCCCTACAAGTCCAGTCAGGATTGAATACTTTATAACCTTTAACTTCACTCATTTTCTTTCACCTCTCTATACTGTAATTCCTTCAATCTCCGCAAAACGTTTTGCGTTGATGAAGTACACCCATCGGTTATCAGATGTATGAATACCGTAACCCCAAGGGAAAACCCCTTGCTGTAAACCCTTGCGAACTGTGTTGTGATTCATCTGTAACAGCTTTGCAGCCTTTTCCACATCTAACCGGGGAATTATCCCATTTTTCAATTCAGCAGTTGGAAGTACAACCACTTGTTCATCAGATTTTGAAAAGTAATCTGATTCAAGTCCAAGTGCTACTGCAATAGCACTCTGAACATCTTCTGACGGTATCTGTTTACCTGAAAGATACTGACTGACAGACCCTTTACTTTTTCCAGTCATACCGCACACCTGACGCTGATTCAGGTGTAATTCTTGCATAGCCTGTTTTAACTTTTCACTGAATGTCATTTACTCACCTGCTTTCGGAAACTTATTATTGTTGTACTGTCTTAATAAATGAACTACAACTGAACCGTCTGAACACTTTTCTTCACTTACTACTTCATAAGCTTTCTTTCCATTTTTCAAATCATGGTAGAACGTCAGATACTCCATTTCGCTGTCAAACTTGATCTTTTGCTCAATCCATGCTTCTAAAATCTTTTTCATTGCATTTCTGCTCACTTTCTGCTACTATGTAGCTGAGTTATTTGCTATACCCTGTAAGAAGTACCAGTTCTTATGGGGTTTATTTTTATGCTGCAAGGAACTTATTGATAAAATACTGCTGTCCCTTTCCGGTAACTTTTGGTGTTTTAGTAGTAACATTTACACCTGCACCATTGATATAAGAGCCTTCTTTGATTTCTAATAGACCGAGTTCCATAGATTTTTGCGTTGGCATATTCTTACTTGAACCGCTTTTGATTAAATATCCGTTGTCACGCATCCAAGTGAATAATCTACGCTGTCCGGTTTCAATACCGTTCTGCTTCAACAGTTTTGCAAGTTCTCCAATCAAGATAGAAGTATTGCTTGCTGAAACTGCATCTGCAAAGATTTCCTTAGGTTTCATCCTCTGAACATCTTCAATCAAGGATGCATTGTTGGATTTCAACTTTTCGATTTCTCTATCAGCCATCTTCAATGCTCTTGCAAAAATCTGTTCCGGTGTGTTCCATGCTTTCTCAAGATCAATGAAATACTGACGGATCTGTTTACCTTTTTCAGTTCTACTCATAAGACAAATATGTTTTGCCATATCGACTGTCAATGAATAATCTTGAAGCTCTCTCATTTGTACACCACCGTTGTTACGAACCTCCGTACTTTCACGTACGCTGGTGTAATCTTCGTTTTCCACGAATCCCTGTGAGTTCGTTTCAAACCATACTGAAAATCTTCTGCTAACTTCCAAACCAGTATGCAAGGCTCTAGCTGATACTGTTGGTTGTTCACCGTCATAGTTAATCGGAATCATTACGTTCATTCTTTTCTCCTTCTTTCTTACTCATTGCGGCTGCTGTTGCAATCGTTCCTTCCAGATAACCACGCTCACGCTCTGTCATGGATGGTAACTTATCTGCAAGGTCTTTGATGATCTTCTTCTGTTCTTCTGACATATATTCCACTTCCTTTCTGACCTGCCATCATCAGTACCGGGTGGTCATTCCCGGCAGACGGTCATTGCTGACCGTTTCGGCTTATATTTCTGAAATTGTATCTTCTACTTCCTCTAAATTTGAATACGCTTCATCAATACTATCAATGTATTCCTGCATCTGATCACCACGCTCACCGTATTGGAAACTTTCAGGAAGATTATCAAAGGCTTCCTGTTCTTCGTCTTTGACTTCTTCTAAAATATCCTTTGCCTGACTGATCAACTCTAACGCTTCCGACAATCTTTTTCTTCTTACCTTATTCATACTTAAACCGTCCTTTCACTCCTTTGGTTTTTCCAATTATCATTTCATTCTCTTTTTTATACTTCCGGTCAGGCAATGGATGGTATGAGTGACCGGAAGCTGGTTACATAAACAACAAAGTACTGTGTCCTCTCGCTAGTTGATTCTTCCGTTTAACTGCTTCTTGGTTAAGGAGTAAAGTCACTATTGGCTAGTGCTAAACTGTTTTCTTCAATTAGTACAGCTCACTTTGCTTTCTTGTCCTACAGTTCCTACTTTCTTCAACTGATTTGCCGGGTCATGTTTATTCTTCACACACTCTGTCTGATACATTTGTCAGCATAACTACCATGTTACTTGTGTGTAGCCCTATCGCTTCACCCGGTCTTTCCTGCTTGTTTTGTTGTTATAATGCAATTATATGTTGATATAATGCATTTGTCAAGATATTTTTTGTTGATATTCAACTTTTTGTTGATATTCAACTTTTTCTATTGTATTTCTTATAAGAATGCGGTATAATTAGTAACAGAAAGAGAGGTGAGAAAATGAACGAACGTCTTAAGAAATTAAGAAAAGAATTAGATATGACTCAACAGGAATTTGCAGACAAGATTGGTATTGCACGTGGGAATATAGGATCATATGAAGTGGGTAAAACTGCTATCAGTAATGCTGTTATTTCTCTCATATGTAAAACCTTTAATGTAAATGAAAACTGGCTGAGGACTGGTGAGGGTGAAATGTTCGTAGAAATGTCTTACGATGATGAGATTGCACAGTTTGTCGGTCAGGTGATGGGTGAAGAAGATGATTCTTTTAAAAAAAGGTTAATTTCAGGACTTGCAGCTCTGGACGATAACGGATGGAAAGTATTGGAAGATTTTCTTGATTCCATACAAACAAAAAAGGACTGATTTATTTCAGTCCTAACATCCCTCTGATGAAGTAATACACATGTCTTAACTGTGTTTCACTTACTTCGTTCAGCATATCAATTATAAGTTTTTTGTAATCCATATGTAGACCTCCTTCCGAAACGGAACACCCGTTCGCTTCACCCTGAATATATGATACATCAGTATTCACAGGAAATCAATATTTTCTCGAACGTTTGTTCTGTTTCTGTGCGTTTTTTGTTATATTTATTATAACGCTTTAATGTGTGAAAAGGTCAGTCAGAGGATAATCGTCCGGTTAGCCGGACATTTATTTTACATTTGACTCAAACAGGTCTGTAATACGACAATTCAGACCATAGGCGAGTTGTTCCAGTGTCTTGATTTTCGGATTTGAATCCTCATTCATGTCTTCATGGATTGTGGATTTTGGAACACCGGACATGATGGATAGCTGCCGAACAGACAAATTTCTTTCGTATATGATTTTGGACAATAATATCTTCATAGGGTTATTGTTCCCGGATATCAATAAAATTATAAGAGAGGTTTTTGAAATGGGATTTTTAAATTTATTCAAAAAAGACAAACCTAAGAAAAAACCAGAACACCAACCACCATCGCTGCAGATTGAATGGGAAGAGGTAGGAGACACACCTGAATCTGATACCACAGAGGATGATACTGATCTTCCTTTCGGTTGGGTTACACACAATAAAGAATTTATAGAACCGATAGAAAAAGAATTTTCATACTTTATGAACATCTGGATTGATGCAAGAAATAAGTCACCAAAAGAATTGTACTCTGCTTTAAAGTCATTTGTTCGTTATATGGAAGATGTAAAAAGGCTGTGTTCATCTAAAGGTAAAAATTTTGAATGTTGGTGTAATACGATACTAATAAAGGATGAATATTTCAACATACGTAAAGAAGAATTAGAAGATTTATCAACAAAGTGGGTTGAAATGCAAAAAGAGTATGAACTCAAACAAAAGTTACTTTCTACACTTCCAAGTGATTTGATGGATTTTCTTAACGATAACAACGGTATTCTACAATCGGATGTATATAAACATTTTAACCCTATTGCAAAACTTGAAATTCAGTCACTTTTGTATGAATGGGGTGAAACCGGGAAAATCAACAGAGAAAAGTCAGGTAGATCGTATAAAATAACAGTTCAATTGTAGTTTTTGCGGTTACGGTTGGTTACGGTTACACTTAAAATCTATATCTTATATATTTTACTTTTTATACTTTATTTTTTTTACTCATATAAGCGTTATATAAAGAATTTATCTGTTAATGTAACATCTGTAACAAGATTGATTTTAAGCTATTTTTATCTGTAACACCAACTGTAACAAGGTGTAACCAGTAAATAAAAGACCCCAACCGTTGCAGCGGTCAGGGTCAGCAAAACCAAACCAAAGGAATGAAATGATTTGGACTATGCAAAAACCATTATAGCATTCATTCCTTATGGTTTCAATGAAAGGAAGTGCTATTTATGCAAGGTGGAGTAAGAAAAAGAGGTACAACATGGTCATATTATTTTGACCTTGGAAAAATTGACGGTAAAAGGAAGAAAAAAGAAAAGGGTGGATTCAGAACCAAGAAAGAAGCTGAACAGGCATTGACTGCGGCTATGAATGAATACAATAATGCCGGGACTGTATTTGAACAGACAGAAATAACGGTTGCTGATTACCTGAATCAGTGGTTTGATCTATACTGTAAGACCAACCTAAAATATAACACGCAAGTTGGATATTTAAGAATCATTCAAGGGCATCTAATTCCAAAATTTGGTATGTATAGATTAAAAGCAATCACTCCGGCAGTATTACAGGAATATGCAGTTGAACTTAAAATGAACGGTAATTCAAAAAGTCATTTAGTTGGTATTTTGTCTGTATTCAGTGCTGCACTGAATTATGCAGTTGAACCAATGCACTATTTACAGTCTAACCCCATGCAATATGTGAAATTTCCAAAGGTTGAAAGAAAACCACGTGAACGAATTGTACTGACATTAGATGAATGGTGTAAAATTCGTGACAGATTTCAAAACACCCGGTACTATATACCTTTAATGATTGGATTTTATACAGGCTTACGAATATCAGAAACATTTGGTCTTACTTGGGATGATATTGATTTTGATAAAAGAAAAATATCTGTAAATAAGCAGATTGTAAAACGTAACTTTGGGGCAGATGTAAGAAAGGTTGTTGAAAAGAAAGGTAAGAAAGAACAGCGTTCATCTTGGTACTTTACTACACCAAAAACATTTACTTCTGTTCGTGAAGTCCCTTTTGGTGAAACACTATATCAGGCATTGAAAAAGGAAAAAGCTGAACAACTCAAGAATGAAATGAAGTATGGGGAATATTACACGATTCATGTTAAAAAGATTGAAACTGATGAAAAAGGTAATGACATGATCAGGATTGTACCAATTCAAAAATGTGTTGAAAGTCCACTACAGCGTATCAGGTTGGTGTGTATTGATGAAAACGGTCAATATACTTCTACTGATTCATTTAAGTATTGCAGTAGGGTTATACACCATGAAATGCATCTTGCATTTGATTATCACAGCTTAAGGCACACCCACGCAACACTGTTAATTGAATCCGGTGCTGATGTTAAGAATGTTCAGACACGATTAGGACACACCAACATAGAAACCACATTGCAGACCTATGTGCATGATACAGAAAAAATGGCTGAACGTTCTGTTGATCTATTTGAAAAAATCACACAAGCAAAAACGTCATAAATAAAAATACCGGGAGTGAATCCGCTGATTGTTCAGCGTGTTCACTCCCTTTTCTTTGTTCAGTGATGATTTTAAAAATTACGGTGGCAAATGGGTGGCAAATAGACTGAACTCCACTCATAAAATCCTGTAAAACCGCTTATTTACGTGATAATAAACAGACTGTTTCCACATGCACACTCATCGGAAACATATCAGTCGCCTTCACCTTCCTGATCTCATACCCATTCTCCCGCAGATACTTCACATCCCGAGCCAAAGTCGCTGAATCGCAGCTCACATATACGATCCTCTCCGGCTCCATCTGAACCATCGTATCCAGTACGCTTCTCTCACATCCTTTTCTCGGTGGATCGACTACGATCACATCCGCTCTCGCATGCTCTCCCGGATGCTCTTTTGCATAATCCGCATAATACTCCGGCAACACTTCTTCTGCCTTTCCTACAAAAAACTCCGCGTTTGTAATCTCATTGATCTCAGCATTATGCTTTGCATCTTCAATTGCCTGTGGCACGATTTCCACGCCGTAAACTTTCTGTGCTTTCTGCGCAAGAAAAAGGGAAATCGTTCCAATACCACAATACACATCCCAAACCGTCTCTTTTCCAGTAAGCCCGGCGTATTCCAGTGCGGTTCCGTAAAGTACCTCTGTCTGTACCGGATTCACCTGATAGAAAGACAGCGGTGAAATCTGGTATTTGACATTACCGATATAATCGGTGATATACGTCTGTCCCCAGAGCGGACAAACCTTTGATCCCATGATCACATTCGTCTTTTCTTTATTGATATTATAAGTAATACTTGTCATTCCCGGAATCTTTGTCAGCTTTTCCAACAATTTTTCACTGCAGGGAAGCTTATCCCCGTTAATGATCAGACAAACCATGATCTCTTTTGTTGTAAATCCATACCGGACCAGGACATGGCGCACCAGCCCTTTGTGCCGTTCCTCATCATATGCAGAAATCTTCTCTTCCCGCATGTAGTCCAGAATCTGATCCAGGATCACTTTATTCTCCGGTACTCCAAGTACGCAGTCCCTGTTCGGAACCGGGATGATCTGATGGGTTCTTCCGGCATAGAATCCGGCAATCAGATTCCCTTCTTTATCCACTCCGATCGGGAACTGTGCTTTATTCCGGTAACGGAACGGTTCCTCCATTCCTGCGATCGGCTCCATGATCTGATCCAGCAATTCTTCTTCCACACTGCCAAGACGGATCAGGTTATTTCTTACTTTTGTATTTTTAAACTCCAGCTGTTTCCGGTAATCCATCTCCTGAATCTGGCATCCGCCACAGCGTCTTGCCTCCGGACAGCGTGCAGATACACGAAATGCGGATTCTTTTACAATCCGCATTAATCTCGCATATCCGTAGTTCTTTTTTGCTTTCATTACTTTTACTTCAACGGTATCTCCGATGACTGCATCCTTGATAAACAGAGTATATCCATCAACCTTTCCGATTCCTTCACCACCGATTCCGATATCTGTAACTTCTACCGTCACTACGTCATTTTTCTTCATTTTTATACTCATCTTTCTTTCAGAACTTCTCTTAGATACTGGTCTTTCTTAAGTTAGATTCAAACAGACGGTTATAACCTAACCAGTCCTTTGTATCTTTTGCCTTAAAAATCTCTGTCAGTGTCTGCATCTTTGCATCAGCATTATCTGCACAATTAAGTGCCATTGCCTCAGCAAGCGCCGGTTTCTTCGGCGAACCGTATTCGAGTTCTCCGTGATGCGCTACGATACAGTGCTTTAATTCGCTGGCAAGCTTCTTTGGAAAATCCGGGATCTCACGAATTGCATCATCCAGCATTTCCACACCGATCACAATATGACCGAGCAGCTGCCCATCATCGGTATAATCATTATCCGGGAACAGGGAAAGTTCCTGTGTCTTTCCGATATCATGACACATTGCCGCTGTATACAGAAGATCCTTATTCAGGATCGGATATGCCCCTGCCATATATTCACAGAATTTCACTACGCTTAATGTGTGCTCCAGAAGTCCTCCGGCAAATCCGTGATGTACACTCTTTGCTGCAGAATGTGCCTTGAAGCTCTTGATAAACTGTTCATCATTTACAAAATAATACCGGATCACCTGCTGCAGATACGGGTTCTTCACCTGCTTTCCATAACGCATCAGTTCTTCATACATTCCATCCACACTTTTCTCGCTGGTCGGCATATAATCCGCCGGATCGTATTCTCCCTCGTCTGCTACACGGAGCTGCTTGATGTTCATCTGAAGATTGCCGTTATAGCTGATGATCTCCCCGTAAACTTCAATAAAATCTTTTTCGCTGTAATCTGCAATTCCATTTGAATTCGGATCCCAGATCTTTCCATCTAAAGTTCCTGTCTTGTCCTGAAGGATCAGGTTGTCATATGGTTTTCCGTTCCTTGTCTCCGCACTTCTTTTCCCTTTGCAAAGATACGTATTTCTGATTGTCTCGCCTTCGTGTAATGTCTCAATATATCTCATGTCATTCCTCTTCCTGCTCTATATTTTAAATTTATGGTTGCTTTTTATCTGCAAATCTATTCTTTACTTCCAACTGTCACATCAAATGTTACATCGACATAACCATCTGCGCCACGCCTCTGCCCTTTGATCCTGATCTGTGTACCGGTTCCGGCTTCTGCGATCTGTTTATGAAATCCTGCTATACCGATGATATCTGTCTTGTTAATCTCTGTGATCACATCACCATTCTGGATCCCCGCCTGCATCGCAGGCGAATCAGCCTCTACTTCCCTGACATAAATGCCTTTCGGGATTCCCTGTTCGCCGGCAAGCTTCTCCGTCACTACAACTCCGTGAACGCCAATATACGGAACTCCCTGTCCATTTGCCAGAAGTTCGATCTCTTCCTTGATATCCGAAATCGCATAGGCACTTACAAGATTTCCGTCTCTCTGCAGTTCTGACTGGTCACAGATTCCAATCACTTCACCCGCCGTGTTAAACAGAATTCCGCTCCCTTTTTCACTTCCTGCAATATCTGTATCAAGCAGCCGGTACTGCCCGTCCGCCACTGTCCGGTAATTTCTAGTGGAACTGATGATCCCATATCCGACACCACCTGCATATCCAAACTGCTCACCAAGAACGATCACGCCGTCCCCACGGTTCACTGCATTAGAATTACCAAGCATCGCCGTCTGGATCTGGTTCCTCGTACTATCCGACAGATCTGATCTCTTGACCGCAATGATCGCAAGTCCAAGATTCCGGTCCTGCTTTTTCAAAGTTGCGTTATATGTAGTATTGTCTGAAAATGTGACTTTCAGTGCTTCTGCATCTTTTACAATTCTTGCCGGTGCCGCAATCAAAAGATCTGCTCCATTATCCCAGAAAATAACTCCCGATACAACCTGCTCCCCTGCATTCTCCCAACCTTCATCCCGGTGCACGGCATAGATCTCAACCACACTTTTTCCTGCTGACAATGCCACCTGGTATAATGCATGGTTCATCTCCTGATAATCTTCGACAGTCAGATCCGGATACTGAATCTCTTCCTCCTGTGCTTCCTGATCCTTGGTATCCGTCTCATTCTCAACCGGAGTTTCCTCCTGATCCAGCGGAATCGTTACCTTCTCTCCGCCCAGATGTGTCATCGCCCATGGGCGAAGGGCATAAAACGCAAGGCCTGCTGCAAGTCCAAAAATCAGTCCTCTTCCTGCAAGCCTGCACAGATTTCCCATGATTCCTTTTTTACTTCGCTGTTCATCTTTTACTGTTTCCTGCAAAAACGAATATTTTTCTTCCTCACTGTCGTGCGGTTCTTCGTTATGCTTATTCTCCCGATTATCAGACATTGTGCTTCTCCTTAGACCTCCGGAGTGCTTTCAGCCACACCTGGTTTTAGTATACATGATTCCCCGCAAATGTTCAACGAAATTTCACCTTTCCACTTTCATTTAGCCGGTAAATAAGTTAGAATAGAACCAGACAAAATATGAGGTATAAATGTATTATGAATCAAAAATCTTTAACAAAATTGGAATTTCCAAAAATTATAGAGATGCTGACCGATCACGCTTCTTCCCCTGGCGGAGCTTCATTCTGCCGACGGATCAAGCCGATGACCGATCTTAACAAAATCATCACTGCACAGGAACAGACTGCCGCAGCATTTACCCGCATTGTAAAGAAGGGAATTCCTTCTTTCAGCGGCTGCTATGCTGTCTCCGACTCTCTCAAGCGCCTGGAGATCGGAAGTGCCTTAAGCGCACCGGAACTCCTCCGGATCGGCAAGCTTCTTCAGACAACCGCCCGGATCAAATCCTACGGCCGTCATGAAAATGCAGACGATCAGGCAGATTGTCTGGATGTATATTTTGAACAGCTTGCGCCGCTTACACCACTTTCTGCCGAAATTGACCGCTGCATTCTTGGTGAAGATGAGATCAGCGATGATGCCAGCAGCAAATTAAAGCAGATCCGCCGCAGTATTAACGGCATGAATGACAAAATCCATTCTACCATGACCGGACTTTTGAACGGTTCCATGCGCACCTATCTCCAGGATGCCATTATTACCATGCGTGGCGACCGTTACTGTCTCCCGGTAAAAGCCGAGTACCGCAGCCAGGTAAATGGTCTGATCCATGACCAGTCAGCAACCGGCTCCACACTTTTCATTGAGCCGATGGCCGTTGTCAAACTGAACAATGATCTGAAAGAATTATATGCCCAGGAGCAGGAAGAAATCCAGGTGATCCTTGCCCGCCTCAGTGTGGATGCAGCTGAATATATTGAAGAAATCCGTCTGAACTACAAAGCACTTGTAGAACTGGATTTTATTTTTGCAAAAGGTGCACTGGCACTGGATATGAACGCCAGCCGCCCAGTCTTTAACACCGAAGGCCGGATCCGGATCCGTGAGGGAAGGCACCCTCTTCTGGATCGTAAAAAAGTTGTTCCGATCAGTCTGACACTTGGAGATACCTTTGATCTTCTCGTCATAACCGGTCCGAATACAGGTGGTAAGACCGTTTCCCTCAAGACTGTGGGACTTTTTACCTTGATGGGCCAGGCAGGTCTGCACATTCCTGCACTTGACCGTTCAGAACTTGCTGTATTTAACCAGGTTTATGCTGATATTGGTGACGAACAGAGTATTGAACAGTCTTTAAGTACCTTCTCTTCTCACATGACAAATGTGGTTTCTTTCCTAAATCATGTGGATGAGAATTCATTAGTCCTTTTCGATGAACTTGGTGCGGGAACCGATCCTACTGAGGGTGCTGCACTCGCTATCGCCATTCTGTCACATCTGCATAACCGTGGAATCCGCACTATGGCAACGACACACTACAGCGAACTGAAGGTATTTGCTCTTTCTACTCCGGGAGTAGAAAATGCCTGCTGTGAATTTGACGTGGAGACATTGAGCCCGACTTACCATCTTCTGATCGGTATTCCTGGAAAAAGTAATGCTTTCGCGATTTCCGAAAAACTCGGCCTTCCGGATTATATCATCCAGGATGCCAAAACGCATCTGACCGAGGAGGATGAATCTTTTGAAGATCTCCTTACTGATCTGGAACAGAGCCGCAAGACCATCGAAAAAGAGCGGGAAGAGGTTGCTTCTTACCGCCGCGAGATGGAGCGTCTCAAGTCCGAACTCAAGAACCAACAGGAAAAGCTGGATACACAGCGCGACCGGATCATTCGTGAGGCAAATGCCAGAGCAACCGACATTGTTCAGGAAGCCAAAGATTTTGCTGATGAGACAATGAAGAACTTCCGCAAATTCGGCAAAGCCAGTATTTCCGCTTCCGAGATGGAAAAAGAAAGAGAACGGATCCGCAAGCAGCTTTCCAAAACTGAAAATAAAAACCGTCTGGAAAAGAAAAAACCTTCCAAAGCTTACAAGGCAAGCGATTTCCATCTGGGCGATTCTGTAAAAGTACTGAGCATGAATCTGACCGGAACGGTAAATTCACTACCGGATGCCAAAGGCAACCTGTTTGTCCAGATGGGTATTCTCCGGTCACAGGTCAATATTTCCGATCTCGAACCGATCGAAGAACCGCTTACGGTTACTGCAAAGCAGATGCGCAGAACCAGCAGTGGCAAGATGAAGATGGGCAAATCCATGCATGTCAGTCCAGAGATCAATCTTCTTGGCAAAACAGTCGATGAAGCAGTTGCCGAACTTGACAAATATCTGGATGATGCCTATATCGCACACTTAAGTCCGGTACGAATTGTACACGGGAAAGGAACCGGCGCACTCAGGAACGGGATCCATCAGTATCTGCGCCGCCAGAAACATATCAAATCCTTCCGGCTGGGAGCTTTCGGGGAGGGCGATGCCGGTGTAACTATCGTAGAATTCAAATAATCATTGGGGGAACTATCATGGTGACTAAACAGAAAATCTTAATTGTAGATGACGACGAGAATATTGCAGAACTGATTTCTCTCTACCTTACAAAGGAATGCTTCGATACGATGATCGTACACGACGGGGAAGAAGCTCTTACCGCATTTGAATCCTATCAGCCAAACCTGATGCTGCTCGACCTGATGCTTCCGGGCATCGATGGCTATCAGGTCTGTCGCGAGATCCGCAGTAAGCACAATACCCCAATCATTATGCTTTCCGCAAAAGGAGAAGTATTTGACAAGGTGCTCGGTCTGGAGCTTGGTGCCGATGATTACGTCTTAAAACCATTCGATTCCAAGGAGCTTGTCGCAAGAGTAAAAGCGGTACTCAGACGCTATCAGCCTGCCAAACCAGAAACTCCTGCCGCCAGCCGCGGAAAGGTTGTTGACTATCCGGGAATCGAGATCAATCTTACCAATTACGCAGTAACCGTTGATGGTAAGAATGTAGATATGCCGCCAAAAGAACTGGAACTTTTGTATTTCCTCGCCTCTTCACCAAACCAGGTATTCACACGCGAGCAGCTCCTTGACCAGATCTGGGGCTATGAGTATGTCGGCGACACCCGTACCGTTGATGTTCATATTAAGCGTCTGCGCGAGAAGATCAAGGATCATCCTTCCTGGGGACTTAGTACCGTCTGGGGAATCGGTTACAAATTTGAGGTGAAGTAATGAAAAGTACTCTTTACCTTAAATTTATCCTCTTATATATTATTCTCGGATTTTTAAGTATTTTTACAGTGGCATCCCTGTCATCCACACTGACAACCCACTATCTGGAAAGCAGCATTTCCGGCAATATGTATCAGTCGGCGAATCTGCTTGCATCCAATTATCTGCCGGACTATTTTTCCAAAACCATTGCTCTGGCAGATGTTTATACACAGCTCAATGGTATGAGCGATTATCTGAATTCAGATATCTGGTTTGTTGATAATGAGGGATCTTTACTTGCATCTGCCAAATCCGGCGATGTATCGTATGCCCCTTCCCGGATTGAAAATTTTGATCCTGCAGAATCTGGCGGCTCCACTTATCTGACCGGTGATTATCACGGGTACTTCAACTCAGAAATGATCACCGTGATTGCTCCGGTCACAGAGAATTTTTCAACCCACGGATATCTGCTTGTACATAAGCCTTACTCGCAGATCACAGACGCACATTCTGTTCTGATGCGTAACACGTATATCGTGATTCTGATCATTTATGTGCTCTCATTCATTATTTTGCTGGGTGTACATTTTCTGATCTACCGCCCGCTCGTCAAGATTACGAATGCAGCAAAGCAGTATGCTTCCGGCAATCTGGATGTTGTCATCCCGGTTAATACGCAGGATGAGATAGGATATCTTTCCGCATCCCTCAACTACATGTCTTCCCAACTGAAAGATATGGAGGATTACCAGAAGAAATTTGTGGCAAATGTATCCCATGATTTCCGTTCTCCTCTGACTTCCATCAAAGGCTATGTTGAAGCCATGGCGGATGGCACGATCCCACCTGAAATGCAGGGCAAATACTTAAATATCATCTTATTTGAAACAGAACGTCTTACTGACCTTACACGCGATCTGCTGACATTGAATGAATTTGATACGAAGGATCTTCTTCTTGATAAAACAGATTTTGATATTCACGAAGTGATCCGTAACACAGCAGCTTCTTTCGAAGGTACCTGCACTGCCAAAAAAATTTCTATCGAACTTCTTCTGGCAACTCGTACCCTGTATGTACATGCTGACCAGCACAAAATCCAACAGGTTCTATACAATCTGCTGGACAACGCGATCAAATTCAGCAATCCGGAGTCTACGATCACGATTGAAACCACACCGCGCGGTGACAAAGTATATACTTCCGTCAAAGATTATGGAATTGGCATTCCGAAATCAAGTATCAACAAAATATGGGAACGTTTTTACAAAAGCGATCTCTCCCGCGGAAAAGACAAAAAAGGAACCGGACTTGGGCTTTCAATCGTAAAAGAAATTATTCAGGCACACAATGAAAATATCAATGTGATCAGTACCGAGGGAGTTGGAACAGAATTTATCTTCTCCCTTCCACTGACGAAAAAATAGCAAAAAGAAACGGTTGTAGCCGGCATAAATAATATGTCACTCACAACCGTTTTTATATAAAAATGTCTGAAACCCATTTCCCACAGATTTCAGACATTTCTTCTTACTAATAAAGCATCTTCTTAATCGAATCTTTATTCATATTATCTTTTGTAACCCAGGTATATCCGGTACTTACCATTGCTTCATTTCCCTGACCAAGCACTGCTCTTGCGCAGGCAACAACCGTTGCATAGCCAATTCCGTATGGGTTCTGAACGATCAGCCCATCAATCTTCCCATCTTCCAGAAGCTTCATCTGATCCTCCCCGCCGTCAAAGCTCACTACCTTGATTCGGTCTTCCCCTGTTGTTTTGTCCATAGAGTCCAGAACATTCACCACAAGGTCTGCTACTGTTTCATTGGTTGCAAAAATTCCTTTTACATCCGGATACTTTTCAAGAAGATACTTGATTGCATCCTGCTGTGCCGTCTGGGTATCCCGGCTATCTGCGTTCTCTTCCTCTGCTTTTTGCACATTATCTGCAGTCTCCTGGGAATTCTTTTCAGATGAATCTGCATTGATCTCTTTTGAGATCGCATCCAGATCATCCAGATGCCAGATCTCTGCAACCGTTACATTCGGATCATTCTTTTCCACTTCCTGTACAAATCCCTGCTCTCTTTCTTCAGAAGAAGTAGACTTGGAGTCATGTGCGATTACAAGGATCTGACCACTCTCACCGATACTGTTGCACAGCTTACTTGCTGCTGTTGCAGCGGCAGTTGTATTATCTGTATCAATCATGGATACAATATTCTGATAATCGGTCCCGGAATCAAATGCTACGATCGGGATCCCATTCTCTGCAGCAAGATCAAACTGAACCTCACATGCCCCTGAATCAACTGCTGCGATCCCGACCGCAACCGGATACCGTGCAAGCTCCTCATCCAGAATATTTACCTGATCATCTACATCATTCTCTGTCTCCGGCGCAGAATAAACAAGCTTTACTTTATCATTCCCTTTATATCCCAGGTTTGTATTAATATCCGCTACCGCCTGCTTTGCACCTTCCTGAACAGCTTTCCAGTATGCGGAAGAACTTCCTCTTCCTATAATAGAAATCGAGCTTCCTTTCTCCAGATTCAGTCCCTGCACATTGCCATATGCAGATGGCTGTAAAACATCCAGGTTACTCTGATGCTCATTCTCTTCCCTTGTCTCATGACTGAATGTCTGCTCTTTTCCTGTACCTGCATCATTCTTGCTTCCAGTTCCACATCCACCAGTCAAAAGTGCCACACAAAGTACAGCCGAAAGTATACTCCACCGTTTTTTCATAAATCCACTCCACTTTCTCTATCTTAAAATCAGTTTCATTATTGGTTATAAAATGATACAGTACCCACTATACACCAAATCGCCCGGGAAAGGTAGAAAAATTTCTTAAGATTTCATAAATTCTTTTTGGTTTCATTTGTAAGTTTTATATTACTAACCTTTTGGTTTTATATTTCTAACCAAAGAAATGCCCATTTCGCGCTATTAGTTTGACATTTCTAACTCAATTGTATCTATTTTTAAGCATAAATTCCTCTTGTATATTTTCAAGTTCTGTATTAGAATAAAGTTATGCGAAAGGCATATCGATTTTAACTTTTTCATAATAATAAGGAGGATACATATCATGGCACACGTAATTTCAGACGAATGTGTAAGCTGCGGAGCTTGCGAAAGCGAATGTCCAGTAGGAGCAATCTCTATGGGTGCAGATCATATGCAGATCGATGCTTCTGCATGTGTTGACTGTGGCGCTTGTGAATCAGCATGTCCTACAGGAGCAATCAGCGCTGAGTAATCAGAACACGTAGATTGAATAAGACAGTAAGAAAGAGACGATTTTCATCTGAAGATCGTCTCTTTTTATGTATACGTCTGAACCAAATACAGATCCAGTAAGCATCATCCTATCTGACATTCTTCCCTCTGCAACATTTGTCGAACGATTTTTCTTTCCATCTCTTCTTCTTATGCTACAATAGACTTGTACTCAATCTATATCACATACTTATTTTAATAAGGGGGTTATCGTATGGGCGACGTTCATTACATGATCTCAGAAGCTGCCAAACACGTTGGCGTAGAATCACATGTTCTTCGCTACTGGGAGGAAGAGCTTGATCTTCCGATCGGACGCACTGAGATGGGACATCGGCACTATACGGAAGAAGATATACAGCTTTTTAGCTGTATCAAAGAACTCAAAGAACAGGGACTACTCCTGAAGGAGATCAAACAGCTCCTTCCGGACATGCTTCGCACAAAAGCACTTCTGAAGGCCAGAAAATCGGATGCACCAAAGGCTGCCGCTTCGATAAACGAAGTTGCTGACCCCCAGGATCCGGCTCTTTCTGTTTATACAGAAGACAACCTTTCTCTTTCTGTTTATCAGCCTCTGCTCGAAGAGTCTCTCCGAAAAATTCTTTTGGAAAACAACCAGATCCTGGAGGGGTCTCTCGGCAAATCCGTATCTGAAAAAGTAACAAAGGAAATGGATTTTCTTTTACAGGCAAAAGAACGCCTGGAAGAAGACCGTTACCGGAAGCTTGATCATTTACTTCGTCAGCAGCAGGCACTCCGGAAAGAAGCTTCAAAATCTGCCGCCAGACATTACCTGCGGAAATTATTTGGCGAAACCACATAAAAGTCAAAAGACAGAGAACAGTTTTGATTCTGTTCTCTGTCTTTTTCATTTCATAATTTCTTATTCCCCATCCACAACTTTTCGTTCTGAATTGGCAAATTTCGTGTACTGCGGAAGCCATGTAAGCGTTACGGTTCCAATCGGACCGTTTCTCTGTTTGGCAATAATGATCTCTGCCTCATTGACATGCTCCGTATCCTTATTATAATAATCATCTCGATAAATGAACATAACCACGTCGGCATCCTGCTCGATTGCTCCGGACTCACGCAGATCAGAAAGCATCGGTCTGTGATCTGGTCTCTGCTCAACCGCACGGCTCAGCTGTGACAGCGCAATGACCGGCACACTTAATTCTCGGGCAAGCGCTTTTAAGGAACGGGAAATATCGGAAATTTCCTGTTGACGGGACTCATTACGTCCACCAACACTTCCGCTCATCAACTGCAGGTAGTCGATGATGATCAGCTCAAGATTATGTTCCATTTTATATTTTCTGCATTTGGAACGCATTTCCGAAATCGAAATACCCGGTGTATCATCAATGATCAGGTTCGATCTTCCAATTGTTCCGGCACCTTCGATCAGCTTTTCCCAGTCAGAATCCTTCAGATTACCAGTTCTTAAAAGCTGTGCATCTACATAGGATTCCAGCGAGAACAGACGGTTTACCAGCTGTTCCTTTGACATTTCCAGACTGAATATGGCAACTGTACGATTCTGTTTAAACGCCACATGCTGTGCAATGTTCAGTACAAACGCCGTCTTACCCATAGAAGGACGGGCTGCGACCAGGATCAGATCGGAGGGCTGCAGACCGGATGTCTTGTAATCCAGGTCAATAAATCCAGTCGGAATTCCTGTAACAGTTCCCTTACTCTTAGATGCTTTCTCAATTTTCTCAAGGGCATTTAACACTACCTGCTTGATCGGCACGTATTCACCGTTTCCTCCGCGGTTCTGCACCAGCTCAAAAACCTGCTTCTCTGTCCTTTCAAGGATCGCCTCCAGCGGCTCCTGCCCCTGATAACATTCATCCGCAATCGCTTCATTCATCTTGATCAGACGCCTCAACGTTGCTTTTTCAGAGACGATCTCAGCATAATACTTTACATTTGCCGAGGTTGGAACTGCTGTTACCAGATCCCGGACAAATTCAAGACTACTGATCTCTTCCGGAACAGCTTTTTCACGCAGACGGTTCTGCAGTGTAATCAGGTCAACGGGTTTTCCCTCATTAAAAAGTTCTACCACTGAATCGAAAATTACACCATATGCCTTTTGATAAAAGTCATCTCCACAAATGATCTCGGCAGCTACTGTAATCGCATCCCGGTCCATCAGTATCGCTCCAACAACAGACTGCTCTGCCTCTATGCTGTGTGGCGGTACTCTCTTAATGAGTGCTTCATCCATGTCTCAGATCCTCCTAAGCTTCCCCAACGTGCACTTTTAATTCAGCAGTCACTTTCTGGTGAAGTTTGACCGGTACAAGATGCATTCCAGGTGTACGGATTGCTTCTTTGATCTGGATCTTTTTCTTATCAAGATCATATCCCAGCTGTTCTTTTACTGCAATTGCAATTTCCTTTGAAGACACAGAACCGAATGTTCTTCCACCTTCCCCGGTCTTGATCTTGAGTTCTACTTTTGCTGCCTCTAATTTCTTTGCAAGTTCCTGCGCTGCTTCCAGATGCTCCTGTGCAACCTTTTCTTCATTCTGTTTCTGAAGCTTTAAGTCATTTAAATTCTTTCCATTTGCTTCCAGTCCAAGGTTTTTTTTGAAAATGAAGTTTCTTGCATATCCGTCACTTACATTTACAACCTCACCTTTTTTCCCAAGGGATTTTACATCTTCCAATAAAATAACTTTCATCTTAAATATCTCCTTCTTCTATCATAATATCGATTGTCTTTTTCAGAGTTTCAATCGCTCTTTCCATATCGGAATATGGAAACTGGGCACCGGCAGTGTTGATATGACCGCCTCCGCCGAGCCGCTCCATAATGATCTGTACATTGATCTCATCAATGGAACGTGCACTGATGTAAATCTTACCATTATATTCAGTCAGTACAAAAGAAGCCTTAATCTCCTCAATATTGAGAAGCTCATTTGACGCCTGTGCTCCGATAATAGTGGGACTTTCAATTCCCAGATGTTCGCCTCGCGCGATCGCAAATACATCCCGATATACCTCAGCACTGCTGATTACTGCAGCTTTTGCCCGGTAAGATGCCATATCATCACGGAGGAGTTTTCTTACATAAGTAACATCTGCGCCACATCTTCTCAGGTACGCAGCCGCCTCAAAGGTCCGGACTCCTGTTCTGGACATGAAATTGTTGGTATCAACCAGAATACCTGCATACATACTGTTCGCTTCCATGGAATTCAAACGCAGATCATCGCCGATATACTGAAGAACCTCTGCTACCATCTCACACGCCGAGGAAGCATATGGCTCAATATACGACAGAACCGCATTCTCAATCACTTCATCACTCTGTCTGTGGTGATCCAGAACTGCAATCGTCTTCGTCAGACGAAGCAGGCGTTCACATTCTGTCATCTTTGGCTTATTGGTGTCAACAACAACTACCATTGTATTGTCATCTGCCAGTTCCTCCGCCTCATGGGAAGTCACAAACAGATCATCCGGATACTTCGGATCATCAGTAAATGCTTCATAAAGCGGTCTGAGTGTCACAGAAATATCGTTCAGGACAATATTGACTTTCTTTTTCATCGCACTTGCTGCCCGGTAAATACCGATTGCCGCACCAAATGAATCCACATCTGCCATCTTATGTCCCATTACGATCACACGCTCTTTTCCGGTGATAAACTCCCGGAGTGCTTCTGCTTTTACTCTTGCTTTTACTCGGGTATTCTTAGCAGTCTGCTCACGCTTTCCGCCATAATAGCTGATTCCCTTGTTATTCTTCACAACTACCTGATCTCCGCCTCTTGCAAGTGCAAGATCGATCGCTATACGGGCATAATTATATCCTGCAGCATAGGTATCTGTACTGAGTCCAAGCCCAATACTTAGTGTAACCGGAATCTGATTGCCGATACTGACTCCTTTTACTTCATCAAGTAAAGAAAAACGGTCTTTTTCCATTCGATTGAAGCTTTCTTTTTTAATTACAACAAAATATTTGTCTTTCTCAAGCTTCTTCACAATACCGGAAAAATCCGCAATATACTGGTTGATCTTACGGTCGATCAATGCCACCAGAAGAGACTGCCTTACTTCCTCGACACTTTCCATGACCTCTTCATAGTTATCAATATAAACCAGTCCGGCCACCAGCCGCTGCTCTTCATTCGCCCGGATATACCGGTTCAGCTCTGTCACATCCTGAAGATGTATCGCAATAAAATATTCCTTTTCCTCCGGTATCTCCAGAAGCTGCTCTGTCTCACTGAAACCTTCGACCGATACGCACTGGATCTCAGCCTGATAATCTCTGTCAAGATAATTGAATTCCAGGCTTACCGATTCATTCTCTTCCTTTGGAAATACGCCCCGGTTCAACTCCGGAATATATTTACTCAGATAGGTATCCTTCCGGATAGTCGTCCCAAGGACTTCCCGAAACTGTGTGTTCGTCCAGATGATTTTTCCATCATCCAGTAAAATCGCATACGGAATCGAAAGTTCCTTCAGAAGTGTATTCTGGACAATCCCGTACTGCGCTGCAAACTCTACCATGTCTGCCAGAATCAGAGACTTATTGTAAAAATACATAATGCCAATGACGACTGCATAAACCAGCACAAACGCACTCATAAGCAGCCCGGCCTTTCGATCCATCCTGAAGATCCAGATATTCATCAGGATAAGGAAAAGAATCATAATTCCCGGCCATTGCATATACAATTTCAGTTGTCCCTTTAACTTTATATCCTTTTTCATCTTTCAGCCCTCTTAAAACCTATAGATATTTGTATTATATCACCTTTCCGGATATTAGGGAACTAAAAAATGTGCCAGGGAACGTACACCCTGACACATTTTTCTTTCTTTTATTAAGCTTCATATCCATTCGGATTCATTGTCTGCCATCTCCATGAATCCTCACACATCTTGTCGATTCCGCGTTCTGCAACCCATCCGAGCTCGTTCTTTGCTTTTTCTGCATTACAGTAGCATGTTGCGATATCTCCGGCTCTTCTTGGCTTGATCTGGTAAGGGATCTCTTTTCCACATGCTTTTTCAAATGCATGCAATACATCCAGTACTGAATATCCCACTCCGGTTCCAAGATTATAAATGCTTACGCCTGATTTTTCCTGGATCTTCTTCAGCGCCTTTACGTGTCCAATTGCAAGGTCAACCACATGGATGTAGTCTCTCACACCTGTTCCGTCCGGTGTATCATAATCATCACCAAATACCCCCAGGCATTCCAGCTTACCGATTGCAACCTGTGCAATATATGGAAGCAGGTTGTTCGGGATACCCTTCGGATCTTCTCCCATCAGTCCGCTCTCATGTGCGCCGATCGGATTGAAGTAACGAAGAAGAACAACATTCCACTCCGGATCTGCCTTATGCAGGTCTGTCAGGATCTGTTCAAGCATCCATTTTGTCCATCCATAAGGATTCGTACAGGTTCCCTTCGGGCATTCTTCTGTAATCGGGATAAATGCCGGATCACCATATACCGTTGCTGAAGAACTGAAGATGATGTTCTTCACATTATGGTTACGCATAACATCACAAAGTGTAAGTGTTCCTGCAATATTGTTCTGATAATATTCAAGTGGCTTTGCAACAGATTCTCCGACTGCTTTAAGTCCTGCGAAATGAATGACACATTCTACACTTTCTTTGTCAAAAATCTGATCCAGTGCTTCTTTATCTCTGATATCTGCTTTATAAAATGTAACGTTCTTACCGGTGATCTTCTCTACACGTCTGATTGCTTCTTCAGAAGCATTGCAAAGATTATCTACTACAATAACTTCATATCCTGCATTCAGCATCTCTACACATGTGTGACTGCCGATAAATCCGGCTCCGCCTGTTACTAAAATTGCCATGATTTTTTCCTCCTGAAATTAGAATCATTTACTTTTCTTTACACACTATAGCACACATCCTGCCTATATGGAAGTGTTTTTACTAAATTATTTATATTTTTTAGTAAATCAAATGAACTATTTACTAAATTTCAACACATTCCTACTCTTCCCAGAGATTTTCCGGATAAAGACCTTCTTTTTTCAGATTGCGGATCGCTTCTACGACAACCGGTTTGTCTTCTTTATAAGTTACGCCGTACCATTTATCTGCCGACGGAAGAACCGCTGCTGTTGCGCGGTCTGCCTCCAGAAGATTGCTTACGACTGCCGGCAGGAAATATTCACACTTCATCGGATTTTCAGTAAGTCCTTTCTTCAGGAACTGTGGAAATTCTGCTTTCAGCTCGTCCAGTATGCTTCTCGTAAATCCCCACATATTCATGGAAACCAGTGTATCCTCTGGTAAATTTTCCCAGGTTTCGCCATCATTTTCGGTAAACGCAATCTTACCGTCACGCTTCTCAATGCGGGTTCTTTCGGTAATATTTACCAGTTCCCCTTCTTCATTGGTCGTACAGATTCCTCTTGCCACATGACCATTGTCTGTTACTGTATTCTTCAGAAGATATCCGACCATCGCATAACGATACTTATCATCATCCTCATGCTCAGACAGATAATTATAAATTGCTTCAAACGCATGTCTTCCATAATAATCATCTGCATTGATAACAGCAAATGGCCCGTCGATCTCATCAATGCAGCTGAGGACTGCATGTCCGGTTCCCCACGGTTTCACTCTGCCTTCCGGAACTTCAAAACCTTCCGGAATGTTGTTGATATCCTGAAATACATAAGAAACCTCCATATATTTTGCCATACGGTTTCCTACTGCTTCTCTGAAACTGTCTTCATTTTCTTTCTTTATAATAAAAATAACCTTCTCAAATCCGGCTCTTTTTGCATCAAACAGGGAAAAATCCATAATGATGTGTCCCTCTTTATCAACTGGATCGATCTGTTTAAGTCCGCCATAACGGCTTCCCATTCCTGCTGCCATAATTACTAAAACTGGTTTTTTCATAATTGATTCTCCAATTCTTTTTTAGATTTCAAAACTTTCTCTTTCTTATTCTAACCCCAAATGACTCCTTTTTCAATCGTCTGCCAGACAGAAAAACAGTAAAAAAAACAGGACTTCCAAAACGGAAATCCTGTTCTGATCATATTCGATTAATCCTGAACGTATGGCATTAAAGCGATATGTCTTGCTCTCTTGATTGCTACTGTAAGAGCTCTCTGATGTTTTGCACAGTTTCCTGTGATTCTTCTCGGAAGGATTTTTCCTCTCTCAGAAACATATTTCTTTAATTTTGCTGTATCTTTGTAATCGATTTCGTTGTTTTCTTTACCACAGAATACACAAACTTTTTTTCTTCTGCGTCCGCCTCTTCTCTTCATTGGAGAATCCGGTCTGTTTCCTTTTTCGAATGCCATTGTACACATCTCCTTTCAACCTTAATTAAACGGTAACTCCTCATCAATTCCGTCTGGAATGTTCATGAAACCGTCACCTGCATCAGCGCTTGGCGCCGGTGCCGGGGCTGCCTGATAAGACTGTGTATTAGCACTGCTAGCATTCTTACTTTCTGCGAATTCCTGTTCCTCAACAACAACTTCTGTTGTATAGACCTTTACACCATCCCTGTTGGTATAGCTTCCGGTCTGGATTCTTCCGCAAACCACTACGCGCATTCCCTGACGGAAATAACGTTCTGTAAATTCAGCACTCTTTCCGAACACAACACAGTTAATAAAATCTGCGGTCTGTTCTCCGTCACGCTTGAATCTGCGGTCTACAGCTAATGTATATCTTGCAATAGCGAGAGCGTTCTCACCTTGTGAATATCTCACTTCAGGATCTCTTGTCAGACGTCCCATTAAAACTACTTTATTCATACGTTGCCTCTTTCTAAGCTTCCTGTTTCACGCATAAATATCTGATTACACCATCCATGATACGAATTCTTTCTTCGATTTCGCCTGGTGTTGTTGTTTCAGATTCAAAGTGAATGAAGTAGTAGTAAGCTTCTTTCATCTTCTGGATTTCGTAAGCTAATCTCTTCTTTCCCCATTCGTCAACGTCAGTAATGTTACCACCGAAACGTGTAACAAGTGCTTTCACCTTTTCGATTACTTCTGCTCTGGCGTCGTCTTCGAGTTTTGCGCTGACAACAACTGCTAATTCATATTTGCTCATGTCCTGCACCTCCTTATGGTCTTTTGGCTCCCGGATCCGCCGGGAACAAGGATAAATAATATATCACAAGTTGGTATGATATCATAATTCAAGCTTTGTTTCAAGCCTTTTTTCTTATTTCTTTTGTATTTTTTTCAACCAGTCTGCGCGGTACCATTACCTGGTGTCCGCATCCCTGACATTTCAGACGAAAATCCGCCCCTACTCTCAGGATCTCCCACTCTGAGCTTCCGCACGGATGCGGTTTTTTCATCCGGATCACATCTCCGACTTCAAATTTTGCTTCTGCTGCCATCTCTTTACTCCTCTTTTATTCTCCTGCCGGCTGTACATTTACCCTGACACCGTGTACGATCGTTCTGTCATCATTTCCCTCCCGTGTACAGGTGGACAACGTCACGATCTGCGAATCATTTCCCACTTCCACACCTGTATCATACAAAGAAGACGCCTTCGTTGCTTCAAGGAAGGATGCAAACGCCGCATCATCTGCGAACTGATATGTATAGCCTTCGGAAGTATCTTTTACCACTCCAACAGAATAAATCTGATAAGTAGCCACATTGCCATCCGGTGTATAAATATAGAAGGAAGGGTATTTTTCCCAGAAACTTTTTTCGTGATACTGCTCCAGCTCATTAAACATCGTTCCATTATACATATAATGTCCGTAAATGATCGTGTTTCTGTCATTAAAATCCGCATGATTATAAGCATTTACAAAAATCGTTCCTACGGTATTGTCATATCCTTTGAATGTCTTACTCAGATATTCTGAATTATCACTTCCCTGCACAACCGGATAATTGATCACCGCCGGTTCATCAAAACGGATCCATGCAACCACATCCGGATTGATCTGTCTGAGTGCATCGAAATCCACGGAAAATCTGCTTCCATCCTGATCGTCCGTCCCGTTCTCCTGTTCCCCCTTATCTTCCGTAACCGCAAGCTTTACCAGATCATTATACTCACTTTCCCCTTTGTGATATCCGTTAAAGATTTTATACAGCTGAAAGGCAGAAAATGCAAACACACAGATTGCAACGATCAAAATGACCGTACTGATGATTCCACCTTTTTTCTTGCGCCGATCACGCCTGGAATGCTTTCCATACCGACCATGTCCTTTCCGTCCCATAATTTCCTCCTCTGCTTTTTATATATGATGTTCCCAGATTGCTCCATTGCCATGTAATCTCAGAAGTCCTATTTTCTTCCATATTTTCACGATATCAGCAGTATAACATACTTTTTAGAGTTTTTTAATAGAGAGTTTATTGATTTTTGTGTGTGCAGGCGTACAATGTAAACCATCGTATAGTATCATATGATGTTGTGGTCAAAAGGTATTTTGACCCCTTTGATACCAGATTGCTACGTGCTTTCTGGCCTTTTGCCCCTGGTATCATCATATTCTATAAATAAAAAAGATTGGGTGAACATTATGAAAGAAAAACTGATGCGTTTTATGTATGGAAGGTACGGAGTAGATACCTTCGGCAAATTTCTCTTATGGAGCGGCGTAATTCTGATGCTGATCACAAGCATCTTCCATTTTCGTATTTTTTATGTAATTGGGTGGGCATTCGTGATATACTCTTACTATCGCATGTTTTCACGTCAGACCTACAAGCGTGCACTGGAAAACCAGAAATTTCTCCAGCACACTTCAAAGATCCGTGGATTTTTTGCAAAACAGAAGTATATGGCAGCGCAGCGCAAGACACACCACATTTACAAGTGTCCAAACTGCAAGCAGAAGATCCGTGTCCCAAAGGGAAAAGGTAAAATTGAGATCCGCTGTCCAAAATGCCAGACTACTTTTATCAAAAAAAGCTAACGATCAGGAGAATAATCAATTATGCAGGATCCTTACTCAATACTCGGCGTTTCACGGGATGCTTCCGACGAGGATATCAAGAAAGCCTACCGCAAATTAAGCCGTATTTATCATCCGGATGCCAATATCAACAATCCAAATAAAGATCAGGCAGAAGCCAAATTCAAAGAAATCCAACAGGCTTACCAGCAGATTATGAAAGAAAAAGAAATGGGTGCCTCCGGATATACCGGAACAGGCTCCGGAGGTTATGGCGATGCCGGAAGCGGATACGGAGGTTTTGGCGGTTTTGGTCCATTCGGCGGTTTCTACGGTCAGTATACCAATCAGAATCAGCAGACAACCGAGACAGAAGAAGATATTCATCTGCGTGCCGCCGCCAATTATCTGAACAGTGGTCATTATAAAGAAGCTTTAAATGTCCTTTCAGGAATCAAAGACCGTTCTGCCAGATGGTACTATTACAGCTCTATCGCCAATTCCGGCATGGGCAATAATGTCCTCGCCCTGGAGCACGCCAAAGAAGCTCTTCGTCTGGAGCCGTCCAACTATCAATATCAGTCTCTTGTCAGCCGTCTTGAAAATGGTGGAAGCTGGTATCGTACACAACAGACAATGTATGGCGGTACACCAACGATCAACAATGATTTCTGCGTGAAGCTCTGCATTGCCAACATCATGTGCAATCTCTGCTGTGGCGGCGGTGGATTCTTCTGCGGTTCTCCTTATACATACCACTAAATGACAGGAGGAAATACTATATGTTAGATTATCTTGTTGTCTATGACAGTGAGACAGGAAATACAAAAAAAATAGCAACAGAAATTTTTGCATCCCTTCCGGGGATGTCCAAAGATCTGATAAATCTTCATGAACGTACCGATTTCCCAGAAGCCAAAATTTATTTTGTTGGTTTCTGTGTTCACCGCGGAACCTGCCGCCTCGAGATTGGCAACTTCCTTTCCGGTCTGTCGGACAAATCCGTTGCTCTCTTTGGAACCTGCGGTGCCGGAAACAGCCCGGAATACTACAAAGAGATCGCATCCAGCGTCCGGATCTGGCTTGAAGATGACAATCACTATCTCGGTTCTTTTATCTGCCAGGGGAAAATGCCGCTTGCTGTCCGTCAAAAATATGAATCCTTGCTGAACACACCAAAAGATTGCGATTGCCAGCAAATCCGAAGGCAATTACAGAATTTTGACGAAGCAATGATTCATCCGACACGCACAGACCTTGAAAATGCGGCTCTTTTTGCTACCGAATGTATAGAAAAAGTTAAGTCCTTGTAAAAAAAGTGTAAAAAAATATCGTTTCAGTCTACCTATGGAAACTTTCTTGTTATATAATAAGAGTGTCGTATAGCGTCACTTTGTGTGATCTGCATGCAGACTTTTCATATTTAAAGTAGCTGTACGATATTTTTTTTGCGACAAAATGTAAACTAATGCTTAAAGAAAAGGAAAACAAAATTATGGGAATTACAATGGTTTTGTCATTGCTCAGTGGGGTAGCCCTGTTTTTATACGGTATGTCACTGATGGGCGACAGTCTGAAGAAAGTTGCCGGCAATAAGCTTGAACTTATTTTATACAGGCTGACCAATACTCCTCTGAAAGGACTTCTGCTCGGTACTGTCGTAACCGCTATCATTCAGTCATCCTCTGCAACGACAGTTATGGTAGTCGGATTTGTAAACTCTGGTATGATGAAGGTCGCACAGGCAATTGGTATCATCATGGGTGCCAACATCGGAACCAGTATCACCGGATGGATCCTATGTCTCTCCTACATTGATGGTTCCAGCGGAATCGCGCAGCTTTTATCAACCGCTACAATTTCTGCAATCGTAGCAATCATCGGAATTATTTTCCGTACATTTATCAAGAAAAAACCGTATTCTGATATCGGTGACATCATGCTTGGCTTTGCGATCCTGATGATCGGAATGCAGACCATGAGCGGTGCTGTCTCTCCTCTGAAAGAGAATCCGCATTTCGTCAGACTTCTGACCATGTTCACGAATCCATTTATGGGAATCCTTGTCGGGATCGTATTTACAGCAGTTTTGCAGAGTGCTTCTGCTTCTGTAGGTATCCTCCAGGCACTGTCCATTACCGGATCGATCACCTTTGCAGCTGCACTTCCGATCACAATGGGTATCGGCGTTGGCGCCGCATGTCCGGTTCTTCTTTCCTCAATCGGAACGAACAAGAACGGAAAGCGTACTGCTCTGATCTATCTGCTGAACGATTTATTTGGTATGATTTTCTGGTCCATCGTATTCTATTCTGTAAATGCCATCGTGCATTTCCCATTTATGGGTGAAATTATGTCACCTTTCCGTGTGGCACTTTTGAATACGGTATTCCGGCTTCTGACGATCCTTGTTCTTGCTCCATTTATCGGCAAGATTGAAAAGCTTGTCTTCTTCCTTATTAAAGATACCGATGAAGACAACGAAGAGCAGGCAGATTTCGATCTTCTTGAGGAACGTTTCCTCAATTATCCGCCACTGGCAATCACACAGAGCCAGCTTGCAGTCAACGGAATGGCAAAGAAAGCATACAAAAATATCCGTCGCGCCCTTGCACTGCTGAAAGATTTTTCAGATAATAAGTTCAACAAAATTCAGGAAAAGGAAAATCTGATCGACAAATACGAAGATAAACTGGGAACCTATCTGATGCAGCTCAATATGCACGACCTGACACCGGAACAGTCCAAACAGACCGCCAAGTTTCTTCATACGATCAGTGATTTTGAACGTCTGGGTGACCATGCAGTCAATATTTCCCGTGTTGCACAGGAACTTCATGAAAAATCACGTATTTTTTCAGATGCAGCCAAATACGAGCTTCATGTTCTTGAATCCGCATTAAAAGAGCTCCTTGATCTCACGATCAATTCATTTGTAGATGAAGACCTTGTAAATGCTGCCAAAGTAGAACCGCTTCGCGAACTGATCGGTATTTTATGCAACGATTTGAAAATGCGTCATATTAAAAGGCTCCGTAACGGGCAGTGTGATCTGAACACCGGATTTGCATTTAACGATCTGCTCACCAACTATGATCGTATTGCAGCCCACTGTTCTAACATTGCCGTTGCAATCCTGGAACTGGATTCTTCCAATTTCGATATGCACGAATACACTAAGAGTGTACGGAAATTGAAAGACAACAATTATGTATCCACCTTTGATTATTACGAGCAGAAATATAATATCAACGGTTATCAGCCGGAAGCGGAACAGGATACAAAAGCAGCCGCCAAAAACCCGGTCAAAGCTGTTGAAGCCAAAAAATAATCTTACAACGAGAAAGGAATCTGCTGTAATGTCTTCTTTAAATATTTCATCGCAGGCGCACATTGCCAGTCAGTCCGTCATCCTAGGTGATGTCACTATCGGTGCTGACTCAAGCGTATTCTATTACGCAGTCGTCCGTGGCGACGAGGCATCGATCACGATTGGCAGGCGCAGCAATATCCAGGATAACAGTACCGTCCATGTAGATTACGGTTTTCCGACCGTTATCGGTGATGATGTCACTGTTGGTCACAACTGTGTGATCCACGGCTGTACAATTGGTGACGCGTCTCTAATCGGGATGGGAAGTACGATTTTAAACGGTGCAAAGATTGGAAAGCATTGCCTGATCGGTGCCGGAAGTCTGGTTACTCAGAACACAGTTATTCCGGATGGAATGCTGGTTATCGGAAGCCCGGCAAAAGTAAAAAGACCTCTTACTGAGGAAGAGATCCAGTCAATTTATAAAAATGCTGCAGATTATGTTACATTATCGGCTGCGCAGTTTGAATAGAATATCAAATCTGAAATATGTACACTATTAAAAAAGGTATCGAAAATCATTTATGTTTGATTTTCGATACCTTTTTTATCTACTACAACACTTTATTTTTCATCCACGATCTGGAACACATAGAATTTAAGATAATACGATTCTTCTGCAGACCACAGAATCGGATGATCCGGTGCCTGTGTCCGGTATTCTACCTGTCTGATCCTCTTATGCACATTCTGCGCTGCCTGGTGGATCGTCTTCGTAAAAAGCTCATAATCCATAAAATGCGAGCAGGAACAGGTTGCCAGATATCCGCCTGGTTTTACCAGCTTCATTCCGCGCATATTGATCTCACGATATCCCTTTGTCGCATTCTTGATCGTCTTACGGGATTTGGTAAATGCAGGTGGATCCAGGATTACCACATCATACTGCTTTCCTTCTTCTTCCAGCTTTGGAAGCAGGTCAAATACATCTGCACAGACAAATTCAACTCTATCCTCTAATCCATTGAGTCTTGCGTTCTCTCTTGCCTGTTCTATGCCAAGTTCTGAAGCATCTACACCTGTCACATGCTTTGCCCCTGCAATCCCTGCATTCAGCGCAAAAGAGCCTGTGTGCGTGAAGCAGTCCAGCACCTCTGCATCCTTGCAAAGTCTCTGGATTGCCAGACGATTGTATTTCTGATCCAGGAAAAATCCTGTCTTCTGTCCGTCTTTGACATCAACCATATATCTGACACCATTTTCCACAATCTCAACTTTGGTATCAAATTCTTCACCGATAAAGCCTTTGACTCTCTCCATTCCTTCATTCTGACGAACCTTTGCATCGCTTCGTTCATACACGCCACGGATCGTAATTCCATCTTCTGAAAGTACCTCTTTCAGAATGTCCACGATTTCTTCTTTCATCCGGTCAATTCCGAGTGCAAGAGACTCTACAACCAACACATCTGAGAATTTATCGATCACCAGTCCGGGAAGAAAATCCGCTTCCCCGAAAATCACACGGCAGCTTGATGTATCTACTGTCTTTTTCCGGTATTCCCACGCATCTCTCACCCGCATTTCCAGAAATGCATGATCGATCTCCTGATCCTGCTTTCTTGTCATCATACGGATCCGGATCTTAGAATTCATATTGATAAATCCTCTTCCCATTCCGTACCCGTCAAAATCATGGACGATCACAATATCACCATTCTCAAATTCTCCCATAATCGAATCAATTTCATTATCGAATATCCAGGCGCCGCCTGATTTCAGCAGACGTCCCTCACCCTTTTTCAATGTCACTATAGCCTGACGCATCTTTTCTCCTTCCACATACTCTTACGTATTCTTCTTCAAATATTATCCACGGAGTCCTGCAATAATCCGACCTGGATAGAGCAGAAGATCCAGTCCATCCTGCATAGATCTGACACAGAGATCCGCATTTTTCAATAATTTCCCATAGACCCCTTCCCGGTCCATAACAGCGATGGAAAGCGCCGCCTCTTTCAGCATCCACTCATCGTTTCTGCCATTACCGATTGCCACACAGCGTTTTGCACCGGTTGCTTTTACCAATTCCCTTTTATACTCCTTTGCATTACCTGTCGGAAATGTCTCCAGGATCACCGGAAGCCCTTCGCACTGCGCTTTCGCATTTCCATGCGTATCTGCAGTCAGTACATAAATTCGGAACTGCTCTGAAAGTGCGATAAGACGTTCCTTCACACTCGGCGGGATCACGCCGTCCACAGCTATCGTCCCGTTCATATCTAAAAATATCGTATCAAGTTCTAATGTTTTATATTCCGGAATAACCAGTTTCATAGGAACTCCTTTCCTGCCATCTGGCATGTTGCTTTTTTTATTATAATACATATTTCATACAGACTCCACATATTTTGTAACAACTGATTTATCTGATAAAGAGGAGGATTGTAAATATGAAACCAGTTGTTGGAATCTTATGCTGTGGCTTCGACGGCAAAAACCAGTTTGTAACCGATACCTATGTGCGGGCAGTCCGCATTTCCGGAGGAATCCCCCTGCTGATACCGATTCTTCCTCAGGATTTCCCGATCAATTCTTATCTTGACATATGCGATGGATTTCTGCTCCCCGGAGGAGGTGATTTTACACCGTTTCTCTTCAATGAAGATCCACTTCCAGGTGTAGGACAGACCAATCTTTCTGTAGATCTTTTCCAGATTCATTTTGCAGAGGAAATCTTAAAACGTCATCTTCCGGTAATCGGCATCTGCCGGGGTATGCAGGTGCTCAACGCCGCCTGTGGCGGAAGTATCTACCAGGATCTTTCCTGTCAGCCCGGAGATCCTTTTCTGCATATGCAGACCTCACAGAACCGCAGCGATATGTGGCACCAGATTTTCATCGCCAAAGACAGCCATCTTCATGAACTGACCGGAGACACTCTGTATACCAATAGTTTCCACCATCAGTCCGTTCATCTGCTCGGAAAAAATGTCCATGCATGTGCACACACTTCTGATGGCACAGTTGAGGCAATTGAAATCGAAGGACAGCCTTTTGCACTTGGCGTTCAGTGGCATCCGGAATCCATGTTTTTTACTTCTCCATGTATGCGGGAATTGTTTTCGCTTTTCGTCCGGTCGATGCTTCCCGGAACAGATTAAATCCCTTTTGTCGGGCTGCAGACTCTGCTGTCTGCGGTCCCTTCAGAATATATGTATACTATGTTCACAAACGTTCATAATTCTTTCAAATTATAAACACACTTTTTTCACAAGATACGAGTATACTAATAATTGTCAAAAGGAAATAAACCTTTTCACATAATAAAATTTTTCTTTTTCATAAACGCCGATATTCGGGAAACCGGATATCGGCTCTCCTCATTTTCAGGGGTTATTTCAGATATTCCAGAAGTCCTCGCAGGTCTGGAACGACATGATCTGCCATCTTTTTGACCTCTTCGTCTGCAGGTGTCAGATCCGGAACCATCGTCACATGGCAGCCCGCCTGGTAAGCCGCATTTACCCCGTTCGGTGAATCTTCGACCGCCATGCACTCTTCAGGCTTCCGCCCGATCTTCTCACAGGCATAGAGATACACATCCGGTCTCGGTTTTCCCAATTTCACCATAGATGCACTGATGATTTCATCAAACAGCTCTTTAAATCCGACCATTTCCAGATAACGCACAGCCCTGTCTTCCGCTGTAGCCGTCACGACTGCCGTCTGATAACCACGTCTTTTCAGCTCCTTGATCGTCTCTTCCACATACGGTTTCTTCTCAATTCCGAAACGCGCAATATGATCACTCATCAGCTCCTGTCTGCGCCGTCTGAGCTCATCGTATGGGAAATCCTCTCCAAAAATTCCCTTCATCTGCTCTCTTGCAAATACGGATGCACAGCTGCGGAATTTGTATGCCGTTTCCAGATCCAGCCGGTATCCTGCCTCCCGCATTGCCTTTTGTTTGTATACTGTCAGATATTTCTCTGTATCGATCAGGATGCCATCCATATCAAAAAGTACTGCTTTCATCTTGTCCTCCTGTAGTATATTTCATTTTGTAAAAACAATTACTTTCTATATCATACCATTCCCTTCAGGAAGAAAAAAGACGGAGATTTTATTCTCCGCCTTTTGAATGTTTGCTTATATCTATTTTGTATTTTCTGTGCTGCCGGTACTTCCTGTACTGTTTGAACCGCTTTTGCTGCTGTCAGATGAAGTACTTTTCACCTGCTTGCAGTTGTCTGCTACCCAGTCTTCTACGATATCCAGTCTTGCTGTCTTCTCCAGATTCTCCAGGTTTCCAGCATCTTCCAGTGCTTTTTTGAGTGCATCTACATCTTCGTATCCGTAAGCCTTTGCATACTCCTTATACTTCTTCTCAAGTGTCTTATCTGACACATCGATCTTTGCTTTCTCAATGATCAGATCTGCCGCAAGGTTGGCCTTTACCTGATCCTTTGCAGCCTGGGTTGCCTTTGAATTAAAAGTTTCCTCATCCATATTCATATACTGTTTAAGGAAATCTGCAAAATCAAGGTTATAATAAGATGCCATATTCTTATACTGTGTCTTGATCGAACTGATCATATTCTTCAGATCCTTCTTCGGATACTTGTTCACAGTTGTGTTCTCAAGTACTGCTTTCCATGCATTTTCCTTGATTGTATTCTGCTGGTTTTCTTTGCCGTTTTTTTTCAGAGATTTTTTAATTTCCTTTTTGTACTCTTCCACCGTCTTGGAAGTATCAGAAACACTCTGTACAAATTCATCTGTAAGTTCCGGTACATCGGTCTGGCTGATTCCCTTCAGTGTAACGGTAAATACGACTGCCTGACCTGCAAGATCTTCATTTCCATAGTTCTCCGGGAAAGTCAGATCCAGATCAAAAGTATCGCCAATATTGTGTCCGACAACGCCATCCTCAAATCCGTCAATAAACTGACCACTTCCTAATGTAAGCTGTGCATCTGTCGCTGTTCCACCATCAAATGCCACACCATCTTTCTTTCCTTCGTAGTCAATCGTTACCGTATCTCCGGTTTGTGCTGCACGGTCTGTAACTTCTGTTGTAGTTGATTTAGACTGAAGTACACTGTTGATCTGTGCTTCTACATCATTATCCGATACCGCATCCGCATCTACTTTATCAATCTCCACACCTTTATATTTTGTAATCGTAACATAATCATTGGAAATCTCACCGGAGCATCCGGTAAGAAATAATGACAATGCACAGATACCTGCTGCCAGTACTGCTAATTTCTTTTTCATTTTCTTTTACACCTCTTATATCTTCATTCTCTCTGACTGTCCAAATCACCCACATCAGAGCGCTACATATGATTATAACACATAATCCGTCATTGAAAAGGGATTTCCCAAAATTCACATTTATTTCAGATTTTCCATTACTTTCAAAAAGCCGCCAAAAACTTCAAATTACTTGCACTTGTCTACAAACAATGCTACAATAAGCTATGTGTAAATATGATTTGAGGAGGAAAACCCGTGAGTAAGATAACGATCGTATTACTGGTAATTCTTGCCGTACTGCTTATCGCCCTGGTTGTTCTGTATTTCCTCGGTAAGAAAGCGCAGAAAAAGCAGGCAGAACAGGAAGAGATGATTGCAGCTGCTGCACAGCAGGTCAACATCCTGGTTATCGACAAAGGTAAGATGAAGCTTAAAGATGCCGGTTTCCCGTCAGTTGTTCTTGAGAATACACCTAAGTATCTTCGTCGTTCAAAGGTACCTGTAGTCAAGGCAAAAGTCGGACCAAAGATCATGACTCTGATGTGTGATGCAAGCATCTATGATCTTATTCCAGTCAAAAAAGAAGTAAAAGCAACCGTAAGCGGTATTTACATCACTGCAGTAAAAGGAGTCAGAGGTTCTCTTGAGACTCCACCTAAGAAAAAAGGATTCTGGGCAAGACTGCGGAACAAGTAACAAAAAAGGGTAAATGATTCTGAGCTGATTGAATCATTTACCCTTTTTGTTTTATTTTCCTGAAATTGCTTCCTCTGCCTGTGCTTTCGGTCTTATGCTCATTGCGATCCGGCAGTCTGCCGTCGCTTCATGATTCACATCAAGCCCGTACTCCACAGCAATATCAATTCGCTCATCATCCACATTCACATCCAGCTTCCGTGTATGAATTCCAACATGAAGCTGCCCATACGGTGTATCATAATATGTGACATTCATCTGATTCTTCTCAAATACCATATGTGCATTCGTAATTCCGCTCTTCATGATCTCCATCGAATCTTCACCGGTGATCTTGATCTTATTCTTAACCACCCCCGGAATCCCTTCCATTACTTCATCATAAAGAATATAATGCTTTCCGTTCTTCCAGTAATAGCTCGCCGGAGTGATCACTTCGATCGGCTCATTCTCTTCATTTTCTTCCGGATCTGCAAATACCATATCATGCAGTCCGGAAATCGTCAATAATACATCCTGTGTCATACACGTCATCCAATCTGTCTGTTATTAGATGGCAAGCTGTTTTGCGATATCGTACTGGTACTCCGGAATTCCTTTCTGCATTGCCAGTGCTTCGTTGATATCGAAGTCAATATACTCGCCATGTTTGTATCCTACTACACGGTTTGTTTTTCCTTCAAGAAGAAGATCTACAGCAAGAGATCCCATGATAGATGCATAAACTCTGTCTTTTGCTGTCGGGCTTCCTCCACGCTGCATATGACCAAGAATAGTAGCACGTGTCTCCATACCCGTCTCTTTTTCGATTCTCTTTGCCATATTCATAGAATCACCGATACCTTCGGCATTGATGATAATGTAATGCTTTTTACCGCGTTTTCTGCTTTCTTTGATGTCTGCAATGATCTTTGCTTCATCGTAGTCATGTTCCTCAGGAAGAAGAATCTTCTCTGCTCCATTGGCAATACCACACCACAGTGCAAGGTATCCCGCATCACGTCCCATAACTTCGATAATACTACATCTTTCATGTGATGTAGATGTATCACGTACTTTGTCAATTGCTTCCATCGCTGTATTAACCGCTGTATCGAATCCGATTGTGTATTCTGTACATGCGATATCAAGATCGATCGTTCCCGGAAGTCCGATTGTATTTACTCCAAAATCAGATAATTTCTGTGCTCCCTTGAAGGAACCGTCTCCTCCGATAACTACCAGACCGTCAATTCCATATTTCTTACAGATTGCTGCTGCTTTCTGCTGTCCTTCTGGTGTACGCATTTCCTCGCAACGGGCTGTCAGAAGAATCGTTCCACCTCTCTGGATCGTGTCTGATACATCTCTGGCACTTAAATCAATAATTTCCTCGTTAAGAAGTCCTGAATAACCTCTTCTGATTCCTCTTACCTTCAGTCCTTTTCCCAATGCGGTTCTTACAACTGCACGGATTGCAGCGTTCATTCCCGGTGCGTCTCCACCACTGGTCAATACGCCGATAGTTCTGATTACTTTTTCTGCCATGATATGTCTCCTCCGTCTCTTCTACTTTGTAACTTTACTATCCTTTTGCTTAATTTATCTCAATCCACACGTTATTGTATAATATTCACCCCTTCATTTCAATGGGTTTTTCTATTACTTTTACACAATCTTCTCCAAAATAATTCGTCAATCTGCTCAAAATTCCAGGTTCTACCTGGATATTTGCGTTTTTAGGCAGTCTTTTTACCGCTCTCTCCGCTTTGCAGAAGATTACAACCTGGTCCTCACCCTCACTTTCCGCGAGCATCCGGAACAGATTCTGCTCATCTTGAAGGTAACTCTGTTTGTCGGCATACTGGATCCACAGTTCTTTTTTCGTCATATCAAACGGAATCACCTCTTCACAGATCAGCTTACTTGCATTATCATCTTCTTCCGATACACGTCCCCGCACAAATACTTTGCTGTCCTCCTGCAGATACTGCTGGCTTTTCTCATAGCTCTGCGGGAAAATGACAACCTCTACCGTTCCAAGAAGATCCTCTACGGTAATAAATGCCATCGTTTGATTCTTCTTTGTATATTTGATCATCTTCGATGTGATCATACCACCGATGATCTCCCTTGACCCGTCACGTACTTTTGTCCGTCCGGTCTCTTCATCAAGCTGAAAATCCAATGTCGTTGCGGAAATACTCTTGCGCCATTTCTCTTCATATTCTTCCAATGGATGTCCGCTGATATACACGCCGAGTACTTCTTTTTCAAATGCAAGCATCGTTTCCTTCTGGTATTCTCCCACATCCGGAAGCGTGACCTCAAATTCTTTTTTCTGTTCGTCATCTACAATATCAAAGAGCGACATCTGTCCGGCAAGCGAATTTTTCTTGTTCTGTGCTACCTGATCCATGATCTGTACATAAATGATCATAAACTGCTTTCTGGTCCCTTTCAGACTGTCAAATGCGCCGGATTTGATAAAGTTTTCTACCGCACGTTTATTGACTTCCTTACCGGAAAGCCGTTCCAGAAAATCCTTCAGATCACGAAACGTGCCATGCTCTTCTCTGTCCCGGATGATCTGCTCGATCACCGGTCTTCCAACCCCCTTGATCGCCGCAAGTCCGTAACGGATATTACCGTTATCTACAGAAAAATCACCAACCCCACGATTGATATCCGGCGGCAGGATAGAAATTCCCATCTGTCGGCAAGTGTAAATGTATTCGGCAACCTTTCCCGGATTGTCGATGACAGAAGTCATAAGCGCTGCCATATATTCTACCGGATAATAATATTTCAGATACGCTGTCTGGTATGAGACAACCGCATACGCTGCCGCATGTGATTTGTTGAACGCATACTTTGCAAAATCGATCATTTCATCATAGATCTTATTCGCAACCTTTTCATCGATTCCATTTTTGACACAACCCGGAATGCCTTCTTCTTCATTACCATATACAAAATTCTGACGCTCTCTCTGCATCACGTCGCCCTTTTTCTTACTCATGGCACGGCGTACAAGGTCGCTTCGCCCAAGTGAATATCCGGCAAGGTCACGCACAATCTGCATAACCTGTTCCTGGTATACAATGCAGCCATAGGTCGGTGCCAGGATCGGCTTTAACTGCGGGCATTCGTAAGTAATCAGCTCCGGATGGTTCTTTCCTTTGATATACTGTGGAATGAAATCCATCGGACCTGGCCGGTAAAGAGAAATTCCGGCGATAATATCTTCCAGACTCTGTGGACGAAGTTCCTTCATGAAGCTCTTCATCCCTGCACTTTCTATCTGGAAAATGCCGTCCGTCTTGCCGGTTCCGATATAGTCAAGCACTGCTTTATCATTATAATTTAATTTTTCTGTTACCAGCTTCACACCGGTACTTTTTTCAACCAGTCTGATCGCATCCTGGATGACGGTCAGGGTACGAAGTCCAAGGAAATCCATTTTCAGAAGTCCCAGTTCTTCCAGCGTGGTCATGGTAAACTGTGTGACTACATTGTTGTCCGCTCCAAGTGCCAGCGGAACATATTCATCCACATCCTTCTGGCTGATCACGACTCCCGCGGCATGCATGGATGTATGCCGTGGCAGACCTTCCAGTCTCTTTGACATATCGATCAGCTCTTTTACCTGTGGGTCTTCATCATAGAGCTTCTTCAGCTCATGGTTCATCTTCAGGGATTTATCCAGTGTAATATTCAGTTCTTTCGGAATCATCTTTGCAATTGAATCCACAAAAGCATACGGAAGATCCATAACTCTTCCCACATCCCGCAGCACCCCGCGCGCCTGCAGTGTACCAAAGGTTACGATCTGCACTACCCGGTCTTTGCCGTATTTACGCACAACATAATCAATGACTTCCTGCCTTCTTTCAAAGCAGAAGTCCACGTCGATATCGGGCATGGACACACGTTCCGGATTCAGAAAACGCTCGAACAGCAGCTGATACCGGATCGGATCGATATTGGTGATCGCAAGTGTGTACGCCACAATGCTTCCTGCCGCAGATCCACGCCCAGGTCCAACCATGATTCCGTTGCTTTTTGCAAAATGAATGAAATCCCATACAATAAGGAAGTAATCCACGTAACCCATGCTTTTGATAACGCCCAATTCATAATTCAGGCGCTCCACAAGGGCTGGATCCGGGTCTTCTCCATATCGTCTTTTTAGTCCGTCAAAACAGAGCTTATTCAAATATTCCCATGAGGTAAATCCTTCCGGCACATCGAATTTCGGAAGCTTTGTCACACCAAATTCAATCTCTACATGGCATCTGTCTGCAATCTTCTGTGTATTTTCCAGCGCCTCCGGTGCATATGGGAAAAGTGCTGCCATCTCTTCTTTGGACTTCACGTAGTACTGTCCGCCTTCATAGCGCATCCGATCCTCGTCTGCGAGCTTTTTCCCTGTCTGAAGGCAAAGCAGGATATCATGTGGCTTTTCATCTTCTGCGTAAGTATAATGCACGTCATTTGTCGCCACAAGGTCGATTCCAATCTCCTGCGACAGACGCATCAACTGCTGGTTAACGGTGCGCTGTTCCGGGATCCCATGATCCTGCAGTTCCAGGAAAAAGTTGCCTTTCCCAAAAATCTGTTCATAATGAAGCGCAGCTTTTTTTCCTTCTTCATACATCCCTCTCGCCAGGTTTCTCTGTACCTCTCCGGCAAGACATGCACTGAGGGCAATGATTCCTTCGTGATAGGTCTCCAGAAGCTCATAATCTACTCTTGGCTTATAATAGTAACCTTCCGTAAATGCACGTGACACGATCTTCATCAGATTGGCGTATCCTGTATTATTCTCGGCAAGAAGTACCAGGTGATAATATCGGTCCTCATCGCGTCCTACGGCTGTTTTATCGAATCTGGATCCCGGTGCCACATAGACTTCACATCCCAGTACAGGATTGATTCCTGCCGCTCTTGCGGCTCTGTAGAAGTCAATGACGCCATACATGACACCGTGGTCTGTGATCGCAGCCGCTGTCATCCCCAGTTCTTTGACTCTGGCAACATATTCTTTAATTTTATTCGAACCGTCCAGAAGGCTGTATTCCGTGTGGACGTGCAAATGCGCAAAATTCATATTGTGTTCGCTCCTTTTCTCTGTGTTCCATTTTAGCAGAAATGAGGGGGATTTCCAACTGGTGGGGGGAAAATTTTATAGGTTGGTGGGCGGCGGATTTCCAAATATATATACTCCGGTTCCCCTCGGCAAAACATTCCGATGAACCCATGAAAGCGGGAATCGTGTTCAGCAAAGGCTTCCACGATTCCTGGGTTTCATCTCCATTACCTCGAAGGGAACCGGAGTATATATATTTGGAAATCCGCCTGTTCAACGGTATCGAATGATTTTCTGGATGTGTTGGAATCTGCAGGAAGAGAATTGATGGAAACACAGATTATACTTACCTGCGCTGTACCACTCATACTCTATGCAAGTGTAAGCCTGTTAAGTTTCTTCTGGTTTACACCTATAACTTTGAGTGCCAGCCTTAGTTCTAACGCAAAAATACCACCGCATTGATATTTTTTCTCCCATGCGGTGGTTTCTTTTCTTACTCCACTGCCTTTACCGCAGCAGACATTTTTTCTTCATTTTGTTTTGAAAAATACAGTTTTGTTTCCCCAATGATCACTTTTCTAAGTGCAATGATTGCGATCAGGTTTGGAATGATCATCAGCGCATTCGTGATATCTGCCAGGAGCCAGATTGGTTCCAGCGATAAAAACGGTGCCAGTGCAATCGCTGCAATGTAGATGATCTTATATGGTTTGATCCATTTTGTTGTGCCAGTCAGATAAACCAGGCAGCGTTCTCCGTAATAATTCCATCCCAGAATAGTGGTAAATGCAAAGAACATAATTCCTACTGCGATCAGATGCATGCCTATATTGTGTGGCAGACACATGTTATAAGCAGCTGTAACAAGTGTGCTTCCGTTCATATCCGAACTGTCCATCAGCCCGCTGCTGATGATAACTAGTCCTGTCATGGAACAGGTCAGAATCGTAGTAACAAACACACTTGTCATGGAAAGAAGGCCCTGTCTTACACCGGAATTCGTCTTCGCCGCTGCTGCCACGATCGGTGAACTTCCAAGTCCTGCCTCATTTGTATAGACACCTCTGGCAATCCCGGTTCTCATAACCGTCATAAACGTAATGACACCTGTTCCTGCAGTTCCTCCGATTACCGATTCTTTTGCAAATGCACAGGTAAAAATGGTCTTAAAAGCATCCGGTACTGCCGCCCGGTTGATCACCAGCGCCACTACCGAGCCTCCAAGAAAAGTAAGCGCCATAATCGGCACCACAATTTCAGCAACCTTTGAAATACTTTTAATTCCTCCGATCGTTACAACCGCAGTAAGCACTGTTATGATGACTCCTGCTACAATGATCGGTATATGGAATGTCACATTGACAGATTCTGTGATCGCATTTACCTGCGGAAACGTTCCGCAGCCAAATAATGCTGTACATATGCCAAACACAGAAAAGGCTTTTGCAAGCCAGATAAATCTCTCTCCCATACCATTTTGGATATAAAACATCGGTCCGCCGGCCATCTGGTTATTCTCGTCCGTCACTCGGTATTTTACCGCTAAAAGACTTTCTGAATATTTCGTCACCATACCAAGTATGGCTGAAATCCACATCCAGAATAACGATCCCGGTCCACCAATTCGAAGCGCCGTTGCAACTCCAACAATACTTCCCGTTCCTATGTCTGCTGCCATCGTTGTACATAGAGTCGCAAATGCCGATACATCTCCTTCTCCGCTTCCGGTCCCACTTTCTTTTTCAAAAATGGCCCTTACTGCACGTGGAAATTTTGTGATCTGCAGTCCTCTCAATTTAATCGTAAAGTAAAGCCCTGTACCGATCAACAGCAACAATGTCGGAGGTCCCCATACATAACTTTGGATAGTCGTCAGCATCCCCATTAAATTACTCATTTCACTTCTCCTTCGCCTCTGTTATTGTTTTCCATCCATATTCTATTTTTACGATAATCTTTTCCCCACTAGATTTTTTTCTTCACCTTCTTAATCAACTTGTTTTTTGAAAAAGCTCTCTCCGTTCATAAAATTGTTCATTTTTCTTATTTCCGCTTCGACTTTCTTTATGCATATTATACATAACATTTCTGCCCGTGACAAATCAATTCTTTTTCTTTATAATAGAATTTCTTAATATATAATGAACGTCCATTTTCATTAAGCGACATGAAATTATATTTCCAATAAAATTTTACAAAAAAACACCGCCGCATCAGCTTCATTCTGACACAGCGGTACTTTTTTCTTTCATAAAACTAGTGAGTAGTTCCCATAACCTCTTTTACATCTTCTGTATTATTCACTACAGCTTCAACACAATACTCCAGAGACTTTGCGATTGTCTCAAGCGGCATACTTGCCATTCCGTTCGCCTTATCTACAACCTGATCGCAAGCATATGGTACATGGATAAATCCGGCACGGATGTTAGTGTATTTGGTTGCACACATATGCAGTACATTGTACATTACACAGTTGCATACGTAGGTTCCTGCCGTGAAAGATACATGGCATGGAAGTCCGTGAGCACGTACATTCTGAACCATTGCATTTACCGGAATTGTTGCAAAGTATCCGGTTGGACCGTCTGCCTGAAGTGGCTCATCAAGTGGCTGGTCACCTGCATTGTCCGGAATCCGGGCATCTGCAAGGTTGATTCCTACTTTTTCTACAGTGACGCAGGAACGTCCGCCTGCCTGACCTACATTGATCACTATATCCGGGTTATGTTCTTTGATTGCCGCTTCAACTGCCGGTGCACTTTTCTTGAATTCTGTAGGGATCTCTACATATACGATCTCTGCCCCCGCAATTGTTGACGGAAGAAGCTTGATTGCCTCGAATGCCGGGTTTACGCTTTCTCCTCCAAATGGATCAAATCCTGTTAATAAAACCTTCATGTTAATTTCCTCCTTTATATCTCTTAGTATAACACAGGCTCCGGGATAATAACCTTCCCCTGCTGCATAATCTGTCGGTTGTCCGTGTAGATATCCGGTTCCATACATACCAGATCAAAATGCCCTTTGGCGTTCTGAATACCTCCAAGAGCAATATTACGCCCAAGTCCTACATGGAATGTCCCATAAGCAGATTCATCTTCAATATAGCAGTTTCCAAGGCATTGTGAGCATGAATTAAGCCCGATTCCGAGTTCCCCCGCAATATAGATCCGGGGATCCTGATAATCTTCCATGTATTTTTTCAACCGAATACCGGTCGGAGTCTCTTCAATCTCCGTAATCCGTCCGCCTTTAAATAAAATCCTTGTCGGTTCCTCTGCGCGACCAATATATCCCAGAGAACCGTCAAGCACCATCACACCTTCTGTCTTTGTCTCCTCGATCGGGACATAGACCTCAATACTGGAAGAAGAATATCCCTTTCCATCCTTTAGAACTCCGTTAAAAAATCCCGGATCTCTGCCCACTTTGTAGAACATCATATCCGTTCCTGCCGGAGTTGTCACACGGACTTTTTCTGAATACTTGAGATATTTGATAAATGCCTTTGCCATCAGTCGGCTCTTCTTCGTATCCATCGTCAGAAAATCGTATTCCAGAAAAGATCTTCCGTCATTGGTTGCCAGTGGCAAGGACAGAAATTTCTTGTGTCTTTGTATCGCACGCTTTGCAGCTTTCGTTGTCACCAGCGAATACTCTGTCGCCGCGATAATTGCCGTATAAGGATCAAAAACTGCTTCATTATCATCAAAAAAGATTCCCACATGGCGCCCCTTGTTCTCGACAAGCAGTGTATTCACTGACCGTGCTTTTCCGGAAGCCTCTTTTTCCATCGCTTTTGCTTCTGCAAGATATTCCTTCGATGTCACGATCAGTACTTTGTCCCACGCCCTTACTTTTACCCATTCGTGAATAATGATCCGGGCACCCCGTTCCATATTCGGTGTCATATGTCCCTCTTCTTTCTCCATACCAAAACTAGAATAAGCTTACGAATTCTAAGGCCATTATTTTCTGCCTTTCCAGTGAAATAATGACCTTAGCTACTTATGTCTTATTTACTTTAATACTATCATATAACAGATCTGGAACACAAGCATAAAAATTGCAACCAGAACCTGATTTTTGATAGCGCCCCAGCGGTCCTTCATGTTCAAGATCGCAACCGGCAGGATGTTGAAGTTCGCTGCCATCGGTGTAAGCAGAGTTCCACAGTATCCACATGTAAGTGCGAGCATACCGATCACCACCGGATTAGCACCGTAAGCAAGAACGAACGGTGCACCGATACCAACTGTCATAACGGTGATAGCTGCGAATGCATTTCCCATGATCATGGTAAAGAGTACCATACCGATTGCATAAACGATGATCCCGATATTTACATTTCCCTTTGGAACAATCTTTTCAACAAGCTGTGCGATTACATCGCCAACTCCTGCAGCGGTAAATACACCTCCAAGACATCCAAGCAGCTGTGGCAGCATACTGAGAGGTCCTGTGATTCCAAGGAATCTTTCAGAATCATTCAAAAAGACTGCCGGTTTATTCTGTTTTGCATCGAATGCCATCAGTAAGATCATAGCTACAATCACACCAACGGTAATTGCGACCATAGAACTCATATTACTGAATAATGCAAAGAACAGGGAGCATACCGCTACGGAGAATGCCGGGACAAATATCTTCATTCCGATCTTCTTAAACTGCTGTTCTGTGTGTTCCTTTGTCGGATTATCTGTTTTTCCGATTTTTACTTTCTTGAAGATTGGCGGCAGGCACATGATCAGAACAAGCGCACCAGAAACCTTTGCCGGGAGCCATGAACCAAATCCACAAACGATACCGAAAGAGCACCAGAAAACAGCGGTTCCGACTCTTGACGGATTCTCTTTATCCAGCAGGTTCTTGATTCCTGCGTAAATCGTGATCAATCCGATAATTACCCATACTACATTCAGTCCGATTGCATTAAACGAATCGCCGACCTGTATAAATTTTAAATTACTCATCTGTCTTCCTCCCTCTATTTCTTAGTATCTGTTGATTTTCCATAGTATTTCTTCATCAGTTTGTTATCTTTCACAATAACAAATGCGCAGGAAACAACAAGTGCAACTAATGCTACCGGGATTTCAGCTGCTGCAAGGTCGATCAGTTCTACTTCGTATCCAAGACCTGCAAGTGTTGTCTGTACAAGGATTCCGCCGGCACCACCTACGAACAGTACCTGGAAGAAGAACCATGTGAAGTTCTGCATAGCAACAGCAAGTCCTTTTGCTTCTTCTACGTGATCTTCATTTGCTTTTCCTTCTTTATTGCTGATCGCACCTTCGATCATCGGAAGCAGTACCGGACGGATAAATCCGGCAACTCCACCGAAGCTGACATTGAATGCTCCAAACAGAGCATTCAGCATACCATATACAGCAACAAGCTTACCTGCTGTCGCACTTTTTACTTTACGGATCAGGTTTGCCGCTGCTTCACGCAGACCGTTTCTTTCCAGTGTACCTGTAACCAGCAGGATCATGATAAAGATTGCCATACTTCTGTTCGCTACAAAGTTTGTACCGATTGTTTCCAGAAGTCCGCCCACTCCAAGTCCTCCAACAATCCCTGTCGCGATAAGGGCCAGGAAAATAATGAGGATTGAATCCAGTTTCAGCGCGAATCCAACGATTACGATTAACACGCCAAGTAATTTGATGAGTTCCATACCTAACTCCTCCTTTAGAAAAGTATTAAAAAGTTATTTATTTTTTCCAGTCACTTTGACAATCATCGGACGCTGTCTTATGTAACTGGTCAAAATCTGTCCATCCTGCTCTTCCAGATGACATTCCATCACATGCACTGCTTCCATCAACATCCGGATAGTCGCCTCGTCATGTGCCACATGAGCCCTTGCACACAAATTCAGGTATTCACCCTGTGCGGTCTCATCTGCAACCTCGCTGGTATAAGCAACCGTTGTGATCCACGGAAAACGGATCGACGGATAACGATGGTTTGGATCTGCCGCGAACGGGATCCAGTAGTTGATCATTTCTTTATAATAGTTTGCCGGGAACAATTTCGGCATCCATGCATGTGCATATTTTTCAAACTGAGCACTCCATTCACGGTTCAATTCTCTCATCTCCGGATACTCGGCAATCTTGTCTGCTATCACATCTTCCATTACCTTATTGACCGGGTAATTGTCCTTGTACTCTGGATTGGTCACATACCAGAAATAACCATAAAGCAGAGATCTCGGAAGCCAGAAGCCTTTGTAAGACGGGGAGGTATAACCCGAAAACTGCTGCTCCCATTCATGGCTCGGTACTCCGTGATTGTCCACGATCATATCCGGGACATACCGGTCATAAATACGGGTTAATCCCATCGCCTCGCTGTGGATCGTATCCTGCTGGAAATGTTCATAGTAGAACTCTTTTCCAAGCGAATTAAATCTTGCCACATGGAATTTCCAGTTTGGATGCTCTTTCTGCAATTCATAATGGATTGCCGCACCATCCACATTTTCCATCGGAACGATCACCAGATTCAGTTTATCCGGTAAATCTTTGTAAACATCTTCTGTCAGCAGCTTCTTGATCAGGATAAATGCTGCATTTGTCGAAGATACTTCATTTGCATGATGTCTTGCATTGATCATCTCGCCAGGAATTCTTGATATACGCTTCGTCATGGACAGATATCCTTCGTATTCCGGTTTGATCCATACTGCATAGAGTTCACGTCCTGTATAAGATACCGCAGTCCGGAACACTTCGATTCCAGGAACCTGCTTCAGTTCTTCGATAATCTCACGGTAAGTATCATATCCGATCAGTTCATGCTCATGCAGGTCAATCTCTTCAATCCGTTTCGTCTTTGGTTTTTCTTCTCTTTCCGGTGTAAGTGCTGCATACTGTATCTCGCCCTGCTCACTTTCAAACAAAAGCTTCGTACCTGCAACAACACTTTCACACTCTGCCAGTACACCCTTTGACCACAATGTTGAGTAAGTGTGTAATACATTAGATTGTACACCATTTGTGCGGATATGGAAAGTAAAATTATCATTTTCCCATGAAATGGCACGGATCCATGCATCTGCTTCTTCCCGTTTTCTCTGTAAAAGAACCGCTTTTCCATCTTTTACAATGCATGCTTCTTCTTTTAACGGCTCGGTCAGTGTCACCTTAAATACCGGTCTGCCTTCTTTTTCATGGATCACCGGAAGGATCAGTCCCGGCGCATCCAGCATGACATCTGCTTTCTTCACACCGTAATTTTTAAAATAGTCACTTCCGACAAAATACATATCTTCATGCAAAGCATCCAGTGAAGAGATCAGATCCTCTCTTGATCCGGTCGCATAGTCCGGTTCACTTGCGGTCACGTCCAGACGCAGTTCATGGAAGAACGGCTGCAGGTCTGCGGAAATCTTTCCGCCTGTCTTTTCCTCAATATATCGTCTGCAATCCGGAAGAACTTCCTTCTGGTAAACATCCCAGATCTCTTCCATATCGGTACGGACGGTCTGATAAAATACTTCCTGTCCGTCAATCTCTGCTTTTACATAACCGGTTGCCGGATGAACCTTTCCCATCTGCGGATATTCATCCATATATGGTCTTTCCGACCAGACTGCTTTGTAAGTATCCTCACAGCAGACCTTTTCGTCCTTGATCCCCTTGCAGAGATAAGTGATATCTTCTTCGCCTTCATAAGCTTTGAAAATGACTTTATCTCTTTCAATTCCAAGCTCTTTTACCAGAATATCTTCTACCGGATACAGTTCCTGCAGATAGCGGATCGGAAGATCATACCACTTGTCCGGAGTGTCTGCATTCAGATTGTGATAGGACGGGGTTGCACCGTTCTCATCCAGCCAGTCTGTCTGGCCTTCCGGCAGGAACGGTTTGAAATAAATCTCAACCTGATCTGCCTGCGCTTCCTTCATCACCGGAAGCATCTCTTCAACGATCCAGGAATATCCCTGTTTGTATGCACAGATAACGGAGGTATCCTCCGGCTTGGCACCTAACATCTGGATTCTGTCTTCGATTTTTTCTTTTATCTTCTGGCGTACTTTTATATTTTCACTTACCGCACCGGTAATCTTTACCTTGCTTCCCTTCCTGATCTGCGGATAAACCTTTTCTTCCAGAAGTTTTTCAAAAACTTCCACTTCCCACGGAAGCTCATACACCTTCTCGTACATCTTCTGTCCGGATTTGTAATTATATACCTTTGCATCCCCGGCTTCTTTTTTCTGTGTATCATTCCAGAGCGGAGATCCGTATACTTCGTATTCTCCTGTCTGCTCTTTCTGCATCGCTTTCAAAGCTGCAAGCTGGCCATCTGCGCCGCGCAGTACAAAGTCATCCACCATATCCATCAGCAGGTCTTTCCAGCTTCTCTGACCATTGATCTGTGGAAATTCCATACAGAGACGGGAGGTAAATGCGATTAGTTCCTCTCCGTCACCGCGAAGAGATACTTTTACACTTTCTCCTTCTTTTTCCCGTACAAGCTCTGTCTGCTCTGCTTTTTCCAGAACGAGCCGGTTGCCTGTATAAGCTGCATCTGCCGTAATAGTTCCTTTATATCCGGTTGTCTCCATACCAAAACGCCATGCCAGGTTACATGCTGCAACGAGCATCGCATCATCTGCATCCTCCGGAAGTACAATCTTCACATCCAACACATCCGGAAGAAGATCCTGATTCTCGTCTTTCAGGAAATCCCCTTTCTGAAGCATCGTCTCCAGCCCTTTTTCCTTACGGAAATCCAGATCAAAGATCGGACCTGTATGCTTTGATGCTGATTCGTACTCTTCCGGTGTTCCCCCTGTACTCTTTTTCCACAGGGCTTTCAACTCTTCCATATTCTCCGGCACCGGAATCTCACCGTCCGCTGTGATCACCGGAAATGTAGCTGTCTCTGTCTGAAATCCCAGAAGTAGTGCTGCTTCAACCGCATAACGCTTCTGTTCTCCTGTCATGCCGGCTGCAAGTTTTAATTTTTCCATCTTACACCTCCAAAAGCACTGTAGTTCGTTTTCGTACTACGGTCTAAAAAGATACTGTATTCCGAACTACGTTCTGCTTTTTATACCCTTCATTCTACTAAAGTGTTCAAATAAAGTCAACCATATTATCCTTATATGGACATTTTCAATAAAATGTATGCAGAAACAAAACATTGCACTCTCCACATCCCTGTGTTACAATAGCTTCAATACTTTTAAGAAGGCAGGAACGATCAATTATGACAACGCACGGCAAACGACATGCAAAACAGGACATCATGGATGCAGCATGGAAGCTGTTCACAGAACAGGGCTATGACGAAACTACGATCGCGCAGATCATCGAACTCTCCGGTAATTCCCGCAGCACCTTTTACCACCATTTTCGTGGAAAAGATGAACTTCTCTTCAGCCTCGCCTATTCCTACGACAGTGACTATGATAGCTGGCTTCAGACCTGCGACCGGACGCTTCCAGCCGCCGATCTGCTGCTCGCCTTCAACCATTTTGTGCTGAATAACCTGGAGCACTCACCATATATGGATCTCTTTGCGCCCCTCTACGGTCTTCAGGTAGCTACTACCGGAACCAGACATATTTTAAACCCGGATCGTAATTATTATAAGATCCTGCGCAAGATCCTTTTCGACGGGATCAAATGTGGAGAACTAAAGTCAGACTACTCCTACGTCGAGCTCTCCCAGATGATCACCTCTGCCCAGATCGGTCTCACCTACTCCTGGTGTCTCACCCAGAGAAGCTTCTCCCTGCTTCAATACGGTGAATCCCTCCTGACACCATTTATTGAATCATTACGCGTCAACTAACCTAACCCACCCTCAATATAAATACCCTCTCGCATATACCAGGAAACTATCTCTCTATAGTTTCCTGAATTTTTATGTTTAGCAGCCGCCAGGTCTGCGCCCAAAGTCTTGAGGGCGGATTTAGAAAAAGAATAGGTGTGAAGGCACTTATTGTGCAATGGAGATGAGACTCAAAAATTGTGGAAGCCTTTGCTGACACAATTTTCGTTCTCAGAGGCTCATCGGAATGCCCTGCACAATGGACTTCACACCTATTCTTTTTCTAAATCCGCCACACAACCTCCCCCTCGCAGACCGTCTCTCTCCACAATCGAGTAGGCTGACTCCTACTCGATTTGTATACTTTGTACACCATCTCGCTTAACAGCTCGATGATGTACATTCGCCAAATGCAGATCCTTGTGCAAGCACAAATCTGCACTTGGCTCATCGTATACACAAAAAAGCAGGAACCAAATCACTTTGATTCCTGCTTCTCACTATTCCTGGTATTTATATAAATTAGCCATTGATCATGAAGTTAACCAGTTTATCGATGTCTTCTTTTTCGTATGCAATGATTTCCAATTCCGGAATCTCTCCGTTAGAGAAAATATTTGCCATAGAAACATACTGAGAAAGTTTAGATTTCAGATTCAGTCTGTCGCCTTCTCCTGTTACAAGTTCTACTTTTCCTTTGCAGCTGTCTACTACTTCAAAAAACTTATCAATGTTTGTAATATTCTGTACCTTCATGATGTACACTCCTTTTCTTTTATCTCTTCCTATCTTTTACACCCTCAATATATACAATTTTTTTTTGAAAATCAAGGGTTTTTTTTCAAATCAGCGTTTTGGGCATTGTGAACAATTTAACAGTCTGTTTTTTGTGCATAATCACAATGTCTATTTCAAAACAATACTGTCCTTACGGATCTCGATCTTACGCTCTTTATACAGATGTCCGACTGCACGCTTGAATGCATTCTTGCTCAGATCAAACTCCGCACGGATCACCTCCGCATCTGCTTTATCGTTAAACGGAAGGACTCCGCCCTTTTCTTCCAGACGCGCCAGTACCAGAAGCGCATCCTTATCCATCTGGATAAATGCTTTCTCACGGACACTTAAATTCAGCTTTCCATCCGGTTTTACTTCTGTCACTCTCGCATGGATCTTCATTCCTGGTCTTAGACTTTTCGGTGCTTCTCTCTTTGGCACAAGCGCAGAATATTTTCCGTCCACTGCAACGAAAGCCCCGAAATTATCACTCACTTCGTAAACGATTCCCTCTACCTGATCATCCTTCTGATAAGGAGAATCACTGGTCAGATACTCATATACCTTCATGGTCGCACAGAGTCTCTGGCTCTTATCAATATAAAGTCCTACCAGACATTCATCCCCCGGTTTCACCTTATAAGTCTGCTCCTTAAATGGCAGGAACAAATCCTTTTCCAGTCCCCAGTCCAGGAAGGCACCGAATTTGCCAACCTGCGCTACCTTCAGTATTGCACTTTCCCCCAGTGTAAGCTTCGGTTCATTTACCGTTGCGATCAGACGGTCAGAAGAATCCTTATACAAAAACACCTCAATCGGATCGCCCGGTTCGATTCCTGCCGGAACCTGCTTCTTCGGAAGAAGAACCTTTTCTCTGTCATCTCCCAGATATACTCCGAAATCAACTACCTTTACTACCGTAAGCATCTGTTTTTTTCCTAATTCCATCTCTTATTTCTCCTTGAATTCTACTACCGCATACGGATTTCCCTCCGCATCACAAAGTTCCACTATTTTTCTCTGTTCCTCTACCGCCATCTTTGGATAAATAATATCACCCATAACTGCGGATTTTTTATATTCTACCCGGATCTGTCCGGCACGCTCACATTCCGGCACCACATCAATTGCCATCTGGATATACTGGCAGTTATTGACATGCTCGTTTGTGTCGATCTGATGACGTCTTACCGGAAAACTTTCTCCATCTTCCAGTTCTTTTGGAAGCACGATCTTACGCGGCGCAAACTCTACATCCAGTGGTGCTTCCGGCCGATAAGCCTCGACCTCTTCTTTCGCCGGTCTGCATGGTCTTCCTTTTTTCATATTCATATATACCCAGACCGAATTGGCCCAGGCTGTCATCTCGCCTGCTTCATCCTCCATCTTAAAATTACGAAGTCCGAAAAGTCCGGTAAAATCCGTTGCCCAGGTGGACACCCGGATATGTTCCCCGAGTTTCGGATAACGGTTTACTACAATCTGCCATGCGGAAAGAATCCATGCCTGCCCGCTTTTTTTCAGTGATTCCACGCCATATCCGATATCCTCAGACTGAAAAGTACTACAGTCCTGAAAATAATTAACAAGCCCCGGTAATGTCAGAAGCTCCGTATGGTCTGCTTCACTGAATCGTACTCTGCTTTCAAATGTATACATCTCTTTTACCTCTGTTCTTCCACATAACTTCTGTCTAATGTGATAACACACTGATACTTTGGGTTATGATGCTGCAATCGGTCCATCAAAGTCAGTGTCAGTTCATTCCCTTTTTCCTCAGAATACTCTCTCGGAATGACAAAATCAAAAATGAGATTGATCTGTTTTTCTCCATTCACCATGCGGAAATCATGGATACTGCATCTCGGATCCAATGCTTCCACAGCTTTTTCTGTCTCATGTTTTGCCTGAAGTACTTCTTCATTACGAGTCTCCACCGGATCCATATGAATTGTCAGCGAGATCCCCAGTTGTTCCATTGCCTCTCTCTCAATCCGGTCAATGATCTCATGGGATACATCAATCGGGACATCATTCGGAACCTCTGCATGAATGATCGCCATACTTCTTCCCGGTCCGTAATTATGGATCACCAGATCATGACTGCCCTCGATTCCAGCGTATTTTTCCACAAAATGCTTGATCTTCTCATAATCTTCCCATGTCGCCGGAATTCCGATCAGCGGCTCAAGCGTATCCTTCGCAATCCCAAATCCGGCCCACATAACGACCAGTGAAACACCAAGTCCGACAAAGCCATCGATATTGATCCCTGTAATCCGCCAGAATACAACCGACAGGATCGTCGCTGCTGTCGTGATCACATCTCCAAGTGCATCTGCCGCCGTCGCCATCATCACCTGGGAAGAAATCTTTTCACCAAGTTTCCGGTTAAACATCGCAAGCCACAGCTTCACACCTATGGACAACACCAGGATCAGGATCGACACCAGACTGAATTTTAACTCTTCCGGCTCCCGGATCTTCACGATCGCATTTTTGAAAAAGGTAAATCCAACTTCAATCACCAGAAAGGATACGATCAGTGCCGCTATGTATTCCAGCCTGCCATGCCCAAAAGGATGCTCCTTGTCTGCCGGTTTTTCTGCCATCTTCACTCCGATCATTCCAATGATCGAAGAACCTGCATCCGATAAGTTGTTAAATGCATCTGCAGTAACAGACACACTGTGAAGAAGGATTCCTATCACCATCTTCGCAATCGTCAGCAGAACATTACAAAAGATGCCTACTCCGCTTGCCAGCACTCCATATGCTGTACGGACAGACACCTTTTCTACATCTTTATAATCTTTTACAAATAATTTTACAAGTATATCCGTCATTAAACTTTCCTTTGCCTTAGGCGAAACAAATTTTCCTGCCATCTTCGTTGAAGTATATTCTACACATTTACTCCGTCAATTGCAAGAAAAACCATTTGATTTTTACCGGTGTGCCTTTTACGATCATCGCATACTCTTCATCCGTCAGCACACTCCGCAGCTCTTCCTTCCCTTCTTTGGGAACAATTGCATGGACAGAATCCATAAAACAGAGATTCGGATAAAGAACACACCACCAGTTGTGCCCCTGTGCCTTTCCAATCTTGATCCGGAGTGCATCGTACCAGCCTGCAGGGAAGGTGATGTCTCCGTAAGTTTTGTCCGGAAATTCACACCGCACGACCTCAGCTGTTATCTGATCGTTACATCCTTCTTCCTGCAAGACTTCCCTGGCCGTCCGGATCAGTTCTTCTTTGTGGCAGATCGCCCATGCTTTCGCCTCCGCTGCATTCCCTGCATTCGAAAGATTCTCACACATATAATCTACAACAGCCTCTTTCACCTTCATCTTAAGCTCCTGGTCTTCTTTGCTGTCACTGTTGGCAAGCACATGAAAGCGGAACACCTCACCGGATAACTTTTCCTGCACTGCATTCGCCTTCGCTTCCACCTGCATTCCCCTTGCAAATGCCGCACCACACAGAATCATGATCAGTACCAGCACCACTGCTTTTATTTTTTTCATTTTCGTATGTACCTCCTGTCTTTGATACCAGGAGTATTGACAACATATGGAAAACTATACATTTTTATCTGTGATATTCTACCTGATCTCTCCGGATAACATCCGATACTGTAGAGGCCTGATTGTCAATATGACATCCCATGAGCTCACATGCCTCTTCAACCTCTCCACCCGAAATCAGTGCGATCAGCTTATCATGTTCTTCCAGGAGCTGTGGATAACATTCCTTCTGCTTCAGGTATTCTACGCGGAACCGGTACATCTGTTCCCGCAGGTTGTTCAGCAGCGTGATCAGTCTCTGGTTATTGGTTGCGGCAAAGATAATATCATGGAATTTTACATCTGCTTCAGCGATCTTCGTCACATCACCACTCTTTAAGACTTTACGGAAATCTTCAGCTGCCATCTTCATTTCTTCAACCTGCTCCGGCGTGATCCGTTCACACGCAAGCTGTACGGAAAGCTCTTCCAGTGCCTTTCTGACTTCCAGCACATCCTGCATATTCTTCTCTGTGATCTGTGCCACTTCTGCCCCTTTTCGCGGAATCATCAGAACCAGACCTTCCAGCTCCAGTTTACGGATTGCTTCACGGATCGGGGTGCGGCTTACTCCAAGCTTGTTGGCAAGCTGGATCTCCATCAGCCGTTCTCCCGGCTTCAGTTCTCCTCTTAAAATTGCCTTCCGGAGTGTATTGAACACAACATCTCTCAACGGCAGGTATTCATTCATATTTACTTCAAAATCCATATCCATTCTTATCTCCTCCTGACGTTATGCACATTTGCAAGATAAATCTGTTTTGCCAGATTCTGTGCTTTTACTTTTGTAAATGCTTCCTTCGCTGTCCTGCGATCCCTGAAAATCCCAAATACAGTCGGACCGCTTCCACTCATCATCGCCCCAAGAGCACCTGCTTCCATCATACATTCTTTGATCTGTGCAATGACCGGATATGCTTCAACCGTAACCTTTTCCAGCACATTACCCATGGATGCTGCCACTTGCTCAAGATCCTGGTTCTTCAATCCGTCCAGGATACCATCTATATCCGGATGCTCCTTGATTTCACAGGAATCCAGCTTTTCATAAACCATCTTTGTCGATACACTGATCGGCGGCTTGGCGATCAGAATCTGACATTTCGGCATCGGAGGAAGCGGCGTCAGTTTTTCCCCGATTCCTTCTGCGAGTACTGTTCCGCGCATAATGCAGTAAGGAACATCCGCCCCAAGCTTCACGCCTCTTTCCATCAACTCTTTTTGAGAAAGTCCCAACCGGAACATCTGGTTCATTCCGTAAAGCACTGCCGCAGCATTGGAACTTCCGCCTGCCATTCCCGCTGCAACCGGTATATGCTTGTCCAGATGGATTCTAATCCCATCTTTGATATCAAATTCATCGATCAGAAGCTTTGCCGCTTTCCATGCAATATTGTCCTCATCATTCGGCAGATAAAAAAGATTCGAATCGATCTCGATACCTGGGGCCGACTTCTTTTGCAGCGTCACATTATCGTACAGATATAGCGTCTGCATGACCATGCGCACATCGTGATAACCATTCTCCCGCCGCCCCAGCACATCAAGTCCAAGATTGATTTTCCCAAGTGCTTTTAACTCCAGTTTATCCATGCGTGTATCTCCTTATTGTATTTTTTCGACCTTTTTTTGTATCTTGTATACATCATTTCATTACTATAGTATACTCAAACTCTCCCGAAAAATCAATATTTTATCACCCGTTTTCAATTCTTTTGATAATAATTCATTATTAAGCAGAATGCTTTCTTCTGTGGTCGAATATTTCTTTGCCAGGCTCCACAGATCATCTCCGTCTTTTACGATATATCCCACAATTCCCGGCTGGTTCATCCGCTCTTCTTTTTCATAATCCACAAGTGCAGCCTCTGTCACCATCTGTATTTTTTCCGCTTTTCGCATGAAGCTTCTGAACGCCACGACCGCTTTGATCTCTACTTCATCATTTCCGGCAAGATCTACCGCAAGCTGCTCCACTGCATATGTGACGTCATATTTCATATCGCTGCTTCCTTCCCGGCATTCAAGCATTGCCGAGAACGGAACCATCCCCTTCCACACACCAAATGGTACTTCATCGTTTGCCTTTACATACAGAAAGCTGACATTTAGAATCCCCTCTGCCAGAATTCCTCCATCCTGCACTTCCATTTTTTCTATCTGCAGATCTGCGCTGCTGTGGCACACCTGAAGGATCTCATCTTTCAGCTCCGGCAGACTTAATCGTTCTGTGATCTTACTTTTTGAATGATTCTGCATCAGAAGCTCCTCAACAACAACTTCTTCTGTCTCCAAAACACATTTTTTATCAAGGGAATACGCATCCTCTAAAATCTCCAGCTTTTCTTCCCCATAGACAAAAAGACGAACCTGAAGTGCCGCTTCAATGCCAAGCGCACGCATCTCACCGTCCTCATCCATCCGCACTTCCACACTGATATCATCCAGCCGGTCATAGACATGATGATACATACCTTCTTCTGCGCCGGCACACTCGATCCGCCCCTCATAAGGAACCGTCTGCTCCACCCAGTCTGTCTTGCCCTCCTGGGATTCATAGAGAACAAAGATCTGTAATTCTCCATTTATCAGCATAGCATCCTGCACAAGTCTGGTATCCATTTTCCGGGAGCTTACCTCTGTCCACAAGAGCGTTCCGATATTCTCTTTGGTCCCCGGTATCTTAATCTCCTCTTTGATCCTGTAAATGTCTCTCTTCGCGGTAAACAGCTGCAGCAGCTCCACCGGACATTTTTTCAGATAGATTCCTTCTTCCCCATCCACATCAAGTGTCACCTGTTTTTCTGTGATCTGCTCTGTATGTACCGTTATTTCCGCAAGCGCTTTTACCGCAAGCTTTCTCGAATGGATCAGTGATACCCCGCATTCCACCCGCTGAACTTGCACAATGTCTTCGCCTTCTCCGTTCTCTTCCTCCATGTAGACCATTTCCTCAAACGGAATCATTCCCTCTAAAGCTCCGGGACGCGGATCTCCCGAATCTGTCACATACAAAACTTTAAAATTCAGTTTTCCCGTCACACGGAGATAATTTTCCACTCTTCTTGTCTCTTCAATCCGCAGACTTCCCTCACCAGAAAGCACTCTTCCCACGTCACTTTTCGCATCTGGTACATTATAATCCCCACCGATCATAAACTGATCCGTCACTGTTTTGCCCATCTGATTCATGCGTACCTGTTTTCTTATCAGTTCCATAGTCAGCCTCCTACTCAAATATCACCGGTTTTTCGCTTTTTGCCATTTCCAGGACAACATATGGGTATTGGGAAAATCCATCTTCCCGCATACAGATATTTCCCATCTCCTCCCCATCTTTTTCTGTCTCGTCACTTCCCGGTCCCAGAAGTGTTGTCTGTACACAGATCACATCTTTTTCTTCCGTACAGCCATCAACCCGGATCGCATATCCCTCCATTTCCTGTCTCCCATACCCCTGTCCGACATACAGCCGGTCTCCTTGCACATACATGATCTGAAATGGGGTTTCTTCCATCCCGGCAATGCGTTCGGTCATTTCCGCCGGAACTTTTTTCTCATCCACAATGGAATATTCCAGCATTTCTCCACCCGCTTCCTCTTTTTCCATGACCTGACAGCCGCCAAGGAAAATCAGCATCCAGATCACCCCTGTCACACGGCATTTTATTCTCATAATTATTCACAAACTTTTCCATTTTTTTGTCTCTTTATTATCATATTATCTTCCTTGTATTTTCATGCCTCGAATAGTATAATCGAAGAAAAGTATGTTACTTTATACAATGAAAGAGAGGATTTTGGGGTAATGATACGATTTATCTGTATCGCAGTCTTTTTAATTCTTTACCTGATCCTGTCCATTCCGGTTTTTCTGGTGGAATGGATCATTGGTAAATTCAATCGCAGAGCCAAAGATATCAGTTCTCTGCGCATCGTTCAGTGGGGCTTTAAAGTGATTCTTAAGATGACCGGTGTCACGACAACCGTGATTGGTGAAGAAAATGTTCCGGATGAACCGGTACTCTTTATCGGCAACCACCGCAGTTATTTTGATATTCTCCTTACTTACAGCCGGTGCAGGCGTCTGACCGGTTATGTTGCCAAAAAAGAAATGGAAAAGATTCCGCTTCTTTCCACATGGATGAAGAATCTGTACTGTCTCTTCCTTGACAGAGACAATATGAGAGAAGGTCTGAAGACGATCCTTCAGGCAATTGATTATGTAAAAAATGGCATTTCCATCTGCATTTTCCCGGAAGGAACCCGCAACAATGGCGAAGAGCTTTCTATGCTTCCATTCCGTGACGGTGCACTTAAAATTGCCGAAAAGACCGGGTGTGCGATCATTCCGATCAGCATGAACAATACTGCTGACATTTTTGAAGCACATTTCCCACGTGTAAAAAAAGTACATGTCGTCATCGAATACGGCAAACCAATCTATCCAAAAGAACTGGATAAAGAGACAAGAAAACATCTTGGAATCTATTGTCATGATCTTATTCAGGACACAATTAAGAAAAACGCCAGTCTGATCTAAACCTATAACAGAAAAGAGGTACGATTATGCATTCTAAAAATTTAACATTACTTACAGACTTATACGAACTGACTATGATGCAGGGTTATTACGATAAGCAGGACAATCCTACCGTAATTTTTGATGTATTTTACCGTTCCAACCCATTTTCTTCCGGTTATGCAATCGCAGCCGGACTTGAACAGGTTATTGAGTACGTGAAAAATCTGAACTTCAGCTATGATGATGTGGATTACCTTCGCAGTCTCCACATTTTTTCTGAAGATTTTCTTCAGTATCTGAGCGGCTATCACTTTACCGGAAGCATTTACGCAATTCCGGAAGGAAGCCTGATCTTCCCAAAGGAGCCGATCCTCAAAGTCGTTGCCCCGATCATGGAAGCTCAGCTTGTGGAAACCGCAATCCTGAACATTCTGAACCACCAGTGTCTGATCGCGACCAAGTCTTCCCGTATCGTATACGCTGCCGGTGATACCGGTGTTATGGAATTCGGGCTTCGCCGTGCCCAGGGACCGGATGCCGGATTATACGGTGCACGTGCTGCCGTGATCGCCGGCTGCGTGGGAACCTCCTGCGTACTTACCGGCAAGCTTTTTGACGTTCCGGTTATGGGAACCCATGCACACAGCTGGATCATGAGTTTCCCGGATGAATATACCGCATTTAAAGCCTATGCAGATCTTTATCCTGAAGGATGTACCCTTCTTGTCGATACTTACGACACCTTAAAATCCGGTGTGCCGAATGCGATCCGTGTCTTCCAGGAGATGAAAGATGCCGGCATCAGCCCGAGAAAGCTTGGTATCCGTCTTGACAGCGGCGATCTTGCCTACCTGTCCAAAAAAGCACGTAAAATGCTGGATGCGGCCGGCTTTGAAGAAGCAACGATCTGCGCATCCAACGACCTTGATGAATATCTGATCCACGACCTCAAAATGCAGGGCGCAGCGATCGATTCATGGGGTGTCGGAACCAATCTGATCACCTCCAAAGACTGTCCTTCATTCGGTGGTGTATATAAACTCGCTGCCATCCAGAATAAGAATGGTGAGTTCGAACCTAAAATCAAACTTTCTGAGAACACAGAAAAGATCACCAATCCGGGCAACAAGACGGTTTACCGTATTTACGAAAAAGAAACCGGCAAGATGAAAGCTGATTATATCTGCTTTGTAGACGAAGAAATCAATCCGGAGGAAGATCTTCTCCTCTTTGATCCAAGCGAGACATGGAAAAAGACAAAGATGAAAGCCGGAACCTATACCGTCCGCGAAATGATGCAGCCAATCTTCATCAACGGTGAATGTGTCTACACTTCCCCGTCTGTCAAAGAGATTGCCGCTTACTGCCGTCAGGAAAAAGATACCTTGTGGGATGAATCCAAACGACTCTTCAATCCTCACCAGATGTATATCGATCTGTCTCCAAGACTTTATGAAGTAAAGAAACAGCTTCTTGACCGCATGAGTGCTGATGACTAGGTCACAATTTGAAAAGAGGTATTACCGATGAAAAATATGACATTAAAAAATATAACCGCTGCCTGCCATGGAACCTTCCATGGTGACAGCAGTTTTCTTGAAAAAGAGATTACCGGCGTTGCAATCGACAGCCGGAAAGCAGCACCGGGATTTCTTTTTGTCCCACTCAAAGGAGCCCGTGTAGACGGCCACACCTTTATCCCACAGGTTATGGAACAGGGTGCACTTGCTACTCTTACAGAAGAAGATCCTTCTTCCCTTACCTGTCCCTGCATTCATGTAGAATCCTGCGAAAAAGCACTTCGTGATATCGCAGCGTTTTACCGCATGCAGCTTGACATCAAGGTTGTCGGCATCACCGGAAGTGTTGGCAAGACCAGCACCAAAGAAACGATTGCCTCTGTCCTTTCCCGGAAATACAATGTTCTTAAGACAGAGGGAAACTTTAACAATGGAATCGGACTTCCGCTTACCATCTTCAATCTTACCGAAGAACATGAAGTCGCTGTCCTGGAGATGGGAATTGACCATTTCGGAGAGATGCATGAACTTGCATCCATCAGCCAGCCGGATATCTGTGTAATCACCAACATCGGTCTTGCACACATGGAAAATCTCGGAAGCCGCGACGGAATCTTAAAAGCCAAAACCGAAGTTTTTGATCATCTACGTCCAAATGCTTCTGTCATCTTAAACGGAGATGACGACAAACTTTCCACAGTCGCAGAGGTACAAGGGAAAAAGCCTGTTTTCTTCGGTCTTTCAGACCAGCTGGATGCCTATGCAGACGGAATCGTAAGTCAGGGACTTCGCGGAACTGACGCTGTACTCCACCTTCCACTTGGTGAAATCAACGTACATATCCCGGTGCCGGGAAACCACATGGTCTACAATGCTCTCGCCGGAGCATGTGTCGGCATGAAGCTTGGACTTACTCTGGAGGAAATCCAGACCGGGATCTCTTCCCTGAAGACGATTGCCGGACGTACCAATCTGATCGACACAGGATCTCTTTTGATCATCGATGATTGCTACAACGCTAATCCGGTTTCCATGAAATCTTCTCTGGATGTACTTTCTACCGCAACAGGAAGAACCGTAGCTGTAATGGGCGATATGTATGAGCTTGGTGATAAGGAGAATGAACTTCACTACAATACCGGCGCACATGCTGCCGAGATCGGCATTGATGTGATCTGCTGTATCGGAGAACTTTCCCACCACGCATATGAAGGTGCAAAAGCCTGTGCAAAGAGCAGTGCCGTACTTTACTTTAAAACCAAACAGGACTTCCTGGGAAAAATCCGGAATGTTGTCAAAAAAGATGATACCATTCTGGTCAAAGCTTCCCACGGTATGGAATTTCCTGAGATCATTGATGTACTCAGACAGATGAAGTTTTAAGAGAGGTAAGACATGAAATATCAGATACTTGTTCTTGACCTGGACGGAACACTTACCAACTCCAGGAAAGAAATCACTCCACCAACGTTAAAGGCTCTGATCGAGATCCAGGAAGCCGGAAAAAAAGTTGTTCTTGCAAGCGGTCGCCCTACATACGGCGTGGTTCCCCTTGCCAGGCAGCTCCATCTGGAACGTTACGGAAGCTATATCCTATCCTTCAACGGAGCACGGATCACTGACTGCCGCACCGGCCAGTTCATTTACAACAAAACACTTCCGCAGGACGTGATCCCGGATATCTACCGGATCGCTTCCAACTACCTGGTTGATATTCTGGCTTATGAGGATGGACAGCTTCTGTCCGGATTTACCCCGACAAAATATTCCGAATTAGAATCCCGGATCAACCATTTACCAATTGTACAAATTGATAATTTCTGTGAGAAAGTATCCACATTTCCAAACAATAAATTTCTCCTGACCGGAGAACCGGATAGCATCGCTGCTGCTAAAGAGGAAATGTCCACTCATTTCCATGGTTATATTGATGTTTACTGTTCGGATCCATTTTTCCTCGAAATTGTTCCAAAGAATGTAGACAAAGCCGCCTCTCTTCTGAAGCTTCTTACCAGCATCGGTCTGACTGCTGATGAAATGATCTGCTGCGGTGACGGATACAACGACCTGACTATGATCGAAACCGCAGGTCTTGGAGTGGCAATGGAAAATGCACAGCCACTGGTCCGTGAAAAAGCAGATTTTATCACAAAGTCAAATGATGATGACGGAGTTCTCTATGTGATCGATCAGTTTATGCGCGATTGACCGTCGTAGAAATATCATTTCTCAAAATATAAAAATCCCGGAGAACTGGTTTTACTTCCAGTCTCCGGGATTTTTGTTTTCAGTATTTTTCTGTACTTAGATTTCTGCAGTTTCCGCGTCGTCAGTCTCTTCCAGTACTTCCGCATACTTGTCCAGAATGATCTTCTGGATTCTGTCTCTTGTACCGGAATTGATTGGATGCGCAATATCACGATATTCCCCATCCAGTGCTCTCTTACTCGGCATTGCAATGAAAAGTCCTTTTTCCCCTTCAATGACTTTAATATCGTGAACAACAAATTCTTCGTCCATTGTAATTGATACTACTGCCTTTAATTTTCCTTCTTTTGCTACTTTGCGCACGCGTACATCTGTAATCTGCATAACTTTCTAGCCCCTTTCTCCAGTAACGCACATACCGGTCCGCTCCTTTTCCTTTATTTGACCGGCATGCCTTCTGATCCGGACTCTTACAAGTCCCCCTCAGTTTTTATAATGCGTACCTTTCGTTCTTTTCTATTACTACTTTCACGCCATCTTCACCAACATGCCGTGTATTGGCACGGATCGTATCCCTGCTCTCTACAATACAGTTCTCAATGTAAGTATTGTCCCCAAGATACACATCATTTAAAATAATTGAGTTTTTGATCACACAATTATTTCCAACAAACACTTTTTTAAACAGAACCGAATTCTCAACGGTTCCGTTGATAATGCTTCCGCTTGCCACAAGGCTGTTCTTAACGACCGCACCCGGATTATATTTTGCCGGAGGCAGATCTGTCACCTTGGAATAAATACTTGGAAGCTGCTTAAAGAAATAGTTCCGGACTTCCGGTTTGAGGAAATCCATGTTTGTCTTATAATAGGCATCGACCGTGGAAATATTGCTCCAGTAGTCTTTTATCTTATAACCGTATATCTTTTTCAGATTCTTGTATCTGATCAGGATATCCGTTACAAAATCATATCTGTCTTCCTCAGCTGAATGCTCGATCAGATCGATCAGCTGACGTCTGCGGATGATATAGATTCCTGTGGAAATCGTGTTGGAATTTGCCACCATCGGTTTTTCCTCAAATTCTTCGATCCGCATATTTTCATTCATCTTCAGAATGCCAAAACGGGTTGCATCCTCGCCCTGATCCAGATCCCGGCATACCACAGTGATATCTGCTTTCTTGGCAATGTGGTATTCCAGTACTTTGTTATAATCCATCTTGTAAACCGCATCACCGGATGTGATGATCACATAAGGTTCATGGCACCTCTTCAGGAAATCCAGGTTCTGATAGATCGCATCTGCCGTTCCACGATACCAGTAGCCATTGTCTGCGGTGATCGTCGGTGTAAATACATAAAGACCACCCTGCTTACGTCCGAAATCCCACCACTTGGAAGAATTCAGATGTTCATTCAGTGAACGTGCATTATACTGAGTAAGTACTGCTACCTTCTGGATGTGCGAATTGGACATATTGCTGAGTGCAAAATCAATTGCCCGGTAGCTTCCTGCGATCGGCATCGCTGCCACTGCACGCCTCTGTGTAAGCTCCCGCATCTTGTTGTTGTTACCGCCTGCTAAAATGATTCCAACTGCTCTCATGATCTGTCACCCGCCTTTATCAATACTCCGCCGCTTTCAAGAGCACCCTGTACATAATCCTCCTTCACGGTAATACCGCTGATCGCAGTATTCTTTCCAATCTGTACTCCTGCCGGAATCACAGAATTCTCACCGATCGTAACCAGTCCGGAATTGTAGATATCAGACCTGAGCTTGTTCGGTGCTTCATTGCCGATTCCAAGGGTTACATCATCTCCAACCTTAACATTCTCCGCAATGATCGCTTTGTCGATCACACAGTCATTTCCTATCGCAACATCCTGCATGATGATCGAATCCCGGATCACACAGCCTTGTCCAACAACAACACCTGCGCCGATCACACAGTTATGTATCTCGCCGTATATCTCAGCTCCGTCGCCAATGATGCTTCTGTCGATCACAGCTTCTTTTGAGATATACTGTGGCGGTATAATTGAATTATTCGTATAAATTTTCCAGAATTCCTCATAAAGATTAAATTCAGGAATAATGTCGATCAGTTCCATATTAGCTTCCCAGTAAGAACTCAATGTACCGACATCCTTCCAGTAACCATTATATTCATATGCAAACAGTCTCTGCTTCTTTTCATGACAGTACGGAATGATATGCTTTCCGAAATCACATCCCGGCTGATCTTTCATCTTGATCAGTGCCTCTTTGAGCACCGGCCAGCTGAAAATATAAATTCCCATGGACGCAAGATTGCTCCGCGGATTCGCCGGCTTCTCCTCAAACTCGGTGATTCTCTTGTCTTCATCGGTAATTACGATTCCGAAACGACTTGCTTCTTCGATCGGAACCGGCATTGCCGCGATCGTCACATCTGCATGATTCTCCTTGTGAAAATCCAACATGACCTCGTAATCCATCTTGTAAATATGATCTCCTGATAAGATCAGTACATAATCCGGATTAAATGTCTCCATATACTCCAGATTCTGATAAATTGCATTCGCCGTTCCTGTATACCATTCGCTGCTTGTACTCTTCTCATACGGCGGAAGAATTGACACCCCTCCGATATTCCGGTCCAGATCCCACGGAATACCAATTCCAATATGTGTATTAAGCCTGAGTGGTTGATACTGGGTCAGGACACCGACTGTATCGATTCCTGAGTTGATACAGTTACTCAGCGGAAAATCAATGATCCTGTATTTGCCGCCAAATGCAACAGCCGGTTTAGCAACTTTTGCAGTCAGGACGCCAAGTCTGCTGCCCTGTCCTCCTGCCAATAGCATTGCTATCATTTCCTTTTTTATCATGTCTTCACCCCTTCTCAGTAATTCTGGTTTTTTCATTATAACATATTACATACATATAGTGAACATATTTTACAAAAATATTTCTGTTTACCTATCTTTTTTATAGAAATATCACAAAAAGAAAAGGTTTGGTTTTTGACCTATCTATGATATAATTATGTGAGTGTCGAAAGTATATTTTACTTACTTGTGCAAGCACAAACGCAATTTATACTTTTGCCACTTACATCATATAATGTCGGGGTCAAAAGGTATTTTGACCCCTTTGATACCAGATTGCTACGTGCCTTGCACTCTTGCAATCCTCAAAAACATTCGTAATCCGCTCATTTTTCTTTGAAAAATGGCTACTTACTCATGTTTTTGGCGGGTCAAGAGGTCAAAAATCCTCTTGCAAGCAAGCTTGCATCGGCTTTCTGACCTTTTGACCCTGGTATCATCATATAATTATGCACGTAAGTCAAATACTATGAAACAAATTCACAGAACAGGAAGTGTCATTATGTATAAAATTGATTTTAATCAGCCTTGCCATATCCACTTCATCGGAATTGGCGGCATCAGTATGAGCGGACTCGCTGAGATCCTTCTTGAAGAAGGCTTCACAGTATCCGGATCCGATAACAAAGAATCGGCACTTACGGATCATCTGTCTCAGAATGGTGCAACCGTATTTTACGGTCAGAAAGCTTCCAATATTATAGACGGTATCGACCTTGTAGTTTATACCGCAGCGATCCACGAAGACAACGAAGAATTTGCAGAAGCAAAGCGTCGGAATCTTCCGATGTTGTCCAGAGCAGAATTACTCGGTCAGCTTATGACTAACTATAAGACACCGGTTGCTATATCCGGTACACACGGTAAGACAACCACAACGTCTATGCTTTCTCATATTGCTCTTGCAGCAAACCTGGATCCGACAATCTCTGTCGGCGGTATCCTGAAAGCGATCGAAGGCAATATCCGTGTCGGCGGACCTGACCTTTTTATTACGGAAGCATGCGAATATACCAACAGTTTCCTGCACTTTTCCCCGAAAATCGGTATTATTCTGAATGTGGATGCGGATCACCTGGACTTTTTTAAAGACCTGGACGATATCCGTAATTCTTTCCACCTTTTTGCTAAGCTTCTTCCGGAAAACGGAACTCTCGTCATCAACGGAGATATTGATAAAATTGAAGAGATCACCTCCGATCTTTCCTGTCGTGTTATCACTTTTGGCAAAGAAGCTTCCCTGGATTACAGTGCAGCCAATATTACTTATAACGAACAGGGCAATGCCTCTTTCGATGTCGTAAAAGACGGACAGAATGTTGCCCATCTCGCTCTTGCAGTCGGCGGTGAGCACAACGTATATAACGCACTTGCGGCAATCGCAGTTGCCGATATTCTTGGTGTTCCTGCGGAGACGATCCAGACAGGTCTTGCTTCCTTCCACGGAACAGACCGTCGTTTTGAATACAAAGGTGAAGTCGGCGGAGTGACCATCATTGATGATTACGCACACCATCCGACAGAGATTGCTGCAACGCTGAAAAGTGCTGCACATTATCCACATAAAAAGCTGTGGTGTATTTTCCAGCCACATACTTATACACGTACAAAAGCATTATTCTCAGAATTTGCTGAAGCACTCGCACATGCAGACCATGTAATCCTTGCTGACATCTATGCAGCGCGTGAGACAGATACTTTAGGCATCTCTTCTACACAGCTTGCAGATGCAGTCAAAGAACATGGATGTGACGCAACTTATCTTCCAAGCTTTGCAGCCATCGAAGAATTCGTCACCACCCATTGCCAGCCTGGCGATCTTCTGATCACAATGGGTGCCGGAGATGTTGTAACCATTGGGGAAGACCTGTTAAAAGCTTGATTTTCTCCAATATTTGCGAAATTTTATCTGTAATAACAAAAATTTCCGTCAGAAAATTCTTTTTTACAATCTGGGATGATGTTATAATGAACAAAGTCAGAAAAGAAAGGAAGCGGAAATTATGAGTGCACTTATTTTGCGCAATCATTCCCACAATAACATAACGATCGTGGAGAATGACTTTATCGATCATTATATGGTATCTGCGAACGGAGAATATGTAAAAGTCTATCTTCTTCTTCTCCGTTATCAGAATATCCCGGAGCAGCTTCCGGATATCCCGCAGATGGCAGACCTTCTGGAGAATACCGAAGGCGATATCCTGCGCGCACTCAAATACTGGGAAAAAGAAGGAATTCTTTCTCTCGAATATGACGAAACAAATGAACTCGCCGGAATCTGTATCGGAAAAGCACCAACTCATCAGACACCTGTCAAAGCAGCTTTCCATACACCTTCCGCACAGTCTGCTTCCGTTCATGAAAAATCTCCGGTCGCGCAGTCTGATGGAAATACCACTGTTTCAGACAAAGCTGCCGGTCAGAATCTTCCTGCATCAAGACGTTCCCTTGCTGCAAGAAGAGAATTAAAGCAGATTCTTTTTATTGCTGAACAATATCTTGGCAAAACCTTATCCCGTACCGATGTTGATGCGATTACCTACTTTTATGATTCCCTTGGTTTTTCCGCAGACCTGATCGAGTATCTGATCGAATACTGTGTGGAGAACGGACATAAGAGCATGCATTACATTCAAAAAGTAGCACTTTCATGGGCAGATGAACATATTACAACCGTCGATCAGGCACGTAATTCCTCTGCATTTTACAACAAAACCTGCTATTCTATCCTGAATGCATTTGGCATCAAAGGGCGGGGACCTGCATCTGCCGAACTGGATTATATCCGCAAATGGCTGGAGGATGGGAATTTCGAACTGGATCTCATTCTGGAAGCATGCAACCGCACCATCAGTGCGATTCACCAGCCAAGTTTTGAATATACTGACAAGATTCTCGAAAACTGGAAGACGGGCAACGTTCGTACACTGGCAGATGTTGAGCGTCTTGATTCTGCCTTTGAGCAGGAAAAAGACCGGAGGAAAACTCCTTCGGGGCAAAACCGTACACCTTCTGCCCAGCAGCCTTCCAAATTCCGTAATTTTGAAGAACGTTCTTACAATATGGACGAGCTTACCAAAGAATTATTACGCAGTAACTAAGAAAGGGGAACACTGTGCCGTTAACTAATTCACAATACAATGCGCTGATGCGCGTATATGAAGAAAAAAGAGCGAAGAGCCGCGACCTCGCGAATCTTCACTACGAGCGTGCCTGCCAGAAGGTTCCGGAGCTTGCATCGATTGATGCCTCTATTTCTTCTGCCAGTCTTGATCAGGCGAAAAAGCTGCTCGCAGGCGATGACACTGCCCTCGCTTCTTTGAAGGAAGATATCCGGTCTCTTTCTGACAGACGCCGCCGACTCCTTTCCGACGCCGGATTCCCGGAAGACTATCTGGAACAGCATTTTGAATGTCCGGACTGTCAGGATACCGGCTATGTCGGCACGAAAAAGTGCCATTGCTTTTTAAAAGCGATCATTGATCTGTTCTACACCCAGTCCAACTTAAAAGGGCTTCTCGAACAGGAAAATTTTGAACATTTTAATTTTGATTATTATTCATCCAATTATAGAGACCGGCTTTCCGGTCAGAATTCCCGCGAGCTTGCAACGCGGGCTTATCAGGAATGTATGAATTTCATCCACAATTTTGATACCGAACATGGTAATCTGCTCCTTTTTGGGAATACTGGTATTGGGAAGACATTTCTCAGTCACTGCATTGCAAAAGAAGTGATGGATTCTCTGCATTCTGTTCTTTACCTGACTGCCTCTGAATTTTTCGATGCGCTCCTTGAAAAAGCACTGACCCGGAATGATGAGAGCTGTCTTTTATATGAGCAGATCCACCAGTGTGATCTGCTGATCATTGATGACCTGGGAACCGAACGAAATACAGACTTTGTCGTTTCTCAGCTTTTTGTGTGTTTAAATGATCGGATCCTGAACAGGAAATCCACGATCATTTCTACTAATCTTACTCTGGAGGAAATCAAGACGAACTATACAGAACGTACATTTTCCCGGATAAGCAACCATTATAAGATACTTCGCCTTGCCGGTGATGATATCCGCATTCAAAAGAAACTTATGTACAGGGAGGAACACTGATGTTACATCGAAGTGAACGAATTCTGGATAATATTCCAGTTGGCTCTCTCGGCATTATTGCTGTAGACGGCTGTGAAGAGATGGGAAATAAAGTCAATGACTATCTCGTAAAATGGAGAAAGGAAGAGACTCGTTTCCAGAAAGACAATCTTGTTTTCAACGGCTACGAAAAGCCGAACTATCTGATCAACGCAAAAGTACCGCGTTTTGGATCTGGTGAAGCCAAAGGTATTATCAATGAGTCTGTACGTGGAAAAGACCTTTATCTGATGGTCGATGTCTGCAACTACAGCCTGACTTATTCGCTCAGCGGCAATACCAACCATATGTCACCGGACGACCATTTCCAGAACCTGAAGCGTGTCATCGCCGCTGTAGGAGGAAAAGCACGTCGTCTGAACGTCATTATGCCTTTCCTGTATGAAAGCCGCCAGCACAAGAGAAGCGGCCGTGAATCACTGGACTGTGCACTTGGTCTGCAGGAGCTTGTCCGCATGGGTGTTGACAATATCATCACTTTCGATGCACACGACCCACGTGTCCAGAATGCGATCCCGCTGAACGGATTTGAGACGATCCGTCCGACTTACCAGTTCGTAAAAGGACTGTTAAAGCATGTGCCGGATCTTCAGATCGATGCCGATCATATGATGGCAATCAGCCCGGATGAAGGTGCAACCGGACGTGCAATCTACTTTGCCAACGTACTCGGACTCGACATGGGTATGTTCTACAAACGCCGTGACTACACAACCATCGTAGACGGACGTAACCCGATTGTAGCACACGAATTCCTTGGCTCTTCCGTAGAAGGAAAAGACGTAATCATCCTCGATGATATGATTTCGTCAGGTGACAGTATCCTCGATGTAGCACGCCAGCTCAAGATGCGTAAAGCAAAACGTATCTACGCTGCTGCAACCTTCGGACTTTTCACAAACGGTATGGAAAAATTCGACCAGGCTTACGAAGAAGGACTGATCAGCGGAATCCTCACAACAAACCTGATCTATCAGACACCGGAACTGCTCAGCCGTCCTTACTACATCAACTGCGACATGAGCAAGTACATCGCACTGGTGATCGATACACTGAACCATGATGCTTCTATCAGCAGCATCCTTGATCCAAGCGAACGTATCCAGAATGTAGTTGAGAAATATAAAAAAGGGGAAGCGATCGATTAATTTATACGAGCGAAATTTTTCCGCTATATGACAAAAAATACTGCTTGAATATCATTTTCTGATATCTAAGCAGTATTTTTATTTAACATTCTTCTTTCGGCAGTCCTTCTACCTCTACTCCCCATTCTTTCATTTTTTTCAGAAACAGCTCTTTGTTAATCTCATGCAACGCATCCTTCTCCCCATACATTTTTCCAAACACTTCAAAATTTGCTACAAAGCTGCTATATGGATGCAATGACGCATAGCTGAAAGTTTCACTTGCAGAACTGCTGTTCCCAGATTTTTTCTTGATAAATAAAACTCCCTCTCCACAATGGCTTTCCTCAGATACAACCAGTTTTACTCGCAAATCCTTCCACAAATAACGTTTTGACAGGAAAAGAAACTTTCGGATACAGCCTTTTTCATCCATCTTTAAACGGTAACTTTTTCTGCTGGTGAC